>Ga0105106_10000457_pt1 | contig 28511 bp, 22 predicted proteins | sample PPLLaktember2015_5_FD_79109 | JGI IMG/M metagenome (GOLD analysis project Ga0105106, IMG submission 79109) | Freshwater sediment microbial communities from Prairie Pothole Lake near Jamestown, North Dakota, USA - PPLs Lake P8 Core (1) Depth... | ecosystem: Environmental > Aquatic > Freshwater >...
ACACCAACACATTGGTTGTAATGATATTCCCCTGAGAATTGTTTCCCCTCAATCACACAGATGTTCACCCTTCTACTCATGCTTTGGGCTATTTTCGTCAATGCAAGACCCGTGGCTACACCTCCTGGTCCCCCACCAATGATCACCACCTTACTGCCGTCTGCTAATGGTCCTAAACCTGAGGATGTCATTTCCTTTTCCATTGCCTAACCAGCCCCTTGAATAATCCCAGCATCGCCGGTAAGCTGAAGGACTGCCACAATATTTTACGATAAGGCTCGTCGCCGGTAAACATATTCCAAAGAGTACGTGAGTGGATCTGTTTTTCAGGTGGCAGATCAGCTTCAATCATTATAGCTTCCTGCCAGACATCCAACAGGAATGGTGTATGCCTGGAAATTTCCCACAACCGGAAGAGCATTTTCCCATATCTATTATCCATGGAAATTCGCCGGCATGTAGGGTGAAAACCCACCGAAAAATCCCGCTGAGAAACACCGCGTTGAACAGCTGTACGTGCCGCTGACTCTGCTGTGATAAAGGCTGCCCCAATGCCATCCTTATATAAGCGGGTCACTGCTGCATCTCCCACAGCTACCAACCGGTCCGTGAAGTAATTTTCAGCCGCAGTAACCGCAACTTGAGGCGTACATCCGCATAACGCCATTCCATTCGGAAATGTTTTGGCCAGATTGTGTGCAATCAGGAATTCTTTTACAGACCGCGGGGGCAGGTTGTGTCCGAGCAGTGAGACGTTCGCATAACGTCCTTTCGGGATGACCCCACCAAAGATCAGCCCGGCCGGATGATCAAAGTAGATATGCACCTGCGAGTCAAGAATATTTTTAGGGAGCGACACCTCATCCTGAGCCATGATCTCGGCTAGCGGGGGGATATACTTCCATGTTGGATCTAAAGGAGCCCGGCTATTAACGCCAGTCGCCAACACCACCAGGTCGGCTGGATAACTTTCCTTGCCTGTTATCACCAGAGGACGTTCACCCGGCCGCACTGCCTCTACCCGCTCCCTTATCACCTGGATACCGCGTTGCCGTACCTGGTCCAACAGCCAGTCGTCGAATGAACCTGGGAAAGGTGGGCTGCCCAGACGGGGGCCGCCTCCCCGGTAGATGCTTACAATGCGCCTCCTAGCATCCGGCCTGGACAATCGCATCTCGACCTCCCCCATGTGCAAGACATAGGCAGTCAGATCAGACTGGATGACCTCAGGGGGGAGGCTTAAGCCCAATATTTCCAGGTTTTGCACCAGGGTGGAAGAAAGGATGCCCGCGCACTTATTACAACCACCAGGACCTGGTCGTTTGAAATCCCGCGGCTCATAGAGCCGAATATCTAGCTGCAGATCGTTATCAGAAGCAAGACGCAACAGGTGTAGCGCAGTAAAACAACCTGCTGGCCCACCACCAATAATTACAACCCGGCTGCCGTTGTTCAGGCGCATGAAAACCTCACCAATATGAGTATTGTAACCCCTTCTGGATTCAAAGGTGACGGGATGATCTCCCGGGACGGCCCGGCTTGTCTTCAGTCTGAAAAATATGGGTAAAATGGTCTCCAAGATGGCATTGGTGATGCCGCAGATGGTTATCTCCATCGTTTCATAGTGATGGTATCATTACCACATGTCTACTGCAACCGCTATTGCCAGTCCAAATATTGCGTTCATTAAGTATTGGGGAGATCAGGACCCTTGCCTGCGTATCCCAGCTAACAGTTCACTTTCCATGAATCTAGCAGGTCTGATCACGCGCACACAGGTTACATTTGATTCCCATCCATCCGAAGATGCTTTAACAGTCAATGGCGAAGGCATCACCGGAGTAAGTCTGGTCCGGGTCTCCGACTTTCTTGATCGGGTGCGCCAACTGGCTGGCTTTGATTATACTGCCGTGGTCGATTCGACCAATAACTTCCCCACAGGCGCTGGCATCGCTTCTTCTGCCTCTGCTTTCGCTGCCCTCAGCCTGGCAGCCAGTGCGGCTGCAGGGTTAAATCTCAGCCAACCCGAGCTCTCACGACTGGCCAGGACCGGATCCGGCTCTGCCTGCCGTTCGGTGCCGGGTGGCTTCGTCGAATGGCAGGCCGGCAGCCACGATGAAGACTCGTATGCGTTCTCCTTTGCCCATCCGGCTCATTGGGATCTGGTCGATTGCATCGTCATCATAAGCCAATTACACAAGCTGGTCGGTTCCACCTCCGGGCATGCCTTAGCCCTCAGCAGCCCGATCCAGACAGCCCGTGTCCTCGATGCACCCCGCCGTCTGGAAATCTGCCGCAGGGCAATCCTCGAAAAGGACTTCCAGACATTCGCTGACATCATCGAATTAGACAGCAATCTGATGCACGCCATCATGATCACCTCCACCCCGCCGCTGCTTTACTGGCAGCCAACCACCCTGGCAGTGATGCGCGTTGTCCAGGATTGGCGCCAGGCAGGTCTTCCGGTAGCCTACACCATTGACGCTGGTCCGAATATCCATGTGCTTACCTCCTCTGTATATGCGCCTGAGGTGGTTGCTCGACTGGTCCAGTTGGAGAATGTATTACAGGTGCTGACTGCTTCCCCTGGGGGTCCCGCCTGGTTGGAGGCCTGATCCCGTTAGCGTTTGATTAAATCATTCACTTTGCCTGGAAGGTTGTGCCATCACAAGATATAATCACAGATCAGACACACCTTAAAGGAACAAAATGACTATCCAATCGATATTTGCTTTTCTACAACCCATTGTTGAATTTGTATTGGTGCTTGGCAGCCTGATCGTCGTCCACGAGCTTGGCCACTTTCTTGCATGTAGAGCCTTGAAAATCCCAGTTGATGAGTTCGGAATTGGTTATCCCCCGCGCCTGGTCACCCTCTTTACGTGGCGCGGCACGAAATTCAGCCTGAACTGGCTGCCTTTTGGGGGTTTCGTTCGCCCTAAAGGCGAGAACGACCTCGACATTCCAGATGGCCTGGCTGCTACCAATCCCTGGAAACGCATCCTGGTATTTTTAGCCGGACCAACCATGAATTTGCTCACTGCGGTGATCCTGTCCATCGCTATTTACAGCATTCTCAAATATCTCCCAGACCGGACCCACGTTGTGTTATTGGAGGTTGTCGCTGACTCCCCTGCTGCCCAGGCTGGATTGCAGGCAGGCGATGTGATCCTGCAGGTCAGGGACGAACAGATCGACAGCACTGCTGAGCTGCGTACCGTGATCTATCAAAGTCTGGGAAATCCGCTGCAACTCTCCTACGAGCGGGATGGGGAGAAACTGCAAACCTCAGTGACCCCACTTGCGGAGCCTGGTGAGTTTGGTGCAATCGGTATTTACATGGGCAATCCCGAAAAACCATTCAATCTCCTGGCCGCTATTCCTGAGGGTTTTATCACAACCTATGAATACTGCCGCGATTTATTTAACATGATCATCGGTCTGATCCGCGGCTTAATCCCGGCGGACCAGGGCCGGCTGGTTGGATTCAAAGGTATGTTCGATATCTATAGCACGGTGCGGGAAGTCGACTCCACGGACGGTATACCCGCTATTGTCAAAGTGTTCTCATTCATCGCCAGCATTTCCATCTCGCTGGGCTTGATCAACCTGCTGCCCGTACCCGCGATGGACGGTGGGCGGATCGCTTTTGCCCTGCCTGAGATCATTCTGCGCCGGCGCATCCCGATTCGATATGAGAACGCCATCAACCTGGTCAGTTTCATGTTGCTGCTCATTCTCATGGTCATCATTAACCTTCAGGATTTTATTAACCCCATTGTTATCCCTACTCCCTGAAAGTAATCTGAATGACCGCAAAAAAACCGATCCCCTTTAGCCAGTTGATCTCCTTATTATTGAACGAAGAGGAGGTCTTTCCACCGCGCTTTCTTCACCGACTTTCTGACCTTACCAGAGCAGATGCCCACCTGCTGGCCAATGCCTGGCCTAAGATTGCACCACTACGCCGTAAGACGCTGATGGAAGATCTGGAAGAACTGACCCAGGCTGACGATCTGCTTTCATTTGAAGATATCTGCCGGTTGGCAATTAACGACCAAGATGCTTCGGTCAGATTAACAGGTGTCAGAATCTTACGTGAATACGACCTGACCGATCTGATCCCAGATTTCTTGTACCTGCTGCAGAAAGACCCGAGTGCTGAAGTGCGTGCTGCCGCAGCTGCAGCTTTAGGGATCTTTGTTTACATGGGAGAGGTTGACGAATTACACGCAAATACCTTCAAGGAACTCGAAGGTCATTTGCTGCGCATAACCCAGGGTGTTGACGAGATCCTGGTTCGCCGCCGAGCATTGGAAGCGTTGGGCTATTCTTCTCGTAAAGATATTCCTCCACTGATCGAGCAGGCATATGATTCCAATAATACCGATTGGATCCTGAGTGCATTAATTGCTATGGGCCGTTCTGCTGATCGCGCCTGGAAACCCAAAGTGGTTGCCGTATTGGACCATGCAAATCCCCTGCTTCGGGCTGAGGCGGCCAGTGCTGCCGGCGAGTTGGAGCTGAAATCTGTCCGACCAACACTCCTGCGCATGCTGCACGATCCTGATCAGGACGTGCGCATGGCTTCTAGCTGGGCACTATCCCAGCTGGGCGGAGAAGGTGTGCGTTCCACGCTGGAAAAATTGATCGAGAGCACCACCGATGATGAGGAGTCTGACCTGATAGAAAAAGCGTTGGATAACCTGGACTTCACCGAAGAAATGGCGGGGTTTGCATTGTTGGATATCGGTAACACTGACAATGAAGAAGACGACCTATTCTCAGACTATCAGCTTGATGATGAAGATGAAGAGGAAACCTTATTTTGAGTGGCTTGATTCCTCTCTTCATCAACAACCTGCTGCCGATCCTTTTGATCGCCGGGATCGGTTTTCTATTGGGAAAGTGGTTCAAAATCACTCCTCGCTCTCTGTCCCAGGTAATTTTTTATATCTTCAGCCCAGCCCTGGTCTTCCGGCTGCTCGCCCAAAGCCAATTGTCCAATCAGGATATCCTGAAAACGATCCTCTTTGCGGTGCTCCTCCTGGTCATCCTGGGACTGCTGACCTGGCTGGCGGGCAAGCTGCTGCGATTAGATCGTAAAATGATGGCCGCTGTGATGATCACGGCGCTTTTCATGAATGCCGGCAACTATGGCCTGCCGGTAACAAATTTTGCCTTCGGGGAGACCGCCCTGGCCTTCGCCAGCCTGTTCTTTGTTACTACTGCCACCTTGACCAATACTGTCGGTGTAGTGATCGCTTCGTCCGGTTCAACCAGCTTGCTTCAAGCCATCAAAGGCTTGATCCGTCTGCCAACGATCTACGCATTGCTATTGGGGATCTTCTTTGTCCGCCTGGGCTGGCAGCTGCCATCTGCCCTCGACCGTACTGTAGCTCTACTGGCGGATGCATCGATTCCCGCCATGCTGGTTCTATTGGGGTTGCAGTTCGTCAATCTCAAGATGGATGGTCAATTCCGCCCGCTTATCCTGGTAACTGTGATGCGATTGCTTGTCTCACCTCTATTAGCATTTGGTCTCAGCCGCCTGTTTGACTTGACGGGTCCGGCTCACCAGGCTTCTGTCCTTGAAGCTGCTATGCCAGCGGCCGTCTTGACCACGGTCCTGGCTACCGAATTCGATTCCCTGCCCGCCTTTGTCACCACAGTTGTGCTCGCCACCACCCTGCTCAGCCCCTTCACCCTTACCCCATTGCTGGCATTATTAGGAGCTTGATATGAACCGCTGGACTCTTCTTTTCTTATGTCTCCTGGGAATAGTTGGGCTGGCTCACCCCGTTTGGGGTGCACAGAGTTTTCAGATCATCCCCGAACCGGTTGACTACACATTTGGTGGGCAGATCAAGTTGCAAGCTCAAATCTATTCCGATATCCTTATAAATGAAGTGCAAGCATTCCTGCGCAGCGTTGGTGACACAAAGACTTATTCAGGCATAGCAGTCCTGCAGGGTGATCTGATCCTCTTTCAGCATGATCTGACCATCGAACCACTGCGCGCTTTTTCGGATGTGGAGTATTGGTTCCGTATCATCCCGGAATCCGGCGATCCGTATCTCAGTGATACCTATACGTTCTACTATGAAGACAACCGTTTCGCCTGGGATGTGATTTCTTCTGGACAGTTTACTGTCCACTGGTATGAGGGAGATATTGACTTTGCCCAGAGTGTCCTCAATGCGGCTGAAATAGGTCTTGAGAACGCCGGGAAATTATTGGTTTTGCCTCCTGTTCGACCGGTCGACTTCTATGTATACGCTTCAGGGCTGGAGATGCAGTCAACGCTTCGCCTGGGCGGTCTACGCTGGATCGCCGGGCATGCTGACCCTGATCTGGGTGTCAGCGTGGTCTCGCTGCCATCCGGTCCCGACCAGCTCAGCGAAACCTATCGCCAGGTTCCTCATGAGCTAATGCATTTACTCCAGTATCAGGCGGTCGGTCCAGTTTATTATTCGCTGCCGGTCTGGTTGAAAGAGGGTCTGGCTTCCGCCAATGAATCCCGATCCAACTCAGATTACTTTGTCATCCTTACAAATGCTGTCGAACAGGATGCCCTGATCCCAATAGCCTCGCTGTGTCAAACCTTCCCACAAGATAACACCGTCTATCTGGCATATGCCCAATCTGATTCATTTGTTCGCTATCTCTATCAGCGCTCTGGTCAGGTCGGGCTGCAAGGTCTGGTTGACAGCTATGCCAAGGGAGGTGGTTGTGAAGAAGCTTCGACTTCAGTATTGGGATTGTCGCTTACTGAGCTGGAACAGGAATGGCGCCATAATGCCCTGAACGAAAACGTCATTGAGACTGCCCTGCAAACTCTTCTACCCTGGGCGGCGTTGCTGCTGATGGTTCTCATTGTCCCCCTGGTATTGGTTCTGACCAACATGCGTAAATCCCATCAACCGGCGCCCGTCCCCCAAACCGACCAGGCTCCCAGTCGTTAAGGATTATTTTGGAACATTCCATCAACCGCTTGCATGCCACCATCGAAGGCCGCGTTCAGGGAGTCAGCTTTCGTTATTTTGTCGTTGAACAGGCACAGCGGCTGGATCTGAAAGGTTGGGTGCGCAACCGCAACGATGGCAGCGTCGAGGTTATCGCCGAAGGTCTGCGTTTTGACCTTGACCAGCTTTTACTCGCCCTAAATTCTGGTCCACCGATGTCTAACGTGACCCAGGTTACTAGCGAGTGGCTGCCTGCCACTGGCGAGTTCACCTCATTCTGGATGCGTTCAACTGGCTGATCAACCGAAGCCCAGCCCGCGCTCCTTCAGCGAGACGAATTTTCCCCGTCCGATCACCAGATGGTCCAACACCTCAATGTCCAGCATCTTCCCCGCCTGGACGATCCCACGCGTAATGGCGACATCATCCGGGCTGGGCGTCGGATCACCACTGGGGTGGTTATGCACTACCACCAGGCTGGTGGCGTTTTGGCGGATGGCAGGTTTGAACACTTCACCGATCCGCACCTGTGAGCTGTTTACTGAGCCACGGTAAACCAGGACGATATCTTGCACCCGGTTGCGTGTGTCCAATACGATCACCCTCAGCTCTTCCTGTTCCAATGCACCCATCTCATATTGCAGCAGAGCTGCTGCATCTGCCGGGCTGTTGATAGTCGGCTTGTCCTCTGGAGATTCGAGTGTCAACCTGCGCCCAAGTTCGATAGCGGCTTTGATCTGGGCTGCTTTTGCAGTTTTCAGTCCATGCTGCGCACATATGTCTTTAAACTCTGCCCGGTGCAGGCCTGTGATGCCGCCGAAGGTCTGCAGCAGCCGCTGCCCCACCTGCACCGCATTCTCACCCACCACTCCCACCCGCAGCAAGATTGCGATCAGTTCAGCATTGCTCAACGACTGTGCCCCCAGGCGAGCTAAACGCTCACGCGGTCGTTCTTGCTCATCAAGATCAGTGATCCGATATCCATCTTGCCTGGTATCACTCATGATTCACCTGTATTCATCCAATCTATTTATTCAATTAGATCCTCTGACTGCCAGGAAATGCTATAATCAACCCAGGAGTCTGAACCAGCCATGGACCCTCTCACTACCAACAACTTTATCCTCGGATTGACTGCCTGGGCAATTGCCTTCCTGGTCGCCCTTTGGGTCAGTCTGATCCTCTGGACTTTTCGCGATATTCGTTCTCGGGCGCGTGACCCGCTGGTCCGCATCCTGGCAGTGATAGTTGTAGCGCTGCTTTTCCTTCCAGGCATTGTCGTCTATCTAATTCTACGCCCGTCTCGTACGCTGGAGGAAGAATATCAGAACTCCCTGGAAGAAGAAGCTTTGCTACAATCCATCGAAGACAGCCCGCTCTGCCCCGGCTGTGGTCGTCGGATCGTTGATGCCTGGACGGTCTGCCCAAACTGCCACACCAAACTCAAAAAGCCCTGTCACGAGTGCGGCATGCTGATGGAGCTGCCCTGGAATCTGTGCCCTTTCTGCGGAACGCCCGCCCCAGGTATGCGCCGGGAAAACATCACTATGGATGAAGCCTTGCGCCCACTACCGGTGGAAGAAGAACCTGAACCAGAATCTGAACCAGAATCTGCACCTGAACCAGCGACTGAATCAGCACCTGAACCAGACGCGGAATAAAAAGCGAGGGACTGGTATACAGCCCCTCGCATGATCTTTATCGTCTCAATGTATTCCAACCAGCATAGCTGGACATATCACCCAGCTCTTCTTCGATCCGCAGGAGTTGGTTGTATTTTGCCACCCGGTCCGAGCGTGCCGGTGCTCCCGTCTTGATCTGACCCATATTCAACGCCACTGCCAGGTCAGCGATGGTGGCATCCTCTGTCTCACCCGATCGGTGTGAAGTGACAGCCCGCCAGCCCGCCCGAGTGCAAGTTTCCACAGCTTCGATCGTTTCAGTTAACGTTCCGATCTGATTCAATTTTACCAGCAAGGCATTGGCAGCCTTCTCCTGGATCGCTTTACGCACGCGCTCCGGGTTAGTCACCAGCAGGTCATCGCCCACGATCTGGATACGACCGCCCAACTCAGCTGTCATCAGCTTCCAGTTTTCCCAGTCATCCTGCGCCAGACCGTCTTCGATCGATACGATCGGGTATTGATCAACCCAGGATTTCCAAAAAGCTACCATTTGTTCGCCGGTGAGTTTCTTCCCCTCTTTGCGCAGATTGTAGAGGCGGGTATCCTCCTCAAATAATTCTGAGGCCGCCGGATCCAATGCGATGGACACTTGCTCGCCAGCTTTGTAGCCAGCCTTCTCGATCGCCTCCAGGATGACTTCCACTGCTTCCGAATTGGCTTTTAATGAAGGGGCATAACCCCCCTCATCGCCAACCAGGGTGGTGTATCCGCGTTTCTTTAAAACCGCCTTGAGTGCATGGTAGATCTCTACCCCCCAGCGCAACCCTTCAGCAAAGCTCGGTGCGCCCAGCGGCATGACCATGAATTCTTGTGCATCAGTCGACTGCCAGCCCGTATGCGCCCCCCCATTCAGAATGTTCATCATCGGCACAGGTAGTACATGTGCATACACCCCGCCAATGTAGCGATAAAGCGGCAGTCCTAAGGATGACGCGGCTGCCTTGGCGACCGCCAGGCTGGTCCCTAGAATTGCATTAGCGCCTAGTTTGGCTTTATTCGGTGTGCCATCAAGTTCGATCAGCAGCGTATCGATCAACCGTTGGTCGGTGGCATCCCAACCAATCAATTCCTCGGTGATAATATCGTTGACATTATCTACCGCTTTCAACACACCCTTTCCCAGGTAGCGTTTTTTATCCCCATCGCGCAGTTCCAGTGCCTCATGTACGCCAGTTGATGCGCCAGAAGGCACTGCAGCCCGCCCAAAACTGCCATCCATCAACGATACTTCCACTTCCACAGTTGGATTGCCGCGCGAGTCCAGGATCTCGCGTCCGACTACAGAATCAATTATCGTATCCATCTATGCCTCACAATCATTGAATATGATCACCCCCGAGTGGGGATGTTGGCCTCATCCTAAAGCGGGTATTATTTTACCGCGTTCGATTGGTAAATCCAACCCCCTCACCCCACAGCAGTGGACACGAGTAACGCCTTCTCTTCCCCCAAATCTTTTTCCCGCGCTGCCTTCACAAATGCTACGAACAATGGGTGAGCCCGATTTGGTCGAGACAGGAATTCAGGATGGAATTGGGTTCCTACCATGAATGGATGGTCAGCCAGCTCAGCGATTTCCACCAACCGCCCATCGGGAGAAAGACCGGAGAAACGCATCCCATGGGTTTGCAGAAGCTCCCGGTAAGAATTATTCAATTCAAAGCGGTGGCGGTGGCGTTCCTGCACCAGAGGCTTTCCGTAAGCATTCGCCGCGAGTGAATCGGTTTGTAATTCACATGGATACAAACCCAGGCGCATTGTTCCGCCCATATCGATCACCCCACGCTGATCTGGCATCAGGTCGATCACTGGATAGGGAGTCCCCCGGTCGAATTCTGTCGAGTTCGGCTCCTCATTGTGCAAGATATAGCGGGCAAAATCCACTACCATCAGCTGCATTCCCAGGCACAGTCCCAAATATGGCACCTTGTTCTCACGAGCGTAGCGGATGGCTTGCAGCTTGCCTTCCGTCCCTCGGCTACCGAATCCGCCGGGCACCAGGATCCCATCTGCCTCACGTACCATCTCCCAGCCGCGACCTTTTTCCAATTCTGCTGAATGCACCCACAGGATTTCCACTTCGCATTCCAAGGCCAGTCCGGCATGCTTCAATGCTTCGCGCACGCTCATGTAAGCATCATGCAGCTCAACATACTTGCCCACAAGGGCGATCTTTACACTCGGCATGGGACGACGGACCTTCTCCACCAGTTCTTCCCACTCACTCCAATCTGGTTTACTGCGCGCCACTAACCCAAGACGCTTGAGGACGTAATCCCCTACCCCAGCGCGCTCCAATACGAGTGGGACTTCGTATAACACAGGGTTGGTGACCATTGCAACCACAGCTTTGCGTTCCACATCGCAGAATAACGCAATCTTATCGCACAGATCAACATCAACCGGATAATCTGACCGTGCTACGATCATGTCTGGTGAGATACCGATCGAGCGCAGCTCGCGTACAGAGTGCTGAGTAGGTTTGGTCTTCAGTTCATCTGTCGCACCGATATGCGGCAGCCAGGTGACATGGATATACAGGGTGTTCTCACGGCCGATATCACTGCGCATCTGGCGCAAAGCCTCTAAAAATGGCAGTGACTCAATATCACCCACTGTCCCGCCTACCTCAACCAGGACGAAATCCGCTCCGGTAGTTTTGCCAACCAGGGCGATCCGGCGCTTGATCTCGTTGGTGATGTGAGGGATAACCTGAATCGTTCCTCCCAGATAATCCCCTCTTCTTTCCTTGGCGATCACTTCCGCATATATCTGCCCGGATGTGAAGTTGCATACCCGGTTGAGGCTGGTATCAATAAATCTTTCGTAATGTCCCAGGTCGAGATCAGTCTCAGCACCATCATCCAGGACGAAGACTTCACCATGCTGGTAGGGACTCATCGTACCGGGATCTACATTGATATAAGGATCCAGCTTCTGCGCGGCGACTGAAAAACCGCGCTGCTTAAGTAGTCGCCCGATCGCAGCTGCAGTGACCCCCTTGCCGACTGAACTGACCACACCTCCGGTGAAGAAGATATACTTTGTTGTCACGTTTATACCTCCGTAATTGAGCTGGATCAATAATTAAGGCAGTGGGGAGGGCCGCTTGGCGGCTGCCTCCCCACCTGTAGGTAACTAATCCCTGCTGTATCAGGGCTAGTCATCCGACAACCTTTTCAAGGTCTGCAGCTGCGCGCCGCATTTCCAGGAAGATCAATCCCAGTTTGGCATGTTCGCGCGCCAGAGCAGTCAGCACGGCTTCTTCTCCCACAGAAGTTAAGACCACAAAACCGGTGCCTCCACGGATATACACCTGGTCCAATGCGCCTCGACCCAGCTCTAAAGCAATTCGCTCTCCCAAGCTGAGCATGGCAGCCGACATAGCTGACACGCGATCCTCTTCGATGTCCGCAGGCAGCGCTGAAGCCATGATCAAGCCATCCACAGATACAACTGCCGAAGCCTCGATATCTGGGGATGCAGCCTGCATTTCGCGCAGACGGGCTACCATTAGATCAGTTCGTGAGCGGGTCATAATTCGTGGGTTCCTATTGAGACCGTTAACCAATTCAAAAGTTTACCATATTTTAGGGTAAACCGGGTCAGATTTTCTCACCTCTCTACCTCTCGCTCAAATATTGTGTTAAACTAAATGTTTGCCATGCGTACATTTCTCTTTACCATCTTGACTTTATACCTGGGCACCTTGACCGTGCCAGCCCAGGCTTCTGTTTCTGTTCAACAAGTAACTCCTATTACGGCGGTGGGTATCCAATCACCCCTCCCTGGACAGGTACTGCAAGGCTATTTTCTCATCACCGGCAATACTGAAGTCGCTGATTTTGATTCATATGAGGTGTACTTCGGCTATGCCAATGACCAAACCGGCACCTGGTTCATTATCCAGCGCTCAAGCTCTCCGATACAAAACAATATGCTGACTCCTTGGGACACCTCCACCATCACCGATGGAGACTATGCCTTGCGCATGGTAGTTTTTCATATCGATGGCTCGCAGGAAATCATAATCGTCCCCGGACTGCGCGTGCGCAACTATACACCTATCGAGACCGATACCCCTACTCTGCAGCCGCCGAGTGCCACCCCTGCCACAGGAACGCCCCTGTCCCTCACAGCTTCCCCACTCTCTACCCTGCCCCCCACGGTCACACCGTTGCCACCCACACTCACACCCCTGCCACCCACACTCACACCCCTGCCCACTAACCCGGCTGTGATCTCCACAACCGACATCGTTTCCACTCTGGGTATGGGAGCAGGGATTGGTCTTGGATCACTTGCGTTGCTCGGCATTTACCTAGGCATCCGCCAATGGCAGCGCACACCTCATGAGTGAGTTCATCAATGGATGACCCCTCTTCAACCCTGCCTGTAGAACCATCTCACCCAATAAAGCCTTTCCTCATCGTCGGGCTGGGTAATCCGGGCAAAGAGTACGTTAACAATCGCCACAATGTCGGATTTATGATGGTCAGCCGCTTGACTGAGCGCCTTGGTGAAAATTTCAGTCGTATGGAATTGCGTGCCCTGGTAGCCAAAGCGCATTATCATGGACAGCGACTGATCCTGGCGAAACCTCAAACCTATATGAATGCATCGGGGAACGCGGTCCGTAGCCTGCTACGTTTCTATAAGATCCCATTGAAGAACCTGCTGGTGGCTTACGATGACGTGGACTTACCATTTGAGATCCTCCGCCTCCGTCCGGATGGTGGTTCTGGTGGGCAGCGCGGAATGCAGTCCATTATTGATCAACTGGGAACAGAAGAATTCCCGCGCCTGCGCATCGGAATAAATCGTCCTCCCGGACAGATGGAAGCTGCCGATTACGTCCTGCAGGACTTCTCAAAAGCTGAGCAATTATCGCTCAAGCTAACGCTCGAACGGGCAGTGGATGCCGTTCTCACCATCATCACTGACGGATTAGACCAGGCAATGAATATCTATAACAGCTGAACGATCCCTGTATGGCTCTTACACCCATCACTCAAATCATATCCCAGGTTTCCGCAGAATTGATCGCTGCTGTGCAAGCCGGGAGAACCCCACTATGCCTTAGCCTGCGCCGGGCAGCTCGACTGCCCTGGCTGGCTGCTCTATACAGTCAACTGGAACGTCCGCTGCTGTTCATCACCAGCCGTACGGATCACGCTTTGTTGGTGGCGGATGAACTATCCTTATGGGCACCAGGAGCACCCCGTTTATTATTCCCAGAACCGAACCCCTTGTTTTATGAGAATGCCCCCTGGGGTTTAACCACCCGTCGAGACCGTTTGATGGTTCTGATGGCATTGTCTGCTTACCACATTCCTGGAGCTGAGCTCCCAAACCAACCTCCGATCATCATTGCTCCCGCGCGGGCAATTATGACCCGCACCCTGCCGCGCCGTGACTTCCTTAAAGCATTGCGCACCCTCAAACCTGGCCAGATCATCCAGCCCGATGCGCTGGCCCGCTCCTGGGCAGCCCTTGGCTACGAACCTGTTAACACAGTTGTCATGCCCGGGCAGTTCGCCCGCCGCGGGGGAATCCTGGACATCTGGACTCCCGCTGATCAACAGCCTGTCCGCCTGGAGTTCTTCGGCGATGAGATTGATACCCTGCGAGCCTTCGACCCGGCCTCTCAGCGCACCATCCAGTCCATACAGCGCCTTCCGGTAACCCCTGCCCGCGAGTACCTGATGCCTACGGGCGCTGAAAACCTGTCTGAGTTCAACATTCCTCTCCTCCACTCCCAACCTGCCAGCTTGCTCGATTACCTGCCCCGTCAGGCACTGATTTTGGTTGATGATCTACAAGATGTTCAGGATACCGTCATAGAGATCGAGGAACAGGCTGTTGGTCTGCGTAAAGATTACATCGAAGACGGAGAGCTTGCCCCCGACTTTCCGGTTCCTTACCTGACCTGGGGAGAGATCGAAGATTCGCTTGCCTCCCGGCAAATACTCGACCTGGGACGACCAGCAGACCTTGAACTTGAGGAATTTGCCAGTGAATCCAACCTGGCAGCCTGCTTCGATCCCCAACCGCGCTTTGCTGGACGCTTGAAACTGCTGATGGAGTATATCGTTATCGCAGCGAGACGGGGCGAATCAATGTTCATCACCTCGCGGCAGACTGCTCGCCTGCAGGAATTGTGGATTGAACAGGCTGCACCTGGTAGCCAACAACCTCAGCTGGTATTCATCGATGGCTCACTTTCTGAGGGATTCATCTTCACCCCGCATGGGGGAACCGCTCTACACCTGCTCACTGATGGTGAGATCTTTGGTTGGCGGCGCCCTGAGCTGCGCCAGCGCCCCCGCCCGGTTGCTGAGGCTCCTGAAGCTGCCTATGCAGATTTGGATCCTGGCGATTGGGTCGTGCACGTTGATCATGGCATTGGCCGCTTTATTGGCCTGGTAGATCGCACCATGGATGGCTTGCAGCGTGAGTACCTGTGCCTGGAATATGCTGAAGGCGACCAGTTGTACGTCCCGGTCCATCAAGCTGACCGGCTGACCCGCTACGTGGGACCGGATGGCCGCCAACCCAGCCCTACCCGCCTCGGAAGTCAGGATTGGCACACCTCCAAATCGCGCGTTAAGGTAGCCGTTGAGGAAATAGCCGAAGATCTGCTCGATTTATATGCCCGCCGCAGTGTCGTCACCGGTCATACTTTCTCGACCGACAGCCCCTGGCAGATTGAGCTCGAGGCCAGCTTCCCATATGTTGAAACTCAGGATCAGCTTAGGGTGATCTCGGAAGTCAAGCGCGACATGGAGAACGCCCGTCCAATGGACCGCTTGATCTGTGGCGATGTGGGATATGGTAAGACCGAGGTAGCCTTGCGGGCGGCATTCAAAGCCGTAATGGACGGAAAACAGGTAGCTATTCTGGTGCCGACCACCGTTCTGGCGCAGCAGCATTTCCATACTTTTCAAGACCGGCTGGCAGCCTTCCCGGTACAGGTGGAGATGCTATCCCGATTCCGTAACCCCCAGCAGCAGCGTGAAATTCTCACCAAGCTGGCGCTGGGAGCCCTGGATATACTCATCGGCACGCACCGCCTCCTCCAAGGAGATGTGGTCTTCAAAGACCTCGGACTGTTGATCATCGACGAAGAGCAGCGCTTTGGGGTCACGCATAAAGAGTCCCTCAAGAAGATGCGTACCGAAGTTGATGTGTTGACCATGACCGCCACCCCCATTCCGCGCACCCTTTATATGACCCTGACTGGGGTGCGGGATATCTCTACCATCAACACACCTCCGGAAGAACGTCTACCCATCATCACTCATGTCGGTCCATACTCACCCCGCCTGGTGCGCCAGGCAATCCTTCGTGAAATGGAGCGCGGCGGACAGGTTTTCTTCGTCCACAACCGGGTGCAGACCATCGGCGCCATGTATAGCCATCTGGAAAAACTGGTACCCGAAGCGCGCGTGACTGTAGCACATGGGCAGATGGATGAAGGCCAGCTCTCCGAGCGTATGGACCTGTTCACCGCTGGCGAAGTGGATATCCTGTTAAGCACCTCGATCATCGAGTCCGGGTTGGATATTCCTAACGCAAACACGCTGATCGTCGACCGTGCGGATACCTTTGGTCTGGCGCAGTTATACCAGTTACGCGGCCGGGTCGGTCGCGGCGCCCAACGTGCCTACGCATATTTTTTCCGCCACCGCCGTCTGCCCCCCACAATTGACGGTCGCCAGCGCCTGGAAACGCTTGCCGAGAACACCCAGCTCGGGGCTGGTTTCTCCATCGCCATGCGCGATCTGGAGATCCGCGGCGCAGGTGACTTGCTGGGCACGCGCCAACATGGTCTTATGGCGGCCGTTGGCTTTCATTTGTATACAAAGTTATTAGCAGATGCGGTGCGTCAATTGCGCATCTTCCGTGGCGCTGGCCCATCTCAAGAAACAGCTCCCAAATCATCGTTGTTAACACCTCTCTCCGACAGCTCCCTGAACATGCCAGTCAACGTTGACCTGCCCTTGCCGGTTAATATTCCTGCCAGCTATGTCCCTGACCGTAATTCCCGTCTGCGCCTATACCGCCGTCTGGCTGACATTCGCACCCTGGTCGAGGTTGAAGCCTTAAGCGAGGAATTCCATGACCGTTTTGGACCACTGCCAGAGGAAACCATCAATCTATTCTTCCAGTTAAAAGTGAAGCACCTTGCTGAGAAAGCTGGACTTGCTTCCGTCAGTGGCGAGAATGGACAGATTGTCTTGCGGTATCCACCTTTGCCGGAGGGCAGCCCACCCCGTGTGATCCCAGATGTCGGTGCCTCTGCTCGGAGCGGGAAGAATGCCATCTGGTTATCAAGCACTGATCGTGATGATTGGCAAGCGCTTCTCATAGACCTCCTTCAAAAACTATAGATTAATATTGACGATATGGTGTGGGTGGAGAAGCCATCGCCCACTCTACCCACCTATTAAGACTTGACTCGGGTCCTTTCTTAATGCTAAAATGATTTATCTGGTCAGACCACTTACCAGTTAGGTTTCACAATGACCGATCCTTCCCAAAACATGATCAACTCTCCACTGCGTCCGGCTGAACACGCCGAAGGAACCTTGATCGCCTTGCTGCTGGATGGAGCCTATCCTCCAGGGACTACCCTGCCCGCTGAGCGTGAGCTGGCTGCGCAGATCGGAATCACCCGCCCCACTCTGCGGGAAGCCCTCCAGCGCCTGGCACGGGATGGTTGGTTGACCATCCAGCAAGGTAAACCCACCCGGGTGAATGACTTCTGGCGAGATGGTGGTCTCAATGTACTCAGCGCACTGGTGCGCTCCGGGCGCAGTCTGCCGCAGGATTTCATCCCCAACCTGCTCAAGGTGCGCCTGGCACTGGCACCTGTCTATGCTGAAAAAGCTGTCCTGAATGATCCATCAACGGTATGTGCCTTCCTGGAGACCACTTCAGCTTTACCTGATACACCAGGAGCCTATGCGGTCTTTGACTGGCATCTGCACCGCATGCTGACCATCGCCAGTGGCAATCCAATCTTTACCCTGATCTTGAATGGCTTCGCCGGCTTTTATGAACAGATGGCTCAGCGCTACTTTGCCAATCTGCCTGCCCGTCAGTCCTCGCAGGCTTTTTATTCTGCCTTATTTGCCGCTGCCCAGAATGGGTCAGCTGCTAAGGCCGCCGAGATAACTCACCAGGCGATGCAGCAAAGCCTTGAATTCTGGTTGAGGGATCACGAAGGAGGTTAACATGCGGCGTTGGAATGGCTGGGGAGATGACTCGATCAATTACCCGCTGCCGGATTCTGCCGCCTATTATTTACAGACCCTTGTCGGGCCGGGCCAGCCGTCCCCTGATGTACCTCAGGAACAACTACTTCGATCCATCTCTGCCTCGCGCCTGCCCACGCATCCGCTCATCTCCACAGAACCCCTTGAGCGGTTGCTGCATGCCCGCGGTCAGAGCCTGCCCGATTGGCTTGACCTGCGCACCGGCATGCTCGGTACCTGCCCGGATGGGGTTGCTTTCCCGGAGAGCTCCGCCCAGGTGGCTGAGCTGATCACTTTTGCCATGAAGAATAAAGTGTCAGTGATTCCTTATGGCGGCGGGACGAGCGTCGTTGGTCATATCAACACCCTGAGCAGTGAGCGACCGGTTCTCACAGTTGACTTGAGCCGCCTCAACCGCCTGCTACACCTGGACCATAACAGCCTGCTGGCGACCTTTGGTGCGGGTGTCAGCGGCCCTGATCTGGAAGCCCAGCTGCGTGCGCACCGTCTCACATTGGGACACTATCCGCAATCCTTCGAATATTCCACCCTGGGCGGTTGGATCGCCACCCGCTCCTCTGGGCAACAATCCCTTCGTTATGGGCGCATCGAGAAGGTTTTCGCTGGGGCACGACTTGAAACCCCACTCGGCTGCTTTGAGCTGCCCTCCTTCCCTGCTTCTGCTGCGGGGCCTGACCTACGTGAGCTGGTACTGGGTTCCGAGGGACGTCTGGGAATCATTACCGAAGCTACTATCCGCCTGACCCCGCTACCTGATACAGAGGATTTCCATGCCGTCTTTTTCCCCGATTTTGAGAATGGCATAGCTGCCGCACGCCAGATCCTGGCCACTGGCATTTCATTATGTATGCTGCGATTAAGCACCCCCACCGAGACCCGCACCACCCTTACACTAGCCGGGCACGAGACCTTAATCGGAACTTTGGAACGCCTGCTGTCCTTGCGCGGCCTGGGTGACAAGAAATGCATGCTGCTTATGGGCTTTTCCGGCAAGGCTGCCCTCGTGCAGGCTAATCGCCACGCGGCTTTAGAGATCACCGGCAAGCATGGCGGGGTCCACATTGGTAAAACTTTCGGCAGCCAGTGGCACAAGAACCGCTTCCGCACCCCCTACCTGCGCAACACCCTTTGGGAGCTGGGATACGCTATCGATACGCTAGAGACCGCTGTCGACTGGAGCAAGGTTCCTCAAATGCTTGACAGCATGGAAGCCGCCTTGCACAATGCGCTTAAATCTGCCAGCGAGCGGGTGCATGTCTTTACCCACCTATCCCACCTGTACCCATACGGCTCGAGCATCTACACGACATACCTTTTCCGCCTGGCTGGTGAATCCACCGAGACGCTCCATCGTTGGCAGGCTCTCAAATCAGCTGCAAGCCAGGCGATCATCGCTGGGGGCGGTACGATCAGTCACCAACACGGGGTAGGCATGGATCACCGGGAATACCTCCCCGCTGAAAAAGGGCCATTGGGCATTTCTGCACTAGGAGCCATGCTGCACCACTTTGACCCCGGCGGGATGATGAACCCGGGCAAATTATTGCCCTAATAAGCATGATTGACCTGACAGGTTCGTAGAGTGGCATTCTGATTTACTCACTATCCCTGTAATAAGCTCTTTTCCTCGAACACCTCATGGAACCTGTCAGGTCTTGTTTTTAGGAGTACATCATGAGCACATCACGTTTGATAACAATCCTCCAACACACCGACCTCTGGGACCTGCTTATCATCGGCGGGGGTATAACCGGCGCCGGCATCCTCCGCGAAGCTGTCCGCCTGGGATTGAAAGCCCTGCTGGTCGAGCAGCGCGACTTCGCCTGGGGCACCTCCAGCCGCTCCTCCAAGCTAGTTCATGGTGGCTTTCGCTACTTGAAGCAGGGTAAGTTTGGCTTAACGCGCGCCTCGGTTCACGAGCGCCAGCAACTCTTACACGAAGGTCCTGGATTGATCGACCCTCTGGGTTTCCTGCTCAGTGTCTATCATGGTGATTTTCCTGGACGTTGGACATACACACTGGGATTGACCATTTACGACCTGTTGGCCCTGCAGTGGGACCATGCCTATTACTCACCCCAGGACTTCCAGCTGCTGGCTCCGCACATCGCTCATCGGGATCTGCAGGGTGGCTTCCGTTTTGGAGACGCCCAGACCGATGATGCCCGCCTGACCCTTAGGGTCTTGCAAGAGGCCTGCGCTGAGAGTGCCGGGGATGCTTGCGCCATCAATTATGTACGTGCAGTGAGCCTGTTGCGGGAAGACGGGCTGGTCAGTGGGGCATTGCTGCACGACCTGGAAGCTGACCAACGCGCAGAAGTGCGTGCCAGGGTAGTGATCAACGCTACGGGCGCCTGGGCTGACCATCTGCGCGGCCAGGTGGGTGGTGTGGCGCGCATCCGCCCATTGCGCGGCTCGCACCTTATCTTCCCCGCCTGGCGCCTGCCAGTCGCACAAGGGATCAGCTTCCTGCACCCGCTGGACCGCCGTCCGGTCTTCATCTTTCCCTGGGAGGGCGTGACCCTGGTCGGTACCACCGATATCGACCATGCAGCCGATCTGAATCTTGAACCTTCTATCAGTCCAGGGGAAGTCTCTTACCTGATGGCAGCGGTTGAGTCTGAATTTCCATCCCTGAACATCGGCCTGGACGATGTCCTTTCCACTTATGCTGGCGTGCGCCCGGTGATCGGTACCCATGAGCAGAACCCCTCTAAGGAATCCCGCGAGCACGTGATCTGGGAGGAAGGTGGGCTGCTCACCGTCACCGGGGGCAAGCTGACCACCTTCCGGTTGATCGCCCAGGATGCCATCAAGGCTGTTCGTCACCGTCTGCCCGGTTTACCTGAGTTGAAACACAATTTGCCTGTACTTGATCCGGTCGATGTGCTTCTGCCCGACCAGGGTCATCTGGACGAGACTGCTCGGCGCCGTCTGCTCGGGCGCTACGGCGTCCAGGCTCCAATTCTAACCGCCATCGCCCAATCGGGTGAGCTGGAGCCCATCCCTGGCTCCCACACCCTGTGGGCTGAGCTGCGCTGGGCAGCCCGCTCTGAGCAGGTCTGCCACTTGGACGACCTGCTGTTGCGCCGCACACGCCTGGGGCTGCTGCTTCCGCAGGGTGGATCAGCCATTTTCCCGATCCTCAAACCGATCTGCCAGCAAGAGCTGGGCTGGTCCAGCAAGCAATGGCAGGCTGAGGTGAAGCGGTATAAGCAGCTCTGGGCGCAGTGCTACAGCCTGCCCGCAGCGGAGCTGGTCCCAGACTGGAAAACTCCGGTGGCGGTAGCCCTGCAGCGCCGGGCTGCACAGCCCTCCATTCCCCGCCGGGTGCTGCCCCCCACTGCCCTGGTGGCCTTCCTTTCCGCTCTCATCATTCTCGCTATCTGTCTCCTGCGGCGGAGGAAAGCTACCCGCGGTGATATTCCAGATGTGGTTTATAGATAAATGCAGAGCCGCAAAGAACGCTGAGTTAGAATAATAATAACCTGGACTACAATTAGGTGTTGTTATTAACCAGATATGCGGTAAACAGAGTATTCGGAATTCTTTGCAAACTCTGCGTCTCAGTGATTTTCCTTTAGAATAATCTGTGCCAATCCGTGCAACTTGAGGTTGTTGTTTTATAACCATCTGTGGATAGATAAAAATGACCAAAGACCTGATCCTCGCCATTGACAGCGGCACCCAGTCGGTACGGGCGCTGGTATTCGATCCGGCGGGTAACCTGCTGGCCAAGTCGCGGGTGCCGCTGCAGGCATATGTCTCGTCGCAGCCGGGCTGGGCTGAGCAACGTCCGGCGTACTTCTGGGAGAGCCTGTGCCAGGCTTGCCAGGGACTGTGGGCGCAGGGGAAGGTCTCCAAAGAGGTTATCGCGGGCGTGACATTGACCTCCCAGCGCTCGACGATGATCAACCTGGACCTCAACGGCGAACCCCTGCGTCCGGCGATCGTCTGGTTGGACCAACGCCGCACGCTGGGATTGAAACCGGTGGGCGGCCTGTGGGGGCTGGCTTTCGCCCTCAGCGGCATGTCCGAGACGGTGGCCTACCTGCAAGCGGAGGCCGAGGCCAACTGGATCAGCACCCAGCAGCCTGATATCTGGGCAAAGACGCATAAGTTCGTCTACCTGTCCGGCTACCTGACCTACCGCCTGACCGGGCAGCTGGTCGACTCGGTGGGCTGCCAGGTTGGCTATATGCCGTTCGACTACAAAGCGCTGCGCTGGGCCGGCAGACACGATTGGAAATGGCTGGCAGTCCCAATGAGCCCTGACATCCTGGTCGACCTGGTGCCACCCGCCGGGCAGCTGGGTGAGATCACGCCGGCAGCCGCAGAGGCGAGCGGCATCCCTGCCGGGCTGCCGCTGATCGCCGCGGCAGCCGACAAGGCCTGTGAGGTGATCGGCTCGGGCTGCCTGGAACCGCACATCGGCTGCTTGAGCTACGGCACCACCGCTACCATCTGCACCACCCACCACAAGTACATCGAGCCCATCCCGCTCATCCCACCTTACCCTGCCGCCGTTCCCGGCGCTTACTGCATGGAAGCCCAGATCTACCGAGGTTTCTGGATGGTGAGCTGGTTCAAGCACGAGTTCGGGCACTACGAGCAGTCTATCGCTGACATCCGGGGTATCGAACCGGAGGAATTGTTCGATGAGCTGGTCGGGCAAGTACCACCCGGTTCGATGGGGCTGATCCTGCAGCCTTACTGGTCACCGGGTCTTAAAGTCCCCGGACCGGAGGCCAAAGGGGCCATCATCGGCTTTGGCGATGTGCATACCCGTGCCCACCTCTATCGCGCCATTCTGGAAGGATTAGCGTATGCCCTGCGTGAAGGTCAAGAGCGCAGCCAGCAGCGCAGCCATGTGCCAGTCACCGAGCTGCGCATCTCCGGCGGTGGTTCGCAGTCGGACGCTGCCATGCAGGTCAGCGCAGATGTCTTTGGCTTGCCCGCTGCCCGCCCACACCTGTACGAGACCTCCGGTCTCGGCGCGGCCATCGACGCAGCGGTGGGGCTCAAGCTGCACCCTGACTTCGCCACCGCGGTCCCCGCCATGACCCGGGTTAGCCGGGTCTTCGAGCCTGATCCGCACAGCCATGAAATCTACGACGACCTCTTCACCCAGGTCTACCTGCCAATGTACCAACGCCTGCGCCCGCTCTACGAGCGCATCCGCCAGATCACGGGTTACCCGGCCTCATTGCATGTTGATCGATAGAACCTAGTTGTTATATCCATACTTATTCCGCTTTATGGTAAACTTTTACATAACATATTTCCTTATCAGCTCTCCAATGTAACAAGTCCATCTAATATTTATAAATCCGGAGGCTCCATGCTCACCCTCCCCGAAAAGGTCATTTTTTTCCTGGCAGTCGTCATTTCGCTTTACCTGACGGTTCGTGCCACGCAGCGTATCATTCTCATCTTGAACCGCGGCCAGGGCAAGGTGGATTGGGCGGTTGCCCGCCAGCGCTTTTTCTCCACGCTGTATAAAACCATCACCTTCCAGCCGGTCTTCCGGGCGCGCTTCGGGCCTAGCCTGCTGCATGGGCTGGTGGCCTGGGGCTTCCTGTATTACCTGCTGGTCAACTTTGGGGATGTGCTTACAGCGTACATCCCCAATTTCGTCTTTTTTGGGGAGGGGCTGCTGGGTGACCTTTACCGCCTGGGCGCAGACGTGCTCAGCGCGGCCGTGCTGATCGGCATGGTCGCCCTGCTCCTGCGCCGCTTCGTCTTTCGCTCCCCTGCACTTACTGCCCGACAGGATGTGCTGCTGCACCCCAAAGCCCGCTTTGGTATCCAGCGCGACTCTGCCATCGTTGGGGGTTTCATCCTGCTGCACGTCGGCGGGCGTTTCGTTGGGGAGACTTTCCACCTGGCAGCCGTTGGGGCAGACGCCTGGCAGCCGATCGCCTCCATGGTCAGCCGCCTGTGGTTCAGCTGGAGCAAGTCCGCGCTGGCGGTTGCACAGCATGTAGCCTTCTGGTTCGCCTTAGGCTTGATCCTGGCATTCCTGCCATATTTCCTCTACTCCAAGCATATTCACCTGTTCTTTGCCCCGCTCAACTTCCTGCTCAAGCCGCAGCGCCGCTCGATGGGCGAGCTGAGCCGGCTGAACTTCGACGATGAGAGCATCACCGCCTTCGGCGCCACCCGCCTGGAAGACCTGGGCTGGGAGCAGCTCATGGATGCCTACGCCTGCATCATGTGCTACCGCTGCCAGGAGGTTTGCCCGGCGTACAACACCGGTAAGGTGCTCTCGCCAGCTGCCCTGGAGATCAACAAGCGCTATTTCCTCAACTTCGAGGGAGCCCGCATCGCCAAAGGCGAATCTAGCTCCCAGACCCTGATCGAATTTGCCATCCCGACCGAGGCGGTATGGGCGTGCACCGCCTGCGGCGCCTGCGTGGATATCTGCCCGGTGGGTAACGAGCCGATGCGTGACATCCTGGACATTCGCCGCGCCCTGGTGCTTAACGAGAATGCCTTCCCCACACAACTCCAAACCGCCTTCCGCGGCATGGAGCGCAACCTCAATCCGTGGAACATCTCCCAAACCGAGCGCATGAAATGGGCCGAGGGACTGAACGTCCCCACCATCGATCAGAATCCCGAGCCGGAGCTGCTGTGGTGGGTCGGCTGTGCCCCTGCCACCGATGCCCGCGCCCAGAAGACCGCCCAAGCCTTCGCCGCCATCCTGAATGCCACCGGGGTGAACTACGCCGTGCTAGGCAAGAACGAGCAGTGCACCGGAGACTCGGCCCGTCGTGCCGGTAACGAGTTCCTTTTTAACGAATTAGCAAGCGCCAACGTCGAGTTGCTCAACCAGGTCGCACCCAAACGCATTGTCACCACCTGTCCGCATTGCCTGCACTCCCTCAAGAACGAATATCCCGCCTTTGGTGGGCATTATACCGTCATCCACCACACCCAGCTGATCAACGAGCTGCTGGCATCGGGTAAGCTCAAGCTACCCAACACCGTTGATCTCCCCTCGATCACCTATCATGACCCCTGCTACCTCAGCCGCCATAACCAGATCACTGCCGAGCCGCGCGCCGACCTGGCTGCCCTGGGGGGCTCTGTGTATGAGATGCCACGCCGGGAGGCCAAGTCCTTCTGCTGCGGCGCGGGCGGCGCCCAGATGTGGAAAGAAGAAGAGCATGGGAGCGAGCGCGTCAGCGCTAACCGCTTCCGCGAGGCCCAGGCCACCGGCGCCAGCGTCCTGGCGGTCTCCTGTCCCTTCTGCATGGTCATGCTCACCGATGCCAAGAAGGATCTCAATAGTGATATTGAAGTAAAAGACATTGCTGAGATCATCGCGGATCAATTAGCGCCCGCAGTTTAAGCAAGGTGATCGAGCTGCACATCACCTGAAAATTCACCAAAAGTTCATCCTCGAGGGGGATTTTACCGGGTACAATCAAGGGAAATCATCCCTGGAATGATTTATTCCAGGTATTGAGGAGTGCCTATGGCGAAGAAAACCACACCTCGAGACGCGATAATCCTGTCGCCCGATGAGATCCTGCACGATTATCGACTGGCATACCAGAGCCGGCAGGTCAGCCTGATCGGACGGCGTGAAGTGCTGAGCGGGAAGGCCAAATTTGGTATCTTCGGCGATGGCAAGGAGCTGCCCCAGCTGGCGATGGCGCATGCCTTCCGCAAGGGTGACTTCCGCTCCGGTTACTACCGCGACCAGACCTTCATGTTCGCCATTGGCGAGCTGACTATCCAGCAGTTCTTCGCCCAGCTTTACGCCCACACCAGTCTGGAAGCCGACCCAGCCACCGCCGGTCGCTCGATGAACGCCCACTTCGCTACCCGCAGCCTCAATCCGGATGGCTCCTGGCGCGATCTGACTGCTCAATATAATTCCGCCGCTGACCTGTCCCCCACCGGTTCGCAGATGCCGCGCATGGTCGGCCTGGCCTATGCCTCCAAACTCTACCGCCAGCTCGATGAGCTGCGTCAGTTTACCCAATTTTCTCACGACGGCAACGAAGTCGCTTTTTCCACAATTGGCAATGCCTCCTCAGCTGAGGGACCTTTCTGGGAAACGGTCAATGCGATTGGCGTGCTGCGCTGCCCGGCGATACTGACCGTCTTTGACGATGGTTACGGCATTTCGGTTGAAAATGAGAGTCAGATTGCCAAGGAGAACATCTCCGAGCTGCTGATGGGCTTCCAGCGCCCCCCAGGTGAATGCTGCGACGGCTATGATATATACATGATCCGAGGATGGGATTATCCCGCCCTGCTGGCAACCTACGCTAAAGCTGCGCAGGTTGCCCGGGTGGAACACATGCCTTCCATCATCCATGTCTCTGAGCTGACCCAGCCGCAAGGTCACTCCACCTCTGGCAGCCACGAGCGCTACAAATCCAAGGAGCGCCTGGCCTGGGAGGCCGAGTTTGACTGCCTGCGCCAGTTTCGTCTGTGGATCATCGCCCAGGGATATAGCACCGCTGAGGCATTGGATGCCCTGGAAGAGGAAGATCGCCGCAGTGTGGAAGACACCCGCAAGCGCGCCTGGGAAGCCTATATGGAACCCGTTCTGGCAGAGCGAAAATCTATGGTCACGCTACTCAACCAGTTGGCTGTCTCGTCAGCGGAGGCGGAAGCAGTCAATCGGATCACCGAGCGACTCAATTCCCTGGCAGTTCCCTACCGCCGCGATCTGATGTCAGCTGCCCTTGCCGCACTGATTGCTACACGCGGCGAGGACATCCCCGAGCGAAATCAATTAATTCAATATCGTGTGTCTCAGAACCAGCTTGCCTACGATCGATTCAGCTCGCACCTGTACATTGAAGGTCCCGGCTCGGCCCTGGAAGTGCCTGAGGTAAAACCGATCTACTCTGATAATTCTCCTACCCTGGCTGGATTTGAAGTGCTGAATGCCGGTTTCGACTCCGCCCTGAGGCGTGAGCCTCGCTTGATTGCCTTTGGCGAGGACCTTGGGAAGTTGGGCGATGTCAACCAGGGCTTCCGTGGACTGCAGGATAAATACGGACTGCTGCGCGTAGCAGATACCGGCATCCGCGAGGCCACCATCCTTGGGCAGGCGATTGGCCTGGCTATGCGCGGCTTGCGCCCCATTGCTGAGATCCAATACCTCGATTATCTCCTCTACGCCCTTCAGCTCATGTCCGACGATCTTGCCAACCTGCACTGGCGTACCAAGGGCGGGCAAAAAGCCCCGGTGATCGTGCGCACACGTGGCCATCGCCTGGAGGGCATCTGGCATTCCGGCTCGCCTATGGCTGGTATCATCCACCTGGTGCGCGGCATGCATGTCCTGGTTCCGCGCGATATGACCCGCGCTGTGGGCTTCTATAATACCTTGTTGCAAGCTGAAGAACCCGCTTTGATCATCGAAGTGCTCAACGGCTACCGCATCAAGGAGCGCCTGCCCGATAACATCGCTGAGTTCACCGTCCCGTTGGGCGTTCCCGAGGTGCTGCGCCCGGGGGGCGACCTCACCCTGGTCACCTACGGCGCCTGCTGCCGTATCGCCCTGGAAAGTGCCGAGCTGCTCGGTAGCGTAGGCATCGAGATCGAGGTGATCGACGTTCAGACTTTGCTGCCCTTTGATATCCAAAGCCGCATCCTGGATTCGCTCAAGAAGACCTCCCGGATCCTCTTCGTCGATGAGGATGTCCCCGGCGGCGGCACCGCTTACATGCTCCAGCAAGTGATCGAGCGCCAGGGTGGTTACTCCTGGCTCGACTCACCCCCGCGCACCCTCCCCGCCCAACCCCACCGTCCCGCCTATGGCTCGGATGGCGACTACTGGTCCAAGCCTAATGCTGACACCATCTTCGAGACGGTGTATGAGATGATGCGTGAGGTCGACCCAGGCGCGTTCCCAGCTTTGTTTAGTGATTAACGCAGAGACGCAGAGAACGCGGAGATCTACATATGGTTTATGAAAACGATATATCTGAGAAAATTATCCATGCAGCCATCGAGGTTCATAAAGTACTTGGATCGGGATTACTTAAGTCAGCTTATGAGCAATGTCTGGCACATGAATTTAACTTAAATCAGATAAAATATCGACAACAAATTACATTGCCCCTGGTATACAAGGGATTGCCTGTTGATTGCAGCTATCGTTTAGATTTTCTGGTAGAAGAGTCTGTCGTTATTGAAATAAAAGCACAGGAAGCAATCCTACCCGTCCATAAATCACAGATTCTGACATATCTCAAGCTAGGAGGCTGGCATCTCGGTTTGCTAATTAATTTCCATGTGCCCCTTATAAAATATGGCATTCATCGAGTGGTATCCGGTCTGGAAGAAAAAGGAAAATAAATCTCTGCGGTCTTTGCGACTCTGCGTTTTTCTCTAAGGAGTGATTACATATGGCGACAAAAGTCCTTATGCCCCAATTGGGTGAATCGGTAAACGAAGCGACTGTAACAAAATGGTTAAAATCGACTGGTGACACCATAAACGAATATGACCCGATCCTGGAAGTAAATACGGATAAGGTTGATTCGGAGATTCCCGCCCCGGTGAGCGGCGTGGTGCTGGCAACTCTGGTGGAGGAGGGCGCAACG
>Ga0105106_10000458_pt1 | contig 28425 bp, 24 predicted proteins | sample PPLLaktember2015_5_FD_79109 | JGI IMG/M metagenome (GOLD analysis project Ga0105106, IMG submission 79109) | Freshwater sediment microbial communities from Prairie Pothole Lake near Jamestown, North Dakota, USA - PPLs Lake P8 Core (1) Depth... | ecosystem: Environmental > Aquatic > Freshwater >...
GTCGCGCAGGTTATCGATGAATTCCTTTTGAAAAACCACCCACATCCGTGAAAGGGCGTTCATGCGCGCACCAGTCCTTCCTCCGAGCCTATGGCAGCCACAAAAGCATCCTCCAGGTTGGCTTGCCCGGTCTGGCTCAGTAAATCGGCAGGCGTGCCGCTGGCAACCACCCGACCTGCCTGCAAAATAACGATGTTATCGCACAAAGCCGATACCTCCTGCATGATATGGCTGGAAAAAAGAACGCACTGTCCTTCATCCTTCAAGCGGCGAATGAAGCTGCGCATGGCGCGCGTGCTCATCACATCCAGGCCGGAAGTAGGCTCATCCAGGAGCACGTTCCTGGGCCCATGTACCAGCGCCCGTGCAATAGCAACTTTAACGCGCTGCCCGGTTGAAAAGCCTTCCGTGCGCCGCTCGAGGAAATCGTCCATCTCCAGCATGGCAGCCAGGTGATCGATGCGCGCTTCCAGGTCTGCGCCTTGCAAACCGTGCAGCCGCCCGTAATAGCGGATATTTTCGCGGGCAGTCAGGCGTGGGTACAGGCCCTGGCTGTCAGGCAGTGCACCAATGCTGCGCTGCACCTGCAAAGGCTGGGTAAGCGTATCATAGCCATCCACCTGGGCCGTGCCGTGATCCTGGCGGATGATGGTGTAGAGCACGCGCAGGGTGGTGGTTTTACCGGCGCCGTTAGGGCCCAGCAAGCCGGTGATCTGCCCATCCGGGGCGGTGAAGCTCACCCCTTGCAGGGCTTTAACAGCCTCAAATGATTTATGAAGTTCGGTGACTTGGATCATGGTCAGGTCCTTGGCATGTAGGCGGCCCTAAGGCTGCGGGCCGCTGAAGGTCAGGAAGAAGGGGGAAGGCTGGATGCGTTCTATACAGGTAGTATCCAGGTTTTGCGTGCTCCCACTCTGAATGAATTCATACGCAATCTGAGGCATACAGCCGCGCAAGATCACGTTATGGCCCTGCCCGGCGGCAGTCAGCGCCAGGCTATTGGGCAGGGTTTCGGCTACTTGAAGCGCATTTTGCGGAGGCGTGACCGGGTCTGCCTCCCCGGATAACAGTAATACCGGGGTATTGCCTTCAACCGGTTCTTTGAAATCCGCCGGGACCTGGCCCCTGGGCCAGATGGCACACATCGCTTCCAGCTCCTCATACTGGATATTCCCCAGGTAAGTCCCCCTGGCAGCCTGTTCCGCGGAAGAGAGATCCATGAAGGGAAAATCCTCTGCGCATAACACACTGAGGTTCATCCCGAAGCTGATCGATTCGCTCAGGTCTTCCGAGACCAGCCGGGACTGGGCAGCTAGCAGATCATAACGCCCTTCACTGGCGGAGGTATGGATCAGCAGGGGCAATAAGGCGGCTGTTTCGGGGGTGTAGCTGAGCAAGCGTACGGTGGCAGCCAGCTCGGGCGCGGTAAACGGTTCGGCTTCCTGCGCACCGCTCACCGGGTGGATGAAATTAACCGTCAGGGGTCCTTCTTCCAGCCCAGTCATCAGCTGTTGAAATTTTCCGGGCAGGTCAGGGAAAGCCTGCCTGCAAGACTCATCCGCTTCACAGCGCGCAAACAGCAAATCCATGGCGCGCTGGGCATCCGGGGCAACTTCCAGACCAAGTGCTTCATCCTGGGGCACGACGCCATCCAGGATGACCGTGCGTACGCGCTCGGGGTACATTTTCAGATACGTCAGGGCGGCCCGACTGCCGTAGGACAAACCATACAGGTTTATTTTTTCGTAGCCCAAGGCCTGGCGAACATTGTCCAGGTCTTGCATGGCCAGCGGGGTCGTATACAAGGCCGGGTCAGCGTCCAGGTTGGTCAGGCAGGCGCGCAGCCACTCTTCCATTGCAGCCCGATCCGCAGCTTCTTCCCCGCTCGCTTCAGGGCTGTCCGGGCAGTCCAGGGGATTGGATTGACCCGTGCCGCGCTGGTCCACCAGGACGATAGCGCGCTTCTGGCGGATGCGCTCAAAGGAGCCAGCCAGGGCGACGAAACTTTCGGTTGCCGCCTGGCCCGGCCCACCGGTGAGGAAGAACAGCGGGTCGGGTTCGGGGCTGCGACTGATCGCCGGTAGGACAGCCAGGTTCAGGTCGATGGTGCGCCCGGTGCCAGCCTGGCGGTCTTCCAGGACGGTCAGCTTACCGCATTGCGCCTGGATAGGAATCGAGACGCCGGGGTAGGTAAGCTGGCAATCTGTAAGGGGAATGGTGGGGATGGAGGGGCTGTCCGGCTGGTTGGCGCAGGCGGTCAGGATCAAAGCCAGGCTGACCAGGCTCAAACCAGGCCACAACCGCCTGAGGTGGGATGAGACGTTCATGGGAAATACTCCTGAAGATATAGCTAAGAAGTTGTTCAAGAACATTATAGCAGTGAATTACTTGACGATAGACTAGGGGAAGGTCGGTCGAGTAGATTAGTGGAAGCCAAAATACCCCGAACTCACCCATATTCCTCATCCTGATAATATTCTTCCTACTGATGATTTCCATTTTCCATGCACGATGGTAGTATACTCACGTCTACCCTTTTAAGCATCCATCACAAGATGGGAATTATACGATCATCTGGTCAGGTATTTCCCTGATCCAATGACCAGGTAAATCCAGTAATAATTCCATTGAATAGTCGTTTTACTACCATCCAGGTAGAATGATGTAGAATTGGACGACCTTTCGTGCCTTTCGTGTTCCACGACCTTACTTGACATTCTCTTCATCAATGATAAACTATCACCCAGGATGAACGCTTACAGCACCCTTCCCTCTACCCCGGTCCCTAGCTTGCGCCGGCTGCGGCGCGCTTTCGGCTGCCCGGGGAGCAGGATGTAAGCCCCATCCTTCGTTAAACACCGCGACCCTCTGCCAGCCAGCCTGCCAGAGGGCCGTTTTATTCTTGCAGACCCGGGTGGTTTGCAAATTTAGGAGTAAAAGCTATGCGAATGAGCCGCCTCTTCAGCCAGACCCTGCGCGAAGCGCCCTCCGAAGCGGAGATCCCCAGCCACCAGCTTCTGCTGCGCGCCGGGTTTATCCGCCAGCTTGCGGCGGGCATCTTCTCATACCTGCCGCTGGCCCGCAGAACCCTGAACAAGATCGAAAATATCATGCGCGCCGAGATGAATGCCATCGGTGGGCAGGAATTGACCATGCCGGTGGTGCAGCCGGCGGATATCTGGAAGGAAACCAAGCGCTGGTACCAGATTGATGCTGAGATGGGGCGCTTCAAAGACCGCAACGGGCGCGATATGGCCCTGGCGATGACCCATGAAGAGGCCGTGGGCGACCTGGTGCGGCGGGAGATTCGCTCCTACCGCCAGCTCCCGGCGCTGATCTACCACCTGCAGACCAAGTTCCGGGATGATCCGCGCCCGCGCGCCGGGTTGATCCGGGTGCGCGAGTTCACCATGAAGGACAGCTACAGCCTGGACGCCGATTGGGAAGGGCTGGACAGGCAGTACCGCGCCCATTATCAGGCGTATTTCAATATCTTCAATCGCTGCGGGCTGCCGGCTATCGCCGTCAAATCGGATGTGGGCATGATGGGCGGTAAACTGGCCCACGAATACATGTACCTGACGCCCTATGGGGAAGATACCCTGCTGCTGTGCGATGCGTGCGGCTATTCGGCCAACCGCCAGATCGCGCGCTTCGGCAAGCCAGCCCCCACCCCGGCAGAGCACCTGCCGGTGGAGAAAGTTGCCACTCCAGACTGCAAAACCATTGCCGAGGTAGCCGGCTTTCTGGGCGTGCCCACCTCGCAGACAGCCAAAGCGGTCTTTATGATGGCGACCATCCCCAACGGCGAGAAGAGCGAGCAGCGCTTTGTATTTGCCGTGATCCGCGGCGATATGGAAGTTAACGAGACCAAGCTGAGCAACGCCGTGAAAGCCAAGGAGATGCGCCCGGCGACCGAAGACGAGATCCGCGCCGTAGGAGCCGAGCCGGGCTATGCTTCGCCGGTCGGGCTGCAGGGCGCCCTGGTGGTGGTGGACGACCTGGTGCCCCAATCGCCGAACCTGGTGGCAGGCGCCAATGAGGCGGGCTATCACCTCAAAAACGTCAATTATGGGCGCGATTTCACCGCCCAGATCGTCACCGACCTGGCAGCCGCCCAGGAGGGCGATGCCTGCCCAGAATGCGCCGCGCCGCTGCGCACCGTGCGCGGCGTGGAAGTGGGCAATATCTTCAAGCTGGGCACGCGCTACTCCGACGCCATGGGCTGCACTTACCTGGATAAGGACGGGCAAATCAAGCCAGTGATCATGGGCTCGTATGGCATTGGCTCCGGGCGCCTGCTGGCGTGTATTGCCGAGGAGCACCACGACGACAACGGCCTGATCTGGCCGGTCAGCGTTGCCCCGTATGCCGTGCACCTGGTCGTTCTGCCGGGTAAGGGTGAGGGCGAAGAGGTCACCGCGCAGGCCGACCAGCTTTACACCGATTTGCAGGCGGCGGGGATCGAAGTATTGTACGATGATCGCTCCGAAAGCCCGGGAGTTAAATTTATGGATGCCGATCTGCTGGGCATGCCCATCCGCCTGACCGTCAGCGAGCGTGCTCGCAAGGCGGGCGGGGTGGAATTCAAGCGCCGCGAGCAGGCTGAAAAGCTCATCATCCCGCTGGCAGAAGTGATCCAGACCGTCCAGGCAGAGATAGCGGGCTTACAATCCGCCCTGGATGCCAGCTTGGTCGAAGCGACTTTCGAAGGCGAATAAATCTGAACCGCAAAAATATCAAGGAGAATTCATCATGACACTTCCTACACCCGAACAGTTGGCCTACTATACAGAGCCCGGCCCCCTGACCGAGCTGGGTGATTACGCGCCACTGTTAAAATCGCTGCCTCGCTGGGTACCTGAACGTATGGCCAAACTTCAGGGACTGATGCTGCACATCTTTTGGGCCGACGGTTACGGGGTGACCCTATCTGTGGAACGCCAGGATGAGCTAAATCTGCGCAGCGTGCAGCAGAAGATCAAACGTATCCTGGAGCTGGATGCTCAACCCCTGAACATCGTGCGCCAGGCTGACAAGCGCCTGCTGGGCAACTGCCGCGATTATTCAACCATGCTGGTGGCTTTCCTGCGCCAGCTTGGCCTGCCAGCCCGGGCACGCTGCGGGTTCGCCACTTATTTTGTCCCCGACCATTTTGAGGATCACTGGGTGGTGGAGTACTGGGAGCGTGACAGCCAGCGTTGGGTGATGGTGGATGGACAGATCGACGCCTACCAGCGCCAGATGCTGGAGATTAAATGGGAACCCTTTGATGTACCCGCCGGGCAATTTCTGAGCGGAGGGCAGGCCTGGCTTACCTGCCGGGCTGGCGAAGCAAACCCGGATGATTTTGGCATCTTTGAGTTCAAGGGCCTGGATTTTGTGCGCGGTAACCTGCTGCGGGATGTCCTGGCGCTTAATAAAGTAGAGCCGCTACCGTGGGACTTCTGGGGCTATCTCAATCAGCCGCTGGAACAGGCCAGCGCAGACGACCTGGCGTTATTCGACCAGATGGCAACCCTGACCCTGGACCCCGATGCAAATTTCACGGCATTGCGCGATCTTTATGAGAATGATCCCCTGGTGCACCATCCTGAGGAATGGGAGATCAGCAGCGAAAATTCCCAGGACTGAAACCTGCATTAAAAAGGAGTACGCCTGATGTGCCGTAGTATCCAGACCTTACGCCGGGTTGAGCCGGCCCCCACCCAAGCAGAGATCCAGGCGGCAGCTTTGCAGTATGTGCGCAAGATCAGCGGCTATCGCAAGCCATCCCGCGCCAACCAGGCAGCATTCGAGCGCGCTGTCCAGCAGGTGGCTAAAGCCACCCAGACTCTTCTGGAAGGGCTGGTTGGCAAAGAAGGATCCGCATGAAGTTGATCCAGGATTTACTGCGCCTGGCCCCGGAGGGGCTTGTGCAGGATGTGCGTATTGGCCTGCACTGGACGGCGGTCAGCATGCTGGTGGATAGCGCGCTGCGCTGCGGACTGGCTTCCAGCCTGCATGGCACGCACCATCACGACGGAGCGGATGTCCCCCAGGCGGGAGAGCTGCACAAACTGCGGGGGCTGGAGCTGGCGGCGCTAGCCGATTCCCCCGACCAGCCCACCCTGTGCTCGGTGGGATTGGCAGCGCTTAATGCCCTGCTCCCATTACCTGCCCTGGATACACCCGATCTGAACGCGGAGGAGATGATCGCCCGCCTGGGAGCCGGCAAGCGCGTGGCGCTTGTGGGGCATTTCCCATTTGTTGAACATCTGCGCCCGCGCGTTGGTGAGCTGCACATCCTGGAGCTGAACCCGCGCCCCGGCGATCTGCCTGCCGAAGCCGCGCCCCAGGTCCTGGGAGACGCCCAAGTAGCCGCCATCACCGGCATGACCATCTTAAATCACACCTTTGAGCAGCTAATGACCCTGGTCGCGCCGGGAGCCAATGTATTGTTGCTAGGGCCCAGCACCCCGCTTCACCCGCGCTTGTTCGATGATGGAATTGGCGTGCTGTCCGGATCAATCGTGACCGATGTGGAGGCGGTGATGCGCCTGGTTTCGCAAGGCGCCAATTTCCGCCAGATCCACCGCCGCGGGGTGCGCCTGGTGAACCTGGTGCGCCCAGACCTGGCGCCCCTGTTTCAATAAACCTCTAGAAGCTATCTCAAAAATAGATTAATACAACCGAATTCAGGTAAATTATGGATACGGCGGTGGATATGGAACTTCAGTTGCCGTAGGCCGGGGGGTGCTGGTCGGTGGCAAAGTTGGGGGGGTAGTATTCGTAGGAACTGCACTGGCTGTCTGTGTTGGTGTGGTGGTTGGCAGAACGGGCTGGGAAGTCGCGCTGGGTACGCTCGGGGGGTTGGTCGGGCGGCGGGTCGGGGTCGGGATAAAAACACCTGTTGGCGTAGAGTATGGATAGGCCGGCGTGACTGTGCTGGTAGGGTTGATTCCAGGCGTGCCAGTGATGGTCACCAGAACTGTGGCGGTGGTCGTCCAGTTGGGGGTTTCGCTCAAGCCTGGTTGCGGTGGGCCCCCAAGCGTAGGCGTGTAGCCCAGGGTGGCGAGGGGAACGAGCGTTTCTCCTGGGCGCGCGGTGACGGTAGGTACAGGGGTCAAAATGCCGGTTTGCAGGGTCGCCAGCGTATCACCGGGCAGCAGCGTACCCAAATCACGCGCCTCATCCGCCAGGGCTTCGGCAGCCAGGGCCAGGCGCACCGGCGCCATGCGCGTGGCATTCAGATCGGGTGAATAATCGGCATTCAATAAAGAATGCAGCGCAATGGATAGCCAGGAGAAAGACGAACCCCACGGGATCAGCGCCAATAGCAAACCTGCGACCAGCACCAGCCCGCCCAGCGCATAAGGCAGCCAGCCAGGCACAGTCACAACCTGCCTGGCTTTACGCTTGTGGGGTGGCATCCTTCACCGTTGAGTCGGGAGTGGGTTCAAGAGAGTCTCCCGAGGCGCTAAGCTGCTCGTTCTTTTCGGGTGGGTTAATTAGCCCATCCGGCTTAACCGATTCATCCAGACGTTTGCGCTGGCCCTCGCCAGCTCGCAGGCGATACACCCACAATAATTCAGATTTTCCTTTTAAGGCGTGCTCGCCCAGCGGATCAAAACGGAAATCCATGCGCCGTTCGCGCAATACAGTCAGGGTATTCTCACCCACCACGCAGCCGGTTTCACCAAACTGGCGAGTCAGCTCTTGCATGCGTTGAGCAGTGTTGACCGTATCGCCGATAATCGTGTAATCCAGGCGATCGCTGGCCCCCAGACCGCCCACCATCAGCATGCCGGTATTGATCCCCAGGCCAGTGATCAATAGCGGATCGCCGCGCGCGGCGCGCTCCATATTATAGTCGTTGACCACCTGCAGCATGGCAACGGCTGCCTGGCAGGCCTGATAGCTGCTCTCCTCTGCCGGTAGGCGCGCTGGCAAGATCCCAAAAAAGGCCATCATGGAGTCGCCTTCGAACTTGTCGATGACACCGCCGAATTGGTTGATCACCGGTACCAGCCGACCAAAATATTCATTCAGCCACTTCAAGATCGTGGTGGCGTCTTCTTTTTCAGCCAGGCTGGTAAAGTTGCGGATGTCGCTCATCAGCACAGTGCCTTCGGTGCTCTGCCCTTCCAGCTTAAGCTCGCCCGAGGCAAAGGACTGACGTAGCGCCTCGCGCACTTGCGGTGAGACGGTGCGCCCCAGCAAATCGCGGTAGATGGAGCCTTCTTGCAGTCCAGCGACCATGTAGTTGAAAGCCGTCGCCAGCACGCTAATTTCATCGTTGCCAGTGGGTTTGACCTTGACCTGGAAATTGCCATCCGCGATACGCTGGGAGGCATCCACGACCTGCTTCAGCGGATGGGTGACCTGGCGGGCGGTCAATATACCCACCAGGATCACCGCCAGGAAGATCAGCACAACAAAAACCAGGGCCTGCAAACCCGTCGCCCGGCGCGGTGCAGCCAGCAGGTTCGGCGCCAGGGCGACCCCCATCAATCCCAGGTCCACTCCGCTGCGTACCTCCCACGGGCCAATAATTTCGGTGTAGATCGAGGAGGCGCTTTGCAGGTCGCGCCGCAGGCTGCCCTTATCTTGCTGGAGCAGCACGTTGAGTCCTTCCCCCGGATCGAGCGGCTGCACCTCAGTCGCTTCAAATAAGGTCGAAGCCAGGGGCTGGCCCTCAGGGGTATAAAACGTCAGGTGTGCCAGGGTAGCCTGGCGCAGCTGGTTAGCCAGGGTGGGCAGGGTCTTGCCCACCAGCACCACACCGACCACCTGGTTGTTTAGATCGCGCACTGGCCCCGCAATATAAAATACCTGCCCGGTATCATCGCCTGCCAGCCCGGGAAATTTATCACCCAGGGTATCCACGTCGCCAGCTAGCACCCGCTGGACGAAGGGCAGATCGGCGAACAGCCGGCTGTTGCGCGTGGAGCGATATTCTCCGGTCGACTCAGGGATGCGATGCAAGCTGAGCAAGCTCGTTCCGCTCAGGTTCAGGATCTCCACGGCCTCTTCCTGGGCATTGATTGCTAGGGGCAGCACCAGGGCATGCAAGCGATCGGCTTCTGCAGCTGCCACTGCATCGGAAACCCCTTCTGTATTGGCGATCAGGCGCAAGGTCTCCAGCAAGCGACGCTCTTCTTCCACCATCCAATCGGCTGCCAGGCGCCCGGTATCCGCAAGCTGGTTGGTGAAGCGTTCCTGGAGGGATTCCTGGACGTAACGCCCAACCAGGAAAGCTGTCATCAGGATAAACGTTAGCGCCAGGATCACATATGGAACCGTGATTTTGATGCGCATGGGCATGCGCACGCGCAAGTTAGGGCGCGTGGCGGGTGTGGGCGGTGTGGGCTGGGGATTGGCCTGGGAATCCGTTACCAAGGCGCGCTCGATCCACTCAGGCGTGAAGGGCTCGCGCAGGAATATTGTTGCGCCCGACTCACGCGCCTGTAGCTCGGCGCGCAAATCAACCTGGCGATTGGTGATGACCATCTGCGCCATGGGCGCGCGCCGGCGACACTGGCGGATGAGCGCCAACCCCGCACCGTCGGGGGCATCCAGGTCAATCAACGCCAATTCTGGCGGCTCGGAATCAAGCAATGCCACCGCTTCGGATAAGCGGGCAGTTTTCCACACCCGATCCCCGTGGTTCAGGAAATAGCGGCTTAGGTTTTTGGCCGAGAGCGGGTCGCTCTGAAAGATTAAGACCCGTCTGGACATCATACAGCCTCCTGGCGCGCGACGGTTCCGCTGCCGGTTTTCACCTTATTGCTCATAGTTGCGTACTTCAAGGATACCAGAGTAGCCTCTTAAGCGTTACCTCAAACCACACCCCATCCAGATTACAATTTTGTCAGGAATTTTCTGATCGCAACGTATTTTGTGGATTATTATAATATCTGTCGGATCAAATTGCAATTAATATGCCAGAGTAGATTGATGGGCGGTTCTGCCTGTGCAAGGCAGAAATAAAAATAGGCGAAACGCAAGGCTGCGCTTCGCCTGCTCGCGAAAAATTTGGGGGTTAATGGCTGGTGGTACGGGTGCGTTTCTCGATGTTGGAAACCACGCGCGCCGAGAACAGGGTCATCACCAGGTAGATCAATGCCACCAATGACCAGACTTCAATCGGATTGAAATTCGTAGACATGAATTCACGCCCCCGCCGGGTGAGGTCAGCGACTGCCACCACGCTGACCAGCGATGAATCTTTCAGCATGGCGATGAATTCATTGCCCACGGGCGGCAGGATCACCCGCACCGCCTGCGGCAGGATCACATGGCGCATGGATTGAAAATAATTCATGCCCAGGCTGCGGGCGGCTTCCATCTGTCCTTTGGGGATGCTCTGAATGCCAGCACGGTAAATCTCACTCATGTAGGCCCCATAACAGATCGTCAAGCCGATGATCGCCATCAGATTGGCGTTAGCCTGATAATTCGCCAGTGCTGGGATGCCCCGCGCCGCCCCAAAGGATTTAATGATGGATGGAAAAGCAAAATACCACCAGATGAGCTGCACCATCAGCGGAATGCCGCGGATCAGCTCCACGTACAGGGTAGAGATCCCAAGCACCACCCGGTTTTTGGAGAGCCGGCCCAGACCGCCGATCAGTCCGAGGAATAAAGTCAAGGAAAAAGATATGGCCGTGAGGTACACTGTGACCCACAAGCCATCGCGCACAAACAGCAGGATGCGCATGAATGGATCTGGTTGGCCAATCACCATGACCAGGATCATCACCACTACCAGCGCGACTAACCCCCACCAGGCATCAATGCGCGCACTCGGCTCAGCACCTGGTACATAGGCCAGGATTTCATCTTCCGGGGCCAGGGCGGAATTGGTGGTTTTAGCCATCAAGCCTCCTTTGGATCACACATAATGAAGCAGGGTGTCTTCCTGCCGTGGCGTGGCAAGCAGACACCCTGTGGTCGTTGATCATTCAGATCGAAGCTGTAGTCTTTCGCCCATCGATCTGCGGGAGGCCTTAACCCTCACCCACCAGCCATTTCAGGGTAAGCTCATCCAACAAGCCTTCGCTAATGACCGCATTCAGGCCAGTGTTGATTTTTTCAAGCAGCTCAGTATTGGTCTTGCACACTGCAATACCGTAGGACTCGTCGGTGAATGGCTCGCCAACGATTTTTAGTGATTCTGAGTTCTTGGCGACATAGCCCTGCGCCAGGCCGTCATCAGCCACCACCGCGTCCACCTGTCCATTGATCAGGTCCTGGTAAGCCAGGCCGACATCATCATAGGTTTTGAGGGTAGCGCCAGCAATGCCTTCAATTTCGATGGCGCCGGTCGTGCCGATCTGTGCGCCAACCACTTTGCCCGACAGGGTATCTTTTCCGGTGATGTCCATATTATCCACCTGTACGGCTACCACCTGCCCAGCAGAAAAATATGGACCGGAGAAGCCAAAATCGGCTTTGCGTTCTTCGGTGATGGTGATGGCCGAGATGGCTGCATCATACTGGCAGGAAGCCATGCCTGCCAGGAGTGGGTCGAAGCCCACGTTGACAAACTCGACTTCAAAGCCACCTTTTTCAGCAACCGCGTTCATCAGGTCGATATCAAACCCGACGATCTCTTTGGTAGCCTCGTCCACCATTTCAAAGGGAGGCCAGGTGGCATCGGTGGCGACGCGCACTTTTTGCGTCCCGCCAGTCGAGCAAGCAGCCAGCGCCATACTGAGCACCAGCATGGCAATCATCAGAATCCAAAATCGGCGTTTCATTTACTTCCTCCTTGGTAATTTGCAAATCTTACAATTGATCAGGGCGTTGTGTATGGTTCACGGAAAAGGGCTGGTCTGCTAAGCGTGTATCACCTGCCTTTCGCAGCATTAGAACACTGCCTCGAAGCTTAATGAAAAAAGTTTACTACAACCAGATATAAGTGTCCAGTTATTTTTGAATTTTGAGCTTGCCGGTCTTGGGTCTTTTAACAAATACAAAAACCGCCCGCAGGCGGTTGTCTGTGTGCGCTGGGAGGGACTTGAACCCTCACGCCTTGCGGCACATGGCCCTCAACCATGCCTGTCTGCCAATTCCAGCACCAGCGCAAAGTAGTGGTATTATAATCTCCATCGCTGATCTGTCAAGCGACGCTACTTTCGTGTCAGCGACGCTACTTGCGTATCAGCGACGCTACTTGCGTGTCAGCGATGCTGCTTTCGAGCTTGCCCCTCGACCACACCGCAGCTGCGGTGTAATTCCCTCTCATCCACGCCGTAGAATGCTAACCCACGGCGCACCCAGGAGGCTTTATGATCCGTATTGCTCTGGATGCAATGGGCAGTGATGACTGCCCTGAACCTGAAATTCAGGCAGCCCTGGAAGCCGGGCGTCTGTATAACGAGGAAATCTTTCTGGTAGGACCGCAGGACCGCCTGGAGGCGCGCCTAGAAGCCCTGGGTGGCAAACATCCATTGGTGCGCCTGATCCACGCGCCAGATACGATCACCATGCAAGATAAGGGCTTGAAATTAGCCCTGAAAGCCAAACGGCGCGGCTCACAAACCTCCATGGCTGTGGGCATCGACCTGGTGATCCGGGGTGAGGCAGACGCATTTGTCACCGCCGGCAATACTGGCGGCGCACTGGCGACGGCCTATTATCGCATGGGGGTTATCCCAGGGGTGGAACGCCCCGGGCTGACCGGGCTATTTCCGGTCAAAAATGGGGTGTGCGCGGTGGTCGATATCGGCGCCAACCCGGACTGCAAGCCTTTGCATTTACTGCAATTTGCCATTATGGGCAGCGTCTACGCCAATAAACTGCGCGGCATCGCCAATCCGCGCGTTGGACTGCTTTCTAATGGCGAAGAAGCCGGCAAAGGCAACGAGCTGGTGCGCGGGGTTTATCCTCTGCTGGAAGCCAGCGGCTTAAACTTCGTGGGAAATATTGAAGGGAAAGAGCTGTTTGGTGGGGGCGCTGACGTAGCCGTGACGGACGGTTTTACCGGTAACATCCTGCTCAAATCCAGCGAGGCGGTCGCCAAACTGATCACGGACGTATTGAAGCAGGAGCTGAAAGCCAGCCCGATGAGCATGTTGGGCGCCGCCCTGGCAAAACCAGCCTTCAGTAAAATCAAGCAAATGCTGGATCCCGGCGAGATCGGCGCTGCCCCGCTTCTGGGCGTCAATGGCCTGGTCTTTATCGGGCACGGGCGCTCCGACGCACACGCCATGCTCTCGGCAGTGCACACCGCTCGCCAGGCAGTGGAAGCCAACCTGCTTTCCGCCTTGCAGGGCGCCATCGCCGAGCGCCTGGCGCACCTCGATCTATCAGCTACCCAAACCACAGCGGAGGAACCCGCCCTATGAGCCAGCCACGCGCCGTCATCACCGGAATGGGGGCTATCACCTGTCTGGGCAACAATCTCATGGAGCTTTGGGATGGATTGATCGCAGGACGTTCCGGCATCCGCCGCATCACCCAATTCGACCCCTCCCCCTTCCCCTGCCAGATTGCCGGGGAGATTGAAGGCTTCAACCCCGAAGATTATATCGAGCGCAAAGAAGCGCGCCGTATCCCACGCTCATCTCAGATCGCTCTGGGCGCAGCCACCCAGGCCATCCAGGATTCATGCCTGACCCACCCATTTATCGACCCCGAACGTGTCGGCGTGCTGTTCGGCACAGCCATCGGCGGGCTGGACCGGATCGATGAGGGCTTGCAGACCCTGCGCAACGAGGGCTACGGACGCGTCAATCCCTTTACAATCCCGTCCGGCATTCCCAACCTGGCTGCTTTCATTGTAGCGCGCCAGTTTCAATGCCTGGGACCCAATGCCACCATCACAACCGCTTGCGCAACCGGCACTCAGGTGGTCGGCGAAGCCGCCGAACTGATCCGGCGCGGCGCAGCCGATGTGGTGGTTGCCGGCGGGACTGAAGCCCTGATCAAGGACTTCGCCATTGGCGGTTTTTCAGCCATGCGTGCCATGCCGGTCAACTTTAATGACCGCCCCGAAGCAGCCTCACGGCCATTTGACCTGGATCGCGAAGGCTTTATCTTCTCCGAAGGCTCTGGCGCCATGGTGGTGGAGAGCCTGGAGCACGCCCAGGCGCGCGGGGCGCGGATTTACGCCGAGATCGCCGGGCATGCTTCCTCCACGGATGCTTTTCACATGGCAGCCCCCGAGCCGCAGGGTCTGGGCCCGGCGCGCGCCATGCGCTGGGCGCTGCGCGACGCCAACCTGCCCCTGGAGGCCGTGGATTATATCAATGCCCACGGTTCATCGACCCCGCTCAATGATGCGACCGAGACAAAAGCGATCAAGGATGTCTTTGGGGAGCATGCCTATAAACTGGCAATCAGTTCGACCAAGTCGATGCTGGGGCATGCCATGGGGGCATCGGGCATGCTGGAGGCGATTGCCTGTGTCATGGCGATCTGCGAAGGCTTCCTGCCGCCCACCATCAATTACGAAACCCCTGACCCCGATTGCGACCTGGATTACGTACCCAACCAGGCGCGCCCGGCAGTTATTAACGTGGCCATGTCCAATTCTTTTGGGTTGGGCGGGCAAAATGCCTGTGTAGTGCTCACCCGCTTTGGCGGATAAACAAGGAGATTTATGAATATTCTGATCAATAGCCAACTGGTCAAACGCAATACACGCATCGGCCAGATCCTGATGTTCAGTGGCATGGCAGTGCTGGTGGGCGGCATGGTGGTCAATATCCGCATGCCCGAGATGGTCAACTTGTCGCTGGGGGCGCTACTGCTGGGTTTTCTGCTCTCGCAGGTGGGTATCCACACCAGCAATCGCTGGGCGCGCCAGCCCCGCCCCTATGATGCAATCAACAAATCCCTCAAAGGGCTGGATGGGCGTTACACGATGTACCATTACACCACCCCGGCTGCACACCTGCTGGTAGGTCCTTCGGGGTTGTGGGTGATCCAGCCGCGCTATCAAGGCGGCGCCATCAGTTACGCAAATGGGCGTTATCGCCAAAAGGGCGGCAATATTTATCTGAAAATTTTTGGGCAGGAAGGGATTGGACGGCCTGACTTAGAAGTCCAGGCTGAGATCGCCCGTGTACGTTCTTATTTGCGCAAAGTGCTGCCAGAAGATAAGCTGCCAACGGTGAACGCGGCGCTGGTATTCATCAACCCGCGCGTAACGGTAGTGCAGCCGGAGGATGAATTACCAGCTTTCCCATTCGTAACAGCCGACAAGCTCAAGGATGTGGTGCGCAAGGCGGCTAAAAGCAAGGGGCCGACCTTGTCCAATGCCCAGATCAATGAGCTGCGCGCAGCCTTTGAAAACCCAGAGACGCTGGGGCCGGTCGAAAAGAGCGAAGAACCCACCGAAACAGATGTGGTGGCCGAAGTAGAAGCCGAGGCGGAAAACCCGAGCGAGGCCTGAGCGCGACCTGGTGAACCTTTGCCCTGTCAAAACCTGGCTGGGCGCACATAAAACAAAGGGCTGCCCAAAAACGGGCAGCCCTTTTGATGATTGGAAGTTTTAGCCCTTCAAAAAATCGTCCAGGGCTTCCTTGCTGATACGGAAGGCGCTGCCAATCTTGCGCGCTTTTAAATCGCCGGCAGTGATCGCAGCCAGCACATCTTCTTCGGAAACCTTCAGGTAGTTAGCTGCTTCACCGGGAGTCATGACCCCCGAAGCTGCAGCTGCAGCCGCGCCACCGGCTGGCGCGCCGCCCGCCGGTGTAGAAGCTGACGAGCCGGTCATGCCTTTGAGCGATTCGGCCAGCACATTGCCCACGCCCAGACCTGCGCCAATACCTGCCGTCAGGCCAGCCCCACCGCTGGGGTTCTGGGCTGCATCGCGCATGGCATCTGCGGCCTGCAACTGGGTGTAGGTAGCCATATCGAGCATGCCCATCTGGCGCAGCTCTTCCGCCGACTTGGTGGAAGGCTTTAAGTTTTCGATATAGAAGGTCTTAAGCACCAGGCCCAGCGCCAGGAAATCGTCTTGCGCCTTGGCGCGCACGCCGGCCCCGAGCTCGTCGGTCAAGCCGATCATCTCCGGCACACTGTTCTTAGCCGCCGTCTCGCCCAGCAGATCCTGCAGGCGGGAGAGCAGCATGGAGCGCAAGCGGGATTCGATATCGCTGGTGTTGTAAATCCCCTGTGTGCCCACTACCTGGGTCACGAACTGCTGCGGGTCCTTCACCTGGAAGCTGTAGGCGCCGAAACCTTGCAGCAGTGCTACACCCAGGCCCATATTGGGGTTGCGCACGATAATCGGCTGCGGAGTGCCCCATTTGCGGTCAGCGAATTCACGCATCGACACAAAGTACACTTCCGCCGGGAAGGGTGTACGACCACTGAACAGATTCCCCAGCAGATCGGTCAACAGCGGTACGTTCGCGGTAGTGATTGTATGCCGTCCAGGGCCGAACACATCCAGGGCGTTGCCATCCCGGAAGAACACCGCAGTCTGCGATTCACGCACGATCAGCTGTGAACCGATGCGGAAATTGCCCGGTCCCTCTTCGGGGAAGCGGTGGACAATCTCATCACGCATCTCATTTGGATATTCTATGACATCAAATACTCTGGCCATTGCTTATCTCCTGGTTCAATTCTTTTACAAACAAGTACGCTTAGCAGATTACTCCTGCTCGGCAGGGGCCTCGTCCAAGATGGCTGATTCACGCAGGTTAAAGGCGTCGATTGCGGACTGCGAAATCGACGTCAGGTGGCGCAACGCAGCCGGAAGGCCCTCAGAACCCACAGAAGTCTCTACATTATCAATTGCCCGGCCTACTTCATCAGCCAGGTCCAGCAAAGCTACATCATGCTGGTATAGTTTTTCCAATTCATGTTCGTTGATCTTCACCGCTTCAAACAGGGAGGAATGTCCACGCGCTGCCCGGCGGATGCGGTCTACGAAGGTGCGCAGCTTGATGGCGGCGCGCTCCAGGTCGTCCACATAGGTGATCTCGCCTTGTGTAATAAACTCTACTTGCAAGGTAGAAATACGCTGCCATTCCTTTTCGTAGCGGTCGGCAATTGTATCCCGCAGCAGCTTGTCCGAGTCACGGCGTGCCTGGCGCTCGATATAGCCCTTGAACCCAGGGATCTTAGCCAGGATCTTCTTGAAAGGATCCATGTCTTCTTGCACAGAGCCAAAAAATTGGTCGGTCATTGCTTTCTCCTTCGTAATAGATACTTCGGTATTCTAATTGATTATAGCCTCACTTGCCCGGCTCGGCAATAATGGTATGCAAATATTTCTCTCTACAATAGCGGTCGCTTCCACAAGCCGTGAGGCGCAGCAGCCTTCACATATCATCTACGCTGGCGCGCGTGAAAAGTTGTATGCCGCGCGCGCTGCCCTGTCACAGCAGGTGTTATAATTCTGCTACACCTTGTCATTATTTTCCCGAAAAGGAGTTGAATATGTCAAAAATTGAATTAGCTGAACTATTGGCAGAACTGGACCACAGTCTGGAGCTGGTAGATGGTGGGGTACGCGTGGTCTCCGAAGCGACCCTGAAAGCCAAAATCCAGCATCTGGCCGAAGTTTCAGCCCTGGAAAGCGGACCGCGCCAGGGGATGGCGCGCTATCTCACCCGGCTGGCAGCCCACGCACTGGGGATCTATCCTGCCTCCATCCACGAGCTTTATATGGCGCGCGGGCGTGGCGAACTCCCCTACAGCTTCACCGTGCCGGCGTTCAACCTGCGCACAATCTCTTTTGATGCTGCCCGCGCAGTGTACCAGGTTGCCAACCAGCTCGATGCAGCCGCGTTCATCTTCGAAATCGCCCGCTCCGAGATGGGCTACACTGACCAGCGCCCGGCAGAATATGTGACCAATATGCTCGCCGCCGCCATTGCAGAGGGCTATCGCGGCCCAGTCTTTATCCAGGGCGACCACTTCCAGGTTTCGGCCAAGCGCTATGCCGCCGATCCCGAAACCGAGCTTCAAGCCGTGCGCGATCTGACCGTGGAGGCTGTCAAAGCTGGTTTCTACAATATCGATATCGATACCTCCACCCTGGTGGATCTCTCCAAGAGCACCATCGATGAGCAGCAAGCGTTGAACACCGGCCTGTCCGCCATGTTCACTGCCTTCATTCGCTCCATCGAACCGGCCGGGATTACCATCTCGGTGGGTGGTGAGATCGGCGAAGTAGGCGGGCAGAACTCCACCGAAGAAGAGCTGCGCGCCTATATGGATGGCTACAACGCCGCCCTAGCCAAGGCTGCCTCTGGCAAACCTGGCATCAGCAAGATCAGCATCCAGACCGGTACGTCGCACGGCGGTGTGGTGCTGCCGGATGGCAGTATCGCCAAGGTTTCCGTAGACTTTGATACCCTGCTCAGGCTGAGCCGTGTGGCGCGCCACGATTATGGTATGGGCGGCGCAGTCCAGCACGGGGCTTCTACGCTGCCTGAAGACGCCTTCGGTAAATTCGTAGAATCCGAAGCTTGCGAAGTACACCTGGCGACCAACTTCCAGAATATGTTCTTCGATCAAATCCCAGAGGACCTGAAAGCTGAAATGTACGCCTGGCTGGACGAGAAGAGCGCCAGCGAGCGCAAACCCGATATGACCGACGAACAGTTCTATTACAAGACGCGCAAGAACGTGATCGGGCCTTTCAAAGCCAGGAGCTGGAAGCTGCCAGAAACTCAGAAAGCCGCCATCGGGCAGGTATGGGAGAAACAATTCCTAAAACTGTTCACCCTGCTGGGCCTGAAAGGCACCCGCAAATTTGTTGAACAGACCATCCAGCCGGTGCTGGTAACGCCAACCACCAGGGATTACCTGGGCGAGGCTGCAGCCGAAGAGGATGTATCCGATCTGGCGGACTGATTTCACAACTGGGATCATCTTTCCGCACCATGAAAGCAAAACTGCCGGGCAGGTAGGCCTATTTGGGCAAAGCATTTGCCCGGCCTGAGCTGCCCGGCTCTATTCCCCGCAACACCGGGTAGAAGGAGCCATTCATGCCGGCAACGGACCAGGGCCTGCACGTCAAACGCTATGCGGTCGTACCCCGCACCCTGATCTTCTTGCGGCGCGGCGACAAAGTGCTGTTGCTGCGCGGCGCGCCCCACAAGCGCCTGTGGGCTAACCGCTATAATGGCCTGGGCGGGCATGTGGAGCGCGGGGAAGATATCCTCAGCGCGGCCCGGCGCGAGCTGCGCGAAGAAGCCGGGCTAGAGCCCCCAGATTTGCAGCTGAGTGGTATCTTGACCGTGGATGCCGAGCCGGATATGGGTGTGGCAGTTTTCATCCTGACCGGTTATCTGCCCCAAGAAGAAGCCCGCCCCTCACCCGTAGGCACACCATCCAGTATGCCGGAAGGTGCACCATCCGCTATGACGGAAGGCGCACCCGAATGGTTAGCAGTGGAGGCGCTGGCTGAGTTGCCGCTGGTAGAAGATCTTAAAACCCTGCTGCCGCGCGTCCTGACCCAGCGCCCAGGCGACCCACCCTTCTTTGCACGCTCGTTCTACGACGACCAAGGCCAACTGCAGGTGGTCATCAACAGGTGACACCCTGCCTGAATTTAGGTATAATCTGGATCAAGCTAAGGTATACGCTGGTTGAGAGCCCGATTTGTTAAGCTCCTTATGGCGAATTACTTAGATTGATTCTTCACACAGCGCGCTCAACAAGGAGACCCCCATGGCTGACCTGACCCGACCGGAGCTGATCAAATTGATTGCAACCAATTCAGGCAAAGGGATTATCCTGCGCGGCGCTGATCTCACGGGCCTTTTGCTGAACCACCTTTACCTGGCGGGCGCCAATCTGGCTTATGCAAACCTTTCCAAAGCCAGCCTGACCAACACTGACCTGAACAAAGCCAACCTGGACTTCGCGAACCTTGAATACGCTGACCTTTCGGAAGCCAACCTGCAATTCGCCAGTCTACGGCATACTAATCTCGTGGGGGCGGACCTGCGCACGGTGGATCTGCGTGATGCTGACCTGCGCGAGGCCGATCTGCGGGGAGCGAACCTGCGCGGGGCTGATCTGACGCGCGCCAACTTGTGGCATGTCGATCTACGAGATGCCAACATCATCTATGCTAATATCGAAGGCGCTAAAGGCGTGCCGGCTGAAGTGGAAGAGTGGCTCAAGAACCGAGCTTAATCCCCCGATTTTATTCCTGAGCAATTAAATATATACTTGCCAGCACCATCAGGCTGCCGATTAAGGCTGCCAGCGAAAGCATCTCCCCATAAATCAAGATGCCAATCAATGCGCCAGAGACCGGTTCCAGCAAGGCTACCGTGCTGACGACCTGTGCCTTTAAGCGCGTTAAAGCCAGGAAATACAAGAAACTGGGCAGACCATAAGATATCACGCCTAACAACACCAAAACCGGCAGGTAGTCAAACACCAGGGCGCGCTCAGCAGTTAACCCCCAGGGCAAGAGCAGTAGTGTGGCGACCCCAGAACCTACCCAGGCTTGCACCAGGCCGGGCACCTGCCCGCGCTGGTAACGGCTGGCAAGTAAAACAAAACTGTAAAACAAACCTGAGAAAAAGCCGGCGATCAAGCCAGGCCATGAAATTCCTGCTATGCTCTGATCAAGCACGCCGGTCAGCAAAATCACCCCCACCACGATCAACACCAGGCTCAGTCTGGTATAGCGCGGGCTGGCTTCCTTCAGCAACAATGGCGCCAGCAAGGCGATATAGATGGGACCCGAATTAACCAGCAAGGCAGCATTGGCGGCGGTGGTATTTTGCACCGCAAATACATACAGGGTCGCAGTGCCGGTCATGAACAAGGCCTGGACCAGCAGCAGCTTCCAGTATGGCTTAAGGCTGGCCCAATTCAGGGGCTGGCGGTACAGGAGCAGCAGCCCACCGGTAAATAAAAAGGCAAACAAAGCGCGGAAAAAAGATACGCTCAGCGCGCTCAGTCCCTCCGCCTGGCGGGTAAAGATGATAACTGTGCTGTAGGAAACCGCACCCAGCACCACCAGCCCCACCGCCCGCCAATCGGTGTGGGCTTTGATGGGCGCTGCAAGAGCAGGCGCAGGAGTGGCGGGCGGCTGAGGGCGGAAAAGGTATGGCATCGGTTTATGGATTTTCGGCGCGGTAAATCTCTATGATTACATCAGATTCATTATTGATCTGACGCAGGCGATAAAGATGTCCATCGGCAACGATGAACTGTCCGAACCCAGGCAGCACCTGGACAACGGTATGAGACTCTCGATCAACAATATACAGGTTTGAAAGTGTTTGAACAAAGACATACTTCTTGGTTAAAACCGGAGTACCTAATAGTTCATCCCCAGGCACAGCAAAATCCCAGAGCAAACTTCCATCGGTTCGATCGAGGACCTGCAACGCGTCGTAGATAATAACATAAATTTCATTACCATCCACCGCAGGCTGGTCATCAAACATATAATGGTTGTAATCGGCTAATGACCATAAGACCTGGTGGGTAGACCAATCAACAGCGACCAGCTCATAGTCAAATTGAAACAGAGCAAGATTTCCGTCAATGACTGGGGAGGCAAACAAGCTGGCATCAAAATTTGTCCGATCAATACCCCAATCCATAAATCCGGAATTCATGTGCAACAATTTCAATCCGTCAATATTATGGGTCACCAAGCGCTCACTCCCTGTTTGTGGATCGGTCGCAAGCGCCAGGGTGGTATTCGTGGCACTGGAGTTACGGCTGGTCCATCTCAGCATACCGCTGGCAGCATCATATGCCGCCAGCCAGCCCTGGTCAAGGAAGGTATATAACGTATCCTGAGAAATCAGCGGCCCATAGGGTCCATTTGTTATTCGGTTCGCCAGGCTTATCTCCCACTGGTTGTTCCCTGAATGTAAATGCGTTGAGATGATCCTGTTATTAAAAGAATTCCCCACGTAATGCTGGAAAATCCGCCCATATTTTAGTGTGCTATCCATAAATGCTGCATACATATCTTCGGCAATTCCATCCTGGCGCCAAAGGAATGTGCCAAAACGGGGATCACGAGCAACCAGGCGCGGGGTCAAATTATCGCACCCTGCCAAGGAATATGCGAGTACCCCTCCACCTAGAGAGAGCGAGTAATAATCTGAGCAGGCAGTAACCGTTTCTGACCAGATTCGTTCATAATGAGAAGCACCAGGCTCACGGTCGCTGAAAGATGTTCGAGCATAATTTTGTCCGTACGTTGGCCAATCATTAAGCAGACTGGTATATTCCTGCGCGTCACGCCCTTGCTGGATCATAGGGAGGTATGCAGCATGGGCAGCATCTTCCACGAACTCACTGACAGCATCAGGTTGATTCGCTATGCGCGATGGCTGTACGGAGGTAAAAGTAAGATCTGGGATAGGACTCCAAATCTCATAATTCCCCACCCGGTCCACCGCTGAACTGCGGACTTCATAAGTAACACCTGCCTGGATTGGGAAGAGGATCTCTTCGCCGGGCTGTAAATCTGCTAAATACAAATCCCAGGCTGTGTCCGCATCTTGTGTACGAGCATATAAATCAACATTGGCGATACCAACCCCAAGATCGTAAGCCCGGATGGTAAGCGAAGCTTGCTCGGCCAGAGGATCGATCGCGCCCAATAACACCATCGATTCCGGTGGAGCGGCGTCATATTCCAGGCGGGTGTAAGGTGGTGCGGACCAGGGCCCCCAGTTGCCGCCGCTATCGACCGCCCGGCAGCGCAGTTCCTGGCTAGCATAGATTCCCCCGCTCATTACACCGCCAGGAACAGGTAGCCAGGTATAGACATCCTGCCATTCGCGATAAGCATCCGACCGCGCCTGGACCTGGTAGGCGACGGCACCAATATAACCAGAATCATCCGCCTGAATACGAAAGAGCGCCCCATCACCGGCGACGCTACCGGCATCATCCTTGATCAAATGGCAGCTTGTAGGTGCAATTTGATCGGGTGCAACGATATCGACTTCCCAAACAAAATACGAAAAGCCAAAGGCACCCAGACTATTCTCGGTAACCACATCATATAGCGTGATCTGGGAGCCCCAAATATACCACTCCTGATAATTGTTATCGTATTGCCAACCTGTCTGGATAAATAAAATAGTATTGCCATCTGGTGTCCAGACTGGTTTCCAATAATCATATTTTTCATTGGTAAATTGTTGTAATGGCCTAACACTGCCATCTCCATCAGCGCCAACCAGCCACAACTCCAAGAAACCATCCAGGTTGCTATCCAGGCTTACGGCAATCCGGTTTCCATTTGGAGACCAGGCGGGAGTAAATGCATAAGCGCCCGATGTCAACTGACGTAGATCGCCTCCATCGGCGTTCATCACCCAAAGGTCATACACCCCACCACGATCGGAAACAAAAGCGATTTGCGTTCCGTCCGGCGACCAGGTGGGCTCGCCATCGTACCCGGGATGCTCAGTCACGCGGCGCGGGTTGGAGCCATCGGCATCCATGACATAGATCTCGGAATTACCATCCCGCAACGATTGAAAAACGACCTGGATACCATCAGGAGATGGCTGAGGGTCGAGATCGTTACCTGGAGTATCCGTCAGGCGTACAAAAGAGCTCTGATCGACGGTATACGAATGCAGATCAAATTCATTGTTGGACACTTCCCGCGCCAGGAATACCCGGTCTCCTGTGTAGGCAAAAGCGGGATACATGTCATTATCATTGCCATCTATAAATGGTCGAATTTCAGTGCTTTGCCCATTCATGAGGTACAGATCCCAGGTTTCACTTCCTGGAACCTGGAATACAATCTGGTACCAGGCGGGCAAATTAAGCGCATTGATTTCCTGCTCACTCTGACCGCCCTCGAGTCCAGGATCGTATAGGGCCGGGGCTTGCAGGTATTCAGGCAGTCCCTGACCCAGCGAGTCGCGCAGTATCTCCAGGTGTTCTTCCTGGGCGGGTGGCAAGCTAGATTGGGCACGACTGGATTGGAAACTAAAGATAAGCACGAAGGCTGCAAAGACAATCAGGATGAAGAACAGGCGACGTTTTAGCATCATTGATCCCTCCGAATAATCTTATAAACTAGAATACCTGAGGATACTTCTAAGCAATATTACCGATTGTCATCATATTTTCGTCGAATTTCCTTTTTTTTGCCTCTTTCGACTTGCCGGAGGCAGGTTGGGGTAAAATCAGATTACTTATTCACAGATCCTTCTGAGGCACACAAATGACCAATCAAGGAACGAATGACCCCCGCATTCAAGCTTTTTGGCAAGGTTATTTGAGCAGCCTGCCAGCAGACGCCAATGCCCCGCTCATACCCCCACAAGCCTGGCATTTCATGGATGAACCGGAAGCCACCGACGAGCTCGGAGCCCAGATGCAAGCACAAATTCAGTCTGCTGCTGACGAGCTTGGCGCTCTGGTAGTTGCAGGGATGAAGACGGCTACTGCCTCGCTTGAATGGGTCTATGCTGCCGAAGGAGAACCGCTCCCAAAGCCTGGAGACCTATCCATCATCCTAAATTGGGCAGGTGATCCATTGTGCCTGATTCGCACCACAGAAGTGCGCCGTATACCCTTCAACCTGGTGGATGCCCAGTTTGCCTATGACGAAGGCGAAGACGACCGCAGCCTGGAAAACTGGCGGCGTGTACACTGGCATTTCTTCTCCCGAGAATGCGCTGCTATTGGGCGCGAACCTGCACAGGATATGCCGGTGGTATGCGAGCGCTTTGAAGTGCTCTACCGCCCACCAAATCCGCCAATTCAAGCCGGGATCGAGCTGATGATCCAGAAGATAGAAGCGGAGCTCGAGCAGGCGTTAAAGCTGTATGAGCAGGCCGAAGACCTTGAAAACGCACTTAAAGCTTACTGGGCGCTGGAGGAACGCCTGCTGGCGCTGGAGCTCAACCCGGGCGAGGCGCAGTTCCAGGCGCAGCAGCGCGTCCTGGCCGCCGTATTGATGCGCCAGGCCAATATCCTGCGCCAGTTTGGGCGGCGCGAGAAGGCGGCTGAGGTCAGTATCTGCGAATTGGAGGCGGCGCGGCTGTCCGGCGATGACCTGACCCTGGCGCGCAGCCTGGTCTCGTATGGCGCCACGCTCATTTTTAGTGGAGATGTGGAGCCAGGGCTGGAATACCTGGAAGAAGCGCGCCAGGCGTTCAGTCGCGGCGATAGTTATGACCACCGCCAGGGGCTCGGCTGGTACTGGATCTTGCGCGCCGATCTGGCCAACGCGCACGTCACCAGCGGCGGCGCACCCGAAGCGCTGGAAGCCGCCCGGCAGGCCTTGGTCCTTCTGGAGCCGCTCGAAAATTGGCCGGGGGTGGGGCGCGCCTATGCTGCCCGAGCCATTGCCTATGAAGCCCTGGGCGACATGCGCAGCACTGAAAGCGCCCGCCAGGCTCAAACCGTAGCAGAAGAACGCATGCGATCCTGAAAATAGCACCCCCCGAATGGCAGCGGTCGGGGGGTGCTAAAAAGGATTTAACAGGGGCGCTGATCAGGCCCTGACTCCCCCAGGGCGGAGAAAATCTCTATATTTGGAAATAAACATTGCATCTGGAAGGTTTTTTCCCTATAATGAGAATATCGCATCAGATGCAGGCAAGGGTGGGCACGGGAGGCAATATGAGTAAAAAAGAAAAACCAAAGAAAGAGCCGAAACCCGCAAGCAAAGCGGTGGAGATGAAGGCCTCTCCAGCCAAGCCAGCCAAAGCCGGAGGTGATGGTAAGACAACCACGCCTCCTGAACCAGTGGCGCGCATCCAGATGCACAGCGACTCCCACGAAAAGAAACCCAAAATGAAGCGTCGGGATTACGAGGCGGAGATCGCCAGGCTGCACATTGAGCTGGTTAAGCTGCAGGAGTGGATCAAAGCCAAGGGCCTGAAAGTCGTGGTTATTTTTGAAGGGCGGGATGCTGCCGGGAAGGGTGGCTCGATCAAAGCCATCACCGAGAGCCTGAACCCGCGCATCTGCCGGGTTGTGGCCCTGGGCACACCAACCGAACGCGATAAAACCTCGTGGTACTTCCAGCGCTATGTTGCACACCTGCCTGCCGGCGGTGAAATGGTGCTGTTTGATCGCTCGTGGTACAACCGCGCCAATGTCGAGCGCGTGATGGGCTTTTGCACAGAGGATGAGTACCGCGAGTTTATGCGCTCCTGCCCGGAATTCGAGCGCATGCTGGTACGCGCCGGAATCATTCTGATCAAATACTGGTTCTCTGTGAGTGATGAAGAACAAGAACGGCGCTTCCAGGCGCGCCTGGATGACCCCACCAAACGCTGGAAACTCAGCCCCATGGACCTCGAGTCACGCAGACGCTGGGTGCAGTACTCGGTCGCCAAGGACGAAATGTTCAAGTTTACCGACACCAAACAGGCGCCCTGGTATGTGGTCAATTCGGACGACAAGCGCCGCGCCCGGCTGAATATGATCTCGCACCTGCTCAGCCAGATCCCTTATGATGACCTCACGCCCGAAGCCATCGTGCTGCCGGAGCGTGAAAAAGATTCAGGCTATGTACGCCCGCCGATGAGTGACCAGACCTTTGTACCAGAAATCTACTGAGCTCCAACTTTTACCCGGGGAAAGCCTGGCTGGCTTTCCCCGTTTTTTTTATCCAGGCTTTGGCCTGAACCGCGCCCCGGTGCGGCAGGCCAGGTGAACGCATGCCTGCCAGAATGGGTGTACTTACTGTCCGTCGCTTTTCTGGCAATATCCGGATGACCAAATCCGAAAAACCCTGAAAATTTGACTGGCAGGAGGATTATTTTTGGTTGCCATCAATGAGACTCTGATCCTGGCGATCGCAATTTTTACCTGGATCGTGTATCGCCTGATCAACTGGCGGCGCGCCGGACGGCTGGCGATTGGGCGCGAAGTGCTGGTAAATCTGTTTTTTGGTTATCTGTTGACGGTTTCCCGCCTGACATTCTGGCCCATGTATATCAACGTGGCCGATCTTCAGCCCAAACAGGCCAACTTCCAGCCTCTGGTCAAGACCCTGCACATGCTGCGCTACATGAGCCCATATGTGGTGATGAATATCCTGGGAAATCTGCTGCTGCTGGCGCCCCTGGGCGTGTTCCTGCCGGTTCTATCCCCAAGCTACCGGCGCTGGTGGGCGACTGTGGGGACCGGCTTTCTGGTCACCTTATTCATCGAGTTATTTCAATTCTTCCTGGCAGTCAGGGTGTTTGATGTCGATGATTTGATCCTGAATACGCTGGGGGTGGGCCTTGGCTATGGGTTGTTTGTGCTGCTGGCTAAAATCCCTTTTCTGGCGCGCTGGCTGCATGGCTCAACAAAATAGCAGGATGATAAAAGGACCGGGCATGTGCGCCGGTCCTTTTTGATTCACAATCAGGAATTAAGCTGTGAAGGAGGAAGCGGGGTTATAAAACCTAAGGTGTGGGGGTGAGCTCCGGGGCGGCGGTAGGCGCGGTCAGGCGTGACTCAAGGAACCAGGTGGGCAAAGTTGTCAGGCGGTCATTCGGCTCGGTGAGCGAGCCAATACTAGCGCCCTGGATGGACTGGTCAATCCCGTAGCTGTATACAGGGTAAAAGAGCGGTAAAGCAGGCAGCTCATTGGCAAAGCGCACCTGGAAATTGCGATACAGGCGCGCTCGCTCGCCATAATCATCCCGGATGCGCGCCTGCTCCAGGTATTCCGAGGCTTGGCGGTCATTCCATTGGGTGTAGTTCTGACCGCTGGTTGTCTGGGTGTCGTGCCAGAAAGCATATGGGTCAGGGTCATGCTGACCGGTGAAGTCCAGATCGACCAGCGCTGCGGCAAATTCACGGGTTTCCAGATGCTCGGACACCAGATCGCTATAGGGCAGCGCAGTCAGGGTGATCTTAACCCCCAGGCGCGCCCAATCTTCTGGATGGCGGCGGCAATTTCAGGATAAGGCGCCTGGTCGGGGTGGATTAGTTCAAATTCCAGCGCCGGCTCGCCTTCTTTAGCGCGCAGCGAGCTGTCCGCTGCCGTAGGGTTATAACCTTCCTGCTTCAGCAGGTTGAGGGCGCGTTCGGGGTCGAAGGCATACTGTGGCATATTTTCATAATATGCCCAAGTTCCCGGGAAAATAGGCCCATCCGCCGGGATGGCTTGCCCGCCCAGGAGGCGATCGATGATGCGCTGGCGGTTCATACCCAGCAGCAAAGCCTGGCGTAAGGCGGAATCTTGCAAGAAGGGCAGCCCAGGATCATTCAGGTTGAACAAGATCAGCTCCAGGCGCGGCAAGCGCCCACTGTACAGGTTCAGCTCGGTACTCTGCAGCCCCTCGGCCAGGGTCTCTGGAGTCAATTCCGATACCCCCAGCACCTCACCCGCATGATATGCCAGCAGAGCGGCAGCCGCGTCGAGGTAAGTTTTGAAAGTAACTTCTTCGATATACGCTGGTTGGGAGTAGTATTCGGGGAAAGCGCTGAGCACCACCCCACTGATCGCGCCATCCGTGACCAGTAACTGCTCATAGCGGTAAGGACCGCAGCCAACTGGATTCA
>Ga0105106_10000460_pt1 | contig 28381 bp, 31 predicted proteins | sample PPLLaktember2015_5_FD_79109 | JGI IMG/M metagenome (GOLD analysis project Ga0105106, IMG submission 79109) | Freshwater sediment microbial communities from Prairie Pothole Lake near Jamestown, North Dakota, USA - PPLs Lake P8 Core (1) Depth... | ecosystem: Environmental > Aquatic > Freshwater >...
CAAAACCCAAAAAACTCAAAACGATTTCTGGCATCATCACTATTATTGCGGCTGTGCTGATGATGGTGAACACATTATCTGGTAAATAATACCTGGCTTTCTAGATCGATCATGACCAACAAGATCATCCTACTCACCTCATAACACAGGAGAATAAAAAATGGAAAATCAATCGTTTGACAAATGGCTGGCCGGCCTCGATCTGAGTTTTTGGGGCACGGGGCAGCATAAAGTGACGCCGGCTCAATTCTTTGAACGGCAGCAGAGCGAAGACGCGGTATTGTTGGACGTGCGCTCGCCTGAGGAAGTAGGGCAACTGGTCCTGCCCTTTGCGCTGGATATCCCGATCAACGAACTGCCTACCCGTTGGCAGGAGGTGCCCAACGACCGGCTGGTGGCTACCTTTTGTTCATCGGTCACCCGCGCCGTGGTAGCCTGGGTCTATCTGCAGATGCGTGGATTGGAAAACGTACGCATCTTGGATGCCCGCTACAACGATTTGACCGATGAACTTTTGCCTGGAAAAGTCTATAAGCGCATCCATGAGTGATCGCTTGAGCTGGCCTGGCACACCGACGCTGCTTTACTCAACCGGAGGTGTGCCAGGCCAGCGAACCACAAGGAGGAGGTAGAAATGAGTGGTAACCACCGTGTAAAATTCTGGCATGGCATCCCGCGTGATGAGATTTTGTGGCAGCCGCTGGTGCAGTCCTGCTTGTGCGATGGCTGTGGGTTGTGTGTAACGACCTGCCCGGCCAACGCGCTGTCATTCGATTTCGAACTGAAGCTCCCCTTTGTAGAACTAATGCGCTGCCTGGTAGGCTGCTCCACCTGTGCAACCATTTGCCCCAACCAAGCCATCTTGCTGCCAGTCCCTCAAACGCTTTACCTGCCGGATGCTGATCTCTAATATCTCCGCTGCTTCTTTTTGGAGTAGCCGTTTTTCCTTTAGCCGTTGCGCCACTTCTAATCGGGTGATTTCTTTGTTGCTCATGGTCAGTAGTTCGTCCATTTTATGTCCCATCATAGGGGACATTTTAACTTTGGATAAAGGGGACTCTACTACTTTGGGCTAACACATATTTTAGGCCTATTTACGCTAAAAACCAAGCACGGTATAATAGTTTTTTGGATAGCTGCCCTCGTCTTGATTTTAATTTTCTTATTAATAATCGCAATTCATTCGGGTAGGAATATCTCGGAGGCGGAAAAACCTTATGGACGAACAACAACCTGGGGAAGGGCAAGAATCTATCCCCCGACGAAAATTTTTAGAAATTGCCACCGTGACGATCGGAGGTCTGATCGGTATTGGTATAGCCATTCCTTCGATCTCCTATGTTATTGGACCTTCGCTGAAACAAACGATCGCTGAAGAATGGATCCGGCTCGGATCAGCAACCAAGGTTGAGGTCGGCGTCCCCACATTGTTCAAAGTAAAGATAGAACGTCAGATAGGTTGGAATGTCACCGAAGAGGAATTGGCGGTGTATATTGTGACCGAAAATGGACGTGATTATATTGCTCTTTCAAATATTTGCACACATCTGGGTTGTAGAGTACGGTGGATCACGGATAGCGAACAGTTTTACTGTCCCTGCCATAATGCTGTTTTTGATAAAGAGGGAAATGTCGTCTCCGGACCACCGCCGAGACCGTTGAATCAATATCAGGTCAAATTAGAAGACGACCAGCTGTATATTTTGGTAGGATGATATGAATATTCGATTGGGAAACTGGTTCAACGAACGTCTGGGGTGGCGGGGAGTCTGGGATGCTATCTTTTTGCGTAAGGTTCCCAAAGTAAATTGGTTATTCACATTAGGCAGCGCAACGATGTTTGTTGCTGCATTGCAAGGAATCACAGGCATCTTGCTAACCATCTACTATGTGCCAACCCCTGACCAGGCATACGAAAGTGTCCAGTATATCACCACCCAACTACCAATGGGGTGGTTTATTCGCGGGCTGCATCACTGGGGTGCCAGTGCAATGGTTGTCCTGTCAGTGCTACATATGCTTCGAGTGATCTATTACGGCGCATATAAATTTCCGCGCGAGGTTACCTGGTTCAGTGGAGTAGTTCTATTGATCATAGTAATCGGATTTGGGTTTACGGGCTACTTATTACCCTGGGATCAGAAAGCATATTGGGCAACCACGGTGGGCACGCGCATAGCAGGAGTGGCTCCGGGGATCGGGGATTTTATCTTAAAGGTGATGCGGGGTGGCGAGGAGCTGTCCGCGATCACCCTGGTGCGGTTCTTTGGCGTTCATGTTTGGGTATTACCGCTCACCTTAATTGTTTTGATCGGCACACATTTGTACCTGGTGATTCGCAACGGCATCAGTGCCGTCCCTCATAAAGGTGATTAAGCGATGAACAAAGAAGAACAACAAGAATACCTAGAAAAATACAGCCTGGCCAAGAAAAAAGGTGTTTACTTTTTCCCGGATATCCTATTTAAGGATGCAGTCGTTGCCCTGATCGTTTTCTTGGTGCTGGCAGCACTGGCTTACTTCCTGGGTGCACCATTGGAAGAACGGGCAAATCCAGCTGACACGACCTACAATCCTCGCCCGGAGTGGTACTTCCTTTTCCTGTTCCAATTATTGAAATACTTCCCAGGAAATTGGGAAGTCGTTGGGGTGGTGATACTACCTCTGGTGATGATATTGTTGTTGTTCGGACTGCCTTTTCTTGATCGTACCAAACTACGCTATCCCATAAACCGGCTGCCAATCATCGGATTCACGCTTTTTCTTGGGCTGGGAATCATCTTCCTGACCATTCAATCCGTCCGAGAAATTCCACCCCCGACCGAAGCAGCCATTGGAGACCAGACCGCCGCGCTCTATTTGCATAATTGCGCAGCGTGTCATGGTTCTAGTATCAATGTTCCGCAAGGCACCAACCTTCATGAAGTGATCGCAAATGGTAAACACGATGGCATGCCATCCTGGAGCTCTGACCTGACAGCCAGCGAGATCGATGCACTGGCAGGTTTCATCCTCTCACCAGCTGGCAATAGTGTGTTCGTGCAGTATTGCGGCGACTGCCATCTGGCTTCGGATCTCGCGGCTGATAATCAACTTGAACTGAAACGCGCGATTGACGAAAGCCAATTATATGAACCGCACGCAGATCTGGATCTTCCTGATTGGTCTACGGTGATGGATGATCAACAACGCGTAGCGCTGCTTAACTTCCTTGTCGCTCCTGATGGACAGCGTCTGTTTGTCAGCAACTGCTCAGCTTGCCATGGCAGTGCGGTCAGCTTTGCAGGTGACAGAGAAACATTGAGCGAGATCATTCGCAATGGAGGTCAGCATCTTGAAATGCCTGGGTGGAGTGATCGATTGAATGAAAATGAGATCGATCTATTGGCAAACTATGTGACTGATCCAAATGGTGATGTTGCTGGTGGTGAATTATTTACACAGCACTGCGCAGACTGTCATGGCAATCTCGTTCCACGAATGGATGATGTTACCCTGGCTCGCGAGGCGATCGCCAGCGGTGGTGCCCACGAGGACATGCCTATTTGGGGAGATATCCTTACATCAGAACAGTTAGAGGCTCTCGTTACGTACACGCTACAGTCAGCGCGGGGAACTCCTTTGGAACTTGGGCAACAATTATTTACCGATAACTGTTCGCCCTGTCATGGAATTCTAGGGGAAGGTGGAATTAATCCGACAAACCCAAACGATATCATCGCCCCGATCAGTTCAGGAGAATATCTGCGCACGCGTGATAATCTGACACTGCGTTCGATCATTGCCCAGGGACAACCCAACTTTGGCATGTCAGCTTTTTCTACCGAATTCGGCGGGCCATTGGATGATGAACAAGTCGATGCGATTGTCGCTTTTATGCGTTCCTGGGAAGAAAACCCACCGGTCGAATTCCCGCCGGAGGTCAATGTTGAAACCCTATCTTTGCAGGGGGGAGCTATTTATGCTGCAATATGTGCCCAATGTCACGGTGAAAATGGGGAAGGAGATGTCGGTCCATCCTTGATCAGCAGTGCTTTCCAAGGACAAAACACCGATCAGGATATATTCAATACAATCAACCTGGGACATGAAGCCACAAATATGATCAGTTGGGGCGATATCCTATCGTCTGAACAGATCCAGGAATTGGTCGTGTTTATCCGGGGTCTAGGCGAAGATGCGCCTGAAGATGCTGACGCACCTACCTTTGTCAATGATATTTTGCCAATATTCAGTGCCCAATGCAATATATGTCATGGCACAGCCGGTGGTTGGTCGGGTTCAACCTATGAAAACGTAATGACCAGCGGCGACAATGGACCAACCGTTATCCCGGGAGATGTAACCAACAGTTTACTGGCGCAAAAGATCCAGGATTTACAAACGATGGGAGGAAAGATGCCACCGGGTGGTTTGATGTCGGTAGAGGTCATCCAAACCATATTGGATTGGATCGCAGCTGGTGCACCAGAGGAATAGACCAAGTGAAAATCCTGATCACTGGTGGTACTGGTTTAATCGGGCGTGAACTGACCCGCGTATTACTTCTTGCTGGGCATGAGGTGGTTATTTTAAGCCGCAATTCACAAACCAATCCAGATATCCCCCAAGGTGTGAGAATGCTTCACTGGGATGGCAAGACCTCTCAGGGGTGGGCAGATGGATTGGAAGGAGCGCAGGCAGTTATAAACATGGCAGGGGAGAATATCGCCGGGTCGGGTTTTTTCCCGAAACGCTGGACACCTGAACGTAAACGCATCATTTACGAGAGTCGCATCAATGCCGGAAAGGCGATCGTCGAGGCTATTACCCTGGTAAAAAATAAACCCACTGTATTGATCCAATCCTCAGCCATCGATTACTACGGTCCGCTTCCAGACCAGTCCATAGATGAGGATCAACCAGCGGGAAATGACTTTTTCTCCAGAGTATGCCAGGATTGGGAAGATTCGACTAAAAGTGTCACATCGCTTGGAGTTCGCCATGTTGTTACTCGCACGGGTGTTATATTGACTGCCAGAGGCGGAGCCCTCACCAGGCTATTGCTGCCATACAAACTGTTTGCCGGAGGTCCATTCGGAAATGGTAAACAGGTGCTGTCGTGGATCCATATGAGTGATGTAATCGGAGCGATCCAATTCCTGATCAATGATCCAGCTTCGAGTGGGGTGTATAACCTGACTGCACCCAATCCGGTAACCAATTCACAGATAGGGAAAGCGATTGCCAAAACGCTGCACCGACCTTATTGGTTGCCTGTACCGGGCTTTATCATGCGTTTATTATTCGGTGAAGTAGCTACGGTGGTGCTAGACGGACAGCGCGTAATACCCAAACGACTGCAGGAGAGTGGATATATTTATAAATTTTCCGAAATAAACACAGCCCTTGGTGATATTTTAAATGGATAATCCGTAAAGTGAATTAATCGGATGACACTATTTAATGACCGGTTATGTAATATACCAAATTATCGATCAAAAGCCCTTGCTCATCAATGATCGCTTTGACGATATCACCGATAGACACAACCCCTACGACCCGACTGCCATCATAAACTGGCAGGTGGCGGATGTGATTTTGGGACATGAGAGCCATACACTCTTCAATACTTGATTCCGGGGAAACACCAATGACATCGGCGGTCATTATATCTCTTACAAATGTAGTTCGGGAGGATTTCCCGCTCAGAATGACCTTACGAGCATAGTCGCGCTCGGACATTATGCCGACAATTTCATTATTCTCAAGCACGATCAGCGCGCCAATATCCTTATCTGCCAACATCTCCAATGCTTGAAAAACGCTGGCTTCCGGCGTAATTGACCAGATATTTGGATTCTTTCCAAGTAGCACCTGTTTGATGGTTTTCATCCTGAAGTTTCTCCTTGAGATGCGAGATATGTGATATATATTATGTATTATATCCAAATAATAACTAAATGTGGAAACCTTTCTTTTATCATCAGGGATGATTTAATTATTCATCTTATCTGTTGGATTACATAAATTTCGTTGACATACGAAGGTGAACAAGGTATAAGCTCTAAGTATGAAAGTGCTGGCTGTCAGTGATGTAGTTGTAAGTCGGATCTACAGCCCATTGATTCGAAGCATATATGGGGATGTGGATTGTGTTTTTGGATGTGGGGATTTACCCTATTATTACCTGGAATATATTGTCAGTGCCCTGGATAAACCAGTCTTCTATGTGCGCGGGAACCATTCACAGGTGGTTGAATACGCAGAATATGGTCCAAACAAATATCCCTGCGGAGCAGTGGATCTGCATGGAAAGGTCATCCAATACGAAGGTCTATTACTGGCAGGAGTTGAAGGCAGTGTCCGCTATCGAAAAGGAGGCTATCAATACACTCAATCGCAAATGTGGTGGAATGTCTTTGACCTGGTTCCGGGTCTCTTTCGAAACCGTTTGCAGTTTGGGCGGTATCTTGATGTATTCATCTCTCATGCCTCACCCTGGGGGATCCATGATCAAACCGATCTTCCCCATCAAGGGATAAAAGCATTCTTGTGGCTTTTGAAGGTCTTTAAACCAGAATATCATTTTCATGGTCACATCCATGTGTTCCGTCCTGACACTGTTACTCGAACCTGGTATCAGAACACCTGGGTAATCAATGCTTTCAGCCATAATTCCTATACCCTGAATCTAAAATACCTTCGCAAGGGTGATAGATCCGAATAACCATCACAAATAAGTTTGCGCCGATGATGATCTATCGCTCATTGACAGAGCAACACGGGTAGATGTATCTTTCGTAATACCTGATCCACGGTATTGTCAAGCACCGCCTGGATGACTGGTGAACGCCGGTAACCACCCATGAGCACCAGGTCAGCTCCCTGCTCATAGGCGGTATCCACGATCACCCGTCCAGGTATCCCAAAGCGGATACAATATTCGACATTAATCCCATGCGTTATGAGATAGTCGTTGGCTATGGTCTGGTATTGTTCACCAATACTTTTTTCTTCAGCGACACATAATACAATTAACCGGGAATTCCATTTGCCAGCCATATAAGCGGAGAGAAATAAGGCTTCGTAAGCTTTTGGACTGTTATCAAAAGCCAGCATGAGAGTATCCAGTGGACAGGTCGTGTTGGGCGTTGCGAGAACAGGTGTGGGGCAGCGGATGATCAGATTGCGAATTCCCGACTTGAGGCGAGAAAGAGGGGTGTTCTCGGGCGGGTAAGTGAGATTGAGGATTGTCAGATCATGCCAGCGAGCAAAATCGATGATCTTCTGGGTGACTCTTCCCACAACAATGTTCATCTGTCCGGTAATACCGGTATGCTCAATGCGTTGGTTGAAATCATTTTGGATCGATAGGGTTGTCGAGGAATATACATCAGCCTCGGTTCTTACAACATGTAATCCACTGATACGTGCATTCTCGCGCCGGGCTATGGTCACAGCCTGGTCGAAAGCAAACCAGCCATCCTCTTTACCGTTAACCGGTATCAGGACATCCTCAAATAAGGAATCCTCAGAGCGTTTTGTGAGCACCCCTTCTCGCCAAGTCCCAGGTTTCCGGCCTGAATCAAAAGGCTCAGGAATCAGCGCATCAATGACCCGCACAGCGACATTTTTTTTGCGCAGACTATAACGATCTATCAAATCGTTAGCTGCCTGGGATAAGTGTGCAGCTGATCCTCCAATCTCATTTCTGATTGCGGCTTGCTGTTCCGCCAGCCATAAATACATATCCATCTCAGTGCGTCCCGGGAAATCACGTAACATGTTTTTGGCGCGGATCAGTCCGATAACCGGCAGATAGACATGGACGTACCAATGTGCCTGAGCCTCTGAGATGGGCACCTCTTTTTGTTGCTCAATGCCCATAAAATACCGGTGAACAGCAATGTGCTCCTCAATCTCAGGATATTTTCCCGGTACTGAAACCATTAGATCGGCCTGTGGTAGAGAGGTATTAATCTTAGATCGCTCGAGGAAATCTGCATACTCGGTCATAAGAATTAAATCATCGATCTTCGTGTCGGGAGTCATCTGTACATCACTTTTTACCTCGGTTACATAAGCCTGGATCGATTGAGCGCCTTGTTGGCGCGCCACCGAGACACGATGATTTCCATCCTTCACGAAGTATGCCTTCCCGATCTGGTAAACCTCGATCGGTGGTAACCCGAGCTGCGCATAGGAGGCTGCTTCTACAGTTGCCCATCGTTCTTCGGCAATGTTTTTACGAGGAAGAAATCCCCGGGTGAAGTCCTCATACCGATTTACACTGCCAATGATGGCAAATAATGGGATTTCCTGCAAAGTTGTCTTTGATCCGATCTGGGCGCGCAATCGCTGACGGACCTCTTCGAAAGAGAGCAGCTCACTTGAGGATCCGGTGAGCCTGGCAACCAGGTCTGTGAGATCACCTTTTCGCCTGGCAGTCCGGAAATCCTGGATAGCCTGATGATAATCTGTCAGGTTGATATTGCTCATTCAATCATCCTGATAGTTACGATTGCGTTGTTCTACTACAGCTTTTAAAATCGCAACTACATCCCCAATCTTTGCACATATTTTCCTCCTTAAACGTATACATGTTTTAGAATATCCGGTATAAAATTAATTAGGAGTAGAAAAATTGAATTAATCTACTTGACGTCAGTTACTAAGATATTATTTTACTCCTTATCCATCGACTAATAAAAAACCGAATTCAGAACAACAACGGAGGAAGCACATATGAACAAAGAAAAACGCTCGACCATCATGATCGGTATCTTGTTGATTTTGTTGGGTGGCTGGTTCCTCGCAATCCAGTTTTTGCCTGAGCTAAAAGATTGGATTGAAGTTGAAAATGGATGGCCGTTGATCATAATCGGTGTCGGTCTATTCTTATTACTTCTGGGTTTACTGCTGCGTGCCCCTGGGATGGCTGTTCCTGCATGCATCGTCGGTGGGATTGGCGGAATTCTTTACTGGCAAAATGCAACCAATAATTTTGAATCATGGACCTTCACCTGGGCGCTTATTCCGGGATTTGTTGGCGTCGGGGTGATCCTTGCCAGGTTGTTGGGTGATGATAATCAGGAAGGCTATCGGGGAGGATTTCGTTTGATCCTGATCAGCCTGGTTCTATTCGTTGGTTTTTATCTTTTCCTGGGCGGACAGGGCGTGCTCAGAGAATATTGGCCGGTACTGATCATCCTGCTCGGCTTGTGGATATTTGTCCGGGCACTGCTGCGTAAAGGATAGGTCAGCATTAATTATTGACCCAAGGAGGCATTCAATGAAATTTGTAATTTCTAAAGCATTTTTGGGATTGATTCTGGTCGTTATCGGGATCGTGTTGCTTCTTCAATCCAAGGGATGGATAGAAGGGAGTGAGGTGTTCTGGATTATAATCTGCGGGGTTGGCGCGCTACTGTTTCTGGTTGCCTTTATCAGCAATCGAAGCGCCTGGTGGTTCATTATCCCTGGTGTGAGCTTATTAGGGATTACGCTAAGTATGGTTTTATCCGAATTTACATCCACTTCAGATGCAATTACCGGAGCTGTACTAATCGGAAGCATCGGTCTGAGCTTCTTCCTGGTCTATTTTGTCCAGAAGCTGCACTGGTGGGCGATAATCCCCGGTTGCGTACTGGTTACATTGGGAATTGTGGCTGCACTAGAATCTTCAGCTTCCGAAAACATTACAGGAGGGATCTTTTTTATTGGGCTCGGTTTGACCTTTGCTCTGGTTGCCTTGCTGCCTAATCCAGTTGGTAAAATGACCTGGGCGTGGATCCCAGCTGCGGTGTTGTTGACCATTGCGATAATTACCCTGGCGGGTGCTGGGACAGTGATCAATTACATTTGGCCGGTAGTAATCGTATTGCTTGGGACATACTTTCTCTGGCGGGCCTTCCGACCTGGTCCATCGGAACACTAGCTGGAAAAAATCAACTCCAACATCCCTGGCGAGTTATAGAAGGACCGGGCTGAGAAAACAGCCTGGTCCTTGCGCATAGTTAACAATATCGGTTTGTTCTAATCCGCCAGATCTGAAACGTCTTCCTCATCGCTTGATTCGCCCAGGAACACTTTTAAATTTGGGATTACCGCGAGTGGTTTTATAGTCTTTTCTACATATTGGCGCGTACCTGTAACCCCAAGCGATACAAACAACTTGTGGAACTGGTCTTGGAGTGCCTGCATGATGATGGTTTTGTTTTCGGCAGGCATATGCCAGGTTTGTGTTTTGAAAGGTCCGATCGCATTCTTGCGGTTTTTATAATAGAACTGCTCATCTGTCATTCCAGGTTTACGATCCGCTGCATTGTTCTTGTCCAGATAAGCATACATTTCAGCCTTGAGGTCTACCGGAAGGCGATCGTAGACCATATTCTGGAAATTGGTTGCCAGGTGTACTTCGATGGCCTCCGATTCAACGAATTTGCCGAAGGCGTCTTCGGGAAGGGTTGATGCTCCATGTTGGACAGTCCCACCCATCTGATATTCAGAGCGTGCTATCCGGCTGAGATTGAGCAACGTATTGAAATCAACGTTCACTTGGGCAATAGATCCATCTGGTAAAACGACGCCACCGTGAGATGTGCCGGTTTGAATACTGATCTTGCTAAGCCCCTCAGCGCCTGGGGATAGACGGGCCAGCTCTAATTGATATCCATCCATGTAGGCACACAATTCTTCCTCGTTTGAGTTGTGTCCACCTACCTCGCCGATCTCGCCACCAATGGAAATGGTTATCCCTTCAGGCTGCCGTTCACGGATAAAAGTGGAGAACATGGCAGACAAGTTGCAGTTCAGTGCCTGCTGTTCGGTGACTGTGGGTTTGGTGATGTCTACCAAAGTTGAAGTGTCAATGTCAATATTATAGAAACCCGCCACGATCGCCTCGCTGATCAGGTCTCGCAAGGCTTGCAGCTCCGGTTCGGGATTGGATGCATACCGCTTGGCGGAAACCTGGATGTGATCACCCTGGATGAAAACTGGTCCGGTGTAATCCTCAGCGATGCCAGCCGCTAAAATGCATGCTACATACTCGGCTGGTCGTTGGTCTGAATAACCCATTTCCGAGCGAGCGAGCTCAAAAATGAATGCCCCACCATCTAAAGCTTTGGCGGCTCGGAAGACTGCTTTGGCAGAGTCAAATGCAACCATACGAAGATTAATCGCCGGAACGGTGAAAGTATACGGTAATTCACCACGACCGCGTGCTTTATACAGCTCATGGATTGAAGAAGGTATGATGCCGTAAGCAATTGCTGAAAGGTTGATCAGATAACGAGCATAATTTGCTTCGATGTCCTTATTGAGAGCTGATATTTCAGCCAGTTTGTAGATGTTTGCGCGTAAGCGGAACCGGTCAATGATGAGCGCTTCACCGTCTGCTATTCTCAGACTGTTATCCATTAAACCCAATAACCTGGTGATCTCTGGTTTTTCCATAGTGGATCTCCTGAATCGAATTTTTTCCAACTCAAAATTATAACATCTCACCACCTTCAAAGTGAAGGTTCTAATTATCAGGCGTCGGCTATTCCTATCTGCATTATCCCTTGATATAATACCTTGCGTTCTTATTCTCACTATTGGAGGATCGATGACCGAGATAATAAGATTTGGGACAGACGGTTGGCGAGGCCGAATTGCCGAAGACTATACTTTTGATAATGTTCGGCGGTGTGCCCAGGGCTTTGCTGATTATTTACTCGGCAAAGGTCATCGTGGTGCCTGGGTGGTTGTTGGCTATGACCGCCGATTTCATTCCGAGAATTTCGCTGCTGCCGCGGCCGAGGTGCTCGTCGGAAATGGCATTAATATATATCTTACCGATGGTGCGACTCCGACGCCAGTCATCTCATATTCGGTGGTTGACAAGAAAGCTGTCGGTGCAGTTAATATCACTGCTTCTCATAACCCTCCCACGGATAATGGTTTTAAGGTGCGCGATGAGCATGGTGGGGCGATCGACCCGGATGGATTAATAGAGATCGAAGCTCGCATTCCTGCAGATATTGAGTCCGTCAAACGGGTAACAATCGAAGAAGGTGTTCGGAATGCCAGTATTGTTCGTTTTGACCCTGCCCCAGCCTATATTGAACAGATCCATCGATTAATTGATCTCCAGCCGATCAAGGATGCTGGCTTGAAGATCATGGTTGATCCAATGTGGGGAAATGGTATCGGTTGGCTGCCGCGTCTATTGGATGGGGGGAAATCTGAGGTCCATGAAATTCATGATCATCGCAATCCGATTTTCCCTGAGATGTCCCGCCCTGAACCGATCCCTCCAAATATCGATGCGGGACTGCGGGCAACAGTAGCTGCTGGTGCGGACGTATTGATCATCACCGATGGCGATGCCGACCGGGTAGGTATCGGTGATGAGAATGGTCAATTTATTGATCAGCTGCGGGTGTATGGTTTGCTCGGATACTACTTTCTTGAGGTACGTGGCGAGCGTGGACCGATCGTAAAGACCCTTTCCACCACGGTGATGCTGAATAAATTGGGCAAGATCTACAATATTCCAGTATATGAGACTGGGGTAGGTTTCAAGTATGTAGCCCCCAAAGTGCTTGAAACAAATGCACTATTAGGTGGGGAGGAATCCGGCGGTTATGCTTTCCGAGGTCATGTTCCGGAAAGGGATGGGATTCTAGCGGCATTATACATCCTTGACATGATGGTGCGCCTGCATAAAAAACCATCTGAGTTGTTAGCTAAATTGTTCAGCGTCGTTGGCGCTCACTATTATGACCGGATCGACACACCATTCAGCGGTGATCGCCAGTCACGCGAGCGGAGTATCCTGGATGCACATCCTGAAACGATCGGTGGGTTAAAGGTAATTAATCTTGATACCACGGATGGCTTTAAGTTCAATCTCGATGATGGTGGCTGGATGTTGATCCGATTTTCAGGCACCGAACCGATCATGCGAGTCTATTGTGAAACAACACACCAGGACAAGGTCGGATCAATTCTCGAGGATGGTTTAAAGATAGCAGGGATTAAGTAAGGTGTCTGGATCAGTTTGGTACACCGACACCCACTGTCATTTGGATTTTCATGATTTTGATGACGACCGAGAGACGGTGTTAGATGCCGCCAAGCTTGTGGGATTGGTAAGGATATTAAATCCAGGAATAGATCTGGAGACGAGCCGAAAAGCAATTACCCTGGCTGAAAAACACCCTGAAATTTATGTAGCAGTTGGGGTCCATCCAAATTGCTCTTTGGGATGGGATGATCTTACCTACCAGGCATTAACAGAGTTGGCAGCTCACCCGAAAGTGGTTGCTATTGGTGAAATTGGTTTAGATTATTATCGTAATGCTGTATCCATCGATGTACAAAAACGAGTGTTCACTGCGCAATTGGAACTCGCTGAAAGCCTTGGATTGCCGGTGATCATTCATAATCGCAAGGCATCGGAAGATCTTCTGCCTATCCTGAACAAATGGCAGAGAAAATTGGAAGGCAATTACTCTGAGATCGCAGATCGCCCTGGTGTCTTGCATTCCTTTGCTGGGGATGAGAATACTGCAAGATCGGCGATGGCTATCGGTTTTTTTATTGGTGTAACTGGGCCGGTGACATTTTCCAATGCAAAAGAGCTACAACACATGATGTCTACAATTTCTTTAGAACATCTGCTCGTAGAAACGGATGCACCATTTCTTACCCCTCATCCACATCGTGGGAAACGGAATGTGCCAGGGAATATTCCGTTAATTGCAGGTAAAATAGCAGAGTTGCACGGTGTTGATATCAGTCTGGTGGCTGAAAAGACCACTGAGAACGCGGCACATTTATTTCGTTGGAGTGAAATTGTTTGATTGAAACCACTTTTATGACCTCTGTACAGGATCGGTTGGCCCTGGTCGAGGAAAAGATACGTTCACGGGCTGATGGGCACAATCCAACCCTGGGTGCAGCATTGAGTCATCTTTTGACTTCTGGTGGCAAACGGATCAGGGTAGTGGTTACCCTGCTATCAGGTGAGATGTTTGGTGCCGATCAGGAGCAACTGATCTCCCTGGCTGCTGCCATTGAATCGCTTCACACAGCCACTTTGGTGCACGATGACCTGATCGATGGTGCGCTCATCCGGCGTGGAATTCCTACCCTGAATGCCCAGTGGTCACCCGCAGCAACTGTATTGACTGGTGATTTTATATTTGCCCAAGCTGCCAGATTGGCCGCAGATACACAGTCAATTCAGGTGATGCAGTTATTCTCAGAGACCCTGGCAACCATTGTGAACGGTGAGATAACCCAACTGTTCAGCAGCCGGTGGAGTTCAGATCGAGCTAATTATTACCGACGGATCTATGCAAAAACCGCATCATTATTCGAGACCGCCGCCTCTGCCCCAGGATTGCTCTGTTCTGTTGGTCCAAAGGTACTCCAGGCATTGAAATCCTATGGATATGAGATCGGAATGGCCTTTCAGATCGTGGATGACATCCTTGATTTCACCGGGGAACAGGCAATCATGGGGAAACCTGTGGCGAGTGACCTCCGTCAAGGATTGATAACCCTGCCAGCATTATATTACCTTGAAAATAATCCAAACGATCCGATCATCCAGGGATTGTTGAAAAGCAATTTCTGCGATGAGGATTGCATCGGCAAGCTCGTCAATTCTATCCGAAATAGTGGAGCAATCCAAAAATCTACTAAAGAAGCACAGCAGTCCGTTGAACGTGCCCTTCAAGCTCTTGAAAGTTTACCAGATACTGCTCAGAGGCAGGCACTTGCGGATTTGTCGCGCTATATCGTCGAGCGAGATATTTAGTTGACAAATATTAGAGAGCGTAGTAACATTTTGCCGCTCTCAACATGGCGAGGTAGCTCAGTTGGCAGAGCAGGGGCATCATAATCCTCAGGTCGCGGGTTCAAGTCCCGCCCTCGCCACAAACCACAAAACCCACCGTTCGGTGGGTTTTGTGGTTTGTGGCGAGGGCGGGCGACGATATTAGTCAGTTTTTAGAAAAATCCCCATTCTGCACCAGCACCTTCTTCCATCATCGATGGATCCCAGGGCTCAAAACCGAGTGACATCGACGTGGGGATTTTAAGTGCAGCCTGTCCTTTCTGACGGGTCATATCTAGTAATGCGGGGGCATATGGGCAGAATGGCGTCGTCATGATCATGTTAATAACTGCCTGACCATCGGCAATAGTAACATTCCGAATGAGGCCAAGTTCTACCACATTCAGACCAATTTCAGGATCAACGACCGTGCGCAGTTCTGTTTTCAAAGCTTCGATCAGCTCTGGATGGGTTTGTTCTACATCCCAGACGGGTTTTGACCGCTCATCAATGTTCATACTTGCAACTCCGGAATCGATGTTGTGGGGATCACATAGGTGCAGATGTTGTCCCCATTGAGGATACATTGGGTCTTTTCTGCTGAAACGTTTAGCACTGTGGAGATGAGGACCTGGTCTACCCTGCAGATCTCGGGATGATTTTGCCCGATGTAGTAGTAAGGACAACTCGCTTCGTGAATATGGAAAGCATCATCGATCTGCTCCCACTCAATCGTGAACCCTTCGCGACGGAGCAGACCCTGGATCAAATCTAAACGCTCTGGAGTTGTCAGGTGATTGGCTTTTGCGTCCTCAGCTATCTCTTTTGCCAGTTCTTCAGCCATCTGGGTGAAAAATTGGCCGATCATCGGTTCAGGCATCGTATCTTTCAGGTGCTGGAGCAGGCGCAAGGTCAAGCTTACATAACGGGTCGGAAATTGTTCGATGCCGGCTTCTGTCAGGAAGAACACCTGGCGAGGTCGACCAACACCATGGCGTTCTTCTTCTGACTCAACCAGGTTTTCTGCCTGGAGGCTGGCAATGTGATGCCGGATAGATATTGGGCTGATACCAACGATATCTGCCAGTTCGTTAATCGTGCAGCGTGGGTGAGTAAGTAGTATACGTAATACTTTCGATCGGGTTCCGATCATTGTTGCATTCCTTCCAGTAAATGGATTATAAATTGATTGGGCGATTCTGTCAATATTTATGATAAATATAATAAATATTGACATACCTTTACGCTTATGCTATAATCAGCCAGTCTGGATTATGATGGCGATAAATAGAGCGCCTGACCAGGCATATGAATTTGAAGGAGAATATCCATGTACGATTTAGAAATCAAGAATTTACATGTAAAAGTATCTGGCCGCGAGATCTTGAAGGGTGTGGATTTAGTGGTCCGGCGTGGAGAAGTCCACGCTTTGATGGGACCAAATGGGACGGGTAAATCCACTCTGGCTTACACTCTGATGGGACATCCCAATTATGAAGTAACGGAAGGCGAAGTACAATTCAAAGGGGTGAACATTCTAGAGCTGGAGCCGGATGAGCGCTCTCGTTTGGGAATATTTCTTGCATTCCAATACCCGGTAGCTATCCCAGGTGTCTCGGTAGCTAATTTTCTTCGAACCGCGATCAACGCTCGTCGTAAGGCTAAAAATCCGGAGGACAAAGGTATTTCAGTTCCCGAATTCCGCAAGTTGTTGAAAGAACGAATGGATTTATTGAAGGTGGATCACACTTTCGCCGGACGGTATCTGAATGACGGCTTCTCAGGTGGTGAAAAGAAGCGAGCCGAGATTTTACAGATGGCAACCTTGCAGCCTGAGATTGCTGTGTTGGATGAAACTGATTCTGGCCTCGATATCGATGCACTGCGGATCGTGTCCGAGGGTGTCAACGCCCTACGTGGTCCAGAACTGGGAATTTTGTTGATCACCCACTATCAGCGTATCCTGAACTATATCAAGCCGGACGTTGTTCACATTATGCTTGATGGCAGGATCGTTGAATCAGGTGGGTCTGAATTGGCATTACATCTCGAGGAGCATGGCTACGATTGGGTGCGCGAAAAGTACGAAACCGAAATGGCTTAACTTACTGGTAGATGATCGGAGGTTGAAATGAGTTCAGACGCTAAGATGTTGGATGGAATAGGTGAATATAAATTCGGATTTCACGATCCGGATACGTTTGTGTTCAAGTCTCGTCGTGGTCTTAATCGCGAGGTGGTTGAACAGATCTCCCAGATGAAAGGGGAGCCGGAATGGATGTTAGAATTTCGCCTCAAGGCATTGGATCATTATATGAAACGACCTATGCCTGCCTGGGGTCCTGATCTATCAACCCTCGACCTGGAAAATATTTTTTATTATGTCAGGCCAACCGATCAGGAAGGTCAGACATGGGATGATGTACCCGATACGATTAAAGAGACTTTCAGCCGGCTTGGCATCCCAGAGGCAGAACAGAAATTCCTGGCTGGTGTGGGTGCTCAATATGAGAGCGAAATGGTATACCACAGCATTCTGGAACACCTGGAGAAACAAGGGGTCATCTTCTTGAGTATCGAAGATGGACTGCGCCAGCACCCGGAGATATTTCGTAAATACTTTGGTACGATAATTCCGATCGAGGATAATAAGTTTGCTGCTCTCAACAGCGCAGTCTGGTCTGGTGGCTCATTTGTTTACGTACCCAAAGGGGTCAAGGTTGATCTGCCTCTTCAAGCATATTTTCGCTTGAATGTTGCCAATATTGGTCAATTTGAACGGACACTGATCATCGCTGAAGAGGGTGCACAGCTACACTATGTAGAAGGCTGTACAGCGCCTACATATACCACTGACTCCTTCCACAGCGGTGTGATCGAGATCGTTGTTGGAAAAGGGGCGCGCGTGCGGTATTCGACCATCCAAAACTGGTCGACGAATGTATATAATCTGGTCACCCAGCGAGCCATGGTATATGAAGGTGGAAAGATGGAATGGGTAGATGCGAATTTAGGTTCCAAGCTAACCATGAAATACCCATCCTGTTATTTAATGGAACCTGGTGCTCATGGTGAGATCCTTTCCATGGCCTTTGCTGGAAAAGGACAGCATCAAGATGCGGGTGGAAAAGTGATCCATTTCGCACCGAATACCACCAGCAAGATCACCTCGAAATCCATTAGCAAAAGTGGTGGAAGAGCCTCTTATCGTGGGTTGGTTAAGGTCTACAAGGGTGCAAAGAATGTTCGCTCCAATGTTGTGTGTGATGCACTGTTGCTGGATCCACAGTCGCGATCAGATACATATCCATCGATCGAGATTGACGAAGACGATGTAACGATTGGACATGAAGCATCCGTTTCTAAGGTTGGAGAAGAACAGCTTTTTTATCTGATGAGCCGTGGCTTATCAGAGGAAGAGGCGACCACTATGGTGGTATCTGGCTTCATTGAGCCACTGGTAAAGGAATTACCTATGGAGTATGCGATCGAAATGAACCGCTTGATCCAGATACAGATGGAAGGATCGATTGGCTAATCTATGACCACCCGCACTGTTGTCACCCGAACCAGGCGTGATGAGTCAACCACACGCGATTTTTCCTTTACCACAAACTCGATCCCAGCCTTGGGGGAAAACTGGCCAGGCCCTGCATTTATCCGCGATTATCGCCGGCGTGCCTGGGAAACATTCCAGCGCTTACCGATGCCAACCTTGAAAGATGAAGCCTGGCGGCGAACAGATCTGCACAATCTGCAGGCTGATACCTTCCGTTTCCCACAGGCTTCTGACCTGGTGGATCTTCCTCCGGTGCCCGCCAAGCATCTTCGTCCATTAGTGGACCAGGAGCATGGGGGACAGTTGGTTATCCAACCCAGCGGGGTGCGGGTCAGCTTAGACCCGGCATTATCAGAAAAAGGTGTGATATTCACGGATCTGGCAACGGCAGAGATCAAGCATGCGGATCTATTGGCAAACATCATCGGGCAGGTTGTCCGGTCGGATGAAGGCCGGTTTGCAGCCTTGGCAGCCGCTTTGACTCAAAATGGTGTATTCATTTATGTACCTGCCGGAGTAGGAGTTGATAGTCCGTTGCACAGCATTTTTTGGGGACCCGGTGATCGTCTAGCTTATTTTTCCCACATCATCGTATGGTTGGAAGAGGGTGCCTCTCTGACTTATGTACACGAAGCAGCCTCACCAGAACACATTGACGGACAGGCATTGCATGCTGGGATCGTCGAACTGCATGTAGGCGCTGGTGCAAAGTTAAGATTTGTTGAACTGCAATCCTGGGGTGATAACGTCTGGAATTTCAGTCATGAGCGCGCCAGGATCGGACGGGATGCGTCAATTGATTGGATCTTTGGTGCCCTGGGGAGTCACCTGACCAAGAATTTTACTGGGTTGGACCTGGTTGGTGAAGGTGCAACGGGACGAATGTCTGGGTTTTACTTCACCAATGGGGTGCAACACCTTGACCATGATACCCAACAGAACCATCTTGCCCCTCATACCACCAGCGATCTATTGTTCAAAGGAGCTCTAAAGGAGCGGAGCCGTTCGGTATGGCAGGGGATGATCTATGTTGCCCCTGCAGCGCAAAAAACGGATGGCTATCAAGCTAATCGGAATCTGGTATTATCCAGTCAGGCGCGTGCGGATTCTATCCCCGGTTTGGAAATCCTGGCGGATGATGTGCGGTGCACACACGGTGCAACCGTGGGAAAGATCGATCCGGATCCGATCTTTTATCTGCTTAGCCGTGGGATTCCGTACCCGGATGCTGAACGGCTGATCGTAGAAGGTTTTTTTGATCCAATCATGCAGCGTATCCCCTTTGAGGGTGTTCGTGAAAGATTTCAAGCAGCGATCCTGGAAAAGATGAGCTAATTTATAACAATCGGGGAGGGTACTTTGACTGAATTGCATTTTACACATGCTCCTGACCTTCAGGAGCAATATCATGTGGGGGATCGCGTAGAAGTATTTTGCGATCACGAACGAAACAAAGAGCGGGTGCGTGATTGGCTGGAAGGAATAGTTGTTCAAGTGGATCCTAAGATGATCGCCGTTCAATTTCAAGAAGGTGTATATCTAACGGATGGCTGGATGGTACCAGATCATGTGCTGTGGTGTCCGAAAACCTCCGGTCAGATCCGGATATCCAAACGAAAGCAGAGGACGAGGACTCGAGCGAAATAATCTTGAAGGATCGTGTGATGAAGCCAATCAACACGGATGAAATCAGAGCCGATTTTCCTATATTGAGACGTGAGATCGCTCCGGGAGTGCCTTTGATCTATCTGGATTCAACCGCCACCTCCCAAAAACCCGACACGGTCATCCAGGCGATGGACCAATATTATCGCGTATACAACGCCAACATTCATCGCGGTGTGCATACATTGGCAGAAGAAGCAACTGCGGCATATGAGAAAGCACGCGAGACGGTTGCGGATTTTATCGGAGCAGGTTCTGCACGTGAAATTATCTACACACGCAATACAACCGAGGCGATCAACCTGGTTGCAATGACATGGGGACGAGCAAATCTCCAGTCTGGAGATACAGTTGTCTTAACTGAGATGGAACACCATTCGAACCTTGTTCCGTGGCAGCTCATCGCAGCAGAACGGAATCTTAAGCTGGAATTCATCGAAGTGACACCAAATGGCTTGCTTGATTTGGACAGCTATCGTAAATTGCTGCAAGATCATCCAAAATTGGTCGCCTTCGCACACATATCGAATGTGTTGGGTACGATCAACCCTGCTAAAGAGATCATCGCGTTAGCCCATCAGGCAGGTTCGGTAACTATGGTGGATGCGGCGCAATCGGTTCCACATATACAAGTGAATGTACAGGACCTGGATACTGATTTCCTGGCCTTCTCTGCTCACAAAATGTGCGGTCCAACCGGGATCGGGGTTCTTTATGGCAAGAAACAGTTGTTGGATGGCATGCCACCTTTTATGGGTGGCGGTGACATGATCAAGCGGGTATACTTGCGGACCTTCGCACCAAACGAGGTACCGCATAAATTTGAGGCGGGAACACCAGCCATTGCGGAAGCGATCGGACTTGGCGCGGCGGTGAGATACCTGCAATCTGTAGGAATGGAAGCTGTTGCGCAGCATGAACATGAAATGATTTCTTATGCCCTGGAACGATTAGAAGAAGTCCCTGGGGTAAAAATTTTCGGTCCAACTGCGGACAAGAAAGGCGGTGTGGCATCTTTTACCCTGTCAGGTATTCATCCTCATGACGTAGCTCAGATCCTGGACCGTGATGGGATTGCCGTCAGGGCTGGTCATCATTGTGCCATGCCGCTGCATGACAAATTCAATATTACTGCCACGACTCGGGCAAGCTTTTACTTGTATAATACAACCCATGAAATCGACCAGCTTATCGAAGGATTATATAAAGTAAAGCAGATCTTCGGATAACCAATGGAAGACCTTTATCGCGAATTGATCATTGACCGATACAAGAATCCCTTATATCGGGGTACATTGGACCCGAACGATATCACCTTTCAAGATGACAATCCGTTATGTGGTGATCACATTCAGATCGATCTGCGTGTGAACGGGGATGGGCGTGTCCAGGAGGGAACATTTGACGGGCATGGATGTGCTATTTCGCAGGCTTCCGCAGATCTGTTGGTTGAGAGTATCATGGGGAAAACGCTCGAAGAAGTAAAGCAGCTTACCAAACAAGATGTGTTGGATTTGTTAGGCATTGAACTGGGACCTGTCCGTCTGAAATGCGCTCTACTGTCCCTGAAAGTACTCAAAGCAGGCGTGTATGGATTGGGAGAGGCCAGCGATGACCTGATCGAGGCATAACATGTACAACTATGCCAGGCTTGCCCCAGAAGAATGTGAATTTGTAGTCATCGGACCGCAAGCAGATCTGCCGGATGGAAAGCGGTTGTTTGTCGACATAGACGGTTTACCGATCGTCATTTTCGGAATCTCAGGACAGTATTTTGCGATCGCAGATGTGTGCTCGCATGATGACGGGCCACTGGGCGATGGGGAAGTGGAAGGTTATGAGGTAACCTGCCCACGGCATGGCGCTCGCTTTGATATCCGCACTGGTAAGGTGCTTGCTTTACCGGCTGTTATAGATATTCCAGCCTATCCTGTTCGGATCGATGATGGGCAGATTACTATAGGCGTCCCCTTACAGAGAAGCAGTCCTTAAGGAACCCGGCCCCAGGCGTAGAAGGTGGGTAAGAATAGGATCCTTGCTTGCTCTGCCCAGGCTTTCTTATCCACCGATTCAAGCATATCCAATTGATCTGATTTTTCTGAATCAGTACCCAGATCTGAACGGATCACCTTCCATTCCATATCGATCTCACGGGAAGCGATATCTGATTTCCATTCCCCACCCAACACACCAACCTCTACATCGTGCATCGCCAACTGATTGAATAGTTCACGCAGTTTCCGACCCATAAATGGGTCGGCGCCCTGACGTTGCAGACTGCTCGTTTGCCAATCTCTTAGAATTGTCAGCTCCTCGGGATAGTCGATCCGGCCTCCATAATCTGGTTCAGCAAACACCAGGATGATCCCCCCTGACCGAGTCACCCGGATCATTTCGGATAAAGCAGTCTCCGGATTTGATAGCCAGAGCAGCAGATAATGGCACAAACAGACATCAAAACTTGACCTGGGATATGGCAAGGCATAAGCATCTCCACAGGTCAGTTTTGCTTTTGGTATTTTTTTTACGGCATAATAAAGAGTATCCAGGTTGAAGTCCAGTCCATAGACCTGATGCCGAGAAGTCAGGAAGAGATCATGCAGGATCGCCCCAGTGCCGCAGCCCACCTCCAGAATAGAATATCGGATATTTACAGCAGTTCGCCTGATAAGATATTCTCTCAGATTGCGTGTCCAGCTGGCTTGCTGAAGGTAGCGTTGATGCCAATCTTCGACGGTCAATGAATTATTATGGGAAACTCCAACCATAGAAACAATTATAATTTATCTGATGTTTTGTTCATATTATCAATACCATAAAAGGCAACCATGCAAAACCAAAAGATCATCTATTATGAGTGTGAAAACCCCGAATGTGGTTTGCGTTTTCCTGACCTCGAACGCTCTTTACTGCGGGAGCATTGCCCATTATGCCATCAAGGTGTTCACCCAGAAATGTTTGTAACACTACCATCTGGGGATGGACATCCTGACATTATCTCGAGAGGACAATATATATTAGAAGGGTTTCTCGATAATATCCGCAGTAGCTATAATGTCGGGTCAATCTTTCGGACTGCCGATGGCGTTGGTGTTAGCAAGCTAATCTTGGGCGGGATCACACCAACCCCTCAGAATCAGGGAGTTGGCAAAACAGCTCTTGGTGCAGAAAGAACGGTAGCCTGGGAACATATAAACCAAGGCGTTGAACACGCCAAACGATTAAAGGCATCAGGCTATACATTGTGGGCGTTGGAAGATGTAAATAATGCGGAAGATCTATACCATTGCTGCGCACTGGTACCAAAAACACCTCTAGTGCTGGTGGTCGGAAATGAAGTTTGCGGTATTGATCCACAGATCCTGGAAGTGTGTGACAGGATCATCGCCATACCCATGACCGGGATCAAACGGTCATATAACGTAACCATCGCATTTGGAATTGCGGTCAGCTATCTGCGTTACTGCCAGAGCTTCTCCCATGGATCGGACAAGCAATTACCTAAAACCAATTCATTTCCCTGAGATGGGCGAACATCCCCGTCAGGTTCAACATACAAGCTTGTTCGGTGAATTTCCCCAACCGCGGTATCTTCCTGGGTTTCGATCGCAACCGGATTGAAGGCTGAATAAGGTACAGGAATATCCCATATCAAGGATAAACCCAGGGTAGCTGCCTGGTCGCGCAATTCGAGCAAGGTATTATTAAGGCTATCATCGGCAGTGCTCAGGGATAGGTGTTCAACTCCCATATGTGCAAGGCGATCTAGGGTGACCCTGGCAGATAATACGTTTTGAAGTGTGATCGTCAGGTGAATTGTAATGAAGAGATCTGCCTTGAGAGCAGTATCAATGGCAGCCCAGGAAAGGGGATTATCTGGTTGAAGTAAGATCAGTGCATGGTCCAATCCAGTCTGGAGGAGTGTATTCAGGTAAGAAGAGTCTGCCAGGTAGAGCCCATCGGTAAGAATGCCAGTGACCTGCCCATTATTTTCTGCATGAGCCAATAATTTTGGAAGGTCATCCCGCAAAGTGGGCTCTCCTCCAGTAAAGATCACATGAGGAATGCCGACTTGCCATGCATTATCCAGGATTGTATACCATTCATCCGTAGAGAGCTCACGCTCAATTCGATTGGCTGGTGCATAAGTTGGATTTGCTTCCTCTGGGAGACGATAGGTCAGGGCACAATCCAAACGATAAGGAGCGCTGGGTGAAGCGCTAATGGGTGAAGTGCGCTCGAAATCCAGGTATATCTCCGGGTCCAGGTCCGGAGTTTCTATCAGTGTCTGGATGCGGTCACTCAAATCTCGGAAATCAATTTCTGATCTGGCGGTGCTGACGCGATAACGTCGGGAAATCAACTTGCCAACCTCTTCCGCCGGTGTACGATTAACCAGGTGATATGCATACTCAGTAGCTGACTGGTTCAGATGCAAGATTGTTGAGGCATTTACAATCAACAAACCGCTTCCATCAGATTCAATGCGCAGATAGAGCCGGTAATGAGGGATCTCTTCAGGAGGGGATTGATAATAGAAATTCCCAACCGGGAGAGCTATTGCCGGGCTAAAAAAGCGGCGGATTGATTCACGAATGCTTGTCATAAATGCCTCCTAAATAGATAAGGCCATGCTTCGAAGCGGGCAGCTACCCCCGCATTCAGCTAATAAAGCACACGACTGACATTTGACCTGGATCATGGAATGTTCACGAAGCTTATGGCATATTTCATGATCCCAGATACTTTCCCATGAATCCTGGAGAATATTGCCCACCGATTGATAGAAAGATTGGCAAGGGATCACATCACCATTAGGTTCGATACACATGTTGTAGCGGGCTGCTGTACACCCTTTTACACCCAATTCCATCTGCACCGGATCAAATCTGCAGTATTCGGTGGGGGTGTACCAGATCAAACGTTGTCCCCGAGCAGTCGTCAGGTTTGTTGCGAGTTTCAGTAATGGGTGCAGTTCCTCTTCTTCCAGTCCACTGTCAACATCCAAGCCCCGTCCAGAATAAATCAGGGCGTTTAAGCCTACCGTCGGCACACCGAGCTCAGCCAGAAAATCCAGGGTTTTCTCTAAATAGGGGCTGTTAGGGCGAAGCATCGTTGTATTGGTCATGACATACATACTTGTGGCGAGGACGTTGCGTAGCCCTGCAACAGTTTGCTCCCAGGCCTGGGTTGAGTCCACCATTTCATTATGAATATCAGGATCGTGCGATTCGAGCGTGATCTGCACATGGTCCAATCCAGCTTTCACCAGATCCTGGACGAAAGAATTGTCAGCCAATCGCCGGCCATTGGTGTTGAGACCGGTGATCTGCCCATTCAGTTCTGCATGGGCGATCAGGTCAGGCAGATCAGCACGCAGCGTCGGCTCGCCACCGGTAAAAACGACATGGGGGATACCTAAAGCCCATATACGATCAAGGATTGATATCCATTGATCGGTGGTTAATTCTGGATATGATCGCGGACGGGCATTATAGCAATGCGAACAATTATTGTTACAGCGATATGTGATTGCCAGATCCATACGATATGGAGCACTGGGCTGGCTGCTAAATGGGGCAATCACATCTAAATCGAGCTCATGAATAGGACAGGCTCCATCTGGGCGCACGAGTTCATCTACTCGTTCTGCCATTTGCGTATAGTCGTTGATTACTTGCGACTTTGAGACCTTATACAATCCAGAGATCCATCTGATCGCTTGCTCCTGGTTGGTTTGCTGAAGGACCAGGTATGCCATCAATGTAGCAGTCGGGTTCAGATGGACGATCCGACTGGCATTGACCAGCAATATTGAGCGCTGATCTGGATCGATGCGCAGGTGGATGCGGCTTTTCTCTGCACCATTTTCCTTGGAATAATGATATAAGCCAGGTGCAGGGAGTGCGGGCGAGCTCCCTGATGGCTTTAATTGCCTAAGGATTGACTTGAGATCTCTCACAGAACTATATGTCCTGAAAACCTACCGCCCACCACCAGCACATGCGCAAGCACAGCCTGCACAGGCACACGCGCAGGCACAGCTGCTTCCACCACCTCCACGCGAACCACCCGATCTTGAACTGGATGTATACTTGGGGGCTGGATTGGTTACGGAAGTCACCCGAGAAGTAAAATCTGAGATATTCCCAACCACCTTTGACGAGAAGCTCTGTACGCCGGTAACGACAGATGCGGCGAAATCGGCACCAGGGATACTCGGTGCGCCGGCTGAACCCGATGGAGCAGCCGTTGTTTTAGGGAAAGAGGAACCACCGATCGTAGGATTATAGTGCCCCCACCAGACTGGCACAAAAACTGGTTGGTTGCGGAAAACATCCCGGGTGCGGTCATCATAATTACGATCGAGCATGGTCCATTCCATGACTTCTTCATATTTTTTGCTCTTCACTTCGGGGGTATCAGCTGCCTCAACCTGCGCCCAGGCACGCCTGGTTATTTCCCGATAATAGTCGATCGTTTCACGCCGACTGAATCCTTTCATCTTCTCCGAGATGCTTCGCACCAGAGCTACTACCATGTCGCGTAATTCCTTGCTGCGAATTGCACCGGTTTCTGTGAATGCATGCAGAAAATCTTTTTCGAAAGAATTCAGGTCCTCCGGAATGGGTTGTAGCATTTTTAGCTCAAGCGGGTCGCGCGTGGTGACCTCTGCGGCTCCTTTCTTGATCACACTGAATAAGATCATCGTCATGATCTTGTCCAGTGGTTCTTCCAGCAGTGTGGCTGCTTCCACAGCTGTCAGGCCGCGTTTGATTCCATGACCTTCAATGGATATTTTCGGAGGTAAATACTTCATCTTCTTACGATTTTCGTTGTAAATCCCCCATCCGATCAATCCAGCGAAGCTGGCGATACAAATGATTGGAATGAAAGATTCCAGGCGAATCTTGCTTAGGACATCGTTAACATTAAAGGTTACGATGCTTGATTCTGGTACATAGGATTTTGGAAAGGATGCACCAAATTCATAGCTGGTAGATGAATTGGCGTTAGGATTGTGCCAGCGGTAAAAGATCCTGCCATCTGAGTCAAAATCGGATTCAGGCGTGTCTGGAAATCCCGAGGGACTGGCAAAATAGCGTGGCTCCTCGGATTGGACACCTGGGGGAAGGTGGAAGGTAACAGTCATGTCTGTCGAGCCAGTGGCAGTTGTAAAGTAGGCAGGTCTGAAGACCGCGCTGGCATAGTTTTCACCCTCTGACGCGGTGTGCAGGACATTGGTGATCTTGCCAATTCGAACCTGGACTACCCCGAGTCCACCGCGTGGGATGACATAGGGTGCAGTACCAATCGCAACGCCATAGTTGCCTTCACCGAGGAAATCTTCGGCGGAGATATCGTACACCTGGTTGCCATCGACAAAGGCTGTGATGCTGTTGATATCATACGTGCCGTTCGGCAGAGCTACATCCACAAAATCGATTGGATGTCCAGAGGCATTATTTTCGAAGGTGAAGACATATTCCAGAGACAGGCTTCCATCTTCGTTCCAGTATGCATCCACTACCATCTGGGGGACAGAGAATATATAATCCTGGGCGAATATTGGGAGTGGTGTAACTGAGAATACCAATAGAACGATTACCACTGCAAGAATTATTCTACGCATGAGCAATCCTTTTTATATTTTTCAAAACTATATACGGTTCATCTGGTTCAGCAGTTGTATGGAGTTCACCACTTAGGTTCTTCGGTTAGTTGGTAAGTCGTCCCACAATAAGGACAATTGACCACAGGCGCGCCAGCGATCATTTTGATATTATCCATGGTGAGCGCACCGCCACAGGATTTGCATTTCAATGTGTCCAGGCTGACATTGGCAGGCAGGTCAATATTGAGGGTCACATTTTGGGTTGGACCACCCAACTTTCCCCGATTGGCAGCAAACATTAATCCGACTCCGCCAAGCAGGATTAGCACGCCAAAGACAGCTGAGATACTACCAGTTGTCATCCATTGTGAACTGCTGCCCGATGCAGAACTCCCCCATATATAGAAAATTCCCACACATGCCACCGCAATTCCGATGAGGATCAATAATCCTGCAACAATATATCCAATGGTTTTTCCTTGGCTCATGATCGCCTCCGCGTCTAATTCAGTTTACAACGAAATATGACCTGCGGCAAGTGATATTTGACAGGTTCGAATGGGTGATTAGCTTATTTAGAAATCTGGTGATGGACCCCAGATTTGCTGAGTGCTTGAGCGGCACGAATTCCCCCTTCAGAGGAAGAGGATCTTACGTTTACGTCTCAGATTGTCGTAATTCGTCGTCAGAAACATCGATTTCCCGTAGCTCACCGGATTGGGTATAA
>Ga0105106_10000461_pt1 | contig 28376 bp, 26 predicted proteins | sample PPLLaktember2015_5_FD_79109 | JGI IMG/M metagenome (GOLD analysis project Ga0105106, IMG submission 79109) | Freshwater sediment microbial communities from Prairie Pothole Lake near Jamestown, North Dakota, USA - PPLs Lake P8 Core (1) Depth... | ecosystem: Environmental > Aquatic > Freshwater >...
CCCGTCATGAGTCTCCTCTCAGAACGAAGCACCATCCATCACCCCCAACATGAAACCAGAAACCAGAAACTAGAAACCAGAAACCAGGAACCGGAAACTGCCCTCCCCAGCTCGACTTCCTTACGCTTGATGGCGTGGAGCAGCGTGAACCCGGGGGAGAGGTCGCTTTGGGGGGCTCCCTGAGAGACCGTGCGGGCGACTTCATCGGTTTTTCGCTTCATGGCCTCCGACAGCTCCTCGAAGGTGAGGGCTCCCGATTTGCACACTTCGACACAGGCGGGAATCAACCCCTGGCGCTGCCGCTCGACGCAGTTGTCGCACTTGACGGCGATGCGCTTGCCGGGAATGGCCGAGCTGTCCTCGTGATACCGGATGACCCCGAAGGGACAGGCCATGGCGCAGGAAGCGCAGTTGATGCAGACATCCGGCTCGATGAGCACCGTCTCCCGCTCCCTGTCCCTCCGTATGGCCCCCGGAAGGCAGGCCAGCATGCAGGGAGCCGGATCGCAGTGCCGGCACCGGTTGGGGAAGCCTTCGGCGTGCAGCCCCACTCCCACGTGGATGCGTGGTTTGGGAAGCGGGGTTTCGAGCACCGCCGTCAGCAGGTTCTTGGTTTGCGAATGGGCGGTCGCGCAGGCCACGCGGCATTGCATGCAGCCCACGCACCTCTCCGGATGGACCACAACCTGTTTCATAACACCTCCTCTGCTCCAAAAGGTTTCGAGTTTCGGGTTTCGAGTTTCGAGTTGAAAGCCCCAACCCCGCGAGCCATTTCATCGCCTCTCGCTGTCTCAGAAGGACATGAACAAGGAGGCCCCCCTCAGCCAACAACCCAAAACCCGATACCAAAGCCCTCACAGCAACTGGCCGACATTGAACGACTTGCAAAGCAGTGCTTCCCGGGGCCCTTTCACCGGCAGCCGGCCCTGGATCAGGGACATGAGCACCCCGCCCTGCTCGATGTCGTTCACCAGGGTCATGCCCACGAGACGGTCTTCCCGGAAGACCAGTTTGCGGTAGGTGCCGGCCCGAGGGTCCGTGTGCCTGATCATCTCGAACCCATCGCCTTCCGGGGGGTTCACCCAGCCGGCGGTCATCACGTCCAGGCCGAAAATCCGGATCACGTTGCGGCTCAGGCTGCCCCTGTAGGAAACCCGTCGGCCTGCCATGTTCATGCCGGCGATGCGCCCCTGTTGGACGGCTTCGGGCCAGATGGCGTTCACCCAGCGGGTCTTTCGTGCGATATCCACCGATTCGGCCACGTCTCCCGCTGCGAATATGCCGGGGATCCACGTCTGCATGTGCTCGTCCACCAGGATTCCGAGGTCCACGGGGATGCGATCCCGCGGCACGAAACCGAGGGATGGAAGCACGCCCTTCCCAATGACGACCATGTCGCAGTCCACCGTGCTGCCGTCCGAGAGTCGCGCAGCCTTCACGGCGCCGTTTCCCTCAAAGGCCGTGACCCCGATTCCCACTCGGACTTCCAAGCCGCTGCGGATGAGCTCATCTCGAATGAGGGTGCCGGCGATTTCGTCCACCTGGAGAGAAAGCGGGTAGTCTGAGCGGATCAGCATGGTCACCTGGAGACCACGCTTGAGAAGTCCATAGGCTGCCTTGAAGCCCACCAGGCCGCCTCCCAGCACCAGGGCCCGCCGGGCGCGCGGCAGTACATCGAGCATCCCCCGCACGTGGTTTTCGGTTCGCATGAAGAAAATGCCGCCGAGATCATTGCCTGGGGCTCTTACCGGTCGAGGGTCTGCCCCCGTCGCAATGAGGAGACGGTCGTAGCCATATTCACGACCGTCCTCCAGGAAAACGCGCCTGCCAACCACGTCAAGAGATGTGACCCGATCTCCCAGAACCGGGTCGATCCCGAGATTCCGATAGAAGCCGGGCCCCCGGATGGGCAGCAGCTCGGGCGCCACGGCGCCCTCGAGAACCATGCTGATCATGGGTCGGCAGTAGGGGTCGAGCACCTCATCGGAGATCATGGTGATGGGACCATGAGCATCCAAACTCCGTATGGCCTCGGCCGCGTGGATGGCTGCCACCCCGTTTCCGAGAATGACGTATTGCATGCGCGTCTCCTCCGCTCGCAGCAGTTTCGGCTTTCAGGTTTTGGAGGTGTACTCTTGCTTTCTCCGCGTCCTCTGCGGTTATTCGTCACCTCACGTCCCAACGGGACCTTCCCGCTCGATGCCGACCTGGCCGGACAGCTCTTCGCTTTCTCCAAGCTCCCCCGAAACCTGGAACTTTCGCATGAATCGAAGATCGACGAAGTTCTTCAGCCTGAAAACCATCTCCCCCGCGACGGTGAATCCCTTTTTCCACAGGATTCCCGTCCCGTCTCCCATGTTGAGGATGAGCATGGGGGAGCTCCCCGCGGAAAATCGTCTGCAGGGGGTCCCTTCGAGGGCTGCCATGCTGTTGTGATAGAGAATGGGGTTCTGCCTCACGGCATAGACACCCACCTTGGCCAGCCGCATCCCCTCGACGGCGATGCAGTCCCCTCCGCCCAGCAGGAATGGATAATCGGGCGAGCGCAAAGTTCGATCGACCCAGAGCTCTCCGCGGTGCCCCACGGGAATGCCCGAATTGACGAACAGCTGGGAGGGGGTGACGCCGACGGCGATGAACGCGAAGTCGCAGGCGAGAGTGGTTCCGTCTGACAGGAGCATTTCGCCGCCCCGGAAAGCCTTGAGGTGCACCCCTTCGAGCAGCTCCAATCCCCGCCGGACCAGCGATTGGCGAGCCAGGTCGCTGGCTCTCGCAGGAACCCCGCGCAAGAGGCGGCTCCCTGCCACAAGGGTGATGCGCGCATCCCCTTGAGCATCCCGGACGAGCCGCCACAGATTTCCGGCGATCTCTACGCCCGCTGCCCCGCCCCCGACGACAACCAGGCGCAATGGCCCCCGCTTGAGGAGGGCGTGAACTTCGCGACGGGCGAGATACAGGTTGAGGACTGGCTTCGCGGGCACGAGCCTCTCCAGCCAGCCCTCCGTCCAGGCGACGGGCACATGGCTCCCGGTGTTGAAGGAAGCCACGTCGAAAGGAATCCGAGCATCGTTGGAGAGCCAAAGCAGCCGGTTGGGCGCATCGATGCGGACCGCCCGGGCGGCCACAAAGGCACCCCCCGCATCCTCGACCATTCTTCGGATGTGGAAACGCGCCTCCTGGGGGCGATACATCCCGGAGAGCATGCCGGGGCCCATTCCCGAATAGTATTGGTAAGGAGCTGGACTGACGAGCGTTACGCGGTGGCCCTTCCGAATGAAGTCGCGAAGACGGACGAGTACCGTCATGTGTGCATGCCCGCCGCCTACGAGTACCAGGTGCTTCCCCATGGCAATGGTCCCGATTCGTAGAGAGGAGGTTCCGTATGACAGAATCGCTTTACACTGGCAGGTTGATCGATTCTCATGATATTTGAGCTCATTGTCAAACATTTCGGATCACTTGAAACTGAGATTCGGGCTTTTCGCCCAATGGTCCGAGGACCGGGGACAAAATCGGACTTCCGATTCCCTTCGATCAGCAGCCGCCATAGAGGCGTTCAGGCTCCGCCGGAAGCCTGAACATGGAGGTGGTCATGCCGAGCTTGCGCGAGCAGCAAGTCATCGAGGAATTCCAGCAGAGAAGAAAACGACTGATGCACTCGTTTGGTTTCTGCATTCTCCTCATCGCCCTTGGACTGCTCATTCTGCAGATCATTGACAACCGACCGACTTTCCTGGGAGTCAGGCTGATGGCCTGGAAGTCCTTTGCCGCGATCCAGCTGGTTTTTGGGGTCCTGCTGGCGCTCAGGGGTTTCTGGCAGTACCGGTGCCCCGTGTGCGACGAGATCGTCAAGGGCCACGACAAGTTCTATTTCGGCGTCCTGACGGATCCCGACCGCTGCCCCAACTGCCGCAGCAGATTGCGTTAGCTCTGGACGCGCAAATCGGCCCCTCGCCCCATCCTGGCAGAGCCAGCAGGGCGCTGGGAGCATTTCAGTCCTCGGACAAGGGGGCATCCCGCCACAACGTGGGGCCGCAAAACCCTGAAAAGCAAACATTCCCGCCTTTGCAGGGAGCACAATCCGCGATGATCGATTTTTTTGAGGCAGCAGTGTTGGCCTGTGGCCGTCAGAACCCGAAGGAGGGTCCAGAATGAATCGAAGTTCCCGCATTCTTTTGCTGGCAGTGGGGTGTGTTTTGGCGTGGGCGATCCCCGGCCACCTCCAGGCATCTCAGGCCGTGCCCATCACCATCCTCCACATGAACGACCTTCACGGCCATATCCTCCCTTACCTCGACAAGACCATTCGCGAAGACAAAAAGGTCAGCGGCGCCGCCACCTTCGCTGCCATCATCCAGCAGGAGCGAGCCAGGAACCCGGCAGGGACTCTTTTGTTGTCCGCGGGGGACATGTTCCAGGGCACACCGATCTCCAACGTGTTCAAGGGAGAACCCGTCATCGAGGTCATGAATGCGCTCCAGTTCGATGCTATGGCTCTCGGCAACCATGAGCTCGACTGGGGGCGGGATGCGCTTCAGCAATTGAGAACAGCCGCCAGGTTCCCCTTCCTCGCGGCCAACATCTCGTCCACCGGCGGCGGCGGTCTCGAGGGTGCGAGGCCTTACGTCCTGGTGAGCCGCCATGGCGTCAAGATGGCCGTCATCGGCCTGATCACCGCGGAAGCGGCCTATTCGACGAAACCGGCTCACGTGGCCGACCTGAGTTTTCTGGAGCCTGCCACCGTCCTGCCGGAGCTGATCAAGAGAGCTCGGGGCGAGGGGGCGGGCCTGGTCATCGTACTGTCCCATCTCGGTCTGGACGCGGATGAGGAACTGGCGCGAAAAGTGTCGGGCATCGACGTCATCGTCGGAGGGCACAGCCACACGGCGGTGACGGACCCCGTCCGAATCAACAGCACGATCATCGTTCAGGCCGGCTATTACGGCATCTATGTGGGGGCCCTGGGCTTGGAAGTGGATCCCAAAACCTCGAAGATCGTGCGATACACGACCAGGGATGTCCTGCGCCCGGTGGTGGCCGATGAGCACGCGCCGGCCGACAGCAACATTGCAGCCCTGGTGGAACGTTACAACAACGAAATCAAAGCGGAATTTGCCAGGGTGGTCGGGAAGTCCGAGGTCGATCTGGTGCGGCAGCCAATGGCCGAATCCAACGTGGGGAACCTCATTGCCGATGCCATCCGGGAAGCCGGAGCTGCCGACATCGGCTTTCAGAACGGTGGCGGGATCCGGGCGGATCTTCCGGCGGGCGACGTTACCCTGGAGGAGCTGTACACGCTGCTCCCCTTCGACAACTTGGTGGTCACCATGACGCTCAAGGGGGAACAGGTGCTGGAGCTCCTCGAGGCGAGCGGCGACCAGCACACAAGGATCCTTCAAGTGTCGGGACTCACCGTGGTCTACGACATGAGCCGGCCTGCGGGATCACGGGTCGTGCAGGCGATCGTCCAAGGCGAGAAGCTGAGGCCCGAAGCTCAGTACCGTGTGGCCACCAACGATTTCCTGGCTGCGGGTGGAGACCGGTTCACCACTTTCAAGGAGGGGTCCAATCTGGTCTGTGGGGACACGCTGCGCGACGTCGTCTCCGACTACCTGAGCAAGCACTCGCGGGTGAAGCCGGAGGTGGAAGACCGCATGGCATTCAAGAACTGAGATGGACGAACAAATCACGGTATTCGTCAACGGCGCTCCCGTCCAGATCCACCGGGGGATGAAGGTCAAGCACGCCCTGATCGCCTTCGACCAGAAAATCTACGCGGCAGCGATGGATGGCAGGATCATCGTCGAGGACTCCCGGGGCTTTCGAATCGGCTTGGAAGGCGCCCTCTCAACTGGCGCCAGGATTCTGACCCGACCCCGAAACAGCCCTCATTGCTACGACGAGAAATGATGCCAGATGCTGTTTCAGGGCAGAGTGGTCAAGGGCCGGCCTTATCTTGTCCACCGGAGGGTGAAGCCGCACCTCTCGGTGGGCAACGCTGCCGCTTTTGCCCACCCTACCTGAGAAACCCCGTTGCCGTATGAGGCGGTTGTCCAGAGAAATCCATCGACGGCTCAACTGACCCCAAAATACTTACGAAACGACACGCCGCCGGGCCCTCGGCATGGTAGGGACGGGGGCGGATGTCCGTCCGGGTTTCCCCTCCATCAGTGCTTAACGTCATGTCTCATGCGTGGCCGCACGTTCGCCGAGTTGAGTGCTCTTCACGCTGATTTGCGATGAGCCGATTCTCAATGCACAGGGGGGCGGCGATAGAGCTGAAGGACATTTTCGCGGATCATGAACTCACAGCGGTCGCAGAACGCCAGCGTGATATGGTCCAGATGGACCACCTTGGGGCTGAAATGCATCAAGCACTGGGGATCGTCACAATGGTACAGCGAGAATGTGTGAGCCACCTCATGCAAAGCCACCTTGGCCAGCCTTTCATAGTAGCGCTCCTTGGCGGTCGGGCTGCCGTCTTCGTTCTGACTGAGGCGATGGGTGGAGACCACGGCGACCTTTCCCCCGATTTCCGCCTCTCCGTACACGTAGGTCAGAATGGGGCTGCACAGGTCTGCTGCGACGATGCCCAGGATTCGACTCTGTGGAAGGTTAACGCGCTCATTCAGATGCTTGATGACCAGCCCTGCGTCATACTGCTGCCGGTGGTGCTGAAAGGCCTCCTCCGGGATTTCGACGGGATCCAGGATGTCTACGGGAATGCCGATCAGGGTCTGAACGTGCGCGGCAACCACGCGGACCGCGAATTCCCCGATGCGGCCCATCTCGATCAGGCCCAGATGAAAGATCGACCGGGGGGGCCTTTCGTCCGTCACCTTCGAGTCATCGAGAGGGCGGGGAAGGCCTGGAGGCGAGGCGGCGGCGTCCCTTCCTGCAGGACTCGGGTCGCTCCCCGGTGAGGGCGGTTGCTGGCCTGTGTCTTCTCGGGTCTTCTTGCTCATTTCATCGATGGCTGGAGGCCGTATTTCTTGATTTTGCTGTGCAGGGTGATCCGGCTGATTTCCAAGACATTGGCAGCCTTGGTGATGTTTCCCTTGCAGTGCTTGAGGATCCGATCGATATGCTGTTTTTCGTTTTCCTTGAGAGACTGGGGAATCCCTTGCGCGGGTGTGGCCTTGAAGAGAAATGCGAAGTCGTCCCGGGTGAGATACCGGCCTTTGGCCAGTACGACGGCTCTCTCAATGGCATTCTCAAGCTCCCGCACGTTGCCGGGCCAGTCGTAGCTGGAGAGCAGGTCCAGAGCAGGCTGTTGGATGCCGAGGATGGGCTTGTTGGTCTCTCTTCGGAAGCGCTCCGCGAAATGCTGAGCCAGGACCGGGACATCCTCATCCCGCTCACGCAGAGGGGGCACCTCGATTTCGATTACATTGAGACGATAGTAAAAATCCTGCCGAAAATTGCCCCGCTCGATTTCGCGCAGGAGGTCCCGATGGGTGGCACAAATAAGCCGGAAGTCCACCGGAATCTCCTGGTTGCCGCCGATGCGATGCAGGGTTCTCTGCTCCAGGACACGCAGCAGATCCACCTGCATTTTCAGCGGGATCTCGCCGATCTCGTCCAGGAACAGGGTTCCCTCATGGGCCATCTCGAGACGCCCCTTCTTGGCCCGCACGGCCCCCGTGAAGGCCCCCGTTTCGTGGCCGAAGAGCTCGCCCTCCAGGAGTGTCTCCGTGAATGCCCCACAGTTGATGGGGATGAAGGGCCCGTAACAGCGTTGGCTCCTGGAATGGATGGCCTTGGCCACAAGCTCCTTCCCCGTTCCTGTCTCGCCTCGAATGAGGATGGGGGACTCGGCTCTGGCCACCTCCTCGATGAGCCCGAACAGCTGGTGCATACATTTGGAGGCTCCGATCAGGTCTTCGCAGCGGATCTTCGTCTGCACCTGCTCGCGCAGCAGGAGGTTCTCGTCCAGGATCTTCTTCTGGTTGAGAAGCTTCTCGACGAGCAACACCAGGTCTTCCGGCTCGAAGGGCTTCATGAGGTAATCGTGGGCTCCGAGCTTCATGGCCTCGACGGCTGTCTGAATGGAGCCATAGGCCGTGATCAGGACCACCATGGTCTGCGGGTAGTTGGCCTTGATCTGCTCCAGGACTTCGATGCCGCTCATCTCCGGCATCTTGAAGTCCAGAAACACCAGATCGTAGTCCTTTTCGGCCAGGATGGAGAGGGCCTGGCGTCCCCCTTCGGCCCCCGCCACCTCGTATCCTGATTTGCGGAGCCAACCAATGAGCGATTCGCGGACGATCAGTTCGTCGTCGACGACGAGGATCTTGATGCGACCTGTCATGGTTCAGCCTTTTCTGAAGGGTCGAGGGATGGATAGGCGAAGAACCGAACGATGAAATTGGCTCCCTTCCCCTTTTCGCTCTTGACGTAAATGGATCCCTGGTGCTCCTTGATGATGCCGTAGACGACCGAGAGCCCCAGTCCCACGCCTTTCTCCTGATTCTTGGTCGAGAAGAAGGGCTCGAAAATCCGACTCATCATCTCCTGCGGAATTCCCACCCCGGTGTCCTCCACCTCGAGCCGGATCATGTTGCTGGACTCCTCCCAGTTGGTGCGGATGGTGACGACGCCACCATCCGGCATGGATTCCATGGCGTTGAAGAGGAGGTTGACCAGGCACTGCTGGATCTGCCCCGGATCTCCCAGCATCCGCGGCAGCTTTTCCAGAAGCTCGAGACGCAGCTCCACCTTTTGCAGCTCCATCTTGTGGCCGAAGAGCATCGAGATCTTGTGGATCAGGTCATTCAACTGGAAGTACTGCATTTCGGTCTTCTGCTGCCTGGCAAAGGACAGCAGGTTGCTGACGATGGCGCTGCACCGAGCCGACTCCGTGTCGATGAGCTGCAGGTAATAGCAGTATTGTTTGAGGTCTTCTTCACTGGGCATGCCGGCTTCGAGCCCCTGCTGCACCAGCCGAGCCAGCGCATGAATGCCGGAAAGGGGATTGTTGATTTCGTGCACGGAACTGGCCACGAGCTTCCCCAGGGCGATCATCTTGTCCTCGTGGATGAGGCGCGCCAGGTTTTCGGTCAGGAGCCGTGTCCGCTGTTCCACCCTGCGTTCCAGCTCGTCGGTGATGTCTCTCATGATTTCGAGGAACAGCTCAACCTCACCCTCGCTGTTTTTCAACGGGACGACTGTGACCTCACACGTCCTGGCCTGATTGTTCAAGTCAAAGTGCTCATGAATGGCGTAGGCGGGCCTGCCCGTCTCGCGGCTCTCCATCAACGGACAGCCGTGCCCTTTTTCGTTGCATGGAGTGACCGACCAGTGGCTGACCTGGTAGCAGAATTTCTCCAGGACTTCATCCTTGGTGAGCCCCAGGGATTCGAGCATGGCCTCGTTGGCGTCCAGAATCTTCATGTTTGGATGGAGTACCAGCACGCGATCCTGGATGCTCGAAAAGATGGTCTCCACGATTTCCTGGGTGAGCTCCAGCTGGTGTTTGTCGAAAAGATACTCCTCCATGAAACGAATGGTGTCGCTGAACAATCGGGAAATGGTGGCTTCCAGAACCCTCACATGGGGGGGCTTGAGACGGAGGAAGTCCTCGAGCAGCTCCTCCCTTCCCGTTAACTCGATGACGAGGTCCAAATCGGGGATTTTGAAGAAATCGAGGAAGTCATTGGTGGTGGTGATTCCTTTCCTGCGGGCCAGCTGCATGCCGGCGGCATCGGGGTTGAGGTCGGCCACGGCCACGATCTGGGCCTTGAGACGGGGAAACCGCATGGAGTCCAGCATCTTCAGGAAACCTTCGCAGCGCTTTCCCCCTCCGATGACGGCAATTTTCATGATTTTGTCTTCATGCATGGCTGAAGATCCGGCGAGAGGTCAGAGTGTATAATTTCTTTACAGAGGGCAAAGAACCTTAACAGCAGGGCAGGAATTGCAGGTGCTATGCGATCGGGGAAGCCGTTCCAGGTCGATCTATATAAAATCTTAACAATGGGGAAAAGTTCGAGAGAGAGGTTTGGTCCTCGGCAGATTGCTGCAAGCCCTCTGATCACCTGAATTCGAAACATACAAATCATCAGAGTGTCTATTTGTCAATCAGGATGTGTCGAAGAGGGAGACAATGAGCCGGCAAAGATCCAGCGGGGTGCCGCGGTCAGCGGGCAGGCTCTGCAGGCTGCTGTGATTTGAATCGTCGAGCCGGGATGTCGGACCCGAAGGGCATGGAATCCTGCGATCGCCTCCTCTTGGCATGAAAGTTGAGTATACATAGGGCCATCAGTTGAAATGAAGCCCACAAATGAGGAGGCAGTCATGAAAGCCAAGGCCGAAAGCAAAAAGAAACGCGGTCCCCAGGTCTTTTCGCTCACCGACAACCAGTGCATCTGGATGAAGGCCGGGATCATCAATCTCAAACTTTGCGACAACGCCTACGACTGCCTCAGCTGTCCTTTCGACAAAGCCATGGCTCGGAGTCTCGAGAAAAAGGGAGATGGCGCCAGCTGGGAAAAGGTGATGAGGGCCAAGGACCAGCATCCGAGGGAATGTCGTCACATGCTGACCGGGCGAGTCCAGTATCACTATTGCGCCAATGGATATCGCTGCAATGTCTGTGAATTCGACCAGTACCTGGAGGAATCCGATCTGACGGCGGCATTCGGCTCCGTGCACACGAACCTGGTGTCCGGATTCCAGGTCGCCGACAGCTACTATTACCACCGGGGACACAGCTGGGCTCGGGTGGAGCACGGTGGTTTCGTGCGCATCGGGATGGACGATTTCGCATTGAAACTGGTCGGAAGGCCTTCGGAAATCGATCTCCCCAAGATCGGGGCTCACGTCGCTCAAACCGAGGTCGGATGGCAGATCCACAAAGGAAAGAGGGAGGCTGCTGTTCTCTCTCCCATGAAGGGGATCGTGGTGGCGACCAACCACAAGGTGGCCAACAACCCGGAGCTGGCCAACAAGGATCCTTACGGGCAGGGATGGTTGATGGTCGTTGAGCCTACGGACCTGAGACCCAACCTCAAGAACCTGCTCTTCGAATGGGAGGCGGCTGCCTGGGTGAACGCCGAAGCCACTCGCCTCGAAGAAAAAGTCATGGAGGCCTACGGGATGCCCCTGGCCGCCACCGGTGGTGAGATCGTTGAGGACATCATCGGGAATCTCCCCAATCTCAACTGGGAGGATGCGATTCACGAGTTCCTCCTGACCTGACGGAAACGGGATTTCTTTGTAGGGTGGGCAAAAGCGGTAGCGTTGCCCACCGAAAAATGCGGCTTCACAGCCACGGTGGGCAAGATTGAACCCTTGCCCACCCTAGACTGGAACAGCATCCGGCTCCATTTCTAGTTGCACTGTTAGCCGGTACTCAGGGACTCTTCTGAGTACCGGCTTTCGTCATTATGACCATGAAGACCTTCAAAGATTCAGGCAGACTCTCTCGATAGGGCGGGATGCTTGACACGTGTTCCGGCAGTGCATATCGAAAAAAGTAAGATTGGCAAGCAAATGGGCTCACACGAAGGAGGTTTCTATGCCGTTGCGGAGTGGTGGCGGAGGGATCAGTCGGAGGGAATTCATGATGAGTGCGGCGGCGGGAGTCGCTGTTCTGGGTTTGGGAATGGCGGGCCTGAGCGGCTGCGACTCACAAACCGGAGGCGCTGCCACAGTGGCTCTTCCCTATCTTCCCTACAAGGAAAGCGCACTCGAACCGTACATTTCCAAGAAAACCATTGAGTTTCATTACGGGAAACATCACAAGGCGTACGTGGATAAAACCGTCGAGCTCATCAAGGGCACCCATCTGGCCGGGCTCTCACTCAAGGATATCGTGCAGAAGACATCCGGGTTCGCAGACAAGGCGTCCACATTCAACAACGCTGCGCAGGCCTGGAATCACGACTTCTACTGGAAGAGCCTGACACCCGGTGGCGGGGGGAAGCCCGAGGGTGAGCTGGCCAAGCGGTTGGATGCCGATTTTGGAAGCCACGAGAATCTCGTGAAGGAGTTGACGGCTGGAGCGACGGGTCAGTTCGGCAGCGGCTGGGCCTGGCTTGTGGTGGAGGAGGACAAGCTGAAGGTCGTGAGCACCTCCAATGCCGACACCCCCATCATTCATGGACAGGTCCCTCTCCTGACCATCGATGTCTGGGAGCACGCCTATTATCTCGATTACCAGAACAAGCGAGCGGACTACGTTAAGAACGTGATCGAGCACCTCCTCAACTGGAAGTTTGCGGCATCGAACCTGCCCGCAGCCTGATGCGGTTCTTGATTCGAAACGGCCCGCGACGTCGGCTATGCCGGTGAGCCCAGGTTCCCGTGGCCAGGCGGGATTTCCCGGGTTCCCGAATCAGGCCGGCAGAATCAGATGGTGATGATCTCGAAGCCTGCTTTGCGGTACTTCTCCATGGACGGATGACCGCTCATGTCGTCCAGAAGGGGCAGCCCCTCCTTCTGAGCCGCCTCCAGCGTTCCCATCTTATTGGTGCAAGCCCTGCAAGCACCTTCCATGAGGCCTCGCGATTTCGCCTTCTCGTACAGCTTGACCAGCGGACTGCCCTCCCGGGTAAACTCCGGAATGAGCTTCGTGGAGGCACCCTCCAGGATAATCCTGGCCGTGGTGCCTTTTGCGTCCATGTCCAGGGCGTTGAGCATCACATGCATGAAGCACATGGGGTCTCCGTTGAAGGCAAACAATGCTACTCCACTCATGATTCCTCCTCTGTAATGTCGGGATTCTTGGGGCTGTCCTCCTCAGGGCAGGGGGGCGGGTGCCAGTCCTTGTGAACGAATCGGCGCATGCGCTCCACGAGTCGCTCCAAGGCCGGAATTTTCCTCTGAAACCAACAGAGAATGCGGCTGAAGAAGGGCAGATGCGAAGCGAGGAGAAATACTCCGATCGTGAGAAAAAGAATCCCCTGAAGAAACGGCAGAAACAGCCCCAGAATCCCCAGCACGATAAAAACAATCCCCAGGATGATTCGAATGATTCGCATCATGGCCAGACTATACGGGCAGGCTTCCGCTTTGGCAAGAATCGAAAATCCTCGTGGGTTTCTTGATTCAGGCGCAAGGCGCCCGGCCACGTTCGTGCTCCGGACACCTTGCCGACACCTGACAAGCTGCTGTTCGCCGCTCGACCTCTCACCTCTGACTCCTGACCTCTGACTCCTGACCTCTGATCTCCGACTCCCGACCTCCGTCCATCAATGCGAGTTGGCGAAGAAGCGGTTGAAGGCATTGAGGTAGGCCCGTCCGCTGGCTTCGATGACGTCCGGGCTGGTACCGATGCCGGAATACACGGACCCCTCAATTTCCACGCGGACCATGGCTTCGCCCAGAGCGTCCTTTCCCATGGTGACGGCTTTCAGGTCGTAATCCCGCAAAATCCCCTGCTGCCCAATGATGCGCTCAATGCAGTTGAACACGGCATCGACGGGACCGTTGCCGGTGGCGGCGTCCGTGATCGTCTCGCCCTCTTTGGTCAGGCAAACCGAGGCTAGGGGAGTCATGGTGTTGCCGCTCATGATCTGGAGGCTGTGGAAGGTAAAAGTCTCCGGGACCTTGGTGAGCTCGATCTCCACGATGGTGGTGAGGTCTCGAGTACCGATTTCCTTTTTGCGGTCGGCCACATTGATGAACCGCTGGTAGACTTTTTCGAACTGCTCCGGAGTGACCTCATAGCCCAGGTCTGCCAGGCGATGGCGCAGAGCGGCCCGCCCCGATCTTGCCGTGAGGACGATGGCGTGCTCCTTGATGCCCACGTCCTCGGGCCTCATGATCTCATAGGTCGTGCGGTCCTTGAGGATTCCGTCCTGGTGAATTCCTGATGAATGAGCGAAGGCATTGGCCCCGACAACGGCCTTGTTGGGCTGCACGGGGATGTTCATGAGACGGCTCACCATGCGGCTCGTGCGGTAGATCTCCTTCGTGTTGATGTCCGTATGGGCCTGGTAGACAGCCTGCCGCGTCTTGAGCGCCATGACGATTTCCTCGAGCGAGGCGTTGCCGGCCCGCTCTCCCACCCCGTTGATGGTGCACTCGACCTGTTGAGCACCATTGCGGATAGCCGACAGGCTGTTGGCCACCGCCAGCCCCAGGTCGTTGTGGCAGTGGACGCTGAGCGTCACTTTGTCGAGAGCCGGCACGCCCTCGCGAAGCCTTCGGATGAGATCTCCGAATTCGTCCGGGGTTGCGTACCCGACCGTGTCGGGGACGTTGATGACCGTGGCGCCGTGGGCAATGACGGCATCGATGACGCGGCACAGGTATTCGAAATCCGTCCGGGAAGCATCCTCTGTGGAATACTCCACATCTTCGCAGTATTTCTTGGCATACTTGACGGCGTCGACGGCGCGCTGCAGGGCTGATTCGCGGTCCTGGCGAAGCTTCTTCTGCAGGTGAATATCTGATGACCCGAGAAACACATGGATCCGCGGGCGTTCAGCCCTCTGAACGGCATCCCAGGCGATGTCGATGTCCTGCTGCACCGCTCGGGCGAGGCCGGCGATGACCGGGCCTTTCACCTGCTCTGAGACGGCCTGGATAGCCTTGAGCTCTTCAGGCGAAGAGCAGGGAAAACCGGCTTCGATAACGTCGACTCCCAGTTTGGCCAGCTGTGTGGCGATTTCGATCTTCTGTCGCTTGTTGAGCTTCGCTCCGGGGATCTGTTCACCGTCCCGCAGGGTGGTGTCGAAAACAATGATCTTGCGGCTCATGGGGACTCCTTTGCTGCTCCAGCAGCTTCATTGGCTCATTAGAGTGACTCACGAAAACCTCACAAAACACCCTGATCCACCCTCCAAAGATCCTAAATAAATCCACTGGGCCAGTAAGCCCCATGATCCTCACCTCCTCTCAAACTTCCCTGATGTCCAACGTCCGTCGGCTCCGAGAAAACAAAAAGGCCATGGGCGGGAACCCATGGCCTTTTGCAGTCTCTCTGTCTGCGGGAGTCAGCTCGTTGGGAGCTGCTCCGGTCGCAAGGCGCTGGGTTCCCGCGTCCTGGCCGTAAGGCTAAGGAGGAGTAGAACGAGAAGAAGATTCAACGCCATTCCGAACATCATGAGCTCTTTGCTACCCTGTTAAGAAGAAAGACCTGATCCAACCGTGTGAATCAGGATCGGTCATATGGCTTTGCCGGTGTGCCCGCAGCTCTAAAGCAGCTTCAAGGCAACCCAGAAGCACAGGCAGATCTGGATGGTGTAGAAGAAAATGTACATGGCGAACTGACCCGGAGTGAAATCTTCAATGATTTTGTTCGCCTCTTCCATGACTTTGAGCGCTTCCATCGGTTCCCCCCGTTTTCAACCCCTCGTTTGTGCACATGATTTAAGGAAAATCATGGATGTTCAGCATATTCAGAGTAATCATATAGTGAAGAAACCGTCAGAGATCAAGCACAAAACGTGTGATTGGGAGTGAGCTCGGACATCCGGCGGTCAAACCTTCGCGCTTCCCGTTGCGCAAAGGCCCCGGAATCGTCTACTCTTCAAACGAAGGCGATGCACAGGCCGATTCATCATAGGCAAACATTCAGCCAAAGACTGCGGGATATCCGCTCTCCCAAGGATTTCGGTCATGCCGGCAGGAACCCTGCTTGCCAACAGCATCCCCAAGGACGTCCTCGAGGCCATGGAGCGCATCCGAAAAGCCGGGCATCCCGTATGGATCGTTGGGGGAGCGCTCCGAGATTCTCTGCTCGGGCATGAGGCCAAGGATTGGGATCTGGCGACCGATGCGGCGCCGGAGCGTGTTGCAGCGCTCTTTCCTCGGGTGGTTCCGATCGGTCTGCGCCATGGAACGATTCAGATTCTGACTCCGTTCCGCGGCATCGAGGTGACAACGGTTCCGAGCCCGGGTGTTGAGGGACTCCTGGGGGATCTAGCCCGCCGCGATTTCACCGTCAATGCCATGGCATGGTCCTACCCCGAAGCCGATTTCCTGGATCCCCATGGAGGAAGGCAGGATTTGCAGCACGGTCTGCTGCGCGGGGTCGGGAGCCCGGTTCTCAGATTCCGGGAGGATCCGCTTCGAACGCTGCGTGCGGGCCGTTTTGTGTCCACACATGGATTTCGCCCGGATGACGAGACGTTCGCGGCCCTCCAGCAGGAGGCGGTCGGTCTTCCTCGGGTGGCCGCTGAGCGGATTCGTGAGGAGTGGGTGCGGCTGCTCCTGGGGCATGGGGTTGTGGAGGCGGTGGACTGGATGCAGCGCGGTGGCGTGATCCGCGAAACCCTGCCTGAAATGCACCCAGGTACTGGAGAAGGAAGCTTCATGGACGACCCGAGCCCGGCTCTGCTCCATGCAGCGCAGACTGTCCAGTGCAGCCCGGCCCGGATGAGCGTGCGGCTGGCTGCGTTCTTCCACAATCTGAACCGTTCATGCTCAGGTGGGGCTGAGGTCCCAGTGTCGGCCGTCTGTCCAACCGATCCGGAGCGAAGCTCGCGTGCTGCCGAGAAGATCCTCGCTCGATGGAAGACCTCCGCTCGCGATGGTCGGAGCGTCGTTTCCCTGGTGGCCCATCAGCTCACGACTGCCTCATGCAACTGGACCGATGCGGAGCTGAGGCGAGCCATGTCACGGGGGGGGCGCGGTATGCTTGAGGATTGGATGGATCTTGGTGAGGCCCATGCGGTAGCCCTTTCCGGAAGGTCTTCCGGGGTCCCAGCTCAATGGCTGGGTCTCCGCCGCAGAATCCTCGAACAGCTGCAAGCCGGGTTTCCCATGGATATCCGTGAACTGGCTGTGAACGGATTGGACGTCATGAGGATCCTGGGCATTCCACCCGGTGAGACCGTTGGCAGGGTGCTCGGCGATCTCCATGAGCGGGTGATCGAGGATCCGACCATGAATCGGCGCAACTTTCTTATGGATTTTCTCACCAAAGCATACCATAAATAATTCCTACGGTTAGATTTTCCCAAGTTTACATCTCACGGCGTCTCGATCAGGAGGATTTTCCATGCTTGTCAGGGATTGGATGAGCAAGAATGTTGTGTCCGTTGGTGAGGACGAATCCATGCAGCGGGTCACAGCCATCATGAAAGAGCACAAGATCCGGATGCTCCCGGTCATCAAGAACGGAAAGCTGGTGGGGGTCGTCTCCGACACGGATCTCAAACGGGCATCGGCCTCCGATGCGACGACTCTCGATGTTCACGAGCTCCTCTATCTGCTCTCCAAGATCAAGGTCAAAGACATCATGACCAAGGACCCGGTCACCGTGCCCGTGGACTGGACGGTGGAGGAGGCTGCCGAAGTTCTGCTGAAGCGCAAGATCTCAGGGATGCCCGTAGTGGACTCCCAAGGCCAGGTCGTGGGAATGATCACGCGCGACGACCTTTTCAACGTGCTCATCGAGCTGAGCGGCCTTGGAAAGCGGGGGGTGCAGTTTGCCTTCAAGACGGAGGATCGTCCAGGGACCATCAAGGACCTGACGGACATCATCCGGAGCCATGGGGGGCGCATCGCCAGTATCCTGGGAAGCTACGAGCGCATGCCCGCCGGTTACCGCATGGTCTACATCCGCGCCTACGACATCGATCGCGCGACCCTGCAGCAGCTCCAGGAGCAACTGCAGCAGAAAGCCTCGTTGTATTACGTGGTGGACCATCGAGAAGACAGGCGTGAGATCTTCCGCGATGCCCCCTGAGAGCGAAAAGCCGCATTGTGCTGCAGGCATCTGGCCAGCGGGCCATGGCACACCCCCGGCCCCCGGGGCCAATGCCGTGACTTGAGGGGTGGCACGGGCTAAGCGGAGCTTGCCCGTTGTGGAAAAGTCACGCTTGGGCAAGCTTTACTGAGTACCCTTCCACACCAATGAGTGCTCGTATTCGTTGTCATTCCCGCATGTCCCTGGCGGGAATCCAGAGGCGTTCAGATGTCTGGATCCCCCGCCAGGAGCATGTGGGGATGACGTACGAGGAATATGAGCACCATATTCTGTGGGGCTGTACTTAGCCCATGGCACCCTCCAGGCATGAACAATGAGCTTAGGTCAACAGCATTGCCCCCCCGGGGCTTTGCTCCACGGAGCTTTGGCTCCCCTCACTCCATCGTGAGCCAGGTTTGCGGCGGATTGAGGGGAGCCTCCCGAGAGACCTTTTTCAAGGCCATCTTCCAACGGTGCTCCTGGATTCACCCGTTCCCGATCCCCGCATTCAGGCGTTGGCTCATGGAGTTGGTTTGAAGCCGGGCTCTGACACACGCCGACATTGGGCTCGAGCGCAGTGGAGGCTCACCGAATCCTTTTCATCGAGTGGAGTGTGAGTTGGACAAGGAAGAACAGACCTACCGCAGACTGCAGCAGCATCTGGACCGGCAGGCCGTGGGGTTTCCTGCGGCACGTTCGGGAGCGGAGATCCAGATACTCAAGCACATCTTCACTCCACGGGAAGCGGAAATCGCCTCGTGTTTGAGCTACAGACCCGAACCGCTCGAGAAGATTTTCGAGAGAACCGCGCATCTGGTCGGATCAGCTGGAGAACTGGCTGAGGCTTTGGACCGGATTCACAGGAATGGAGGGATTGAATCCAGCGTGAAGGATGGCAGGAGGGTCTACTGCAATGCCCCCCTCGTGGTCGGAATGTACGAAATGCAGCTGAACAGGCTGACTCCTGAGTTTATCAGGGATTTTGACGCATACACCCGGGACAGGAAGTTCGGGGCTGAGTTTTTGAGCACCGATGTGCCCCAGATGCGCACCATTCCCATCGCCAGGAGTCTCCAGCCCCTGAATCATGTGAGCACATTCGACGAGGTGACGTCACTTCTGAACCAGGCTGAGGGGCCTTTCGCCATCATTGAATGCATTTGCCGCAAAAAACGGGCGATACGAGGCAAGTCGTGCAAGGCCACGGACCGGAAAGAAACCTGCCTCGCCCTGGGCGGTCTCGCCCAGTCGGTGCTGCTGCGGGGCCACGGAAGAGAGATTGCGAGGGATGAGGCGGCGGCGATCATCCAGCAGAATCAGAAAGACGGTCTGGTCCTGCAACCTTCCAATACCCAAAAGGCGGACTTCATCTGCTCGTGCTGCGGATGCTGCTGCGGGATGCTCGATCTTCACAGCAGGCTCCCCAAACCGCTGGAATTCTGGGCTTCGAACTTCCAGGCAGCAGTTGATGTGAGTCAATGCGACGGCTGCGGCGTGTGTGAGAAACGCTGCCAGGTCGGGGCGGTCAAGGTTGCGGCAAAAGGGCTCCCGGCTCAGGTGAGCCTGGACCTTTGCATCGGTTGCGGCCTCTGCGTGCAGACCTGTCCCAAAAGCGCCATCTCCCTCTTTATGAAGCCGACTGAGGCGAGGCCGCCAAAGACCCGCGAAGATCTCTACGACATCATCATGGCCGGGAAGAAGAGCCAGTTGGGGAAGCTCAGGTTGACCGGAAAACTCTTCATCGATGCCATTCGAACAGGCCGGACCGATCTGCTCCGTTGAAGTCCTCCTTTGTTTCCGTGGCCGTCTATCCAGCATCGGTGAGCCGTTTCCCTATCCCGATGAAGCATCGAACAGCTGGAATCCATCCAGGTCAGCGAAGGACCATTTCGTATGCGTTCAAATTGTGTACACCAAGAAGAAGGGCTATCTGCGGATCCTGAATTCCGCCTCCTTCTGACGGTAATTCCATGAAACGCAATTCTTCTATACTGAAAGGAGGTTTGAATCATGGGCCAGCGTGACTATCTGTCTGCATTTGCCGAAGCCAATCGATCCATCTGTGAAGGCGCTGACGAAAGAATCGTTATGAACCTTATTACGAAACGCGTAACGGAGACGCTCGATCTCAAGGGCTGTATGATCAAACTGAACCCAGCGGCCATTGAACGCATGGAATATAAATCGGATGCAATCAGGCTCGGGGGCAGCCCATTGAGATCTCAGTCTCTCGAAGCAGAACGACTGGAACTGCTCTCAAGTTATGGTCTGAGTCAAAACTTCATCTATTCCGGCATCCATGGTTTGTCAGACAGCCAGTTCTCCCAAATTCCGAAAAAGACTGTGGCCGTTGCCGACATCGAGAAGACAGAGGAGAATGTCGACTATGATGTCTTGAGGGTTGAGGGCATCCGAGCCTTTCTCATGTTTCCCATTGAGGTCAATGGGGAGGATGTCGCCCTGGTGGCCCTTTTTGATGATAAGCTGGGAGCCCTCAGCAGTGAAGACGTGAAATTTGCCAGGGCGATCACGAGTCGAGGGGTGGCGTCGTGTGTCCGGTTACGCAGGTGGAATCGGATGCTCGACCGCGAACGACAGTTCCTGCGCAGCTTTCAGGAGATCAGCAGCGCCATCGGCTCAACGATTACCATCAACAAGGTCCTGCAGCTCGTCGTCACCACCATCACCGAGGTATTGGGGGTACGGGGCACTCAGGTGCGGTTGCTCGATCGCAAGACCAACGAGCTGCAGTTGGCCGCTTCATTCGGGTTGAGCGAAAAGTTCACCAAGATCGGTGCGCTCAAAGCCAAAAGGGGTGAAGACGGTGTTCGAAAACTCTCCACCAAGGCGATCGTCATCGATGATGCCCCTAACGATCCGCGCGTTCAGTACCGCGCCGAGATCGCCGAGGAGGGCATCCGTAAGATCCTTACTCTTCCCCTCATTGCGCGGGATCGGATGATCGGGGAGCTGACCATCTTCACCGGTGAAAGTCTCGCCTTCACGGAGCGGGAGATCCAGTTCACTACGGCGATAGCACTGCAATGCGCCTGTGCCATTGAAAACTCGCGCATGTATCAACAGGTGAAATACGAATTTCACAGGCTGCTGGAGGATTTCGGCTACGAGGGCAGCTGAAGATGCGCGGGGATTTCCAATAATCCGTGGATCGGGGAGGAAAACAGATGGAACCGGAAGGGTCATGACGGGAGGAATCGGCGAGAATTGACAACCCCGATCCTCGAGAGGAATCGGGGTCGTGAAATGCGGCGTGGCTGGCCTTGGGCCGAGGGATCTTGCGTTACCCTGCTGCGTCGGGATTCAGCAGTCTGTTGTAGTCGATGGCCCGCTGAATGGCGACACCGCTTTGTTCCGCCACGGCCATGGCGAAGTTGACATCTGCATGTGTGAAATAACGGACCTCTTCGGTGAGCAGCCTCAAGACCCCGATGATTTCGTCTCCGACAGATATGGGAACGGCCAAAACGCTGCTGACACCTTCGGATGCGGCTTCCTTGTGGTAGATGGTATGGATGTCTACCCTGGCATCAGGGATCACCACCGGTTCTCCCTCCTTGATGAAATACGTTGCCAGTTCTTCGTCCAGAGGCCCCCTTTCCAGGTAAGACCTGCTCAGCCCGAATGCAGCTTTCAGTTCCAGCCTTCCCTGATGCTCATCGATGAGTCTGATGGTCGCTCCTTTCAGGTTCATGACGACCGGCAGGCGGGTGACGATGAGATCCAGGATTTTGTCGAGCTCATAGGTTGAATTGATCATTCTGCTGATCTCATGAATGGCCTTGAAGTAGTTCAGCTGGATTTCCTGTTCTTGGAAAATACGTGCATTTTCAATGGAGATGCCACACTGTTCACCGAGGGCCGTGAGGAACTTAATCTCATCCTGCGCGTAAGAACGAGAGCTTTTCGAGAGCAGCCTCAGGATGCCGTTGACTCGGCCTCTTATGGGGATGGGAACCACCAGGATACTCCTGATCCCCTCCTGCCTGGTGGCCTCGGGGTATTTGATCCGTGGGTCCTCGGCGGCATCCGCGATGAAGATGGGCTCGCCTTTCAGCGCCTTGAAAATAGGTTCTTCCGTATCGATGGGGCCGCGGTTGAGATAGGCATCGCTCACTCCGCTGGCTGCCCTCAATAGAAGCTTCTTTCCCGAGGCATCCAGCAATCGTATGGTTGCACCGTCGACATTGATGATCTGAGGGATTTTCTGTGTGATGAGTCGAAACACTTCGTCCGGATCGAGACTCGAGGTGATCGCTTTGGTGACTTCGATGAACAAATCAAGAAATGTTGTTTCCCTGTTCATGGTCTTTGAATCCCGTTTTTGATGTTCCGTCCACTTTGTCCTGCGCCGGGCTGGTCTATCTCACAACTAAATTGAGCGATTAGCTCTTAGCTGTTAGGTATTAGCTCAACGATTTTCATAGGTTATCCCACCATTCATCCGAACTGAGTGAGTGAGAGTCTATGAGGCACAACTCACTGAAGTCTTTGGCTAAAAGCTAATCGCTAACGGCTAACCGCTCAGATTAGGTCACAACAAATGGACCGCATGTCGATCATAGCGGGCCAGGGAGCAGCCCGCAGCCTCCGCCAGCACGGCGATGCGGGCCGAACAAGACGCCCCCGGGCCTTTGAGTGAAGCCAGGGGGCGTTCCTTTTCTGTGAATTGGAAATGGCCGGGCATTATCGGGGGTCAGATCCCCAGGAAGGCCTCCTTGACTTTCGGGTCTTCGAGCATGTCCCGCCCCTTGCCTTCCAGGACGATCCGGCCGTTTTCGAGGACATAGGCGCGGTCGCAGATGGCGAGGGTCTGCTTCACGTTCTGCTCGACCATGAGGAGCGTCAGCCCATCGCCGTGGATCTGGCGGGCGAGCCGGAAGATTTCCTGGGTGAGGAGCGGCGAAAGCCCCAGGGAGGGCTCATCGAAAAGCACCATTTTCGGGCGCGACATGAGGCCCCGGGCGATGGCGCACATCTGCTGCTCGCCGCCCGACATGGTGCCGGCCAGCTGCTTCTGGCGCTCCTTCAGGCGCGGGAAGAGCTCCAGCACCCACTCCAGGGACTGCTTGCGCTGGCCTTTAGCCCTCGGGCAGAGCGAGCCCAGCTCCAGATTTTCCTTCACCGTCATCTCGGGGAAGAGCTGACGGCCCTCAGGGATGTGCGCGATGCCGAGGTCGATGATCTTGTAGGGAGGCACCTGGTCCAGTCTCTGATCCTCGAAATAGACAGCCCCGCCGGATGGCCTGAGGAGGCTCGAGATGGTCTTCATGATGGTGCTCTTGCCGGCGCCGTTGGCCCCCACGAGCACCACAAACTCCTTGGGCCTCACTTCGAAGGAGACATCCCAGAGAACCTGGATGTCCCCGTAGCCGGCGTCGATATTCTCCACCCGCAGCATGCTCTATTCCTTTCCGAGATAAGCTTCGATAACCGCCTCGTTGTTGGCCACTTCAGCGGGGTATCCCGAGGCGATTTCCTGGCCGTAGTTGATGCACAGGATGCGGTCGCAGATTTTCATGATGACCTGCATGATGTGCTCGACGATGATGATGGTGATCCCCGAGTCGCGGATCTTGCGGATGAGCTCGACCCCCTCCGCCTGCTCCTGTGGGGTGAGTCCGGCCATGGTCTCATCCAGCAGGAGGAGCTCCGGACCTGTGGCCAGGGCGCGGGCGATCTCCAACCGTTTGCGGTCGCCGATGGTCAGCCCCTTTGCCGGGAAGTCCCGCTTCTTGATCAGCTCACAGAACTCCAGCACCTCAATGGCCTTCTTTTCAGCCACATGGTGGTCTCCCGTGTGATTGAAGGCCGAGGTGACCACGTTATCGAGGACGGTCATGCGCCGGAGGGGCTTCACCACCTGGAAGGTGCGGCCCACGCCCATCTTGCAGATTTTCCAGGTCGGGATCCCGTTCAGCCGATCTCCCCTGAAAAGGACATCGCCGGAGGTGATGGGATAGAAGCCGGTGATCAGGTTGAAAACCGTCGTCTTGCCCGAGCCGTTGGGGCCGATGAGCCCGTAGATCTCCCCCTTTTCCACCTGGAAGCTGAGATCGTTCACGGCGATGAGCCCGCCGAAGCTTTTGGTCAGATGCTTGGTTTCAAAGAAGCTCATATCAATTCCCGCTGCTGGAATAGGACAGTTCCCGGTCTTTGGACCAGAGTCGCTTGATCTTGGGCCAGTCTCCAATGATGCCGTTGGCCAGGTAGCGAATCACGAAGATGACGAGGAGGCCGAAGACCAGCACATGGGCCTCGCTGACCCACCGGGGCATGAGCCCGAAAAAGGCGCTGCGGAAGGTTTCCTGAAGCCAGACCATGATGAAGGCGCCCACGGCGGGGCCCCACATGGTCCCGACACCGCCGATGATGGCCACCAGAATGGCCATGATGGAAATGTCGTGGAGGGAGAAGACCACGTGCGGATCGATGAAGGCCATGTAATTCATGTAAAAAGCGCCCGCGGTGCCCGTGAAGAAGGAGCTGATCATGAGCGAGAGGCTCTTGTAGCGGAAGGCGCTGATGCCGATGTGCTCCGCCACATCCTGGTCCTCCCGGATGGCCACGAAGTAGTAGCCCCACTTGGACTTCATCACGCGGTAGATGCCGAAGGTGCAAAGAATCGCCAATCCGAATGCCAGGTAATAGTAAGGGAGCTTGCTCCGAAAGGTCTGGATGATCAGAATCCCTTCCATGCCTTCGGTTAAGCTTCTCCAGTCCGTGGTCACCAGCCGGAAGATCTCCCCGATGGCGATGGTCGCCAGGGCGAAATAGGGACCCCGGAGCCGGAAGCAGATCCAGCCGATGACCAGACCGACCAGCAGGGAAATCGGACCACCCAGGAGCATTCCCCACCAGGCCGATATACCGAGCTTGGTCATGCACAGTCCCGCTGTGTAGGCTCCCGTCCCGAAAAAGATGGCGTGCCCGAAGGAGACCTGACCGGTGTACCCGGCCAGGAGGTTCCACGACGACCCGATCACCACCCACATGAGGGATATGATGAAGATGTGGCGGTAATACTCGGAGGTGACCGCGACGGGGAACAAAGCGATGAGCGCCAGTACGATCAAAAAGGGCCAAAGAGATGATTTCATAAACGTATCCTGAAGATCCCGGAAACTGAAAACCGGATGGCGGCGGAGTTAGACCTTCGTCAGCGTCTTCAATCCCCCTGGAAGGAAGATCAGCACCAGAAGAAAGATCACCATGGCCACGGCATCCTTGAGCATCATGGAAATGTAGGTCGCCCCGAGAGATTCGGCGATTCCCAGGACAATTCCGCCCAGGATGGCTCCCACGGTGCTCCCCATGCCTCCGAGCATGGTGATGACAAAGGCTTTGAGCGTGAAAGGTCCGCCGATGTCCGGAAACAGGTAGTAGATCGGCAGCAGAAGCGTTCCCGCAGCGGCCACCAGGGCGGATCCCAGCCCATAGGTCAGGACGGTGATCCACTGGGCGTTGATCCCCATGAGGAGGGCCGCATCGGTATTCTGGGCCGTGGCCCGAACCGATTTTCCCAGGTCCGTCTTGAGGAGGAAGAAAAACAGCGCCGCGGTAAGCACGAGGGCCAGCCCGAAGGCGGCCACCATGGGGACGTTGAAGGAAATCTCTCCCATATAAATCGCGCTGGAGCTGTAGGAGGTCTTCACGGACTTGTAGTCGGAGTGGAAGATGAATCGGATGACCTCGGTCAGGACCATCCCGACACCCACGGTCATGAGCACCTGGTTTTCGGGAAGGATGGAATCGACCTTGAGCAGGGGGTTGAGCAAAAACTTCTGGATCAGCGCCCCCAGCACGAACAGGCAGGGCATGGCGATGAAGAGGGAAAAATAAGGGTCCAGCCCCAAGGCCTCGAAGAGGACGTAGGTGATGTACATGGCCACCATCATGAGCTGCCCGTGGGCCAGGTTGATGATCTTCATCACGCCCATGATGAGGCTCATGCCGATTCCGATGAGGGCGTAGATTCCCCCGATGAGCAGTCCGGAAACCAGCGTCTGAATCAGCACTTCCATAAAGTGGGTCCTTTTGGGTCACAAAAAATGGGGTTGCCCATTCAGCAGGGCAACCCCAAAAGGCTCAGCGACTATTTCCAGATCTTCTCCCAGTCGATGGGGAAGACATACGGCTTGGAGGCTACGTCCTTGGGCCAGACCAGCTCGAGCTTCCCGTCGATCCACTGGACCAGGTACGTGGGGAGCTTGTTCTGATTGGTCATCTTCTCGTAAGCGGTGAACTTGACCGGACCGAAAACGGTCTTGACGTCCGTTTCCGAGAGGGCCTGCCGCAGGTCGTCGGGGGAGAGAGATTTGGCCCGCTTCAGGGTGTCGGCAATCACGACGGCTGCGGCGTGAGCTTCGGCCCCGTGATACTCCGTTTCCTTGCCATGCTTTTTCACGTACTTGTCGAAGTATTCCTTGGCACCGGGATAGGGCAAAGTCTGGTACCAGAGGGTGGCCGAGAACACCATGTTGGCCGCCTTGCCGGCGTTCTTCTGGAACTCGGGCATGGTGAAGCCTGCTCCGCCGCCCACAAACAGCTTCGGCATGAGCCGCAGTTCCATGGATTGGTTCATGAGGAGCGCGGCATCCATGACGTAGGAGATCATGTAAATGAGGTCGGGGTTGGCTTGCTTGACCTTGACCAGAAGCGGCTTGAAGTCCACGCCGCCCTTGGAGTAGCCTTCCTTGACCAGTACCTTGATGCCCAGCCGCTCACAGGTCTCTTCGAAACTCTGGGAGCTGCTGGTGCCGAAGTTGCTGTCTTCGTAAAGGATGGCGGCCGTCTTGGGCTTCACGACCTCAGTCAGGAAGCTTTCCAGCCCTCCGGGATAGTCACTGGCGGGAGGGTTGAGCCGAAACACGTAATCCCATTTCTGCTCGGTGATCTTGTCGGCTGAGCCGGTATTCACAAGGAATGGCATGCGGCTCTGCTGGGCAACCCCTGCGATGGCGAAGGTCTCGGAGCTCCCGTAGCCACCGCCCAGCATGACCACTTTGTCCTTGTTGATGAGCTTCTCCGCGGCCGAGCGCGCGACTTCAGGCTTTCCCGTGTCGTCTTCGAAGATGAGCTCCAGCTTCTTGCCCTTGATTCCGCCCGCTGCGTTGATCTCTTCCAGGGCCATCTCGAAGGAATTCTTCTCGATTTCTCCAAAGGCAGCCTGAGCCCCGGTCAGGGGGAGAATGATGCCGACTTTGATGGTTTCCTGAGCCGAAACACCGGGGGCGAGCAGACCGACGATGGCGGCCAAACAGGCTAAAAGACCAAGAGTTTTCTTCATTCCACTTCCTCCATGCAAGGGTTCGTGTTTCGAAGCACAGCTCTTCACTTCTGCCCAGTCAACCGATGGGCAATTCACACTGAGAAAGCTTTGCTGGAGACTCGTCTGGATAGAACAGGACAGTCGTTCATGAACTGGAGCTAGAACCAGAGCGCAAAGTAAAGTATTATAATTTTATCGTAGAAGTCAAGCGAGGAAAGAATGAGTTTCGAATCATGAAACTACACCGGGCGGGTGAAGGCAGGCGGAGGGGAGGAATAGGCACTCCTCAAAGGGCGGTGTGGACGAAAAGCGGAGGGAGGGTGAGCCTGGAGTCATCACCTGGCTTTCAGATCCTGGAGACCGTCGGGTGGGTCGTTTCCCGGTCCCGGTATGTATCCTTTCATCCTGAGAGGATTCCAGCAGCCCAGGCGCAGTGGTCGCACATGCTGAATCCGTCAGGCGGGTGGGATCATCCCTGCCATTTCCGGGATCACTCGGCTGAGACGGTACGCTGGGTTTTCGTGCTCGACGTCCTGAACCACTGCTTCTGGCCTGACCCGGGGCAGCCGACCTGGACCGTCCACTGTCATGGGCAGCCGTGGTCGGGATACTGGGGATTGGCTGCGAGCCTCAAAAGGGCTCGGGAGGAGTCGGTACCGATCACCCGGGCGGAATTCCTCGCCGACCTGACCGAGGATGACCTCAAGCGCATTTTTCGGGGCGACGGGGAGATTCCCCTGTTCCAGGAGAGGCTCGCTAATCTTCGGGAGGCCGGGCACATTCTGATTCGGGAGTGGGGAGGGGATGTGCTCAATCTGGTGGAATCAGTTCGTGGAAGCGGGGCCGGGCTGGCCGCACGGTTGGTCGCATCTTTTCCCAGCTTTCGCGACGAAGCCCGGTACGATGGACGGACCGTCCGCTTTTGGAAGCGTGCCCAGCTTCTGGTTTCCGACCTGTACCAGGCTTTTGACGGGAAAGGGTTCGGAGCGTTCAGCGACCTCCATGAGCTCACGGCCTTTGCCGACTACAAGCTGCCCCAGGTGCTCAGAGCTTTGGGAATCATCTCCTACGAGCCGGTGCTGGAAGAGACCGTCGACGGACTGCAATACCTTGAGGCGGGGAGTCCGGAAGAGGTCGAGATTCGAGCCATGACCATCTGGGCCGTTGAAGAAATCAAGAAGGCATTCGGGCAGGATGGCCATGATGTGACGAGTGCGGTGATGGATCAGTGGCTCTGGCAGCTGGGCCAGCTCGAGCCCTTCAGAAAGAAGCCCTACCATCGTTGCCGAACCATATATTACTGAGGCATCTGGGCGTAAATCCCTCTCCAGTCGTGTTGGGCACGGAACCAGCGTGCCCACCGAAGCAGGGTGATGACTTTCGCCCACGGGTACTGGTTTTCGTGAGTGCCGGATGACAAACCTTCTCAAGAGTGAGCGGATGACC
>Ga0105106_10000464_pt1 | contig 28348 bp, 25 predicted proteins | sample PPLLaktember2015_5_FD_79109 | JGI IMG/M metagenome (GOLD analysis project Ga0105106, IMG submission 79109) | Freshwater sediment microbial communities from Prairie Pothole Lake near Jamestown, North Dakota, USA - PPLs Lake P8 Core (1) Depth... | ecosystem: Environmental > Aquatic > Freshwater >...
CTAGGCGCGAAGCGCTGTCGTAAAAGCCGCAAGCTCGTCAACCTTCCGCCGAGCCGCACCGCTGGCAATCAGCGCCAGCGCCTTTTCCACACCCTGCTCGAGGGAGTCCGCCAGGCCGGACACGTAGATCGCGGCGCCGGCGTTCAGCGCCACGATGTCGCGCGCCGGCCCGGAGCGCCCCTCCAGGGCCGCCAGCACCAGTTCGCGCGACTGCGCGCCGTCGGTCACCCGGATGGAGGACAGGTCGGCAGTCTGCAACCCGAACTGGCGCGGATGGATGACGTACTCGCGGACTTCATCCTCCTTGAGCTCCCCGACCATGGTTTCGCCGGCAATGGAGATCTCGTCGAGCCCCTCCATGCCATAGACGACCATGACGTGCCGGCTCCCCAGGCGCTGCAGCACGCGCGCCTGGATGCCGACCAAGTCCGGGTGGAACACCCCCATGAGCTGGTTCCTGGCCCCGGCGGGGTTGGTCAGCGGCCCGAGAATGTTGAAGATGGTGCGCACGGCAAGCTCACGGCGCACGGGCGCCGCGTGCTTCATGGCGGGATGGTGATGGGGGGCGAACATGAAGCCGAGCCCGACCTCGCCGATGGAGCGCGCCACCTCGTCGGCCGAGAGCCCGATATTCACGCCCAGCGCCTCCAACACGTCGGCGCTGCCGGACTTGCTCGAGACCGAGCGGTTGCCGTGCTTGGCGACCTTTGCGCCCGCCGCAGCCGCGACAAAGGCCGCGGCGGTGGAGATGTTGAAGGTGTGCGCGCTGTCCCCGCCGGTGCCGCAGGTGTCGAGCAGGTGGGCATGGTCGGGCACTTCCACGCGCGTCGCGAACTCGCGCATCACCTGTGCAGCGGCGGCGATCTCGCCGATCGTCTCCTTCTTCACGCGCAGGCCGATGATGATCGCGGCGATCAGCGCCGGCGACAGCTCGCCGCTCATCATCTGGCGCATGAGCGAGACCATCTCCTCGTGGAAGATCTCGCGGTGCTCGATCACGCGGATCAGTGCGTCCTGGGGTTTCATGTTCTTCCGCTTCCTCGATCTGAAATCCACCTCTCACCACGAAGGCACGAAGACACGAAGAACGGCAAAAAAAGATGACATTGAACTGGCGTGCCCGCAGCGGTCGGCTTCATCATGCCGGGTCGCATGCATACCGTTGGTTCGTTATGTTCGGTTTTCTTCGTGTCTTCGTGCCTTCGTGGTGAGAGGTAGTTCTGTAACCAGCTCAATGAGTCTGAACAAGGAAATTGCGCAGCAGCTCGTGCCCCTGCTCGGTCAGGATCGACTCGGGATGGAACTGCACTCCCTCCACCGGCAACGAGCGGTGCCGCACCCCCATGATGTCGCCGTCCTCGGTCCAGGCAGTGATCTCCAGCTCTTCCGGAAGACTGGCGCGCTCGATCACCAGCGAGTGATAGCGGGTCGCCGTAAGCGGCGCCTTCAGTCCTTTGAACACGCCGATGTCCTTGTGATAGATCGGCGAGGTCTTTCCGTGCATGACATGCGCTGCGTGCACGATACGGCCGCCGAAGGCCTGCCCGATGCTCTGGTGGCCGAGACACACGCCGAGGATCGGGATCTGCCCGGCGAAGCGCTGCACCAGTGGCACCGATACGCCCGCCTCGTTGGGCGTGCAGGGTCCGGGCGAAATCACGATGCGCTCGGGCTTAAGCTCCGCTATCCGCTCCAGCGTAATCTCGTCGTTGCGGTACACGACCACCTCCTGCCCCAACTCGCCCAGATACTGCACGAGGTTGTAGGTGAAGGAGTCGTAGTTGTCGATCATCAGCAGCATTTTTCTCAAGCACCTCTCACCACGAAGGCACGAAGACACGAAGGAAACCGATTCTGTTCCGCACCTGATCGGTTTGGCTCATAACTCATGCACTGAGCTCTCACCATTGAAGCCAGCGAAATTCCGCTTTTCTTCGTGTCTTCGTGTCTTCGTGGTGAGAGGTATGCAGCTCTGGGAGAATCAAAGCGGCTTCGGCGTATTCAACCCGGCCTGAGCCATCTCGGCCGCCCGCAGCACCGCCCGCGCCTTGTTCTGCGTCTCTACCCACTCGCTCTGCGGGACGGAGTCGGCCACGATGCCCGCACCGGCCTGCACGAACAGCCGCTCATCCTTCACCACGGCAGTGCGTATGGCGATGGCGAGGTCCATGTCGCCGTTGAACCCGAGGTAGCCGACGGCGCCCGCGTAGACCCCGCGCTTGGTCGGCTCCAGCTCGTCGATGATCTCCATGGCGCGGACCTTGGGCGCGCCGCTGACCGTGCCGGCGGGGAACGTCGCCTTGAGCACCGCGATCGCGTCCAGATCCGGCTTGAGCCTGCCTTCCACGTTGGACACGATGTGCATGACGTGGGAGTAGCGCTCGACCACCATGTTCTCGGTTACGCGCACGGTGCCGATCTGGGCGACCCGCCCGACGTCGTTGCGGCCGAGGTCCATCAGCATCACATGCTCGGCGCATTCCTTGGGGTCGGCGAGCAGGTCCTGCTCCAGTGCGAGGTCCTGCTCGCGCGTCGTGCCCCGCGGGCGAGTGCCGGCGATGGGCCGCAAGGTCACGGTGTCTCCTTCCAGGCGCACCAGGATCTCGGGCGATGCCCCCACAACCTGGAATCCACCCATGTCGTAGTAGAACATGTAAGGCGACGGGTTGAGCGCGCGTAACGCGCGGTACAACGACAGCGGCGAGGCAGGGTAGGAATGGCTGATCCGCTGTGACAGCACCACCTGCATGATGTCGCCGTCGGTGATGTAACGCTTCGCGCGCTCCACCGCAGCCATGAACCCCGCCTGGGCGAACTCGTGCTGCGGCTGACCGGGTGCCGCGGGGCGCTCGGCCGGCATCTCGACCGGACGCCGCAGCGTCGAGGCGAGCTCCTGCAGGCGGGCCTGCGCCCGCGCATAGGCACCTGGCTCGCGCGGGTCTGCGTAGACGATGAGGTAGAGCTTGCCGGACAGATTATCGACCACGGCGAGCTGCTCGGACAGCAGCAGGAGGATGTCCGGGACATCCAGCGCGTCATCGGACTTGGATGTCTTTGCCAGCCTCGGCTCGATGTAGCGCACAACGTCGTAGCCGAAGTAGCCGACCAGCCCACCGCAGAAGCGCGGCAGCCCCGGGGGCAGCGCCGCACGGAAGCGCGCCTGGCAGGCCCGCACGAACTCGAGGGGGTCGTCGTGCTCGGACTGCTGCACGAGGCGGTTGCCCCAGTACTCGCTGCAGATGCGCCCGCGGACCTCGAAGCGGGTCTCGGCCGGCAGGCCGATGAACGAGTAGCGCCCGAACCGCTCGCCGCCCTGCACCGACTCCAGCAGATAGGACCAGGGCTGGTTGGCGAGCTTGAGATAGACGGACAGGGGGGTGTCGAGATCCGCGAAGGTTTCGAGGACCAGCGGGATCCGATTGAATCCCCCGGCAGCGAACTGCCTGAATTCGACTTCAGTCATGAACTGCTCCAGACTCTGTGAACGACAAGTACGCGAAAGGCTAGATCGACGGCGAGCGGCGCCAGGAGCGCCACGAGCCGTCGGCAAGCCACTTCAGCCTTCTGGTCGACAGAGTGTTCACGACTGCACGGACTGGATCAACGAGGAAGCCTCGACGAGGTCGCTCACTATAGCATCGGCATCCAGATCGCGCACATCCTTTCCCCCGGTGTAGCCGTAGGCCACCAGGACCACCGGGCAGCCCGCGGCACGGCCGGCGCGGCTGTCGTTGTCCGAATCGCCGACCACCAACAGGTGACCAACCGGGATCCCGAACCGCCCGGCGACGTGCAGCAGCGGCCCCGGATCCGGTTTCCTGCTGGGCAGGCTGTCGCCGCCGACCACCAGCTCGAGATAGCGGCGCACTCCTGTGGCCTCCAGTAGAGGTTCGCTGAAGGCAATGGCCTTGTTGGTCACGCACGCCAGGCGCAGGCCGGCGGCACGCATCCGCTCCAGCCCTTCGAGGACCCCTGGGAACGGTTGGGTCGTGAGAGTGAACGTGTCCCGGTAGTGCCGCTCGAACAGCGGCAGGGCGCGGTCGAACAGGGCGCGATCGGGCTCCCCGTCCCGCTGTCCGGTGAGCAGGCGCTTGGTCAGCCGCGGGATGCCGTCCCCGATGTAGCTGCGCACCGTGGCCAGGTCGGCGCGGGGGCGTCCCAGCTCGGCCAACATGCGGTTGGCCGCTTCGGCGATGTCGGGCAGGGTGTCGAGCAGGGTCCCGTCGAGGTCGAGCGCTACTGCCTCCACCTCTAAAGCGAACCTCTTACCACGAAGACACGAAGACACGAAGAAAACCCCAGTTACTGAGCTTGCTTGGGAGTGGACCCCGGCGGTCACGCTGGTAGTCGGCCGCGGTCGAGGCAGGCGGATATTGTCCGGCAGATAGCTGGCAGTCCGGCTTTTGTTTCGCCTTTCTTCGTGCCTTCGTGTCTTCGTGGTGAGCGGTAGGTTTAGACCGTAGCCAGCTCGGCGCGCATCGCGGCAATGGTCGCCGCATAGTCCGGGCTGCCGAAGATGGCCGAGCCGGCCACGAAGGTGTCGGCGCCTGCCCGCGCCACATCGGCGATGTTGTCGACCTTGATGCCACCGTCTACTTCCAGCAACACCTCGCGCCCGATCTCGTCGATGCGGGCACGTACCGCGCGCAGCTTGTCCAGCGTGTAGGGGATGAAGCGTTGTCCGCCGAACCCGGGGTTGACCGCCATGAGCAGCACCAGGTCGAGCTCGCCGAGAACATGATCCAGGTACACGAGGGGTGTGGCGGGGTTGAGCACCAGGCCCGCCTTGCAGCCCGCCTCTTTGATGACCCCGATGGTGCGGTCGACGTGCTCGGAAGCCTCGGGGTGGAAGCTGATGATGTTCGCGCCGGCGCGGGCGAAATCGGGAATGATGCGGTCCACCGGCTTGACCATCAGGTGGACGTCGATGGTGGCTTGCGTCAGGGGCCGGATCGCCTCGCACACCATGGGTCCGACGGTCAAGTTCGGAACATAGTGGTTGTCCATCACGTCGAAGTGAATGAAGTCCGCACCGGCTTCGACCACACGCCCGACTTCCTCGCCCAGCCGTGCGAAGTCGGCGGACAGGATGCTGGCCGCAATGCGGTAGCGGGGCTCACCGCTGGTCCTGCGCTTGTCACTCATGGGAAAATCGTGTGGAATGCAAACATGACGAAAAGATACGAGATCGCTGTCAAGGCGCGCGCGACGTTCCTGCCGGAGCAGTCGGATCCGGACGAGGGGCGCTACGTGTTCGCCTACACCATCACCATCACCAACACCGGGTCCGAGGCCGCGCAGCTCATCAGCCGGCACTGGATCATAACGGACTCGGACGGCCAGGTGCAGGAGGTACGCGGCACAGGCGTGGTCGGCGAACAGCCGCTCCTGCGTCCGCAGGAGAGCTTCGAGTACACCAGCGGCGCGGCCATCGCTACCCCCGTGGGAACCATGCGCGGCAGCTACCAGATGCGCGCCGAGGACGGCACCGCTTTCGACGCCGCCATTCCCGAGTTCACCCTCAGCATGCCCCGGGTCCTGCACTAGTGGACTGTAGCAGCCGATTCGGTAATACCCCTCACCCCAGCCCTCTCCCACAAGGGGAGAGGGAGTGTGCTCTCCATCTCATTGTTACGGCCCACTAGTTGCTTCAGACGCGCTACTGGCGCCTCTCGCCACGAAGACACGAAGAAGACCCGAAGCACCAGCTCGGGTGGGAGCTGCCCGGGCGAGCTGGGGGTACCGTACGGTGTTTCGCAAACCGTGTCGCCGCGTACCAGTTTCAGACTAGCCGTCAGGCGGGGCTTTACCGTCGTCGCGCTTGCGGCGCGGCAGCGTCCACCAGATGATCAGAATGAAGGCCGCTAGGCCGAGTACGATTTCCAGAGCGAGCCAGGCCACGGTCGGTTCCATCCAGTCGCTTGTCGGGGTGGTCGGCCGGCACGTGATACCGGCGATCCTGTCCGGCCTTGCCTTGGGTCTCGCCGGATGCGCGAGTGTACCCAAAACCCCGCCTCCCCAGCCGGTCCAGGCGCCGCCGGTCTGTCCGGCACCAGCGAACGGTACGGCCCCGTCGCCGCCCGCACCCTTGTCCTGGGCGACGGCCCTGCGCCGCGCCTCTTTCGAGGCCCTTCCCGGCTGGGGCGAGGACGCGCAGAGCGAGGCCTGGACGGCGTTCCAGCGTAGCTGCGCGGCGGTGCAGCTGCAGCAGGCCTGGCAGGCGACCTGCGCTGCGGCCGCGTCTCTCGACGGATCGGACGGCGCCGGAGTGCGCCGGTTCTTCGAAGAGCGCTTCACTCCGTACCAGGTAGTCAACCCAGACGGCACGCTGACCGGCACGATCACCGGGTACTACGAGCCCATGATCCGCGGCAGCCGCCAACCCTCAGCGATCTACCGCTATCCGGTCTATGGGGTCCCGGATGACTTGCTGGTGGTGGATCTTTCGGAGCTCTACCCCGAGATCAAGCACATGCGCCTGCGCGGCCGCCTCGAGGGGCGCCGCGTGGTCCCCTACTACCCGCGCGCCGACATTGAGGCAGGCAAGGCCGCCGTACAGGACCGGGAATTGCTGTGGACCGACGATGCGGTGGAGCTGTTCTTCCTGCAAATCCAGGGCTCGGGCCGCGTGTTGCTGGACACCGGCGAGACTATCCGCCTCTCCTACGCCGACCAGAACGGGCACCCTTACCGTTCGGTCGGACGGCTGCTGGTCGAGCAGGGCGAGCTGACACTGGAGCAGGCTTCCCTGCAGGGCATTAAGGCGTGGGGTGAGCGTAACCCCGAGCGGCTCACGCAGTTGCTGAATCAGAACGCGTCGTATGTGTTCTTCCGTGAGACCGACGCTTCGACCGACGGACCGACCGGAGCCCTGGGCGTCCCGCTGAGTGCCGGGCGCAGCCTCGCCGTCGATCCGCGCGCGGTCCCGCTCGGCGCACCGGTGTTCATCTCCACCACCTGGCCCAACACGGAGACGCCGCTGCGCCGGCTGATGCTGGCGCAGGATACCGGTGGCGCCATCAAGGGCGCGGTGCGCGGCGACTTCTACTGGGGCTCGGGTGCACAGGCCAGCGCCATGGCCGGGCGCATGCGGCAGAGCGGGCAGATGTGGGTGCTCTTGCCCAAGGACTTTCCGCTTGCGTCCAACTGACCTAATGAATTCTCAGTCAACCGCTCACCACGAAGACACGAAGACACGAAGAACGGCGAATAACGCCCTTCGCTTCCCAGTCATCCAAAGGGAAGCGACCCGCTTGGCGTCAACCCCTGGCTGCTAGAGGCCACCGACTCATTCCCATGTCTCGTCTTTCTTCGTGTCTTCGTGCCTTCGTGGTAAGAGGTTGCTTTGCTTTCCGCCAACCTCACGCGGGTCGAATGAGACCCTGACCAGGACGCGGCTGCGCACGCTGCGGCCGTCTTTCTGCGCCGGCGCGAAGCGTGCGGTCTCGAACGCGGCAAGCGCAACTCCTTCGAAGTGGCCCGCTGGCGCCGCTTGCACCACGGCTGCTTCCTGCACTGCGCCGTGCTCGTCCACGCTCAACAACAAGGTGACCTCGCCTCCGATACCATCCTGTGCCGCCTGTTCCGGATAGGCCGGGCGTACCGGCTCGAGGGCGCGTGGATACAGGTCCAGCTGTCCCGCGGGATACCAGGTCGGATCGGCCAGCAGCGGCATTTCAACGCTGGGCAACGCCGTATCGAGGGGCGGCGCGGGCAACGCGACAGGCCCGTCCCGTTCGAGAGCCGGCTCTGCGGTGAGGGCGAGCTCGGGGCGAGGCGCTGGCGGGCGCGGCTCCACCGCTGCCGCCGCAAGCGGCGTTCGGGAGACCTTGGTAATTTCTGCCGGAGGGGTGAGTTTTTCGGGCGGCTCGGGCTGCAGCCGCGCGAGAACCGGCGAGGTCAGAGGTGCCGGTGTACGAACCGCGACGCGGAAGATCAACGACAGATGCAGCGCGACCGAGACGGCGAGCGCAACAGCCAGGCGGGACCGGGCATCCTGCATCGGACTACCCTGCCTCGTGGCTGCTCGGGCAACCGGCTATTCTTCTTTCTTGCTCAGGTAGTTCTCGATCTGCGCCGCAGAGATGGCGCCCGGCACACGTGCGCCGCTCTCGAACACCAGCGTGGGCGTGGCATTGATCCCTTTCTTGCGGCCGAAGTCGACGATCTTGTCGACTGGATTCTGGCAGCTGCCATTCGCGCTGGGGGCGATCCCGCGCAGCAGGTAATCGTCCCAGGCCTTGGCCTTGTCCGGCGAGCACCAGATGCGCTTGGACATGTCTGGTGCGTTGGGATGCAGGGACTCGATCGGATAGAGGAACATGTAGATCGTCACGTTGTCCAGCTTGGCGAGATCGCCTTCGACGCGCTTGCAGAACGGGCAGTCCGGGTCCGAGAAGACCGCCAGCTTGCGCTCGCCGTTGCCCTTCACCTTCTTGAACGCGTACTCGAACGGCAGGTCGGCGAAAGGAATCGCCGAGAGCTTGCGCTTCTTCTGCTCGGTGAGGTTGCTCATGGTCTTGGTGGAGATGATGCTGCCGTCGATCAGGTACTCGAAGCCCTCGTCGGCATACAGCACCTCGCCTTCGACCACGATCTCATACAACCCCAGATACGGCAGCTTGGTCACACTCTGCACCTGCGCCTTGGGGAACTTGGCGGAGAAGGCCTTGCGAACGGACGCTTCGTCGGCGCCGGCAGTCTGGCTCGCCAGCAACACGGCGGCGGCCGCCACGGTGAACAGTCGTTTGAACATGTGCGTCCTTTCGGTGCAGCGTTGGGTAACGGGTCAGCCCAGGGCATGCCGGATCAGCCGGTCTTTCAGGGGCGATGCACGGTCGACCAGGTTCAGGCCATGATTGCGCAACCAGGCCAGTGGCGGGAAGGAGTTGTTGAACAGCCGCTTGAGCCCGTCGGTGACCAGAGTCATCGCCAGCACGTCTTCCCGCCGCGCCCGCTCGTAGCGCCGCAGCAGTCGCAGCTCACCGACGTCGGCGCACGCACCGCGAGATCGCAGCACCCGCGCCAGCTCTCGAGCATCCTGGAATCCGAGGTTGACTCCCTGCCCCGCGAGCGGGTGCAGATTATGCGCGGCGTCCCCGACCAGCGCAAGGCGAGGCTGGACCAGCCGCGCGACCCGCGCAAGCCTCAGCGGGAAGGCCGCCGGAAGGGTGATCATCTCCAGCCCGCCGAGCCGGTGTCCGGTCGCCTCGGCCACCTTCGTACCCAGCGCGTCCGGCAATGCCATCAGCTCGTCGGCTAGCGCCTCTTCTGCAGACCACACCAGCGAGACCCGGTTCCCCGGTAGCGGTAGCAGCGCGAGCACACCGTCGGCGCGAAACCACTGGAAGGCGGTCCCGCCGTGCGGCTGCTCACAGGTGAAGTTCGCCACGACAGCAGTCTGCCGGTACGGCTGCACGTGCGTCTCGATGCCCGCTTGGGCACGCAGCCACGACTCCTGACCGTCGGCCGCCACCAGGAGCCGCGCCTGCAGCCGGGTGCCGTCGACCAGCGTCAAGCGGGCTGCGTCCTCACCGAAGCCGACCGACTCGCAATGTGCCGGAGCCAGCACCTCCATGTCGGGCTGCGCCCGCAGCGCCCCCCAGAGCGCCGCGAGCAGCACACGGTTCTCGACGATCGAGGCCAGCCGCGCGACGTGCGCTTCATAGGCCCCGAACACGATGCGGCTGCCCGGCGCGTCGCCGAAGACCTGCATCTCCAGGACTGCGGCGATGCGCTCGGGCCCATCCTCGGGCCACGCCCCATGCTGCGCCAGGAAGGCCTCGCTCCCCGGGCTGACGGCGTAGACGCGCACGTCCCAGCCGTCGGGCTCCCAGCGCTGTTGCTGCGAAGCAGGCGCTCGATCCACCAGCGCCAGGCTGAGCCCACTGCCCGCCAGCGCCCGCGCCAGGCTCAGCCCCACCAACCCACCGCCTACGATCGCAACATCGAACTCCATGCCCGTCCCTGTGGTCTACTCCGCTGCCCGATCGCGCCTTGACACGGTCCGCCGGGCTCACGTACCCTTTCGCCCCTTATGTTTTTCGGACGGGGCGAATTAGCTCAGCGGTAGAGCAGAGGAATCATAATCCTTTGGTCGGGGGTTCAAATCCCTCATTCGCCACCACTGCCTGCCACGTGTCCCACATCCTGCCGGCCCGATTCCCGGATTTAGAGCTGCGCCTCACCGCCGCATTGCTGGCCGCCGCATTGGTGGCGTTGCTGGCGCTGCCCGAAGGGGCCTGGTCGGAGCGCCAGTTGCCGAAGGACGCATCTTTCGGCGAGATGACCCGGTTTGCGTACCCGCTGGTCACGATCGGCAAGCGCACGTTTCGCATGGCCCCCGGCGGCAAGATCTACGACCAGGAGAACCTCATCATCATGCCTGCTGCCGCACCGGGCCGGGCCAACGTGCTGTTCAAGCTCGACACGGCTGGCGACCTGTCGGGAGTCTGGCTGCTGACAGCGCAGGAAGCCGCGCGCTACAGGAAGCCGGTGACCCCCGGCACCACGCCGGTGGTCAAGCCGCCTGCCGACAAGCCCAAGGACAACCCGTCCACGCTGGGCGGCAACTGACGCGGGGAGCACGCACACGATGGCCGGCAAGGTCTATATCCGCACCTTCGGCTGCCAGATGAACGAGTACGATTCGGACAAGATGGCCGATGTGCTGCGCGCCGCCGACGGCCTGGAGCCGACCGACAACCCCGAAGAGGCCGACCTCATTCTGTTCAACACCTGCTCGGTGCGCGAGAAGGCGCAGGAGAAGGTGTTCTCCGACCTCGGGCGCGTGCGCCACCTCAAGCAACGCAACCCGCAACTGCTGATCGGCGTGGGTGGCTGCGTGGCCAGTCAGGAAGGGGCGGCCATCGTCGAGCGCGCGCCGTATGTGGACCTGGTATTCGGTCCACAGACGCTGCATCGCCTGCCGCGCATGATCGAGGCGCGTCGCCGCTCCGGCCGCCCGCAGGTGGATATCTCCTTCCCCGAGGTCGAGAAGTTCGATCACCTGCCGCCGGCGCGCATTGCGGGCGCCAGCGCTTTCGTCTCTATCATGGAAGGCTGCAGCAAGTACTGCAGCTTCTGTGTCGTGCCGTATACCCGCGGCGAGGAGGTTTCGCGGCCCTTCGATGACGTGCTGACCGAGGTCGCCGATCTCACCGACCGCGGAGTAAGGGAAGTCACGCTCCTGGGGCAGAACGTGAACGCCTATCGCGGCACCATGAGCGATGGCGAAGTGGCGGATTTCGCTCTCCTGCTGGAGTACCTCGCGCAGATGCCGGGGCTCGAGCGCCTGCGTTATACGACCTCACACCCGAAGGAATGCACCCAGCGGCTCATCGATGCATACGCGCGAGTGCCGCAGCTGGTGAGCCACGTGCACCTTCCGGTGCAAAGCGGGTCCGACCGGATCCTGACCGCCATGAAGCGTGGCTACACCGTGCTCGAGTACAAGTCCATCGTCCGCCGCCTGCGGGCCGTGCGTCCCGGGGTCTGCATCGCGTCCGACTTCATCGTCGGCTTTCCCGGCGAGACCGAGCAGGACTTCGCAGCCACCCTCCGGCTGGTGGAAGAAGTCGGCTTCGACGCCAGCTTCAGCTTCGTCTACAGCCCCCGCCCCGGCACGCCCGCCGCCAGCCTGCCGGACGGCACGCCGCATGAGGTCAAGCTCGCGAGGCTGCAGCGGCTCCAGGACCAGCTGAACCGGCAGGCCCAGGCCATCGGCGAGGCCATGGTTGGGACGCGGCAGCGCATCCTGGTGGAAGGTCCGTCGAAGAAGGATCCCGGCGAGCTGTCTGGACGCACGGAGAACAACCGCGTGGTCAACTTCCGTGGCGCGCCGCGGCTGACCGGCCAGTTCGTGGATGTGACCATCACCGCCGCCATGCCCCACTCGCTGCGTGGCGAGGTGGCAGTGAAGCAGCCCGCTTGAAGCCGGTCGAGATCTCGTTCACGCCCGTGGACAACCAGAGGTTGGCCAACCTCTGCGGCGTGCTGGACGAGAACCTCAAGCAGATCGAGTCCGTGCTGGACGTGAGCATCTCGCGGCGCGGCGAGAGCTTCACGATCGCCGGCGATGCGGCGCAGACCGAGCTTGCCGCCCAGGCGCTGCGCAGCTTCTACGAGAAGGCCGGCGACGAGCTGAACATGGAAGACGTCCAGCTCGGCCTGATCGAGGTCGCCAACCCCGCCGGCGGCGAGGCCGACGAGCTGCCGGCGCTGATCACGCGCCGGCGCGATCTGCATGCGCGCACCCCGCACCAGGCGCAGTACCTGCGCCAGATCCGCGAGCACGACATCACTTTCGGCATCGGCCCGGCCGGCACCGGCAAGACCTATCTCGGCGTGGCCTCGGCGGTGGACGCCTTCGAGCGCGAGGCCGTCAAGCGCATCGTGCTGGTGCGCCCTGCAGTGGAAGCCGGCGAGCGCCTGGGCTTCCTGCCCGGCGACCTCGCACAGAAGGTCGACCCGTACCTTCGCCCGCTGTACGACGCGCTGTACGACCTGATGGGGTTCGAGAAGGTCGGCAAGCTATTCGAGCGCGCCAGCATCGAGATCGCGCCGCTCGCATACATGCGCGGGCGCACCCTGAACCATTCCTTCATCATCCTCGACGAGGCGCAGAACACCACGCCCGAGCAGATGAAGATGTTCCTCACCCGCATCGGCTTCGGCACCAAAGCCGTGATCACCGGCGACATCACGCAGATCGATCTGGCCCGCGGGCAGAAGAGCGGCCTGGTGGATGCGCAGGAGGTGCTCAAGGACGTGCGCGGGATCGCCTTCACGCGCTTCACCAGCGAGGACGTCGTACGCCACCCGCTGGTGGCGCGCATCGTCAACGCATACGAGGCGCAAAGCGAGCGCGCGGCGAAGGCGCGCCGCCCCGACGGCGACGATGGCCGCTAGACCGTTGAAAAAGCTGCTTCGCGAGCGCCCGCGGGCCTTTTGCGGGGCGCACACGCGCAACTGCTTGCTTGAGCGTGACCAGACATTGGCCTAGCGGCGAGATCGGAGTGCGGACCGTCGTTCCTCAACACCCTGTTAGTGCCCGCCTGTCGCTCACCGTCCAGTACGCGACCGCGGAGCCCGGAGTACCGGCGCGTAGCCGCCTGCGGGTCTTCGCCCAGGCCGCGCTGGAACGCCCCGCGCAAGTCACCCTGCGACTGGTCGATGAGGCGGAAGGACGCCGGCTCAATCGCGACTTCCGCGGCAAGGACTATCCCACCAACGTGCTGACCTTCGTCTACGACGACGCCGATCCGCTCTCCGGGGACGTCGTGCTCTGCGCTCCGCTGGTCGCTGCAGAGGCCCGCAGCCAGCACAAGGAGCTGGAGGCGCACTACGCCCATCTGGTTGTGCACGGCATGCTGCACCTGCAGGGCTACGATCACGAGTCGGACGCCGAGGCCAGCGTGATGGAGGCGCGGGAGACTGAAATCCTCCGGAAGCTGGGGTATCCTGATCCTTATGCGGTCGCGTTCTGAGGCGGGAGCAAGTGCAGACTGGCTGACCCCGGAACTGCACGATGAACCGCAGCGGACGCGGGGTAAATCAAAGTGTTATGCGCGCAGATGCCCGCTTCGTTCGGCTGAGCCCGCGGGTGTAAGAACCCAATCGTTTTCCTCTGCGTCCTCCGCGTCCTCCGCGGTGAACTTCTTTCTCTAAACGAATGGAGCCGCACCCTAAACCCTCCCTCCTCGAGCGCATCGGCGCCATCCTGATGCGCGAGCCCGAGGACCGCGAGCAGCTGATCGAGCTGCTGCGCTCCTCCTACGAGCGCAACCTGATGGATGCGGACGCCCTCACCATGATCGAGGGCGTGCTGCAGGTCTCCGAGCTGCAGGCGCGGGACATCATGGTGCCGCGGGCGCAGATGGACGTGGTGGACATCCACGAACCGCCCGAGCAGTTCCTGCCCAAGGTCATCGAAGCCGGGCACTCGCGCTTCCCCGTGATCGGCGAGAGCAAGGACGACATCGTGGGCATTCTCCTGGCCAAGGACCTGCTGCGTTACTTTGCCGGGCAGGAGTTCCATGTGCGCGAGATGCTGCGCCCGGCCGTCTTCATCCCCGAATCCAAGCGTCTGAACGTGCTGCTGCGCGACTTTCGCCGCAACCGCAATCACATGGCCATCGTGGTCGACGAGTACGGCGGGGTGGCCGGCCTGCTGACCATCGAGGACGTGCTCGAGCAGATCGTCGGCGAGATCGAAGACGAGTACGACTTCGACGAGACCGAAGCCAACATCCTGATGGACCGCAACGGGATGTACCGGGTCAAGGCGCAGACCGAGATCGGCGACTTCAATGACACCTTCGGCACACAGTTCAGCGACGAGGAGTTCGACACCATCGGCGGTCTGTTGCTGTCGAAGTTCGGGCGCCTGCCGAAGCGCGGCGAGGAAACGGTGATCGACGGCCTGCGCTTCCGGGTGCTGCGCGCCGACAGCCGGCGCCTGCACGCGCTGCTGGTGGAAAAGCTCAAGACCGCCGAATGAGCGCGGGCCCGGCCACGCCCAGCCCGCATCTGTCACAGGGACGCCCCCGCGCGGTTGTCCCTCTCACCACCGGCCTCGGCGCCATGCTCCTGTCCGGTCTGCTGGGCAGCGCGTCGGTGCTGGGCTTCGCGCCATTTTACTTCTGGCTGGTTCCGGTCCTGTCTCTTGCCGTCCTCGCCTGGTTGGTCGACTGGGCGTCCGGTCCGCGCCGGGCAGCCGTCATCGGGTTCTGCTTCGGCATCGGCTACTTCATCACCGGCGTGAGCTGGATCTACGTGAGCATGACCGAGTTCGGCGGCATGGCCGTACCGATCGCCGCGTTCGCCACCCTGTTCTTCTGCAGCTACCTCGCACTGTTCATCGCCGCCGCCGCGTGGATCGCTCGCCGCATCCCCGCGGCACGGGGCATTCGCTTGACGCTGGCATTCCCGGCAGCGTGGGTGCTGATGGAGTGGGTACGCGGCTGGATGTTCACCGGGTTTCCCTGGCTTGCCGTGGGCTATTCGCAAGGCCCGGGCGGACCGCTCGCAGGCTACGCGCCGCTGCTGGGTGCGTACGGGGTGTCCCTGCTCGCCGTCCTCAGCGCCGGCCTGCTGGCTTGGTGGACCCCCTGGCCGGCTCGCTTCGATGTCCGGCGCATGCTGCACCCTGGCCTGCCCGCTGTGATTGTCTTGTGGATCGCCGGGCTGGGGCTCGCGCAGGCCCCCTGGACCCAGCCGACCGGCGCCCCCATCAGCGTCAGCCTGCTGCAGGGAAACATCCGCCAGGATCTCAAATGGCGGCCCGAGGCGCTCCAGGCAACACTCGAGACGTACCTGCGCTTGACGCGAGCGGCCACGAGCCGACTCGTCGTCCTGCCCGAGACCGCCGTACCGCTGCTCAACGTCGACGTGCCCCAGGGGTACCTCGCACTCCTGGCGGAGCACGCACGCGACAACGGCGGCGACCTGCTGCTCGGGATTCCCGAATATGTCGAAGGCAACCCGCCGCGCTACTACAACAGCGTCATGAGCTTCGGCGTCAGCCCCACCCAGACCTATCGCAAGCACCACCTGGTGCCGTTCGGCGATTACTTCCCGCAGTGGGCGTTCATCACCTGGGTGATGAACGCGATGCAGATCCCGATGTCGAGCTTCTCGCGCGGCGATGCGGTACAGGCCCCGCTCGCGGTCGCTGGCCAGCATGTGGCCGTGAACATCTGCTACGAGGATGTGTTCGGCGAGGAGATCATCCGCCAGCTCCCGCGCGCAACGCTGCTGGCGAACTTCACCAACGACGCCTGGTGGGGCGAGTCCTTCGCGGCCGAGCAGCATCTGCAGATCTCGCAGATGCGCGCCCAGGAGACCGGGCGCTACATGCTGCGCGCCACCAACACCGGCGTGACCGCCATCATCGACCAGCGCGGACGAGTGCTCGCGGCCGCGCCGCAGTTCGTCTCAACCGCGATAGACGGCACTGCACAGGGTTTCGCCGGCAGCACGCCTTATGTGCTGTGGGGGAACTGGGTGTTCCTGGGTTTGACTGCGGCGATGCTTTTCGCGGCCGTCGCGCTTCGCGCCCGCCGCTCCTGACCCGCAGGAAAATCTCAACGCAGAGGCACAGAGACGCAGAGAACTGCAAGAGAGGAATACCAATGCCGCCGTGTCGTACCGTGCTGGGTCGGACATCGTAGCGGGCACAGCCGTAGGCATTGTTCGCTCTGCGGCCTCGGCGCTCTCTGCGCCTCTGCGTTGGGTGTTGGCGTACGAAAGAAGTAGAATCGCGGTTTTTCCGAGAGCCGGGCGGGGCCGCCCCGCCCGCAGCCGATGAACTTCCAGGACGTCATCCTTCGCCTGCAGACCTTTTGGGGCGGGCATGGCTGCGCGCTGCTGCAGCCCTACGACATGGAAGTGGGTGCGGGCACATTCCACACCGCCACCTTCCTGCGCGCGCTGGGCCCCGAGCCGTGGCGCGCTGCCTATGTGCAGCCCTCCAGGCGGCCGAAAGACGGCCGCTACGGCGAGAACCCGAACCGGCTGCAGCACTACTATCAGTACCAGGTGGTGCTGAAGCCCTCTCCCGAGAACATCCAGGACCTCTACCTCGACTCGCTGCGGGAGCTCGGCATCGATCCGCGCGAGAACGACATCCGCTTCGTGGAGGACGACTGGGAATCGCCCACGCTGGGCGCGTGGGGCCTTGGCTGGGAAGTGTGGCTGAACGGGATGGAAGTCACGCAGTTCACCTACTTCCAGGAGGTCGGCAGCCTGACCTGCAAGCCGGTGCTCGGCGAGATCACTTATGGGCTGGAGCGGCTGACGATGTACCTGCAAGGCAAGGACAACGTCTACGACCTGGTCTGGGTGGACGGTGTGACGTATGGCGACGTCTACCACCAGAACGAGGTCGAGCAGTCCACCTACAACTTCGAGCACTCCAACGTGCAGATGCTGTTCGAGCACTTCAACCAGTTCGAGCACGAGGCCAGGCGGCTGATCGAGACCGGGCTGCCGCTGCCCGGCTACGAGATGGTGATGAAGTGCTCCCACACCTTCAACCTGCTGGATGCGCGGGGCGCCATCTCCACGACCGAGCGCGCCGCTTACATCGGCCGCGTGCGTGCGCTCGCCCGGCTGGTCGCCCAGGCCTACTACGACTCCCGGGAGAAGCTGGGCTTCCCCATGCTGAAGCCTCGCCTATGACTCTCACCACAGAGACACAGAGGCACAGAGATCGGTCTAGAATTTCGCCAGCCAACCCATGCAGCCCCGGAATCAGCACGCACTGTTGCGAGCGCGAAATCGCTATTCCGCGTTTCCTCTGTGCCTCTGTGCCTCTGTGGTTAATCGATGTCTAGCGAAGTGACGCGCGACACTCTCCTCGTCGAGCTCCTCACCGAAGAGCTGCCACCGAAGTCACTGCAGAACCTGGGCAACCGGTTCGCCGAGGGCATCTGCAGTCGCCTGCAGGAGCTGGGCTTCGTGGCGGCCGGCAGCGCTATGACCGCCTACTCGTCACCGCGCCGCCTTGCTGTGACGATCGACGCCGTGGTCAGCGAGCAGCCCGAGCGCGAGATCGAGCGGAAAGGCCCCGCCGTGGCCTCCGGCATCGGCGCGGACGGCAAGCCGACCAAGGCCCTGGAGGGCTTCGCCCGCTCCTGTGGCGTGACCGTGGATGCGCTCGGCAAGATGCACGACGGCAAGGCCGAATACTTCGTGTTCCGCACCCGCAAGGCGGGCGAGGCCCTCGACGCTCACCTCGCCGGCGTGGTGCAGGCCGCGATCAAGGAGTTGCCCATCTCGAAGCTGATGCGCTGGGGCGACCGCGAGGACCTGTTCGTGCGTCCGGTGCACGGCCTGATCCTGCTGCACGGCACGCGCGTCGTGCCCGGCAAGGTCCTAGGTCTGCAGGCGGGGAATGCTACGCACGGCCATCGCTTTCAGGGCGAAGGCGAGATCCGCATCGAGCATGCGCGCGACTACGCCGCAACCCTGGAAACGCGCGGAGCGGTCATCGCAAGCTTCGAGGCGCGGTCCAGGCGCATCGCCGAGCTCCTCGCCGGGGCGGCGGGCAGCGCCCGGCTGGGAGATCACGACGCGCTGCTCAACGAGGTGACCGCACTGGTCGAGAGCCCGGCGGTGTACGAGGGCCGCTTCGACGCGGCGTTCCTCGCCGTGCCGCAGGAATGTCTGATCCTGTCCATGCAGCAGCATCAGAAGTACTTCCCGCTGCTCGACCCGAAGAGCGGCCGGTTGCTGAACCGCTTCCTCATCGTCAGCAACCTCGAGACCGGGAATCCAAGGAACATTATCGCCGGCAACGAGCGCGTTTTGCGCGCACGGCTGTCGGACGCCAAGTTCTTCTTCGATCAGGACCGGAAGGTCCGGCTCGCCGACCGCGTCCAGCGGCTGGGCGCGGTGGTCTACCACAACAAGCTTGGCACCCAGCTCGAGCGGGTGCAACGCATCCAGAAGCTGGCCAGTGCGATCGCCGAGAAGCTGCGCACCGACGTCGACAAGGCCGAGCGCGCCGCCTGGCTGTGCAAGGCGGACCTGACCAGCGACATGGTGGGCGAGTTCCCCGAGTTGCAGGGGATAATGGGCGAGTACTACGCACGGCACGACGGCGAGGACGAGACCGTGGCGCGCGCCATCGAGGCGCATTACCACCCGCGCTTCGCCAGCGACACGCTGCCCGAGGACAACGTCGGCGCTGCGGTTGCGCTGGCCGACAAGCTCGACACGCTGGTAGGCATCTACGGCATCGGCCTCACCCCCACCGGCGACAAGGATCCCTTCGGGCTGCGCCGCCAGGCGCTGGGCGTGCTGCGCACGCTGGCCGAGCGGGCGCTGCCGCTGGATCTGGTCGAGCTGCTGCAGCTGGCCAGGCTCAGCTTTCCGACCGGCATCGTGCACGACAGCGTGGCGGCCGATCTGCACGGCTTCATGCTGGAACGGCTGCGCCACGACCTGCGGGAGCAGGGATTCGGGCAGGACGAGATCGAATCCGTGGTGGGGCAGAGCCCGCGGCGCATCGACCTGGTCATCCCGCGGCTCGAGGCCGTGCAGGCCTTCCGCAAGCTGCCGGAAGCCGAGTCGCTGGCCGCCGCGAACAAGCGCATCCGCAACATCCTGAAGAAGACGGAGGTCGCCCAGCGCGAGCCCGACCCAGCGCTGCTGAAGGAGCCGGCGGAGAAGAGCCTTTACGCCGCTACCACGCGCCTGCTGCCGGCCGTGCACTCGCTGGTCGAGAACGAGGACTACACCGAGGCGCTGCGTGTGCTTGCGGGCGTGCGTGCCGAGGTGGATACTTTCTTCGATCAGGTCATGGTCATGACCGACGAGCCGGTGCTGCGCAACAACCGGCTGGCACTCCTGGCGCAGCTGGAGCGGCTGCTCAACCAGGTTGCGGACATTTCGCGCCTGGCGCAGTAGCGCCACGCGCAAGTGAGGCGTAAGGCGTGAGGCGTGAAAGGCAGGGCGTTGAGGCGTCGTCGATGTCTGCGATAACTGATTGCGATAATGCTCGCCCCGTAGTCTCGCGGCAAGCACGAGCAGCGGCGGCGGCTCTGCGCCTCACGCCTCACGCCTCACGCCTCACGGAACCGTCCTCCCCCCTCACTCCTCACTCCTCACGCACTCATGAAGTTAATCATTCTCGACCGCGACGGCGTCATCAACCTCGACAGCGACGCCTTCATCAAGAGCCCGGACGAGTGGAAGCCCATCGCGGGCAGCCTGGAGGCGATCGCCAAGCTCAACCACTCGGGCTACCGCGTGGTCGTGTGCTCCAACCAGTCCGGAATCGGCCGCGGCCTGCTCGACATGGCGGCCCTCAACGCGATCAACGACAAGATGTATCGGGCGCTGGCCCAGCTCGGCGGCCGGATCGACGCACTGTTCTATTGCCCGCACCCGGCAGAAGCGAACTGCGCGTGCCGCAAGCCAAAGCCGGGCATGTTCCAGGACATCGCGCAGCGCTTCAACACCGACCTCGCCGGTGTGCCGAGCGTCGGCGACTCGCTGCGTGACCTGCAGGCCAGCGCAGCGGTGAGCTGCCAGCCGATTCTGGTGCTGACCGGGAAGGGCAGGAAGACCCAGGCGGCCGGCGGCCTGCCGCAGACCACACAGGTCTATGAGGATCTTGCAGCGGCCGTGCGCGCCATCATTGCATGATCGTTGCGCGCTCGCTGGTCTTCTTCTTGATCCAGTCGGCGCTGACCATCGTCTGGTCGCTGCTGTCGCTTCTGACATTCCCATTCCCCCCGCTCACGCGCTATCGCTTCATCACCATCTGGTCGCGGATGGTGATCTGGCTCGCGCATACGCTCTGCGGCATCGACTACGAAGTGCGCGGGCTGGACAACCTCCCGAAGCAGCCCGGCATCATCCTCGCCAAGCACCAGTCCGCTTGGGAGACGCTCGCCTTCCAGCTCTTCCTGCCGCCGCAAGTGTGGGTGATCAAGCGTGAGCTGCTGTGGGTTCCGTTCTTCGGTTGGGGCCTGGCCATGATGAGCCCGATCGCCATCGACCGCAGGGCCGGCGTGAAGGCGCTCCGCCAGACCCTCGAGCAGGGACGCGAACGGCTTGAGCGGGGCTTCTGGATCGTCATCTTCCCCGAGGGCCATCGCTTCCCCCCCGGCGAAAAGGGCCCGTATCACGTAGGCGGCGCCTGGCTCGCCGTCCAGACCGGCGCGCCGGTGGTGGCCGTCGCCCTCAACTCGGGGTACGTCTGGCCGCGCAACTCTTTCCTGAAGTATCCCGGTAAGATCACAGTCAGCATCGCCCCTCCCATCCATCCCACAGGCATGAAGGCCGACGCGCTGAGCAAAGCAGTGGAAGACTGGATCGAAACCGAAGTCGCTCGGCTGGGGGACGGGCGGCGCCGCTGACCTATTGTTGGTCCAAACAAAGGATGAGCCACGGAGGACACGGTGGACACGGAGGAAGCCAAGCCCTCGAATGACAATGGAGAATCGGAAGACTGCCAGCGGGGTCGGGCTTCGGCGTGCCGTCGAGAAGTCGCGCGGGCTCCGGTTCGTCCAAGCGGCGGGCTCCGATCGTGCGCCCGGCGGCCTGGACCGAGCTCGTGGCTCAAGCCCGACTTGCTGTTCCCCCGTGTCCACCGTGTCCTCCGTGGTTCGGTTCTTTTCCGCCCGGTGAATAGGCGCGCGTGAGAGGCACCACGCTGGATCTGTTCGACCCCCCCGAGCGGCTGTCCGAGCCGCGCATCACGGTGCTGCGGGGGCGACCCGTCGAGTACCTCCTCAAGCGCAGCGCGAGGCGGCGCCGGATCGTGTTCACGGTGGACGAGAACGGACTGGTGGTCCACGTCCCCTTGCGCACCGCCGAGCGTTCGGTGGCCGAGGCCGTGGGTCAGGCCGAGCCCTGGATTCTGCGCAAGCTGGCCGAGTGGGAGAACAAGAAACCGCGGGCGCGCGCCTGGGTTGCCGGCGAGCTGCTCGATTTCCTGGGTCGCCAGGTCCGCCTGGAGCTGATCGAGCGCGGCGGCCCAGCGATCAGCCGCTTGCGGGATGGCAACGTGCTCGAGGTGTCGCTGGCCGCTCCGCATGCTCCACCGCAGGTGCGCGAGGCCGTCGTGAAGTGGTATCGACGGCACGCGCTCACGCACTTCTCCGACCGGGTCCATCACTTCTGCACGGTGCTGGATGTCGCGGCTCCGCGCTTGTTCCTCTCCAACGCTCGCACGCGCTGGGGGAGTTGCACCGCCGACGGTGAGATCCGTCTGAACTGGCGCCTGTTGCAGGCCCACGGCCAAGTCATCGACTATGTCGTCGCGCACGAGGTCGCGCACCTGCGGGTGCTCAGCCACTCGACGCGCTTCTGGCGGCTGGTCGAGCGGCTCTATCCGGAGTATGAGTCGGCCAAGGCCGAGCTTTCGGCGATGAGCCAGCATTTCATGGCGCTGTAACGCGCCGTGCTACACTCATCTGCTCGTTCCGGGCTAGCTGCGATGCGTGGAGTCTGGTTGGCGATCCTGCTGCTGACGTTGTTGCACGGCTGTGGCCTGAAGGGTCCGCTGTATATTCCGACCGAGGAGCAGAGGCGCGAGACGGCCGAGCGCGAGCAACGGCTGCGCGAGCGGGAAGAGCGGCGCCGCGCCGAGCAGGAGCAACTTCCGGCAGAGCCGGCCCCTGCTGCGCAGTCCGCGCCGGCGCAACCGCAGCCCCCCCAGTAGCCGGCGCAGTACACTCAGCGCCAGCCAGCTTCTCCGAGGCCTCCTTGGACCGTCCCGAGCTCTCGCCTTTCACCCGTCGAAGCGGGGAGCTTTGCGCCGAGCAGGCGCCGCTCTCGGCGATCGCCGAGCGTTACGGCACGCCCTGCTTCGTGTACTCGCGCGCCGCTCTGGTCCACAGCTTCGAGAGCTTCGACCGGCCCTTCGGTAACCGGCCACACCTGGTCTGCTATGCCGCCAAGGCCAATTCCAGCCTCGCGATCCTGGATCTTTTCGCGCGCCTGGGCAGCGGTTTCGACATCGTCTCCGGCGGCGAGCTCGAGCGGGTGATCGCTGCCGGCGGCGATCCCGGCAAAGTGGTGTTCTCCGGGGTGGGCAAGCGCAGCGACGAGATCGAGCTGGCGCTGGAGAAGGGCATCCTGTGCTTCAACGTGGAATCGGAGAGCGAGCTGCACAGGATCAGCGGGATCGCCGCCGGACGGAAGCAGACTGCACGCATCAGCCTGCGGGTAAATCCGGACGTCGACCCCAAGACACATCCTTACATCTCCACCGGGCTGAAGCAGAGCAAGTTCGGCGTGCCCTTCGAGGACGCGCTGCGCCTGTATCGCGACGCGCGCGGGCTGCCCGGCATCGAGATCACCGGCGTGGACTACCACATCGGCTCCCAGATCACCGAGATCGCGCCGTTCCTGGACGCCCTCGACAAGCTCCTCGGCCTGGTTGCACGGCTCGAGTCGGAGGGCATCCGCCTGCATCATCTCGATCTCGGCGGGGGTCTGGGGATCCGTTACCGCGAGGAATCGCCGCCCGAGCCGGCGACCTATCTCGCGGCAGTCTTGCAGCGTTTGGCGGGTCGGCCGGAGGCGATCCTCCTCGAGCCGGGCCGCGCGCTCGTGGGCAACGCCGGGCTGCTGCTCACCCGGGTGGAATATCTCAAGCATGGCGCAGAGCGCAACTTCGCCATTGTCGATGCAGCGATGAACGACCTCATGCGCCCCGCGCTCTACGATGCCTTCCATGACATCCTGCCGGTACGCTCCCGCGCGCAGACGCCTCGGCGATACGAGGTAGTCGGTCCGGTATGCGAGAGCGGCGACTTTCTCGGCCATGAGCGCGACCTCGCCATGGCGGAAGGCGACCTCCTGGCAATCATGTCGGCCGGCGCCTACGGGATGAGCATGAGCTCCAACTACAACACGCGCCCGCGCGCCGCCGAGGTCATGGTGGACGGCTCGGACTTGCACCTGATCCGTGAGCGCGAAACAGTCGCGCAACTTTTCTCGCTGGAGCGACTCCTACGCTGAGCCCGGCTCGGGGGGCGGAGTTACAATCCCTCTTAGGCTAGAAGACGAGCCGCGGAGGGCGCGGCGAACGCAGAGGGAATCGCTGTGTTATTCAGGCAGGCGCGCCTCGAATCAGGGGAGCCCGCTGATGCAGTGTCCCGCTGCTGCTCCTCCCCGGTGAACGGTTCTCTTGAGTGGCTGCTCAGCGTGCGCCGCGAGTGTTCCCCGGCTGCTCGCACCTTGTTCGGCAGAGAGGCATGATTCGTGGCAACCCTGCATCTCACCGCGACTGCACCGATCGCCGCCTGGTGGCGGGGGCTTTCCTGCGCCATGCTGCTGGGCACGCTCGCCGCACCCGGCTGCAACGACAGCAAGAGCGAGGATAAGAAATCCGGCCCACCCCCTGCGCCCGTGACGGTGACCACCGTCGCACGCGCCACCGTGCCGGTGAGCCTCGCTGCCATCGGCAACGTCGAGCCGATCCAGACGGTGGCGATCAAGTCGCGGATCGACGGCGAAATCGTCGCGGTGCACGTCCGGGACGGGCAGGACGTTGCCAAGGGCCAGCTGCTGCTCGAGCTGGACGACCGCTATCTGCAAGCGCAGCTCAAGCAACTGGAGGCGGCCGAGGCGCGCGATCGCGCGCTGCTCGCCAACACCCAGTCGCTTGAGCAGCGCTACAAGGACCTGCTGGCCAAGGGCTTTATCTCCCAGGAGGCTTACACCCAGGCCAGGACCAGCCGCGACGCGGCGGAGGCTACGGTCGCGGCCGACCATGCCGCAGTCGAGACGGCACGCGTGCAACTGTCTTATACCAAGCTGCGCTCGCCCATCAGCGGGCGGACCGGCAAGGTGATTCTGCCGGTGGGCAACAACGTCAAGGCCAACGACGCGAGCCCGCTCGTGGTCATCAACCAGATCGCACCCATCCAGGTCGGCTTCGCCGTTCCCGACCGCTACCTGAACGACATCCGGGCCTTCAGTGCCAAGGGCTCGCTGCCGGTGCGCGCGACACCGCAGGGTGCGCAGGGCGTGGAGGCGGTGGGACGACTGACCTTCATCGACAACGCGGTGGACCCGCAGACGGGAACGATCCGGCTGGGGGCCACGTTCGCCAACACCGACCGGCAGCTGTGGCCAGGCCAGTTCGTGACCGCCAGGGTCACACTGCAGGAGCAGGCCAACCTCATTGTGATTCCGTCCCAGGCGGTGCAGAACGGGCCAAAGGGCCAGTATGTGTACGTGGTGAAGCCCGACAGCACGGCCGAGCTGCGCGATGTCGTGGTGGAGCGCACCGAGGGCGAGCAGGCGGTCGTCGCCAAAGGCCTCGAGGCCGGCGAGACGGTGGTGACCACCGGCCAGCTGCGGGTGGTGCCGGGCGGCAAGGTCGCGCCGCGCGCCGGCTGACGCGGCGCGAGCGCCCATGAATCTCTCCGAGATCTTCGTCCGCCGCCCGGTGATGACCGTTCTGGTCATGATCGGCATCCTCGCCTTCGGGGTGGTGGCCTATCGGCAACTCCCGGTTGCGCAGCTGCCCAACGTCGACTTCCCCACCATCCAGGTCCGCGCCGAGCTGCCGGGCGCCAGCCCGGAGACGATGGCCGCCGCGGTCGCGACACCGCTGGAGAAGCAGTTCTCCACCATCGCAGGGGTCGAGCAGATGACCTCCTCCAGCACTCAGGGGACCACCCAGATCACCCTGCAGTTCGCGCTGGAGCGCGACATCGACGCCGCCGCCCTGGACGTGCAGACGGCAATCTCGCTGGCACGCCGCCAGCTCCCAGCCGACATGTCGGTGCCGCCGTCCTACCGCAAGGTCAACCCGGCGGACATGCCGATCTTCTATCTCGCCGTGACCTCCGACACGCTGCCGCTGTATCGCGTCAACGAGTATGCCGAGACGCTGATGGCACAGCGCATCTCCATGGTGAGCGGTGTGGCGCAGGTGCAGGTGTTCGGTGCACAAGCCTACGCGGTGCGGGTGCAGGTGGACCCGCGGGCGCTGGCAGCCCGGCGCATCGGCATCGACGAGGTCGAGCAGGCGCTGGTGCGGGCGAATCCGAATCTCCCCACCGGGACGCTGGAAGGCGAGCACCGCGCCGCTTCCGTAATGACCAACGCCCAGCTGCAAGACGCCGCCGGCTTCAATGACGTGATCGTCGCGTATCGCAACGGCGCGCCCGTCCGGGTCAAAGATGTCGGCCGCGCCATCGACAGCGTGCAGAACAACCGCCTGGCCGCCTGGTACAACGACAAGCGCGGCATCGTGCTCGCCATCCAGCGCCAGCCCGGAACCAACACGGTGCAGGTGGTCGACGAGATCCGCAAGCTGCTGCCGCAGTTCCGCGCGCAGATCCCGCCCGGCATCGACGTCGAAGTGCTGTACGACCGCTCGGCGGTGATCCGCGATTCGGTGCACGAAGTGCAGTTCACGCTGATACTGGCGCTCGTGCTGGTGGTGATGGTGATCTTCCTGTTCCTGCGTAACCTCTCAGCCACCATCATCCCCGCCGCGGCGCTGCCGATGTCCATCGTCGGCACGTTCTCGGTGATGTACCTGCTCGGCTTCAGCCTGGACACCGTGTCGTTGCTTGCGCTCACCCTGTGCGTGGGCTTCGTGGTGGACGACGCCATCGTCATGCTGGAGAACATCGCGCGTCACCTGGAGATGGGCAAGAGCCCGCTGCAGGCCACGCTGGAGGGCTCGCGGGAGATCGCCTTCACGATCCTGTCCATGACCTTGTCCCTGGCGGTCGTCTTCGTGCCGGTGCTGTTCATGGGCGGCGTGATCGGCCGTCTGCTCCACGAGCTCGCCGTCACCATCATGGCCGCCATCCTGATCTCCGGCTTCGTCAGCCTGAGCTTGACGCCCATGCTGTGCGGGCGCTGGCTGCGGCCCGAGCGGGAGCAGCGCCACGGGCGCCTCTACCAGATCAGCGAACGCGCATTCGACCGGATGCGCGAGATCTACGGCCGCACCCTGCGCGTGACGCTCGCCTTCCCGCGCGTCACGCTCGGTGTATTCGCGGTCACCACGGCGCTGGCGATCACCCTGGGCGTGACGATACCGAAGGGCTTCCTGCCCACCGAGGACGTGGGGTCGCTGTTCGCCTTCACCGAGGGGGCGCAGGACATCTCCTTCGACGCGATGTACCAGCAACAGCAGCTGGCCGTGGCGCAGATCCGCGAGAACCCGCACGTAGCATCGACCATGTCCTTCATCGGCGTGGGCGGCTCCAGCCAGCAGATGAACGTGGGGCGCGTCGTGATCATCCTCAAGCCGCGCAGCGAGCGCCCCGCCGCCGACGAGGTCATGCAGGAGCTGCGGCCCGCGCTCGCCGATATCCCCGGCCTGAAGGTGTTCCTGCAGAACCTGCCCAGCATCCGCCTGGGCGGCATGATCACCAAGAGCCAGTTCCAGTTCACCCTGCAGAGCGCAGACCTGGACGAGCTCTATCACTGGGCGCCGATCGTGGAGGAGCAAGTGCGCGCGATCCCCGGCTTCCAGGACGTCACCAGCGACCTGCAGATCAAGAACACTCAGGTGGATATCGCGATCGACCGCGACAAAGCGTCGGCCCTGGGACTGGACCCCGAGCAGATCCAGAACGCGCTGTACAACGCCTTCGGCGCGCGCCAGGTGTCCACCATCTACACACCCAGCAACGAGTACTCGGTGATCCTCGAGGTCGAGCCGCAGTACCAGCGTGATGCCTCGACGCTGTCGTTGCTGTACGTCCGCAGCTCGGGCAGCAACCTGGTCCCGCTGGGGGCGGTGGCGCGCATCGGCACGTCGATCGGGCCGCTGTCGATCAATCACCTCGGCCAGTTGCCGGCGGTGACAATCTCCTTCAACCTGGCGCCCGGAGTGGCCCTGGGCGATGCCGTAGCACTTGTGAAGGATGCTCTCGCCGAGCTGCGTGCGCCGGCCACGCTGAGCTCCAGCTTCCAGGGCCAGGCCCAGGCCTTCCAGTCGTCGCTGGTGGGCATGCCCTTGCTGCTGCTCATAGCAGTGTTCGTCATCTATCTGATCCTGGGGATCCTGTACGAGAGCTTCATCCACCCGCTCACCATCCTCTCCGGCCTGCCTTCGGCGGTGCTGGGCGCCCTGCTGACCTTGCTCGTGTTCCACCCCGAGCTGGATCTGTTTGGCTGGGTGGGGCTGCTGATGCTCATCGGAATCGTGAAGAAGAATGCGATCATGATGATCGACTTCGCTATCGACGCGCAGCGCCGGGAAGGCAAGGGCCCTGAAGAGGCGATCTACCAGGCGGGGCTGGTGCGCTTCCGGCCGATCATGATGACTACCCTCGCCGCTCTGATGGGCACCCTGCCCATTGCGCTGGGCTGGGGCGCCGGGGCCGACGCACGCCGCTCGCTCGGCCTGGCGGTGGTCGGCGGTCTGCTCGTATCCCAGGTTCTCACCCTGTACATCACCCCGGTGATCTACATCTACCTGGAGCGCTTGAGGGGCTGGGCCACTCGCGCCCGCTCCACCCGGACGGCCCTGGCACCCTGACCCCGGCGGCCCACGCCGCTCGCGCCTATAATCGGTTCGCCTGCGGGAGATGCCCCATGCGCCCCGCCAGGGAGACGACACGACTACAAGAGCCTGGAGACGACCATGACCGACAGCGTCAAATATCTGCTCGACGAGAGCCAGATCCCCAAGTATTGGTACAACATCATGGCGGACCTGCCGAAGCCGCCGCCGCCAGTGCTGCACCCGGGCACACTGCAGCCGCTTGGGCCCGACGATCTCGCACCGCTGTTCCCCATGTCGTTGATCATGCAGGAAGTCACCACCGAGCGCGAGGTGGAGATCCCGCAGCCGGTGCGCGAGGTCTACAAGCAGTGGCGCCCGAGCCCGTTATACCGGGCGCGCCGC
>Ga0105106_10000465_pt1 | contig 28320 bp, 25 predicted proteins | sample PPLLaktember2015_5_FD_79109 | JGI IMG/M metagenome (GOLD analysis project Ga0105106, IMG submission 79109) | Freshwater sediment microbial communities from Prairie Pothole Lake near Jamestown, North Dakota, USA - PPLs Lake P8 Core (1) Depth... | ecosystem: Environmental > Aquatic > Freshwater >...
ACGACCGCCTGCCGGCGGCAATGAGCCTCCTCGGGATCGATTACGCCAAGCTCTCCGAAGTCGCCGGACATTCCTAGCGCCGGCACCACGGTGCTCGCGTTCGATTTCGGCGAAAAACGCATCGGCGTCGCGGTCGGCGAGCTCGGCGTGCGCATAGCCCATCCGCACTCGACCATACACGCCGAAGACAATACGACGCGCTTCGCGGAAATCGCCAGGCTCGTGGCGGAATGGCGCCCGGGGCGCTTCGTGGTCGGCCTCCCGATGCACGCGGACGGCACCGAGCACGAGATGAGCCGGCTCGCGCGGCGCTTCGCGCGGCGCCTCGAAGGCCGCTTCGGCATCCCGGCGACGCTCGTCGACGAGCGGCTCACCTCGCGCGCAGCCGAAAGCAGGCTGCGCGAAAGCGGCGCGCGCGGCCAGGACATAGCCGCTGCGCTCGACGCGGCTGCGGCACGCGAAATCCTGGAAGCGTGGTTCGACCGCCAGGCGCGGCCGTCTTAAAACGGAGTGCCGGATGTGGTACCCTTGCGCCACTTCCAAGAGACACCATGCCGGGCCAGCCGCTACCTGACGCCGAGCAACTGCTGCAGGCGCTCACCGAGAAAATGCGGCCCGAAGTCGGGCCGCAGACCGGTTTGATCGGCATACACACCGGCGGCGTCTGGCTCGCCGCTCGGCTCCACGATGCGCTCGGACTGGAAACCCCCCTCGGCTCTCTCGACGTCTCGTTCTACCGCGACGATTACGAGACGATAGGGCTGCACAAGAACGTCAGGCGCTCGGACATCCCGTTCGAGGTCGAAGGCAGGCCGCTGGTACTCGTCGACGACGTCCTCTACACCGGCCGCACCATCCGTGCGGCGATGAACGAGCTTTTCGATTACGGCCGGCCCGCCAGCATCAGGCTCGCGGCGCTCGTGGACCGCGGCGGACGCGAGCTGCCGATCGCCGCGCAGTTCGTCGGCGCGCAACTCGCCGTCGCGCCCGGACAGGGCGTCGAGTTGAAGCGCGACGAGCGCGGCCGCCTCTCTCTCGCGCTGTACAAGCAGAGCTCCCCGGATGTGGCTTGATCCGTCGAATCCCCAACTCAACAAGCACGGTGAGCTGCACCATCTCCTGACGCTCGAAGGGCTGCCGCCCGAGATCCTGCGGCAGATCCTCGACACGGCGAAATCGTTCGTCGGCGTCACTCAGCGCGAAGTGAAGAAAGTCCCGCTGCTGCGGGGCAAGGCGGTCTTCAACCTTTTCTTCGAGCCTTCGACGCGCACGCGCACTACGTTCGAGATCGCTGCGAAGCGCCTCTCGGCCGACGTCATCAATCTCGCCATCAACATCTCGTCCGCGACCAAGGGCGAATCGGTGCTCGACACGGTCGCGAACCTGGCCGCGATGCAGGCCGACATGTTCATCGTGCGCCACGCGGCGAGCGGCGCGCCGTACCTGATCGCGAAGCACGTCGCGCCCGAGATCCACGTCATCAACGCCGGCGACGGGCGCCATGCGCATCCGACGCAGGGCCTGCTCGACATGTTCACGATCCGGCACTACAAGAACGACTTTTCGAAGCTGCGGGTCGCGGTCGTCGGCGACGTTCTGCACTCGCGCGTCGCGCGCTCGCACATCCACGCGCTGACGACGCTGGGGTGTCCGGAAATTCGCGTGATCGCGCCGAAGACGCTGCTGCCGCGCGAGGTCGAAACGCTCGGCGTGCGCGTTTTTTACGACATGCGCGAGGGGCTCAAGGACGTCGACGTCGTCATGATGCTGAGGCTGCAGAACGAGCGCATGCAAAGCGCGCTGCTCGCTTCCGCGCAGGAGTTCTACAAGTACTACGGCCTGACCGAGGACAAGCTCGCGCTCGCCAAACCCGACGCGATCGTGCTGCACCCCGGGCCCATGAATCGCGGCGTCGAGATCGATTCCAGTGTGGCCGATGGCGGCCAGTCGGTGATCCTGCCGCAGGTCACTTTCGGCATCGCGATCCGCATGGCGGTGATGAGCATCCTCGCGGGAAACTGATATGAAGATCCATATCAAGGGCGGGCGGCTGATCGACCCCAGGAATGGGATCGACCGCGAGCAGGATCTGCATATCGCCGCGGGCAAGATCGTCGGCGTCGGCGAGGCGCCGAAAAGCTATAGCGCCAATCGCACTATCGATGCCACCGGGCTCGTCGTGTGCCCCGGACTGGTAGACCTGTCGGTGCGTCTGCGCGAGCCCGGCTTCGAATATCTGGCGACGCTCGAATCCGAAATGGAAGCCGCGATCGCCGGCGGCGTGACGAGCCTCGCGTGCCCGCCCGACACCGATCCGCCGCTCGACGAGCCGGGCCTCGTCGAGATGCTCAAGTTCCGCACACGGACGATCAACCGGGCGCGCGTCTATCCCGTCGGTGCGCTCACGCAGGGTCTCCAGGGCACGCGGCTTACCGAGATGGCGGAGCTGCGCGATTCGGGATGCGTCGCATTCTCGCAGGCCGATGCGCCGCTCACCGATCATCACGTGCTTTTCCTGGCGATGCAGTACGCCTCCACTTTCGGTTTTCCGGTGTGGCTGCGTCCGCAGGACCCGGCGCTCGCCGCGGGCGGCGTGGCGCACGACGGTCAGATCGCGGCGCGCCTGGGCCTGCCGGCGATACCGGTGTTCGCGGAGACCGTCGCGCTCGCGGTCATCCTGCTGCTCGCCCGGGAGACCGGCGCGCGCGTGCACCTGTGCCGCATCTCGAGCGCCGAAGGCGTCGCCATGGTGCGGCGTGCGAAAGCGGACGGGCTTGCGGTCACCTGCGACATCGCGATCCATCACGCGCACCTGTCCGAGATGGACATCGGATACTTCGATGCGAACTGCCGCGTGATGCCGCCTTTCAGAAGCCTGCACGACCGCGACGCGTTGCGCCGCGCGCTCGCCGACGGCACGGTCGACGCGGTGTGTTCCGACCACACGCCCGTCGACGAGGACGGGAAGCAGCTCCCGTTCAGCGAAGCCGAAGCCGGCGCGACCGCGCTCGAGCTTCTGTTGCCGCTCACGCTCAAATGGGCACGCGAGAGCGAAGTGCCGCTCGCCACGGCACTCGCGCGCGTCACCAGCGACCCGGCGCGCATATTGGGGATAGACGCGGGCCATCTCACCCCGGGCGCGGCTGCCGACGTGTGCATTTTCGACCCGCAACGACGCTGGAAAGTCGAGGCCGCCGCGCTCAGAAGCCAGGGCAAGAACACGCCTTACCTCGGTCACGAGGTCGAGGGGCGCGTCGCCTGCACCGTCATCGACGGGCAGGTGGTCTACGAGGGGACGAACGGCAAGCGGTAGCGCTCCGGCCCCCCTCTTGAAGGGCTTTGCGGCGGCCCCATATTTGCAGAAGGGCCTGTCCTGGCCCTTCCACGTCTTTCGCTTACGGATCGTTTATGAACCCGCTTCTGGATTTTTCCGGCCTGCCGCGCTTCGGCGATTTCAGGACCGACCACGTTACCCCCGCGGTCGACAGCCTGCTCGACGAAAACCGCAGGCTGATCGAGCGCTTCGCCCACCCGGACGTCCCTGCGACGTGGAACGATTTCGTCGAGCCGCTGGAAGACGGCAACGAGCGTCTGGGACGCGCGTGGGGGCAGGTCGGACATCTAAACGCCGTCATGAACAGCCCCGAGCTGCGCGAGGTCTACAACGCGAACCTGCCCAAGATCACGCAGTACTACAGCGAGGTTTCGCAGCACCCGGGCTTGTACGAGAAGTTCAAGGCGCTGCGCGCTTCCGCCGAGTTCGGGAAGCTCACTGCCGCGCAGAAGCGCGTCATCGAGAACGAGCTTCGGGATTTCAGGCTCGGCGGCGCCGAGCTCGGCGCCGACGACAAGGCGCGCTTCATGGCGATACGCGAGCGTCTGTCGCAGCTCTCATCGCGCTTCAGCGACAACCTTCTCGACGCGACGAACGCGTTCTCGCACTACGTCACCGATACGGCCGAGCTTTCCGGAATTCCCGCGGACGTGCTCGAAGCGGCGCGAGAAGCCGCCAAAGCGGAAGCGCGCGAGGGCTGGAAATTCACGCTGCACGCGCCTTCATACATGCCCGTGCTGCAGTACGCGGAAGACCGGAGCTTTCGCGAGCTCATGTATCGCGAGTACGTGACGCGCGCGGCCGAGTTCGGCAAGGCCGAGTGGGACAACACGCCATTGATCCAGGAAATCCTCGAGCTGCGTCGCGAGATGGCGAAGCTCCTCGGCTTTCAGAGCTATGCCGAGTATTCGCTCGCGCCGAAAATGGCGGAATCGCCGCAACAGGTGCTCGACTTTCTGAGCGAGCTCGCAGCGCGCGCCAAGCCGTACGCGCAACGCGATCTCGAGGAGCTCACCACCTTCGCGCGGACCGAGCTCGGGTTGCCGCAGCTCGAGACGTGGGACCTCGCATACGCTTCCGAGAAGCTGCGCGTGGCGCGCTACGCGTTTTCGGACCAGGAAGTGAAGCAGTACTTTCCCGAGACCACGGTGATGCCCGGCATGTTCCGGCTGATCGAAACGCTGTACGGACTGTCGATCGCGCCCGCGGAAGCCCCGACGTGGCATCCGGACGTGCGCTTCTATGCGATACGGGATCGCTTGGGCGCCCTGGTCGGCGAGTTCTACGTCGACCTGTACGCGAGGCCGAGCAAGCGCGGCGGCGCGTGGATGGACGAGGCGATCACGCGGCGGCGCAAGGCGCAGGACGTCCAGGCTCCCGTCGCCTACCTGAACTGCAATTTTTCGGCGCCGGTCGGCGGCAGGCCCGCGGTCTTCACGCACGACGAAGTCATCACGCTGTTCCACGAGTTCGGCCACGGTCTGCACCACCTGCTCACGCGCGTGGACGACCTCGGCGTGTCGGGAATCAACGGTGTCGAGTGGGACGCCGTCGAGCTGCCCAGCCAGTTCATGGAGAATTTCTGCTGGGAGTGGGACGTGGTCGAGCCGATGACGCGGCACGTCGAGACGGGCGAACGCCTGCCGAGGGCGCTTTTCGACAAGATGCTTTCGGCGAAGAATTTCCAGAGCGGTTTGCAGACCATGCGGCAGCTTGAGTTCGCGCTTTTCGACCTGCACCTGCACTACGATTTCGATCCCGCGGGGAGCCGAACGCCTCTCGAGCTCCTGCAAAGCGTGCGCGAGCGCGTGGCGGTCGTGCTTCCGCCCGCGTACAACCGGTTCCCGAACAACTTCTCGCACATTTTCGCGGGCGGTTACGCGGCGGGCTATTACAGCTACAAATGGGCCGAAGTGCTCTCGGCGGACGCCTACAGCCTTTTCGAGGAACACGGGGTTCTCGATCCCGAGACCGGGAAGCGCTTCTGGAACGAGATCCTCGGCGTGGGCGGGAGCAGGCCCGCTCTCGAATCCTTCGTCGCGTTCCGCGGACGAGAGCCGAAGATCGATGCGCTGCTGCGCCACAACGGCATGGTGGAAGCGGCGTAAGGTCGAATTTCCTTTGCCTCCCGCGCGCGCTCCGCGGTTAATATGACGGGTCTGATTCTGGAGCCGTCATGAAGACTCTTCTTGCCGCAATGGTCGCTCTTTCGGTGTCGGCGGCGCCGGCGCTCGCCGCGCAGCTCTACCGCTGGGTCGACGACAAAGGCAACGTCGAGTACCGCGATACGCCGCCCCCGGCGAACGCGAAGAAAGTCGAGCGCCGCGACGTCTCGGGCAACACGATAGAGACCTCGGGGCTGCCCTACTCGGTGCAGCAGGCCGTCAAGAACCATCCCGTGACGCTGTGGGTCTACGACTGCGGCGACCCGTGCGCGAAAGCGCGCGCACACCTCGTTAAGCGCGGCGTCCCGCACACCGAGCGTAACCCCCAGAAAGAGCCCGACGCGATGAAGAAGGCGACCGGGGGCAACGATGTTCCCGTGCTCTTCGTCGGATCCAACCAGCTCAAGGGCTATCTCGACACCGCGTGGGACGCAGCGCTCGACAGCGCCGGTTATCCGAAGTCACCGCCTCCCGGGTACAAGCCGCCGTCCCAGGCGAGCGCGCAGCCGGCTGCCGACGCGAAAGGCAAGGCCCCGCAGCCCGCGGCCAAAGGGGGAGCGTCGCCGGCAGCGAAGTGAAGCTCGCGACGTGCGAGCATTCCGCCGCGGACGAAAACAAAAACCCCGCCGAAGCGGGGTTGTCGTCAACGCGGGGAAAGCTAAGCTGCGAACTGTAAGCTCCTGCGCCGGCGAGCTACGAAACCGACGAAGCCCAGACCTGCGAGCATCAATGCATAAGTCGAGGGCTCCGGGATTGCGGCCACTGCGCTCACCGTGAATGCGATGTTGTCGATCCCGACGTCGTAGCCATCCGGGCCCCAACGCAGCACGAGCGGGGTCGCTCTCGTAATGTTGGGCGCGAAATGAGTCGCAGTAACCCCGGGGTCGAAGCTGCCCCCGTTCCACAGCACGTTGTTGCTTGTATCGTAGATTGCGACACTGGAGCCGAAGTCGCGATCCTGATAGTCGCCGAAATCGAACCCCACGAGCGTGACCTGCATTCCCGCGAGCGGCGTAAAGGTAAACTCGGAGAAATATTGGCTCGCATTGGCTCCGCCCCATGCGACGCTGGTGAGGTTCGAGTACTCCGTCGACCAGTGTTTCAAAAACGCTTCGTACGTGACGCCCGTTGAGGAAACCGCCGAGCGGTGGCTGATGTCGAGCTGGCCCGCCACGTCGCCGTAATTCTGGCCGATTTGAGAGCCATTGCCGCAACCTGCATTGCCCGCAGCGCCACAAATGTTCCCGGAGAAATCGAGCGTGGCCGCATGGGCAGCAAGCGACACGGCAGACGCTACGGCGACCAGCGCCGGTAACAGAATCTTCCTGACGGAGTGCAAAGACATTTCAGCTCCTTCCTCTGACGGGCCGTGGTCCAGCAGACGAGCACGACGTGCCTGAGAACCTGCGGCATGTCGTAGCGATCAACGCAGAATGCCAGCCTAGAATCAATTCCACAAGGTGCACGCACGCGTCCGTAGGTGCCACGCTACGCATACTCCTCATGCAATGCGGCAATAAGTCCTCATCGGGGCAGTGGCCGTCCGGCTTTCGCGCTATTGATCACCGCTCAGCCGAGTCAAAATCGCCCGCAGAGTGTCCATAATTGTGTCCATGCAACCTGACAACGCCACAGTTACTTATTAATAATATGAGTATGTTATTACTATGTTGAAGCTCGCAACCTGGAACATCAACTCGCTCAACGTGAGGCTCCCTCACGTACTCGACTGGATATCGAGGCATGAGCCTGACGTCCTTTGCCTGCAGGAGACCAAGCTCGAGGACGCCAAGTTTCCCGGCGATGCGCTGCGCGAAGCCGGGTATCACGCGTTCTTTTCGGGGCAGCGCACGTATAACGGCGTCGCGATCCTCTCGCGCGCGCCCGCCAAAGATACGCTGAAAGGCATACCCGGGCTCGATGATGCGCAACAGCGCGTCGTCTCCGCGACGATCGCGGGCGTGCGCGTGGTCTGCGCCTACGTGCCGAACGGCGAGAACCTCGAGTCGCCCAAGTTCCAGTACAAGATGAACTGGCTCGCGGCATTGCGCGAATGGCTGCGCGGCGAGCTCGTGCGGCATCCGCGGCTCGTCGTGGCGGGCGACTACAACATCGCGCCCGAGGCGCGCGACGTGCACGACCCCGAGCTTTGGGCCGCGAAAATCCATTTCACGCCGCCCGAACGCGAAGCGCTGCACGCGCTCATCGGAATCGGCCTCACCGACGCTTTCAGACTCTTCGACCAGCCCGAGCGCTCGTACACGTGGTGGGATTACCGCATGATGGCGTTCAGGCGCAAGATGGGGCTGCGGATAGACCACATCCTGCTTTCCTCCGCGCTCGTGCCGCTGTGCGCGTCGTGCACGATCGATGTCGAGCCGCGCCGTCTCGAGCGGCCGTCAGATCACGCGCCGGTGATCGTCGAGCTGCGGGTTTAGCGTATCCCGTCGCGGTGCGTCATTGACGCCCGCTACGCCGAGGTACCGAAGCAATCGCTAGATTGCCCAAGGAAAGGAGGTTACGGAGGGAAACCTGGGTTTCCCTCTGTATCGTTTACCGGGGCCTCGCGAAGCGGAAGCCCGTAGGGCCTCGCGAAGCGAAAGCCCGTAGGGCCTCGCGAAGCGAAAGCCCGTAGGGCCTCGCGAAGCGAAAGCCCGTAGGGCCTCGCGAAGCGGAAGCCCGCTAGGGCTTCTCGTCGAGCCTCAGCTCCTGGATCTTGCGCGTGAGCGTGTTGCGGCCGAGGCCGAGGAGGTGTGCGGCTTCGATGCGGCGGCCGCCGGTGTGGGCAAGCGCGCGCAGGATCAGCGCCTTCTCGAACTGGCGCGTGAGCTCGTCGATGATGCTCGTCTCGCCGCGGTTAAGCAGCGATTCGGCCTCGCGCTCGAGCGCCGACACCCAGTTCTGCGCGGTCTCGGCGTGGGTGTCGGCCCGAAGCTCGCTCGGGAGGTCGCTCACTTCGATGCTGACCGACGGCGCCATCACTGTGAGCCAGTGCGCGACGTTCTCGAGCTGCCGCACGTTGCCCGGCCAGTCCTGCGTCTGCAGGTATTTGAGCGCTGCTTCCGAAAGCCGCTTGGACTCGACGTTCAGCTCGCGCGCGCTTTTCTGCAGAAAATACTTGGCGAGGAGCGGAATGTCCTCGCGGCGCTCACGCAGGCTGGGCAGCCGCATACGTATGACGTTCAGCCGGTGGAAAAGATCTTCCCGGAACTGGCCCTGGCGCACCCTCGTCTCGAGGTCCTGGTGCGTGGCCGCGATCACGCGCACGTTGGCCTTGATCGGCTGATGCCCCCCGACGCGATAGAAGTTGCCGTCGGACAGCACGCGCAGCAGCCGCGTCTGCAGCTCCTGCGGCATGTCGCCGATCTCATCGAGAAAAAGCGTTCCGCCTTCGGCCTGCTCGAAGCGCCCGCGCCGCATGGTCTGCGCGCCTGTGAACGAGCCGCGCTCGTGGCCGAAGAGCTCGGACTCCAGCAGCTCCTTCGGTATGGCCGCGGTGTTGATCGCGATGAACGGCTTCGCCGCGCGCGGGCTGTGGCGATGGAGCGCGTTCGCGACGAGCTCCTTGCCCGTGCCCGATTCCCCGGTGATCAGCACCGTCGCCTGCGACTGCGCGAGGCGTCCTATGGCGCGAAACACTTCCTGCATCGCCGGAGCCTGCCCCAGGATCTCGGGTGCGGATTCGCTCACTTCGGCCGCGGTTTCCTGGCGCATGCTTTCCTCGACCGCGCGCCGTATGAGGTCGACGGCGTGGTCGACGTCGAAAGGCTTGGGCAGGTACTCGTACGCGCCGCCCTGGAAAGCGCTCACCGCGCTCTCGAGATCCGAGTACGCCGTCATGATGATGACGGGCAGGTTTGCGTAGCGCTCCTTCGCTTTCTGCAGGAGCTCCAGCCCCGACTCGCCCGGCATGCGGATGTCGCTCACGACCACCTGCGGCGTTTCCCCGTCGAGCGCCGCGAGCGCTTCGCGCGCCGAGGAGAAAGTCTTGAAAGCGATGTTCTCGCGCGTGAGCGCCTTCTCGAACACCCAGCGTATCGATCGGTCGTCGTCGATGATCCAGACGGGTTTCATTGCCGCGGCACCTCGCTGCGCTCGGCACGCCGAGCCAGGCCGCGGCCCGGCGAACGAACAGAGGGACACCCAGGGTTTCCCACCGTTACGTCCTTTCCTTCAAAGCCGTTGTTCTTCGTCATCTCTCAACGCCATTCTCAATTATCGGGAGCAGGATCGAAAAAAACGTCCTGCCGGGCCTGCTTTCGAACGTGACCGTCCCGTGATGCTGTGAAATGAAGTTCTGCGCGAGCGTGAGGCCGAGCCCGGTGCCGCCGTCGCGCCCGGACACGAGCGGGTAGAAGATCCGCTCGCGTATCGCCTCCGGTATGCCGGGGCCGTTGTCGATGATGCGGACATCGAGCGCGTGCCGGTAGCGCTTGCGCGCAAGCGTGACCTGCCGCGCGACCCGCGTGCGGAGCCGGATCTCGCCTTTCGCCTCGCGCGGGGGCTTCGCAGCCAGCGCCTGCGCGGCGTTGCGCGCGATATTGAGCACGGCCTGGATCAGCTGCTCCCGATCGCCTTCGATCGTCGGCAGGCTCGTGTCGTAATCGCGGCGCACGCCGATGCCGGCGAATTCGGCCAGGATGACGCTCCTCACGCGCTCGAGCACTTCGTGGATGTTGACTTGCGACGGCTGCGGCAGCCGATGGGGCGTGAGCAGGCGGTCCATCAGGAGCTGCAGGCGGTCGGCTTCCTTCATGATGACCTGCGTGTACTCGTGGAGCGCCGGCCGCTCGAGCTCGCGGTCGAGCAGTTGCGCCGCGCCGCGTATGCCGCCCAGGGGGTTCTTGATCTCGTGCGCGAGATTGCGTATCAGCTCCCGGTTCGCCTGGCTCTGGTCGAGAATGCGCTCTTCGCGCGCGATTTTGAGCTCCTGCTCGGTATGCCTGAACTCGAACAGGAACCCGCCTCCCGGTACGTGTGCCTCGTCTTCGACGGGTGTCACGGTGCACGAGAGGTGCACCACCGAGTGCCCGTTCGCCGACAACGTGAGTCCGTGCTCCGAGTAGCTGCAGTTGTGCTCGCTGGCATACCCGATGGCCGCGGTGAGCACGCCGCTGTCCTTGAACACTTCTTCGAGGCGGGCGCCTTCGGCACTGTGGGTCGAGAGCCCGAAGAGATTCTCCGCCGCCGGATTCATGTAGCGCAGGTAACTGTTCTCGTCGACCAGCATGACGGCGGTGGCGAGCAGGTCGAGGCCGGAAAGAGTGGTGGCTGCCATCGTGAAGATCCGGACGACGGCTTTAGCAAGATCCAAGCCACGCGCGATGGCCCGGACACGCCGGCGGCGGGCGCCGCGATGCGACGCGCTCAGCGGATCTTGGAGATCTCGCGCCTGAGGCTGGCGACGTTGCCCTCGTGCCGCCTGACGCTCTGCTCGTAAGGCTCGAGACGATCGAGCACGCGCTGATAGTTGCGCTCGCTGCCGAGGCGCACGCTTTGCTGTTCGGCGAGCGCCTTGCGCGCCTGCTCCAGCAGCTTCTCTTCATTGGCGAGCTCGTTCTCGAGGATGCGGCGCCGGTCATTGTCACGCTCGCGCTGGAGCGCGCGGTCGACGCGCGGAAAGTTCGACGGCCTTGCGACAGGCGGCGCCTTGCCGGCTTTCGCCGAGCCCGGCGCGGGGGCGGGCGCCGACGGCGGCGTGGTGGGGATGTTCAGCGCCTTGCACCCTTTCGGGTTGGCGGGGATGTTCGTGAACTGCTTGGCGCCATTCGCGTCCACGCACTCGTAAAGAATGTGATTGTTCGCCAGCGCGGACAGGGGCGCAGCAGCCAGCAGCACGAAAAGGAAGTAATGCATCAGCGCGAGACCCGGACCCGATCGATACGAAGCAACGTGATCGCGCCGCGCCGGTTGACGCGGCGGCTACACCGCGCCGCAAGTCTATGTCACTGAAAAAACGCTTGCAATGAATAAACACCTACACCGCTCCTTCGCTGCGCTCCGGGCGCAAGGGCCCCCTTATGCGCCTCGCGGCGCTATGAACAATCTCCGCTCGTCAAAGATCTACGCCGCTCCTTCGCTACGCTCCGGGCGCAAAAGCACCGCTTATGCGCCTCGCGGCGCTATGGAAGAAAAAGGGCGGGCATTGCGGCCCGCCCCTCGTGCTGTCCGCCGCCGCGCCTACAGGCTGTAATAGAGCTGGAACTCGATCGGATGCGTCGTCATCCGGAAGAGGGTGACCTCTTCCATCTTGAGCGCGATGTAGGCGTCGATCATGTCGTTCGAGAATACGCCGCCGCGCGTGAGGAACTCACGATCGCGATCGAGCTCGTCGAGCGCCTGATCGAGCGAAGAGCACACGTTCGGGACCTTCTTCGCTTCCTCGGGCGGCAAGTCGTAAAGGTTCTTGTCGATCGGGTCGCCGGGATGGATCTTGTTCTGTATCCCGTCGAGCCCCGCCATCATCATCGCGGTGAACGCGAGGTACGGGTTCGCCGTCGGATCCGGGAAGCGCACTTCGATGCGGCGCGCCTTGGGGCTCGACACGTAGGGAATGCGGATCGAAGCGGAGCGGTTGCGCGCCGAGTACGCGAGGTTGATCGGCGCTTCGAATCCGGGAACGAGGCGCTTGTACGAATTGGTGCCGGGATTCGTGATGGCGTTCAGCGCCTTGGCGTGCTTGATGACGCCGCCGATGTAGTAGAGCGCGAGCTCGGACAAGCCGGCGTAGCCGTTGCCGCTGAAAAGATTGCTGCCGCCTTTCCACAGCGACTGGTGCACGTGCATGCCCGAGCCGTTGTCGCCCACCACCGGCTTCGGCATGAAGGTCGCGGTCTTGCCGTACGAGTGCGCGACGTTGTGCACGCAGTACTTGAGGATCTGCATCCAGTCGGCGCGCTTGACCAGGCTGTTGAACTTGGTGCCGATCTCGCACTGTCCGGGGGCTGCGACTTCGTGGTGGTGGACTTCGACTTCGACGCCCATTTCCTCCATCGCCATGCACATGGCGGAGCGGATGTCCTGCAGCGAATCAACCGGCGGCACCGGGAAATAACCGCCTTTGATCGGCGGGCGGTGGCCCATGTTGCCGCCTTCGAGCTCGGCGCTCGACGACCACGGCGCCTCTTCCGAGGTGATCTTCACGTACGAGCCGCCCATGTCGACGTTCCACGTCACCGAATCGAAGACGAAGAATTCGGGCTCGGGGCCGAAGTAGGCGGTATCGCCGATGCCGGTGGATTTCAGATAGGCTTCCGCGCGCTTCGCGATCGAGCGCGGGTCGCGGTCGTAGCCTTTGCCGTCGGAGGGCTCGACCACGTCGCACGTGAGCAAGAGCGTAGGCTCGTCGGTGAAGGGATCGAGCCGCGCCGATTCGGGATCCGGCATGAGCAGCATGTCGGATGCCTGGATGCCTTTCCATCCCGCGATGGACGACCCGTCGAAGGCATGACCGTCGGTGAACTTGCTTTCGTCGAAAGCCTTGGTCGGGACCGAAACGTGTTGCTCCTTCCCCCGCGTATCGGTAAAACGAAGGTCGACGAACTTGACCTCGTTGTCCTTGATCATCTTGGTGACGTCGGCACCGCCTGCCATTCTGTTCTCCTGATAGGTGTTATGAGTGGACCAACGGGAGTGCCCAGTCAGCACGATCCATGCCAGTGCACCGGGCCCAAAACCTATTGCGCTACAACGAGTTGCTTCTGCACACTCACTTCCCGCGCACCAATGGGGGGCGTGCCGACTTAATTATGCACCACAATGAGGCATCGAGGTAGTGCCCGCAGGACCATTGTGGTGCCGATGATAGAATCGCGACCGTTTCAGCAGAATTTCAGGATCGACCCCATGAGCGTAGACGAAACCCTGCGAAAGGCCCGCGAGCGGGCGCAGCAGATGGGCCTGTCGTACGAGGGCGCCCTCACCCCGGCGGAAGCGCAGGCGATGCTGCGTGAGAAGCCTGCAGCGAAGCTGGTGGACGTGCGCACTCGCGCGGAGCTGGACTGGGTCGGCCGGATTCCAGGCGCAGTCGAGATCGAGCTCCTGACCTATCCGGCGAACCGCCCCAACCCCGAATTCGTGCAACAGCTCGAGCGTGAAGTCGACAAGGACTCACCCGTGCTCTTCATCTGCCGCAGCGGCGGACGCTCGCACAACGCGGCGATGATGGCGCAGCAGGCCGGCTACGCCGAGTGCTACAACGTGCTCGAAGGCTTCGAAGGCGACAAGGACGCCTCGGGGCACCGCGGCACCAAAGGCGGCTGGCGCCACGCTGGCCTTCCATGGACACAGTCCTGATGGAAGGCCAAGGAGTGACGGCTACCGAAAAAGTGACGAAAAGGAGTGACGAGAAAGAGTGATGAGTAGGGGTTGTTGAAAGCCGTTCTTCACTTCTTGCGGTAGCCCTGTCACTCTTTCGGTAGCCGTCACTTCCTGCGGTAGCCCCGTCACTCTTTCGGTAGCCGTCACTCTTTCGGTAGCCATCACTCCTTCAGGCACGCCGCAGCCACGACCGCCGCCAGCGCGGTCGACGCGGCCGCCGTAACGAGCAGCCACCACGCCGCCGTCACCTCGGCGAGCGCGCCGCCCGCAGCGATCCCCGCGCTGATCCCGACCAGCAGGCACGTCGTGCTCCAGGTGAAGCTTTCGGCCAGGCGCTCGCGCGGCGAGCATCTCGAAATCAGCTGCGATTGCGTGGCGATCACCGTCGCCATCGGCACCCCCGCAGCGGTGCACGCGAAGGCATAGAGCACGAGGCCGTCTATCGGCACGAGCAGCGCCATGCCGCCGGCCATGAGCGCGAGCGCGGCGACGAATTGCCGATGCAGCGGAGCGCGCCAATGCCGCGCACCGTAAAAGAAAGCGCCTGTGCCGCTACCCATGCTTGCCATCGCAAGCGCGATTCCCGCGACCGCCGGCGCGCCCAAGGCCGCCGCGTGCGCGCTCACCGCGACTTCGAAGAGCCCGAACGCGAACGCATAAAGCACCGTCACACCGAACACCACGCGGAGCTTCGGATAATGCATGACTCCCGCGCGCCCGCGAGCCACGCGCGGCGGTGCCGCCACCCAACGCCTGACCGGGGGCGCACGCATGAAGAATGTGGTGCCGAAAGCTGCGCAAACCGCAGCGAGCAGCACCGCGGCTTCGGGGTGTCCGGCCGCGACGCACGCCGCGACGAGGGCTGGCCCGAGTATGAATACCGCCTCGACCAGCGCCGAGTCGACCGAGTAGGCCGTGGGCAGTAGTGCCGGGTCATCGACGACGCGGGGATACAGAGCGCGGATGCAGGCGCTGATCGGCGGCAGCGTTGCGCCGGCCAGCATTGCCGATGCGCAAATCCATGCCGCGTGCGCTGACGAGAGCACGAGTGCCGACAGCGCAACGAGCGCGCCCGGATAGAGCACGGCGCACGTCGAGAGCACGGGCCGCGGGCCGAGGCGGTCGATGAGACGGCCGAGCAGGGGCGCCACGAGGCCGAGGCCGAGAACGTAGAGCGCGCTCGCAGTGCCGGCGACCACGAACGAGTCCGATCGCCCCTGCACGAAAAGCAGGATCGCGAGACCGGCGAGTCCGATCGGCATACGCCCGGCGATCGAGGACAACATCGTCGTTCGCAGCTCGGGAACGGCGAAAAGATCACGGTAGCGCTGGAGAGAGAACATGAGCCGCTATTACGCTAAGCGCTGCCGTCAAAGGAGCGGCGACAGCCGCATAAGGGGTGCCCTTGCGCCGGAGCGCAGCGAAGGAGCGGCGGATACCTCCTGGCGGCGACAGCCGCATAAGCGGTGCCCTTGCGCCCGGAGCGCAGCGAAGGAGCGGCGTGGACTTTTATTCCCAGACGATCATGCCCGTATACGCGGTGACGAGCACGATCGCACCGAAAGCGATGCGATACCACGCGAAGATCGTGAAATCGTGCGTGGCGATGTAGCGGATCAGCCAGCGCACGCATACGAAAGCCGAGAAGAACGCCGCGATCAACCCGACGCCGAAAACCGGGACGTCCTGCATGCTCATGAGGTGCCGGTGCTTGTAGAGATCGTAGGCGCCGGCGAGCACGAGCGTGGGCACAGCGAGAAAAAACGAGAACTCCGTCGCCGCGCGCCGCGAGAGGCCGAAAAGCATGCCGCCGATGATCGTCGCGCCCGAGCGCGAAGTGCCGGGAATGAGCGCGAAAGCCTGAGCGAATCCGACTTTCAGCGCGTCGGTCCATGTCATGTCCTCCACGGTCTCCACGCGCACGCGGCGCGGGCGTCGCTCCACCACGAGTATGACCACCCCGCCTGCGATGAATGCGATCGCGACCGGCACTGCATGGAAAAGGTGCGCTTTGATGAGACCGCCGAACGCTAGGCCGAGGAGAGCCGCGGGCAAGAACGCGACGGCGAGATTGAACACGAAACGCTGCGCCGCCGGATCGCTCTTCAGACCCGCCAGCGCGTGGCCGAATCGCGCGCGATATTCCCACACGACGGCGAGCATCGCGCCGGTTTGTATCGCAATCTCGAAAACCTTGCCTTTCTCGTCGTGGAAATCGAGGAGCTGGCTCGCGATGATGAGATGGCCGGTGCTCGAGATCGGGAGGAATTCGGTGAGGCCTTCGACGACGCCGAGTATCAGCGCCTTGAGCAGAAGCATAGGTTCCATGGGCGCGCTATTCTAGCCAACCCACCAGAGTGAGCTGCCGCCGACCGGCGGCTCACTCATACCTGAGCGCTTCGATGGGCAGCAGCCGCGAAGCCTTGCGCGCGGGGTAGAACCCGAAGAAAACGCCCACCCCGGCGGCGAAGCCCACGGCGAGCACGACCGCGTTGAGGTCGAGCTCGGTGCGCCAGCCCGCGAAGTGGCCGATCGCGAACGAGCCGCCCACGCCCAGCAGGATGCCGCAAAATCCCCCGGCGAGAGCGAGGGTCACGGCTTCGACGAGGAACTGCGAAAGGATGTCTTTCGCGCGCGCGCCCACCGCCATGCGCAGCCCGATCTCGCGAGTGCGCTCGGTGACCGAGACCAGCATGATGTTCATGATGCCGATGCCGCCAACGAGCAGCGATACCGACGCGACCGCTGCCAGGAGCAGCGTCATGACGCGGGTCGATTCCTCGCGCGCGCCGAGCACTTCGGCGAGGTTTCGTATCGTGAAGTCGTCGTCCTGCCCGGGCTGCAGGCGGTGGCGCTGGCGAAGCAGCGTGCGCATCTCGGCTTCCGCTGCCTTCATGTTCGCGCCGTCGCGAATCTTCACCGAGATCGACCCCGCCGAACGGAGCTTCGCGGCATGGCCGCCTATGACGCGGCTGCGCGCGGTGGTGATCGGCATGAGGATCGTATCGTCCTGGTCGCTGCCAGAGAGGCTCTGGCCTTTCGCCTCGAGCACGCCTATCACTTGCATCGGCACCTTGCGAACGCGGACGATCTGCCCGATCGGGTCGCTGTCGCCGAAGAGGTTGCGCGCGACCGTCTCGCCGAGGAGCACGACTTTGGCGGCACCTTTGAGATCGGCCGCATCGAAAGGCCTCCCCGATGCGACCACCCAGTTGCGCACTTCGAAAAACTCGGGCCATACCCCGAAAAACGCGGTCGACCAGTTGTTGCCGCCGAACACCACTTGGCCCGTGCCGCGCATTGCGGGCGAGGCGGCCTGCACGTCGGCAAGCTCGCGCTGCAGCGCGTAAGCATCGTCGTCGGTAAGCGTCGGGCGCGAACCCGCGCCCATGCGCACCCCACTGGCCGTTATCGACCCGGGAAGAACGACGATCAGGTTGGTGCCGAGCGCCTTGATTTGCTCTTCGACCTGCTGCTGCGCGCCCGCACCGATCGCGATCATCGTGATGACGGCGCCCACGCCGATGATGATGCCGAGCATGGTGAGGAGGCTGCGCATCTTGTTCACGCGCAGCGCGCGCAAGGCGATTCGGATGCCGGCGAGCCAGCTCATAGGGCCTCGGCGACGGTCTGTTCGGAGTAAGGCTCCAGCTCGCGAAGCTTGCGCAGCGCGTCGACGGGCTGCACGCGGCGGTCGTCCACGATGTGTCCGTCGCGGAAAGAGATGACGCGCGAGGCGAAATCCGCGATGTCGTGCTCGTGCGTAACGAGAACCACCGTCAGGCCGCGGCGGTTCAGGTCTTGCAGAAGTCCCATCACCTCGAAGCTCGTGCGCGTATCGAGCGCGCCGGTCGGCTCGTCGGCGAGTATCAGCACGGGATCGTTCACCAGCGCCCGCGCGATCGCGACTCGCTGCTGCTGTCCGCCCGAAAGCTGCGCGGGATGATGCTCCGCGCGCTCCGCGAGCCCGACTTCCTGGAGGCGCAGGAGCGCCCGCTTGTGCCGCTCGTCCGCCGACACGTGGCTGTAGAGGAGCGGCAGCTCGACGTTCTCGAGCGCTGAGGTGCGCGGCAGCAGGTTGAAGCTCTGAAAGACGAAACCGATGCGGTGATTGCGGATAGCGGCCAGCGCGTCGGCCGAGAGCTGCGAGACCTTCTCGCCCGCGAGCCAGTACTCGCCGCCGCTCGGCCTGTCGAGACAGCCGAGCAGATTCATGAAAGTCGACTTCCCGGACCCCGAAGGCCCCATCACGGCGACGAATTCTCCGGTGCGGATTTCCATGGTGACCTTGCCGAGCGCAGTCACCGCGTACCCCTCCATCCGGTACACCTTCGCCAGGTCGCGTACGACGATCAGGGGTTCCACGCGCTCTCGACTCATGAGGCTTCGCGCCGCATCAAAAACCGAAGCGCGGGCCTTTCGACCCCGCGCGGCCTTTCGCCGCGCCTTCGGTTGCGAGCCCGACGATCACCTGGGTGCCTTCCTGAACATCGCCCGCTACGACTTCGGTCGCCGAACCGTCGGTCAGCCCCAGCCGCACCGTGACCGCCGTGGGCTTGCCGTCCACGCCGGGCACCCACAACCGGCCGACGGCCGGGCGCGCCGCGCGGCGGCCGCTCGGCACCATGGCCTCGTAGCGCGTGCGCTGATCCGGGGTCAGCACCTCGGCGATACGCACGCGGCTTTCGCTGCGCAGGCGATCGACCTGGCGCCTTCGATCGGCCTGATTCTCGGTCGTGAGCGCGCCGACCTTCTCGCGCGTCTCGCTCATGATCGTTTCTATTTTCACGCGCTGCTCGGGCGTAAGGGCGAGCGCCTTGGTGAGCCGCTCGATGGCGCCCTGCCCTTTTCCTTTGCCCTTGCCTTTGGCTTTCTCGGCACCCGCTACCGGCGTGCCGCCGTCGACGCTCGCCGGGGGGACGACGTCGCCGGCGCCCGCCGGCCGGTACCGCAGCGCCGCGTTGGGGACCTTCAGCACGTTCTCGCGCGTCTCGATCACCACGCGCACGTTCGCAGTCATGCCCGGGAAGAGGTTGAGATCGGGATTGGACGTCCGTACGACCGCGACGTAGGTGACGACGTTCTGCACCACCTGCGCGGCTTTTCGCATCTGTGCGACGGTCCCGCGAAAGGTTCGACCGGGAAAGGAATCGACTGTGAAAGTCGCCTCCTGGCCCACGCGTATGCGCCCGACTTCGGATTCGTCGATGGACGTGTCCACCTGCATCTGCCGCAGGTCCTGGGCGATCACGAAAAGCTCGGGCGCCTGCAGGCTCGCTGCGACGGTCTGGCCCGGCTCGACAGACTTCTTCACCACGGTGCCGTCCACGGGTGCGCGTATCTGGGTGCGCTCGAGGTCTACGCGCGCCTGCGAAAGCTGAGACTCGCGCTGCTTGACCACCGCGTCCGCGTTGCGCACCTGTGCCTGTCCGACCGCCACCTGCGCCTGCTCGGCCTTCAGCTGCTCGCGGGCGGCTTCCAGCGTCGCGAGCGCCTTGTCGCGCACCGAGGCCGACACGAAGTTCTTCTCGAACAGCATCTGGTTGCGGTTGTATTCGCGCTCCGCCTCGCCCAGGAGCACCCGCGCGCGCGCCACCTGAGCCTGCAGCGCGGCGACGTTCGAGCGCTGGGTGAGCGCGGTCGCGCGCGCGGCTTCGACGTCGGCCATCGCCTGGTTCACTCTCAGCGTGAAAGACTGCGGATCGATGCGCGCGATCAACTGCCCTTTCTTCACCGGCGAATTGAAATCCGCGTAAAGCTCCTGGATCTGTCCCGAGACCTGCGAGCCTACCTGCACCGAAACCACGGGGTTGAGCGTACCGGTCGCCGCAACCGCGGCGGTGATAGTGCCGCGCTCGATTTTGGCGAGCCGATACGACTGCGGAGAGGCAAAAGGATCTTTCCACCAGACGTAACCACCCGCCGCGGCGAGCAGCAGCACGAACCCGATGACGTAGACGGAGGGGCGGTTCATCCGGGAGCCGGGAGACAGCCTTCAGGGAAATGTGCGGATTCTACAGCCCTGAACACAGGCCGCGCCCCGGCAGGGTGTAACCAAACGTTACACCCCGGGCAGCGTAAAGCCCCGGGTGGGGAATCCTGCCTAACCGGATCTGCCCGCAGGGGGTCAGATGCGCTGGTAGGGACTGTGGGTCAAGGGCGGGCGGGGCTCGCGCATCCCTTCGCGCAAGGCGGACTCCACCGCGTCGATCAGCGCGCGCGCCGCGGCGGCGCCGTGGCGCTTCACTTCCTGGCCGATCGCTTCCGCGCGCTCCCTGAACTCGGCGGGAGGCGCGGCCTCGCGACCTTCGGATGCCGCGGTTACGACGTCGCGCAGGTAATCGAACACCAGAGCGACGTCCCGCTCCTGCACGATGCCGCCGAGCAGCGCATCCGCGGCCGGGCGACGCGCGTCCTGCGCGTGAGCCGAAACGCACACGACCAACCCCAGCAATCCTGCAACAACGACGCGCCTCATGTGCCTCCAAATCGCCCCACCCAGGTTATCGGTAGATAACCGAAGGAAGGGAGGTTACGGAGGGAAACCTCGGGTTTCCCTCTGTTCGTGTACCGCAGGCGAACAGTAGTGAGTCCCGATAGGGAAACCTTGGGTTCCCCTCTGTTCGTCCACCGCGCCGAAGGCTGATCGGCCTTCTGGGCCGATCAGACCTTCCTGTAGATCTCCGCGCCCTCTTCGACGAACTGTTTCGCCTTGTCCTGCATGCCGCGCTCGAGCGCCTCTTTCTCGGCGACGCCCTGCTGCGCCGCGTACTCGCGCACGTCCTGCGTGATTTTCATCGAGCAGAAGTGCGGGCCGCACATCGAGCAGAAATGCGCGAGCTTCGCGCCTTCCTGCGGCAGCGTCTCGTCGTGGAACTCGCGCGCCTTGTCGGGATCCAGTCCCAGGTTGAACTGGTCGTCCCAGCGGAACTCGAAGCGCGCTTTCGACAGCGCGTTGTCGCGTATCTGCGCGCCCGGATGCCCTTTCGCGAGATCGGCGGCGTGCGCGGCGATCTTGTACGCCATGATGCCGTCCTTCACGTCTTCCTTGTCGGGAAGGCCAAGATGCTCCTTCGGCGTCACGTAGCACAGCATCGCGGTGCCGTACCACCCGATCATCGCCGCGCCGATCGCGGAAGTGATGTGGTCGTAGCCGGGCGCGATGTCGGTGGTGAGCGGTCCGAGCGTGTAGAAAGGCGCTTCCTTGCAGTACTTGAGCTGCAGCTCCATGTTCTCGCGGATCAACTGCATCGGCACGTGCCCCGGGCCTTCGATCATCACCTGCACGTCGTGCTTCCACGCGACATCGGTGAGCTCGCCGAGCGTCTTCAGCTCCGCGATCTGCGCCTCGTCGTTCGCGTCGTAGTTCGAGCCGGGCCTCAACCCGTCGCCGAGCGAGAACGCGACGTCGTACTGCTTCATGATCTCGCAGATTTCCTCGAAGTTCGTGTAGAGGAAGCTCTCCTTGTGGTGCGCGAGACACCACTTCGCCATGATCGAGCCGCCGCGCGAGACGATTCCGGTCAGGCGCTTGGCGGTCATCGGAATGAACGGCAGGCGCACGCCGGCATGTATGGTGAAGTAATCGACGCCCTGCTCGCACTGCTCGATCAGCGTGTCGCGGTACATCTCCCACGTGAGCTCTTCGGCTTTGCCGTCGACTTTCTCGAGCGCCTGGTAAATCGGCACCGTGCCGATCGGTACAGGCGAGTTGCGGATGATCCACTCGCGCGTCTCATGGATGTGCTTGCCGGTCGAGAGGTCCATGACGGTGTCGCCGCCCCAGCGCGTCGACCACGTCATCTTCTCGACTTCTTCCTGGATTCCCGAGCTCACCGCGGAATTGCCGATGTTCGCGTTGATCTTCACCAGGAAATTCCGGCCGATGATCATCGGCTCGGATTCCGGGTGATTGATGTTGTTCGGGATGATCGCGCGGCCGCGCGCCACCTCGTCGCGCACGAACTCGGGCGTGATGACCTGCGGAATCGCCGCCCCGAAGCTCTCGCCGCGGTGTTGCCGGGTGACGATCTCGGGCAGGCCTTCGCGGCGCTGGGTTTCGCGGATCGCGATGTACTCCATCTCCGGCGTGATGATGCCCTTGCGCGCGTAGTGCATCTGCGTCACGTTCACGCCCGGCTTCGCCCGCCGCGGTTTGCGATGAAGGTTGAACCGGAGCGTCGCGAGCTTGGGATCGGCGAGCCGCTCCTGCCCATAACGCGAGGTCGGCCCTTCGAGCGCTTCGGTGTCGTTGCGCTCCTCGATCCAGCGCGCGCGCAAAGGCGGCAGTCCCGAGCGGATGTCGATTTTCGCGTTCGGATCGGTATACGGCCCCGACGTGTCGTAGACGTAGATCGGCGGATTCGTCTCCGCGCCGAAAGCCGCGGGCGTCTCGGATTGCCTGATTTCGCGCATCGGCACCCGAATGTCGGGCCGCGAGCCTTCGACGTAGACCTTGGAAGAGTTCGGCAGCGGCTGCACGGCGGCTTCGTCGACGTGCGCCGTGGCGTTCAGAAACTTCGGATTGGCGTTCATGATCTCGCTTCTTTGGTGAACGGCGAAGCGCGACGGCCGTGAGCTTCCGACCACGCTTCCCTACGCCGGCATTACCCGTACAGGTTCAGAGGGTCTGTCTCACCCCGCCGCATACCTGCGGCGAGGACCCCTGCGTGAGATGTGAACGCTAATTGAATTATGGGATAATTTCAAGCTCGGCAACTCCTCCCCCGTCACAGAAAAATGCCCGTGCAGAGCGACCTGGAGCGCGCGCGCTTCAACATGATCGAGCAGCAGATCCGCACGTGGGAGGTGCTCGATCAGCGCGTTCTCGACATTCTGTCCAAGGTGCGCCGCGAGGAATTCGTGCCCCAGGCCTACCGGGCGCTCGCTTTCGTCGACATGGAAATACCGCTCGGGCACGGCGAGAGGATGCTGCAGCCCAAGCTCGAGGCGCGTATGGTCCAGGAGCTCGCGATCACGCCGACCGACCGCATCCTGGAAGTGGGCACCGGGAGCGGTTACATGACCGCCCTCATGGCCACCCTCGGGGGACACGTCTACAGCGTGGACATCGTCCCGGACTTCACTCGCGCCGCTTCCGAGCGACTCGCCGCGGCCGGGGTGCGCAACGTGACGCTCGAAACCGGGGACGCGTCGCGCGCGTGGGACAAGCACGCCCCGTACGATGCGATCGTGCTCACCGGTTCGGTGCCGCTGCTGCCGGAAGGTTTCCTGCCGGGTCTCAAACCCGGCGGCCGCCTCCTCGCGGTCGTGGGCGAGCCCCCCGTGATGACAGCCCGGCTCGTGACGAGCGCGGGAGGTGGCGCGGTCAGCGCCGTCACGCTTTTCGAGACCTGCATCGCACCGCTGAAAAACGCGCCGCAGCCCGAGCGCTTCGTGTTCTGAGCGCGGCCGACCCGATGCCGCGCAAGCGAAAGCTCCTGGCATGAGCACCGGAACCCATGGGCTGCGGTGCCTGCTCACGTGCGCCCTCGCTTTCGCGCTGCCGGGAGCCGCGCATTGCGCGGACCTCCTCGAGGTCTACCGGCAGGCGCGCACTTCCGACGCGGTGTATGCGGCTGCGCGAGCGACTTGGGCCGCCGCACAGGAGCGCATTCCACAGGCGCGCGCAGGGCTCCTCCCGCTCGCGTCGCTTTCGGCGTCCGCGCAGTACAACGACCGCAACACCCGCTTTCGCGATTCGAGCGTGCCTCGCTCCAACGCCGAATTCGGCTCGACGGGTTTCACGCTTTCGGTCACGCAGCCCATTTACCGCAGGCAGAGCACCGTCGCCTACCAGCAGGCGCTGACTCAGGTCGAGCAGGCCGACGCGCAGCTCGCGCTGGCGGCGCAGGACCTGATACTGCGCGTCTCGCAGGCGTACTTCGACGTCCTGCTCGCGCAGGACAGCGTGGCTTTCGCCGAAGCGCAGAAAACCGCGATCGGCCAGCAGCTCGAACAGGCAAAGCGCAATTTCGAAGTCGGCACCGCGACGATCACCGACACCCACGAAGCGCAGGCGCGCTACGACCTCACTACGGCGCAGGAGATCGCGGCGCGCAACGATCTCGAGCTGCGCAGGCGGGCGCTGGAGCAGGTGATCGGGCGCGCGGCGCCGCCGCTCGCCGCCCTCGGTGCGCAGTTCACCCTGAAACTGCCGGACCCGGCGCGAATGGAGCCGTGGGTCGACCTCGCGCTGAAGAGCAACCTCCAGGTCCGGGTCTCGCAAAGCGGCCTCACTTTCGCCACGCAGGAGATCGCGCGCAATCGAGGCGCTCACTATCCGACGATCGACGCCTTCGCGACCGCCTCGGAATCGGGATCGGGATCGGGATCGACCAGCACCACCGGTGTGGCGACCGACACGCGCAGCGCCGTCATCGGCCTGCAGCTTTCGCTGCCGCTGTATCAGGGTGGCGCGATCAACTCGCGCGTTCGGGAGTCGATCGCGATCGAAGACCGCGCGCGCCAGGACCTCGAAAACGCGCGCCGCGCCGCCGAGTTCAGTGCGCGCCAGGCTTTTCTCGGCATCACCAGCGGAACGGCGCAGGTGCGTGCGCTCGAAGCGGCCCTGGTGTCGACGGAAAGCCAGCTCTCGAGCACGCGGCTGGGACAGGAAGTGGGCGTGCGCACCCAGGTCGACGTGCTCAATGCGCAGCAACTGCTTTTCAGCGCGCGCCGCGACCTGGCGCAGTCCAAGTACAACTACGTGCTCTCCCTGCTGCGCCTCGAAGCGGCGATCGGCGACCTCACCGAGGACGACCTCGTGGCCGTCAATCAATGGCTGGATAGAAGCGGGACAAGATAGCCCCTCCCCGCTGGCGGCCCACGTTGGGCCCGCGGGGGGACAGAACTAGCCCCTCCCCCTACCCCTCCCCAACGCCGGGGAGGGGAGTAACCGACGTCACTCTCACGCCGTGCGGTCGGGCGCTTTGAGCGTGATGATCGCCATGACGCGCTCTGTCGCGCCCTGATGCGCGCGAGCGAACTCGATGCCGCGCTCGCCCATGCGCTCGAGCGCGCTGCGATCCTGCAGCAGCCGCGCCGCCGTGCGCATGAGCTCTTCAGCGCTCTCCACGCGCAGCGCGGCGCCGGCTTCGATCGCACCGCGTGCGGCTTGCGTGAAGTTGTAGGTGTGCGGCCCGACCAGCACCGGCTTCCCCGCCGCGCACGCTTCGATCAGGTTCTGTCCGCCGAAAGGAAGCAGGCTGCCGCCTACGAAAGCCGCGTCGCACGCGGCGTAATACGCCGGCATCTCTCCCATGCTGTCGCCGAGCAGCACGCGGACGTCCGCGGCGACCGCGATCCCCGCACTGCGGCGCCGGTACGCGAGCGTGCGCGCTTCGAGCAGTGCCGCGACTTCGTCGAATCGCCGCGGATGGCGCGGCACGATGACGAGGAGCGCCTCCGGCGGCAAATGCGGCAAGGCATCGAGCAGCAGCGCTTCCTCGCCGTCGCGAGTGCTCGCCGCGAGCAGCACGCGGCGCTCGCCGAGATCCGTGCGCCAGCGCCGGCCGAGGTCAACCAGCGCCGGTGCAGCCGCGACGTCGAACTTGAGGTTGCCGGTGACGTGCACGTCGCGGGCGCCGAGCGCGCGCAGGCGTTGCGCGTCTTCCTCGCTTTGCGCAGCGATCGCCGTCAGCGCGCCGAAAGCTTCGCGCGACAGCGCCCGCACGCGCGCATAACCGCGGAACGAGCGCTCCGAAAGGCGCGCGTTGACCAGATGCAGCGGGACCGCGCGGGCCTTGCACGCATGCACGAGGTTCGGCCAGATCTCGGTCTCCAGCAGCACGCCCAGCTCGGGTGCGAAGCGGTCGAGAAAGCGCGCGACGGCAGCCGGATAGTCGTACGGCAGATACGCCTGCAGCACGCGTTCGCCGAAAAGCGCTGCGCCCGCCCGCCGGCCCGTCGGCGTCGTGTGCGTCAGCAGGATCCGGTGCTGCGGATAGCGCTCGAGGAGTGCGCGCACCAGCGGCTCCGCCGCGTGCGTCTCGCCGACCGAAACCGCGTGCAGCCAGACGACGGGCCGTGAATCGCGCGACCCGCCATAGCGTCCGAAGCGTTCCGCGAGATGCGCTCGATAACCGGGTTCCCGGCGCGCACGCCAGGCGAGCCGCGCGAGCCCGAGCGGCAGGAGCGCGTGGACGAGAGCGCTGTAAGCGAAGCGCGCGGCGCTCATGCGCAGAGCCGGTCGAGCTCCCGCATCACTGCGTCCACGCCGGGATGCGCGGTCGGCGTGCCGACATTCGCCGCGCGCGCGCAGCCGTAAAGGCCGGTCGCCGCAGGGTCGGTGGAGACGTAAATGCCGACCGTGGGCACGCCGAGCGCGCCCGCGAGATGCGTGAGACCGGTATCGACGCCGACGGCGCAGCGCGCCCCGGCGAGCAGCGACGTCGCCTCGGCGAGTGTGAGACGGGGCGGGACGACGCTGTCCGGGACGGCCGCCGAGAGCTTCTCGCTGCGCGCGCGCTCGCGCTCGCTGCCCCACGGAAACACACTGCGTATGCCCTGCTCCGCGAGCGTGCGGCCGAGCGCGATCCAGCTTTCTTCTGGCCAAAGCTTCGCGCGCGCGCTCGTCGCGTGGACGAGAACCGCGTACGCCTTCGGGGGAAGCCAGCCGAGCCCGCCCGCGAGCGCGGCTACGCCGTAATCGACGACAGCCGCGTGCGTATACCCGAGCGCCTGTGACGCAATGCTGCGGTTGCGCTCGACCGCGTGCAGCGCACGCGGCACGTCGAAAGTGCGGTCGTAGAAAGGAAACAACGGCTCGCGCGAAGCGCGCCAGCCGAGCCCGTAACGCCGCCCTCGCGCGACGCGGGCGACGATCGCGCTCTTGAACAGGCCCTGCGAGTCCACGACCGCGTCATATCGCGGGCGCCTCAGCTCGCTGCGGAATACGTTCATCTCACGCCAGGTCGCCGGCCTGTAGAGCCGCGCGCGCCAGCGGCGCACCGCGACCGGTATCGTCCGGGCGACGCCGGGATGCAATGCGGGAAGGGCCGCAAAACGCTCTTCCACCACCCAGTCGATCTCCACGCCCGGTATCGCCGCAACGATGTCGCTCACCACCGGAAAGTTGTGCACTACATCGCCCAGCGAAGACGTCTTCACCAGCAGTATGCGCGGCATGAGCTGGGCTATGTATATGTTATGATTGGAAAAGTATTGGCAGTGCGTGGGCGGAGGGTAACATCCGCTGCGCCAAAACCCAACCCGCGCAGCCTCGTCGGCCGCGCCTTTCCGCGAACCACCCACCGCGAGACCCATACGTGATCCTCGTCACCGGCGGCGCCGGCTTCATCGGCTCGAACTTCGTCCTCGACTGGCTGGCGACCGAAGGCACGCCCGTGGTCAACCTCGACAAGCTGACCTATGCCGGCAACCTCGAGAATCTCGCCGCGGTTCGAGACGATCCCCGCCACGAATTCGTGCAAGGCGACATCGGTGACCGGGCGCTCGTGGAATCGTTGCTCGAAAAGCACCGTCCGCGCGCCGTCGTTCATCTCGCCGCCGAGAGCCACGTCGATCGCTCGATCCACGCGCCCACCGACTTCATCCAGACCAACGTCGTCGGCACCTTGGCGCTCCTCGAGGCCGTGCGCTCGCACTGGTCGGCATTGCCTGCGGCGGAGCGCGAGAGCTTTCGCTTCCTGCACGTCTCCACGGACGAAGTCTATGGGTCGCTCGGCGAGAACGATCCCGCGTTCTGCGAGGCGACGCCGTATGCGCCGAACAGCCCCTATGCCGCCTCCAAGGCGGGCTCCGATCACCTGGTGCGCGCCTACCATCACACGTACGGGCTGCCGACGATCACGACGAACTGCTCCAACAACTACGGGCCTTATCAGTTTCCGGAGAAGCTCGTTCCGCTGATGATCGTGAATGCGCTGGAAGGCAAGCCGCTGCCCGTTTACGGCGACGGTCGCAACGTGCGCGACTGGCTGTACGTGGCCGACCACTGCGCGGCGATCAGGGTTGCGCTCGCTCGCGGCGCGCCGGGGGAGACTTACAACGTCGGGGGCCGCGCCGAGCGCGCCAACACCGACGTCGTCACCGCGATATGCGCGATTCTCGACGAGCTTCGCCCGCAGCGCGCGCCGCACCGGAAGTTGATCGAGTACGTCGCGGACCGGCCCGGTCACGACCGCCGCTACGCGATCGACTCGCGCAAGATCGAGCGCGAGCTGGGCTGGCGACCCCGTCACGCTTTCGAGAGCGGCCTGCGCGCGACCCTACAGTGGTACCTTGCGCACATGGACTGGGTCGATGCGGTCAGAAGCGGCAGCTATCGGCAGTGGATCGACGACAACTACGGAACGCGGGGCGCGCCTCGCCGATGATCAAAGTCATCACCGGCGAGCTGAAAGGCACGCTCGTGCTCGTTCCGGATGTTTTCGCCGACGCGCGCGGCCTCTTCATGGAGGCTTACAACGAGCGCGACTTCGCGAAGGCGACCGGCCTCGCGCCGCGCTTCGTTCAGGACAATTACGCGAAATCCGCGCG
>Ga0105106_10000467_pt1 | contig 28226 bp, 19 predicted proteins | sample PPLLaktember2015_5_FD_79109 | JGI IMG/M metagenome (GOLD analysis project Ga0105106, IMG submission 79109) | Freshwater sediment microbial communities from Prairie Pothole Lake near Jamestown, North Dakota, USA - PPLs Lake P8 Core (1) Depth... | ecosystem: Environmental > Aquatic > Freshwater >...
AGGCATCGATGTAATTGTATGTGACCACCATTACCCGGGTGATGAGATCCCCAAAGCCCTGGCTGTTCTTGATCCGAAACAGCCTGGATGCAACTATCCCTACAAGGAGCTCTCGGGATGCGGGGTGGGCTTCAAGCTGGTGCACGCTTATTCGAGGGTTCACGGAATTCCTTTCGGCAAAATTGCCGGGTACCTCGATCTCGTTGCCGTAAGCATTGCTTCCGATATTGTTCCTCTTACCGGAGAGAACAGGGTGCTTGCCTACTTCGGACTGAAACAGCTGAATGATTCTCCCAGGACAGGCCTGAAGGAAATAATCCGTGAAGCGGAGGTGTGCCGTGCCCTGACCGTTGAGGATGTTGTATTCAAGATAGGTCCAAGGATAAATGCCGCCGGAAGGATGGAGGCCGGCAGCAAGGCAGTGGAACTCCTCATTTCGAGCGACGTAAAACTGGCAACGGGTATAAGCAAGGAGATCAATAACTTTAACATTGAAAGGAGAACCGTCGACCGCTCAATAACTACCGAGGCAATGCGGATGATCTCCGAGGACCAGAGAACCGTGAATGCCAAGACCACAGTTCTTTTTAATCCTTCATGGAAAAAGGGAGTGATCGGAATTGTCGCTTCGAGACTGATTGAAACCTATTACCGGCCCACCGTTATCCTTACCGAATCAAACGGTTTTGCCACAGGTTCGGCGCGGTCCGTACAGGGATACGACCTTTACCAGGCGATAGAGTCGTGCAGCGACCTTCTCGAAAGTTTCGGCGGACATATGTTTGCTGCCGGCCTTACCCTGAAGAAGGAAAACATAAAACCGTTCATGGAGCGTTTCGAGCAGTTTGTGAATGACACGATTACCGAAGAGCAGCTCGTTCCCAGGATTTTCGTCGATTGCGAACTTTCCTTCCCTGAGATCACCGAGGAGTTTTTCAATTTTCTGACCAAGTTCCAGCCCTTCGGTCCTGAAAATATGTCCCCGATTTTTGCATCGAGAAATGTTTTTGATAAGGGAACCGGAAGAATGGTAGGCTCCAGCGGCGAGCATCTTAAGCTTGACCTCTGCCACGAATCGACAGGTTCGAAAACATTCCCCGCAATTGCCTTCAGCCAGGCAGAGCATTTTGAATACATTAAAGCCGGCAAGCCGATTGACATCTGCTATTCGATCGAAATGAACGATTTCAGGGGCAACCGTAACCTTCAGCTGAATATCAGGGATATTAAAATCAACAGGTAAGTTTAGGAAAATGGAATGTCCGTTACTGGTTACTGGTTACTGGTTACTGGTTAAAACCAGCACCCAGCAACCGGAAACAGAACCCATCAACCAGCTACAAGCAACAAGTAACCAGCAACAGGCAACCAGCACCATGTGCCAGTCATATCATTAAAACATCATTTTTACCTGCATTTTCAATTCCTTTGAGTTCTTTTCGCTTTCACTTTCAGACGCCATTTCCGTGATCGCGAATTTGATCCTGAAATCGATGGATTTACTCGCTTTCCAAGCGATCATAATATAACTCCTGCTGCCTTCTCCTGATAATGCCGGGATGCTAAAGCTGTTGAGGAGGTCATTTTCATAAGCATAGAGCCTTGAATCCCAGCTATCTGTTTTAAAGATTGAGTATCTGAACCAGACCGATACCGGTATCTTTGCAAACCTGTAACATATATCCTGTAGTACAAGCATCCCAATTCCTCCGTCTGGAAGTGCTGTTTTGTAATCAAGACGAGTGGTTAAAATCAGATTATCTGACGGAAAATACTTGAAGATGCCTTTTATTGATTGGGTTTTAAATCCCTCCTGTTTTCTTACACCGCTGCTTTCCTGACGGTTTAGTGCTGACTTTCCGGAAGTGTAAACTGCCTCGAATGCTATCATATCAGACGGAAGATATTTTAGTCTCAGCTCTCTTTTAACTGCCAGCGACGGGGCACTGCACCTGTATTTAAGCCATGGGTTGACGCGCAGATCGCATCCTGCGCTCAGGAAAAGATACCTGGCAGCCTCAAAGGTAAAGTTGGCAAACACACCTCTGATATTGTCCCCGGCTGAACTGCTGAAAAGCCCTCTGCCGTGGAAGCTTTTGAATCCTGGTTCATAATCACGGTACAGTACATTCATCATCAGCCTGTCGGAAGGACGGAACGAGAGCCCCTGTACAAATGCAAACTTTTTACCCTGGTTTGAAGATATCTCGCCATAAAGCAGGAATCTGCCAAAAACTGATTTATAGTAAGCAGTGGCAGTTGTATTTACGGCTCCGGTAAAATCAAAAATATCTTCCGGGCCCGGATCTCTTTGCCCGGCCGGGTGGCTAAACCGGCTGCCTGTCCATAAAACACCCAGCCTGAATTCCCTGAAGCCGGTTGATGCGTTTATCCCGTAGCAAAACTCTGTCACGGCATCCTTGCCTGCTACGGAAGATATGGTGTTGTGCAACCCGCTCCGCTGGAATGTTTCAATGAATCTTTCCTTTTCATTGTCAATTGTATCGACGGTCGCATCGATCCTGTTTATGGAACTGAAAAAAGTCAATCCGGTTCTTCCTGCCTGCAACTGGACCGCTCCCCCCCTGAAAAAAATGTTTTCATCGGTTGAAGTATAGGATTTTATCTCATCACCTCCCGATAAATAACCCGGCTGGGTAAGTGACAGACCAGTAATGAGTCCGGTATTTATGCCAGTTCCCATTCCAAAGCGTGCTCCGAAATCACCAGCAATAATTTTCCGGAGAATGCCTTTGCCGGTCCAGGCAATGCTTGCCGAAAAAAAGTCAGGAAGCGGAGGTTTTCCGGTGAGAAGAAATTCTCCTGCATCTTTTTCGCCAGTGAAACCTCCTGAAAACCGGCCAACCGAAAATTTATATCTGGTGAGTAATTTCCATGGCGGACCCGGAGCTGATGTGTCTGAAGCCAGAAACCGTTGTGAAAAGCTTGAAAGCAAAACGCTTCCCGGACGTGATGAAACAGATCCGGAGCCCGGTTCTGAATTAAGTGAAAGAAATGGAGAAACCATGCGGGCAAGGTCAGGATCGAAGCCGGGGATGGATGCAATTTCGTAAATGGAATAAATTTTGCCTGTGGTATGGATATAATCTGCCAGGGCTTTTACCTGAAAGTCGGTCAGAAAGAAAAGACGCGACAATTCAGATTCATCAGCGGAATTAATCCGGACCGGCTTTTCAATCAGGTCATTTAGTTTTTCTGCATATATCTCAGCTGCCTCAGGGTAGCTTTCATCATCTGCAAGTTCCTCGACAATGGTACCTATTATTTCCGAAGTTTTCTCCTCCTGGCTAAAAGAGCCTGACGGGAACAGGATTAAATCAAGTATTAGTATTATCTTTTTCATCCATCTATTTACAAGAAAGTTCTTCAAGTTTTTATTTTAGCCTGAATATTATTGAAGCCGACGAGGTTACGCCAAGCATCTCATGAGTTGCAAATCCCAGGTCGAGTTGTGCAGATTTCAGCAGGTACCCGATTCCAAAGCTGAATGAAGTATTCTCACTTCTGTACCCCCCTCTTATCCTGAAGTTTTCCGAAGGTCCATATTCAAATCCGGCTTTAAGGTCAATAATGTCTCCGGTGCTCATCTCCGCCTCAGCGCATGCAAACAGGCTGCTGTTCAGCCATATCCCTGCCCCTGCCCGGAGCGACGACGGCATATAATTCTTCCTTAAAGAATTCGGTACCGGATTAAACAGGTGAATTCCAATGCTGATCTTTTCTGATGGAGTTATCAGCATACCGGCCTCGAAGGTCAGCGACCTTCTTTCATTGTAATCTCCGGCAGTTTTTTCGGCGAAAAAGTCGGTTTGAATTCCTGCGGAGATCTTTTCGGATAATTTTAATCCGCATGCAAGTCCTGCCGAATGACGCATAAAGTCTTTGTAACCAAAGTGGCGGTAAACCGCTCCGATTCCTGCATTCCCTGCAGGCATGACAAAGGCTGCTGATCTGGTTCCAAGCTCGCTTATGCTGAATCTGTTCTGGAAGCAGAATCCAAGTGCTGCTGATTTTTGGTGCGGGAGTAAAGCCTGGTTATGGAATGCTGACCAGAATCCAGGTCCCATAACACATGAGAAGCCCATCCCTGATTCTGCAGCGCCGGCAGCCGGAAAAAACGGATCATGGCCGGAGGCTGGGAAAAAGAGAAAAATAAATAAAACCGAAACAGGTATTTTGTGCAGCGAGAACAAACTGTTTCAAATTACACTCCTAATATAAAACAAAAAAACCTTTCCTGTAAAAGAAAGTGAATTTTTTTTATTTTCTTTTATTGTTTTAACCTCTCCCGAGCTCTATGGATTTCAACCCCCTAAATCCCCCATCTGGGACTTTAGATCGATCTTCTTCTTAAGCCCCCCATTTGGGGGGTTGGGGGGTTGATCAGTTCTGGGGGATGAGATCAGTTTGTTTTGAAAGGATATTTGATTTTTTTCAGCTCCTCGTTGGCCTCCACGATTTTCTGCTTCAGCCCCTCCTTGTATTTTATCACCTCCTTCATTACATCGTTGTCTCCGGCTGCGATGATCTGTGCCGCAAGGATACCGGCATTCTGTGCAGCATTGATGCCCACAGTGGCTACAGGTATTCCCGGAGGCATCTGCAGTATCGACAGAATTGAATCGAGTCCCTCGAGTGAGACTTTAACCGGAACACCTATGACCGGAAGCGGAGTCATTGCAGCAATTACCCCGGGGAGGTGTGCAGCCATTCCGGCAGCAGCAATGATAACTTTTATTCCTCTCCCTGCAGCACCCCTGGCAAATTTTTCGACCTCTTCCGGAGTGCGGTGTGCCGAAAGGGCATTGATCTCAAATGGTATACTGAAGTCGTTCAGGACTTGGGCTGCTTTCTCCATCACAGGCAGATCGGATGTGCTCCCCATTATTATGCTTACAATCGGTTTCATTTTAAATATTTTAATTTAACTTCCTGTCATGGACAAAAATAAGCTATTATTTTCATAATTTCGCAGGGGCTGATTTTTCAAAAGCAGATGTATGAAAGAAGTACAGATCCTTGATAAAAGGTTCAGGGAATATATTCAGGAAAGCGATCTCCAGAAAAGGATAGTTGAGCTTGCCGGTCAGATCAATAACGATTTTGCAGGTAAAGAGGTGATCTTCGTTGGTATTCTTAACGGGGCTTTTGTTTTTGCAGCCGACCTTTTCAGGAGAATCGATCTCAAGGCGCGCATAACTTTTATAAAACTCGCATCCTATGCAGGAACAACCTCCTCGGGAGAAATCAGGGAGCTTATCGGATGGAACGAGGACCTGAAGGGCAAGTCGGTAATAATAATTGAAGATATTGTCGACAGCGGAGTAACCCTGGAACATACAGTTGATAACCTGATAATCAGGGATGTCAAAGAAATCAGCATTGTCTCTCTTCTTCTCAAGCCTGCAGCATACAAGAAAAATATTCAGATAGATTATGTCGGTTTCGAAATTCCGAATGATTTTGTTGTGGGTTACGGTCTTGACTATAACGGTGAGGGAAGAAATCTACCGTCCGTATTTTCCCTGGTATCATGAAATTTAATTCAAACTATAATAAAACTAATACTCATATGGTTAATTTTTTGATTTTTGGCCCTCCCGGATCCGGCAAGGGAACACAGTCGGTCAGGCTCGCTGAGAAATTCAATCTTACACATCTCTCCACCGGCGACATGCTGCGCGCGGAAATTTCAGCGGGAACTGAGCTTGGCAAAAAGATGAGCTCCATAATGTCGAAAGGCGAGCTTGTCCCCGATGAAGTTGTCATCGAAATGATTGCTGCAAGGATCGACAGTACAAAAGGATCAGCCGGATTCCTTTTTGACGGTTTCCCGCGTACTGTTGCCCAGACTGAAGCGCTCGAAAAGATGCTGAATGAAAGGAAGATGAAGATCGACAGCATGCTTGTGCTCGATGTCGATCATGATGAACTTGTGAAAAGGCTAATCCTCAGGGCAGAACAGTCAGGCCGTCCCGACGACAAAGACCCTGCAGTCATCGAGAACAGGATCGATGTTTACAAGGCAAAAACCGAGCCTATCATAGAATACTGCCGCCAGAGAGGTATATATCAGCCTGTTAACGGTATGGGAACAATTGAGGATATCTTCGGAAGACTAAGCAAGCACATGAAGAAACATCTCAAACCTTAAAATGTCAGGATCGAACTTTGTTGACTATGTGAAGATATATTGCCGTTCCGGCAACGGGGGTCCTGGCTCAGCCCATCTGCGCAGGGAGAAATTCATCCCAAAGGGCGGACCTGACGGCGGCGATGGAGGAAGAGGCGGACATATTATCCTCAGGGGTAACAACCAGATGTGGACACTCCTGCACCTTCGATACCGGCGTCATATTTTCGCAGGCAATGGTGAATCAGGCGGCGCACAGCAATCGACAGGTGCCGACGGTGAGGATATCCTGATTGAAGTTCCGCTGGGTACTATCGCCAGGAAGGAAGATACAGATGAGATCCTCTTTGAAATCACCAGTCATGGCGATGAGAAGATCCTTGCAAAAGGCGGCCGCGGCGGACAGGGGAACACTCATTTTAAATCGGCAACCAATCAGACACCCCGCTATGCACAGCCCGGAGAACCAGGTATTGAGGAGGCTTTTATACTTGAACTGAAAATCCTGGCTGATGTCGGACTGGTAGGATTTCCGAATGCCGGAAAATCAACCCTTCTTTCCGTTGTTTCAGCGGCAAAACCCAAAATTGCAGATTATCCGTTCACTACCCTTGTTCCCAACCTCGGAATAGTATCCTACAGGGATAACAAATCATTTGTAATGGCTGACATTCCCGGGATCATCGAAGGCGCGCACGAGGGCAAGGGCCTCGGTATAAGGTTCCTGCGGCATATAGAGCGAAACTCGATACTTCTGTTTATTGTTCCGTCCGACAGTAAGAATATTTTCGACGAATATGAGATTCTTGTTAATGAGCTGAAAATGTACAATCCGGAATTGCTCGACAAGAAACGGCTTCTGGGGATCTCAAAATCAGACCTCCTCGACGAGGAGCTTAAGAATGAGATCAGAAAGGAACTTCCGGATGTCTCACGTGTCTTTTTCTCCTCCATAACCGGGGAGGGGATCAATACCCTTAAGGACATGATCTGGAAAGTACTGAATAATTAGTAATAAAAATGGCCGAACAATTAGACCAGCAGCTTTTCCTGTTCCTGAACTCAGCACATTCACCTTTCTGGGATAAGATAATGTACGTCCTGAGCATGAGACTGGTCTGGGCGCCTCTCTATATAGCAATACTTGTCTTCCTTGGAATTAGATATAAAAGAAGGTTCTGGTTCTTGCTGTTATTCCTTATCCTGGCGGTTACACTGGCCGACAGGGTTTCGGTGCTTATCAAATATGCGGTCGATCGTCCCCGGCCGTGTCACGAAACTTCGCTTCAGGGACTTGTTCACATGGTAAACGGGGTGTGCGGAGGGATGTACGGCTTTGTCTCCTCCCATGCATCAAACTCATTCAATGTTGCATTCCTCAGCCTGATATTCGTAAAAAGGAAATGGTATACCGTCCTTATCATCATCTGGGCATCAGCCGTAAGCTACAGCAGGATATACCTCGGCGTCCATTATCCGGGAGATGTGGTTTGCGGCGCATTGCTTGGAGCATTAATAGGATGGGGAGTTTATAAATTATTTGAAGCTTTCAATAAGAGGATTCAACCCCTTGCCCCCTGAAAGTGAGTCCTTGAAGAGTACTGGATTTGTAGCCCCCCTTGGGGGGTTGGGGGGTGTCGCAAGATTGTAGGATTTTAAAGGCACGGATTGCAAATCCGCGCCAGCGAATTTCAGGAAAATGTTCTGCATCAGCCTTAATTCCACCGACCCCTTTTTCAACCTTGCAGTTGATGAATACCTACTTAAGAACAGCAGGGAGGAATTTCTTATCCTCGGCATCAACCAAAGATCCGTCATAATAGGAAAGCACCAGAGCGCTCACAGGGAAACAAACACAAGATTCATTAAGGTAAACAATATCCCGGTTATCAGGAGAATTACAGGAGGAGGTACCGTGTTCCACGATACGGGAAACCTCAATTTCTCTTTCATTCTGAACAGCGGGGAGGGAAAGCAGATCGACTTCAGGAAGTATACGCTCCCGGTGATCAGTTTTTTGTCAACCCTCGGCATTGAAGCAAAATTCGGGGGCAAAAATGATTTGCTGGCAGGAGGACTTAAGATCTCTGGAAATGCCGAACATGTTTACCGCGACAGGGTACTTCATCACGGAACCCTGCTTTTCAATGCCAGCCTGGAGATGTTGAGAGGTTCGCTCAGGAAAGACACTTCCGGATATACAACCAGAGCTGTGAGATCAAATCCGTCTCCGGTAACAAACCTCGCCGGCAAGCTTAAGGGTGTTGACACTATTCAAAATTTCAGGTCACTGATGCTGAACTGGTTCCTAGAAAACAACCCAGGCTCAGTCACAGGTGAACTTTCTGCAGGGGAAACCGAAAGGATCAGATCGCTGGCGGATGCAAAATACCGGACCTGGGAATGGAATTATGGTTACGGACCAGAATATCTTTTCAGCAACAGGTTTGAATTCAAAGGTAATGAGGTTCAATGCAGTCTGCTGGTAAGGGAAGGAATCATAACAGAAATCATCGTAAAGGGTTCGGTCGAACTGGAAGGGGCTTGCCGAAACATGACAGGATGCAGGCACATGACGGAAGATGTTCAGCAAGTTCTCGAAAAAGAAAATATCTTTAACCCGGAATTCGATATTTTCAGTTTCTTTTAAAACATATCTCAGTGGAACTCTGTGCCTTCTCAGTGAATCTCTGTGTAAGTTTTTGTAATACATTTTGTTACACAGAGTTCCACAGAGGAGTCACAGAGCTCCACAGAGTGAATTATTTGATAGGATCACTCTATGGATGTAATTAAATCAATAATAGTCTGGCTGGTGGGTATTGTTTATATGCTCCTGTTTTTTCCGGTTACATTTCTTGTCTGGCTCATCGTACTGCCATTCGACTCCAAAAGAAAGATCATCCACTGGATGCTGACCCTTCAAAGCCTTGTCCTTGTCAGGATTCTGCCGATATGGAAAGTCAGAATTGAAGGCAGGGAAAAAGCCCTGAAACGAACACCCTGTGTAATAGTTTCAAATCACCAGTCAATCCTTGATATCCTTCTGGTTAACAGCCTTCGCTACCCTTATAAGTGGATATCAAAGATCGAGAACATGAAAGTGCCTGTTCTTGGCTGGTATCTAAGGATGGCTGACTATCTGGTTGTCGACAGGGGAAACCATGAGAGCAAAGAACTGATGCTGGAGAGATCATTGGTATGCCTCAGGGAGGGGACTTCAATAATGATGTTTCCTGAAGGGACAAGGTCGGTCGACAGGGAAATAGGTTTTTTCAAACGGGGTGCATTCCAGCTGGCTATAAGCGCTCAGGTCCCTATACTTCCGATAGTGCTCGACGGATCAGGGGATGTGCTTCCCAAGCATGGCTTTATTTTCACAACCGGCCATAAAATCAGGATTAAAGTATTTGACCCAGTACTACCTGAATCATTTAATACCGGCGATCCGGATCTGCTGTCGCGGAATATGAGTAATTTTATGACTGAGGCTCTTAAAGAATTGAGGGGCAAATCATAATATGGCACACAGCATGTCGTACCGCAGAATCCTGCAAAGGATGGGATACTATAATTACCAGCAGGGACTTATATTTCATCACCTTGATGAGGAGGGAAGCTGGAATAATCATCTGAAGAATTGCCGGAATTTTATCCTGAAGGCGCTCGATTATTTCAAACCATTAAAAGTTACGGTTTTTGGAAGCGGGTGGCTGCTAGATCTGCCGCTGAAGGAGATGACTGACATGGTAACCGAAATCAATCTTGTTGATATAATTCATCCTCCCGAAGTAAAGGAACAGGTTGCCGGTATGAAAAAAGTAATACTGAGGGAAGAAGATATTTCAGGAGGGCTTATAGATGAGGTCTGGCGTCAAGCAGGTCACAGGACTTTCATGAACAAGCTCAGGTCGCCCGATGATATTCCTGTCAACGAATACCAGCCCGGTTTTGAGACCGGAATGGTCATTTCCCTTAATATTCTCACCCAGCTCGAAAACCTGCCTCTTGAATTCCTCAGGAAGAGGACCCTGAAGAATGAGGAGAGCTTTCTGCGATTCAGAACGAGGGTGCAGTCGGAGCATATATCACTTCTTAAGAAACATGAATCGGTTCTTATCACCGATGTTTCGGAAGTCATAACCGCCAGATCGGGAAATGTCACTGAAAATCCATCATTGCTGGCTGCCCTGCCTGAAGCAAAGCTAAGGGAAGAATGGACATGGGATTTTGATCGAAAAAAATCTGATTATTACGGCAAAAAGTCGGTTTTCAGGGTTTCAGCAATGCTCTTGTAGGATGAAACCAGCAGATATCAGAAATACATATATCGATCTGAAGCAGAAAAATGAGATCCTTCTTGCAGGATTGAAGAAGCAGCACCTGATTATTTCGCTGGTCAGGCTCTTTGTCTTCATTGCCGGAGGAATTCTCACAGCATTCGCGTTCAGTCATTCGGTGATCTGGGGTGTTATCTCCCTATTGCTTACATTCGCCTCCTTCCTTTTTCTGGTGATGAAATTCGAGGATTATTCAGACAAAATTGCAATTACTGAAAACCTTGTCAGGATAAATTTAAATGAAATAAGTGCTCTTGATGGGGATTTTTCACCTTTTGACGGTGGTTCTGACCTGATTGACCCCAGGCATGATTTCTCAGGTGATTTGGACCTTTTTGGCGATGATTCCCTTTTCAGATACCTTAACAGGACAGTAACCGGCTCCGGCAGGTACCAGCTTGCAGGATGGCTCTCTGAACCATATAATCTGAGGGAAGAAATAGCGGAAAGGCAGGAAGCTGTCAGGGAACTTGCAGGGAAGCTTGATTTCCGTCAGCAATTCATGGCTTTTGGCCTTGACAAGCCCCTTAATGATGAGGAAATCATGAGCCTGATTAAATGGCTTGAAGGAGGAGAAGATTATTATTCGTCCCCGATTTTGAGGGGCTCATCCATGTTTCTGCCGCTCACGGCCGTTGTTACTCTCATGCTGGTCATTGCCGGGGTCATCCCGTTTACGGTTTTCCTGGCCCTTTATATTTTCAATCTTCTCCTTATTGCCGTTTTCCTCAAAAGAAGCAACAGGATACACGAAATGGTCTCGCGGAAACACCTGTTCCTTTCATCTATTGAACAGCTGATAAAGTCGTTTGATAACCAATCCTTCACCTCGGATATTCTGACCGGCATACAGGAAAAGCTTTGTTCGGGCAGGATTTCCGTTGCGGGCAAAATAAAGGAACTGAATAGTATTATCAGGGCATTTGACAATAGGTTGAACCTGTTTGTCGGATTAATACTCAACGGGCTCCTTCTCTGGGATTTTCACTGCATTCTAAGGCTTGAAAAATGGAGGCGTTCGGCTGCCACCGACCTGCCGGTCTGGCTGAACCTTCTTGGCAGGATCGACGGGTTAAATAGTCTTGCAAATTTAACTTTCAACAACCCTGGTTATTCCTTTCCACTGACTGCCACCGGAGGACCTCTCCTGGAAGCTGAAGCTATGGGACATCCTCTGCTCGCTATAGGAAAAAGGATCTGCAACAATTTTTCGGTCATGCAGATAGGTCAGGTGTTTATCATCACCGGCGCAAACATGGCTGGTAAAAGCACTTTCCTCCGGACTGTCGGTGTAAATATGTTACTTGGTATGATCGGCGCCCCTGTGTGTGCAGTAAGAATGAAGATGACACCAGTGAAGCTTTTCACAAGCATGCGCACCGTCGACTCCCTGAGTCATAATGAGTCATACTTCTACGCGGAGCTTAAAAGGCTTAAAACCCTTAAAGAAAGGCTCGAAAGAGGTGAAGAGATATTTTTTATCCTTGATGAAATACTAAAAGGGACCAATTCCATCGACAAAAGTTGTGGATCAAAGCTGTTTCTGAGAAAGGTAATTGAGCTGGGAGGGACAGGGCTTATAGCGACTCACGATATTTCTTTAGGCGAAATGGAAACTGAATACCCTGGGAATGTTCTAAACAAATGCTTTGAAATTGAGATCGATGGTGAAAATATCAGCTTTGACTACCTCCTCCGTGACGGAATTACGCGTAAAATGAATGCTGCAGCTCTTATGAGGCAGATGGGTATAGTGTGATAAAACCATTTATTAACAATGTATGACCGCTCCTGTCATCAGACTTAAGAGTCAATTAATCAGGTAAATATTTTAGATCACCCGCTTTTGCATCAACAGGGCTGTTAAAAATCGGGGCGATTGTTGAAAAATTGGCAGTCGGGGCCATCCCTAAATAACTATATTTGCGCAAAATTCTTAAAAATGACAGTTGTCGGATATTCTGAAGAGCACATAAAAACCCTGGAGTGGCGTGAACATATACGGTTGAGGCCTGGTATGTACATCGGGAAGCTGGGCGACGGGTCCTCGCAGGATGACGGTATTTATGTACTCCTTAAGGAAGTTATGGATAACGCAGTTGATGAATACATGATGTGTTACGGCAAGAAAATCGATGTTTTGATCAGCGGTAATGAGGTGAGGGTTCGTGATTACGGACGCGGAATTCCGCTGGGTAAGGTGACCGATGTGGTTTCGAAAATGAACACAGGCGCAAAATACGACTCAAAGGCATTCAAGAAATCAGTAGGTCTGAACGGGGTGGGAGTGAAAGCGGTTAACGCATTATCGAGTAAGTTTATTATAAGGTCGATACGCGACGGACAGGTCAAGGTCAGCGAATTTGCACACGGAGTAACAATAAAGGATAATCCGTTGCAGCCGACGAACGAGGAAAACGGGGTTGAGGTGATCTTCCAGCCTGACGAAGCCCTGTTCGGCAACTTCTTCTACATTTCGGAATACGTGGATTCAATGCTGAAAAACTACGTATACCTGAATTCCGGGCTTGTAATCAATTTCAACGGAAATAAATTCCTTTCAAGGAACGGACTGGTCGACCTTCTGAATGAGAACATGAGCAAGGAAGGCCTCTACCCGATTGTCCACCTTAAGGGCGAGGATATCGAACTGGCATTTACCCACGGGCTGACATACGGAGAAGATTATTACAGCTTTGTGAACGGACAGAATACAACTCAGGGCGGAACCCATCTGACTGCCTTCAAGGAAGCATTTATAAAGACAATTCATAATTTCTACAAAAAGGATTTTGATCCTGCAGATATAAAAACATCAATAATAGCTGCAATAAGCATTAAGGTGGAGGAGCCGATTTTTGAATCGCAGACCAAAACCAAGCTCGGATCAAGGGACATCGGCCCTGAAGGGCCTTCCGTACGGAATTTCATCGGCGAATTCATCAAGAAACAACTCGACGATTATCTTCATAAAAATCCCGAAACAGCCAGGATACTTCTGCAGAAGATTCAGGATTCGGAAAAGGAGAGAAAGGCAATATCTTCGATTCAGAAGCTTGCAAGGGAAAGATCAAAGAAAGTAAACCTGCATAACAGGAAACTGCGCGACTGCAGGATCCATTTCAATACAAACGATCCCCGGAACCTCGATTCGACGATCTTCATCACCGAAGGGGATTCAGCAAGCGGATCTATTACAAAATCGCGTAATGTTGAAACCCAGGCAGTATTCAGCCTCAGGGGGAAACCTCTGAACTCATTCGGACTGACCAAAAAGATCGTTTATGAAAACGAGGAATTCAACCTCCTCCAGGCGGCGCTCAATGTTGAGGATGGTATCGAGGACCTGAGATACAACAACGTGGTTATTGCAACGGATGCCGATGTCGACGGGATGCATATAAGGCTTTTGCTTTTGACATTCTTCCTTCAGTTCTTTCCTGATCTTGTCAGGAAGGGGCATGTCTATATCCTTCAGACACCACTGTTCAGGGTAAGGAATAAAAAGGAGACAAGATACTGTTACACTCCCGAGGAGAAGGCAAAAGCGATGAAAGCGCTGGGGCCAAATCCTGAAATCACAAGGTTCAAGGGGCTTGGGGAGATCTCCCCCGACGAATTTCAGCATTTTATCGGCAAGGACATAAGGCTGGAGCCTGTGAGAATGAAGAAGAATGATGCTATCAACGGGTATCTTGAATTTTATATGGGAAAGAATACACCCGACAGGCAGGATTTCATTATAGAAAACCTCAGGGTTGAGGAGGATCTCGTAGAGCAGGAACTGTAATCAGGTATAATAGGAGCGTTTTTAAATAATGGAAGATCAGGATCTTGAACTGAACATTCCCGGGGAAAAGGATGAACTTCCCCAGGGTCCGGCTGCACTGCATTCAGTGACGGCTTTGTCGGGCATGTACCAGGACTGGTTTCTCGATTATGCTTCCTATGTTATTCTCGAACGCGCCGTGCCTCACCTCTATGACGGACTTAAGCCGGTTCAGCGCCGCATCCTTCATTCAATGAAAAGAATGGATGATGGCCGTTACAATAAGGTGGCCAATATAATCGGGCATACCATGCAGTTCCATCCCCACGGCGATGCCTCGATTGGAGATGCCCTTGTCCAGCTCGGACAGAAGGAGCTCCTTATCGATACACAGGGGAACTGGGGCAATGTTCTCACCGGCGACGGTGCTGCTGCCCCCAGATATATCGAGGCAAGGCTTTCTAAATTTGCACTTGAGGTCGTATTCAATCCCAAGACAACCGAATGGAAGCTCTCCTACGACGGAAGGAACAAGGAACCTGTCACCCTTCCGGTAAAGTTTCCCCTCCTGCTGGCCCAGGGCGGAGAAGGAATAGCAGTCGGACTGGCATCCAAGCTGCTTCCGCATAATTTCAACGAAATAATCGATGCATCAATCGATTACCTGCAGGGCAGGGATTTCGTCCTCTATCCCGATTTTCCCACCGGAGGAATGATCGATGTCTCAAAATATAATGACGGACAGAGGGGTGGAGTTGTTAAAATAAGGGCCAAAATCGAAAAGGTCGATAAAAAGGCCCTTGTAATAACCGAGATACCTTTTGGCAAAACTACCTCCTCGCTCATTGAGTCAATTATAAAAGCCAACGAAAAGGGTAAAATCAAGATCAGGAAAATTGACGACAATACCTCTGCAAATGTTGAGATAGTAATTTACCTTATGCCCGGGGTTTCGCCCGACAAGACCATCGACGCCCTTTATGCCCTTACCGATTGCGAATATTCAATTTCTCCCAATACATGTGTTATCACCGGGAGCAAACCGTCATTCATGGGTGTCAGCGAAATGCTTCGCTTCTCCACCGACAATACCGTCAGGCTTCTTAAAACCGAGCTTGAAATCCGCCAGAATGAACTTCGCGAGGAATGGCAGCTTTCATCGCTCGAAAAGATCTTTATTGAAGAAAGGATCTACAGGGATATCGAGGAATGTGAAACATGGGAAGCTGTTATTAAAGCTATTGATGACGGACTGAAACCATTTAAGAGGAAACTGGTAAGGGAGGTTACAAGGGAAGACATCATAATGCTCACCGAAATAAAGATCAAGAGGATATCAAAATACGATTCTAAAAAGGCGGATGAGCATATAAAAGCCATTGAGACAGAACTTGAGGAAGTAAAGAATCATCTTAACAACCTGATCCCGTTTGCGATAAATTATTTCAGGCAGATTAAAAAGAAATACGGAAAAGGACGGGAGAGGAAAACCGAGATCAGAAGCTTCGATACAATCCAGGCTGCAAAAGTGGTAGCTAACAATGCAAAGCTTTATATCAACTACAAGGAGGGCTTTATCGGCACCGGCCTTAAGAAAGACGAATTTGTCTGCGACTGCTCCGATATTGACGACATAATAGTCATCAGGAAAGATGGCGGTTATCTGATAACAAAAGTTGCCGACAAGGTTTTTGTGGGGAATGACATTCTCTATGCCCAGGTTTTCCTGAAGAATGATGAACGGACGATTTACAATATTGTTTACCAGGATGGAAAGGATGGCCCGCTTTATGCAAAAAGGTGTGCAATCTCCGGATTGACCCGCGATAAGGAATATAATCTTACAAGGGGAACCGCCGGCTCGAAGATAGTTTATTTCAGCGCCAATCCGAACGGTGAGGCGGAGGTGATAAGGGTCCATCACAAACCGAAGGCAAGACTAAAGAAACTCATATTTGAATTTGACTTCGGTCAGCTTGCGATAAAGGGAAAATCCTCGATGGGAAATATCCTCACGAGGAATGCGGTTCATAAAATCGCACTGAAGGAGAAGGGTTTATCTACTCTCGGAGGAAGAAAAATATGGTTCGACGATGCCGTTTTCAGGCTTAATGTCGACGGAAGGGGTTTATTCCTGGGCGAATTCAGTGCTGACGACAAGATTCTGGTCATTTCTAAGAACGGGTATTTCAGGGTAACAGGATTTGATCTTTCAAACCATTTCGAAGACAACATTCTTATAATCGAGAAGTTCCGGACCGGTAAGGTTTATTCCGCCGTCTACTGGGATCCGGAGCAGAAATTCTATTATGTCAAGCGGTTTACAATCGAAGAATCGGAAAAACCTCTATGCTTCATTAACGAAGATCCGGAATCGAAGCTTATAAGCCTTACAGAGGTTGAGTATCCGAGGTTCGAAATTCATTTCGGCGGCAGGAACAAAGACCGGGAGAATGAAATCATTGAAGTGGCCGAATTCATAAACATAAAGAGCTACAAGGCCAAAGGCAAGCGTCTGACAAGTTACATGGTCGATAATATCCAGGAAATTGAGCCTGTCGTACGAAAGGAATCGGCGCCTCCGGTTGAGGAAGAACCGGAAGATGAAGAACCTCACCATCCGGATAAAAATATTGATCCTGCACAGATGAAGCTTGAGCTGTAATGCAACGGGCCAGTAAAATATTTCTGATAGGATTTATGGGTAGCGGAAAATCCACAACCGGCAGGAAACTGGCTTCCCGGCTCAAATGGTCATTTGTTGATCTCGATGAAAAAATTGAACGCACTGAAAGGATGGATATCCCTGCGATTTTTTCCCTGAAGGGAGAATCATTCTTCCGTGAACTGGAGTCGAAAGCCCTCAGGGAATTGCATTCAGAATCACGCATCGTGATCTCGACCGGGGGAGGTACCCCCTGCTTCGGCGACAATATGGAATTCATGCTGGAATCGGGGCTAACAATTTATCTGAGAATGACTCCCTCCAGCCTGAAACGCCGGCTTGTAAGATCATCTGAAGGACGGCCGTTGATTAAGGATATTGACAAAGGTGACCTCGAAGGATTTATTGCCGGAAAACTTGCGGACCGTGAAAAATGGTACTCCAGGGCGGAAATCACAATTGATCTGCCAAACACCCGTTTATCATATTTATTATCACTGATTAAGAAACGGATAATTCAATAATTATTTGGTTTAATTTCTTAAATTGGTATGTTAAATTATTAGTGTCAGGTTTATGGGAAACAAGTCGTTTGTTTTGCCTGTTCAAAAGCCGCGGGTTGTACCGGATGCTGTTGAATGGGGAAACCTGAAAAACAGATTTTCAGGTAAAACACTTTTCAGAACCAGGCTGTATTATCTGGAAACCGGTGATTTATCGGTCCTTGACTCTGTCAATAATAAATGGTTCTATGAGGAATTGTTCGCATACTCACGGACCTACAGGGATATAAACCTGCTGCCGGCCCTGAAAAAGATTGCAGGTTCGGAAAGATACGACGAAAGCCTTCGCCAGCATGCTTCAGAGGTTGTTGAAATAATTGAGGAACATAGTGCCAGGGATAAAAACCAGCAGAATTCCACCCCCGCAACTGACGAGCCGGGCAGGGCCGATAACGCACGACGGATCCTCTCGGGCACAAGATCTCCCCAGACCACCGAGATCCTCAGGCTGCTCAGGGACAAATCGCCGGAGCTGAAAAGAATTGCACTCTTCCTTATAGGCAAATTCAGGATGACCGACATGTTGCAGGAGGTCTGTGAATGCCTCGGAGTCCGTGGAGTCGAGGATGATGCTTTTTCTGTCCTTCAGAGCTTCGGCACCGCCGCCGTAAAGGAAGTCGACAGATATTTCCTTAAAGTATCCGGAAACGCAGGTTCCGGAAAGATACTTCTCCGGCTGATGTCGAAAATACATCCCCCGGCCGACATGTCATTTCTGGCGGACCGGCTGTCGTTAAATTCGAGGCTGATCAGGGAAACGGCTCTTATGACCCTTGAAAACATGGCATATGTTGTCAGGGAAAGTGAAAAGGAACGGCTGAAAAAAATCATTTACGAAACGTTTGGCACTCTTACCTGGATTATTGCCTCACAGATTTCCCTTAAAAACGGCAATAATGATTTCCTCCTCGGTGAAATGAATAAGGAATATGACCGCTGGAAAGATTATCTTCTCAGGCTTATGCAACTTGTCTATGGGGATAAGGCAGAGGAAGCAGATGAAAAGAACTCCGGCGAAAAGGAAAACTTCATAAAACCGATTCCTGAACTTGCCGGTCTGATTTTCAGCGGCTCAACCGATATTGACGATAATAAAAAGAGGCTGAAAAAGCTCCGGCACTATTTCCCTGTGGAAGTTCCTGAGTACGGAAGTGTTCTGGAAGATCTGATTAACTGTGACTACAACCTGATAGGTGTATGGACAAAGGCGTGTACTGTCCGGAGCATTCCGGAAATAAATGAGGAAGACCTGGGAGAATCGGTAGTTGCCCTGCTGTTCAGTCCCGACCAGATTCTGAGGGAGGAATCGGCAAGGCTCATAGCCCGGTCGGGCAGGGAGCTTTACAAGGCAACCTCGCAACGGATTCCGGAAGCTGTAAGAAATAAGCTCGATGGAATAGTAGCGGGGGAGATCACTGAAAAGGAACTTGTCTATGAAAAAGTAAGGTTTCTTTCTTCACTCTTTAAGGGAATTAATGAGGATGAATTGCTTTTCCTGGCAGATAAGCTTGCCTTTGCCCGAAATGATCAGAGGGGATTATATTCCCAGCCTTCCGGCACAATCATGTGGTCGTTTTCAGCTGAAAACACCGAGCCGGAGATTTTCGTGAACCAGGAATATATAACTGACCCCGGCAGGATTGCCAGGGATATCAGAACAGCCTGCTACTACTGTTACGTTCTTCCGCTGACCGCCGTAAGCGAGTTTAACTTTCAGCATCCTGAAAGCTCATTCGGGATTTTCGAGTATATAGATAAATTCGAGGAATAATTCATATTCAGGTATGACTCCAGTAAGACTTAAAGACGAAAAATTCAGCCCGTTTCCTGGGATGCGGCCATTCGTCCCGGAAGAAAGCGAATATTTTTTCGGGCGCGACAATGAAAGCGAAGAGATTACCGGAAAACTTCTCAGGAACAGGTTTGTTGCAGTCACAGGGGCTTCCGGAAGCGGAAAATCGTCACTGGTTCTTTGCGGTTTGCTGCCCAGGATAAGAAGTCTCACTGCAAAGGGGAAAGGCAACTGGCTTATACTTCCGATGCGGCCGGGGAATGATCCTTTTGGCAATCTTGCCGAAGCATTTATCGAAAATATTTTCAGCAGTGATCCTGAAAATGAAATAAGGGGTACAGTTCTGAAGCTCCTTAAAGAGGAACCTGACGGTATTGCCGGAGTGATCAGAAAACAATCATCAATTCTCGATGAAAAAATCCTGCTGTTTGTCGACCAGTTTGAGGAACTCTTCAGGAATGGATCGACCGGTAAGGGAGCAGCATCCGCCCCCGATGCTGAAAGCTTTATCAACCTTCTGACAAATGCCATTTCTCACGATAATCCTGATTTTTTCCTTGTCATCGCCATCAGATCCGATCTTATAACCGAATGCGCTCATTACAGGAACTTCACTAAACTTCTGAACGGCAGCAACTACATGGTTTCAAAGATGAACCGGGAAAGCATCCGTGAAGCGATTGTCGGTCCTGTCAAAAACGCAGGTGCCGATATCGATGCTGACCTTGTTGAGCTGCTTATTAGTGAAGTCAATGAACGTGCCGACCAGCTCCCTGTTCTTCAGCATGCCCTGATGAGGACCTGGCTCCACTGGAAAAAGCTTGATGATACTGACAGGCCGCTGGATTTCTCGGATTATTTTTCCATTGGAACGATGAGGGATGCCATCTCCCGTCATGCCGATGAGATTTACGAAAATCTGGGTAATGATGGCAAATGGATCTGCGAAAAGCTGTTCAAGCTGATAACCGGCAAGGGATCAGATAATAGGGGTGTCAGGTACCCCACCGATATTAAAACCCTACGGTCGGCCATAAGGTGCAGCGGGGATGAACTGATAAAGGTGATCGAGGAGTTTCGCAATCCTTCAATTTCAGTGCTTTCACCCCATTATTCAGTTAAGCTGGATGACAATTCATTAATTGATCTATCGCACGAAAGTCTCATCCATCTTTGGGATCGCCTCAGGATATGGGTTGATGAAGAATCATTGTCGGTTCAGATGTATCTGCGGCTCTCCGAAGCTTCAGCATTGTACCAGCAGGGCAAAACCGGCCTCCTGAAACAACCCGATCTTCAACTTGCCATTAACTGGCGCGAACAGAATAACCCTTCACTCTGGTGGGCTCAGAAATATAACCCGGCCTTTGAAAGGGCAATGGTTTATCTTCGAACCAGCGAAAAGGAATTCAGAGAGACCGAAGAGCGCAAGCTAAGGCATAACAGGTGGAGACTGAGCAGAATCAGGATAATCTCCTCCATACTGGGCGGAATTGCTATCCTTGCAGCCCTGGCAACCATCATTGTATTTCTTTCAAAGCTCTCCTCCGATAGCCGCCGCAGGATAGCGGAAAAACAAAGGGAGGAAATAGCGGAACAGAAAAATGCAGCTGATGAGTATGCATCAATCGTTCTTAAAAAATCGGTTCTTTCCGATTCTGCCGCAATGGCTGCACGGCGCAGGGAACAGATGGAAAAAATTCTCAGGCTGAATGCTGAAAATCAGATTCTTGCAGGTCGCCAGGAAATTGACATTGCGCTCAGGCAATCTGAATCAGCAATGCAGCTCAGCCTGCTTGCAACAAGGAGCGCCGATTCTGTCCTCAGACTGAAAAATGAAACACAGAGGCTTAGAATGGTGTCCGTTGCAAAATCAATGTCGCTCAGGTCCCTTCAGGTGCCGGAACAGGATGAACTTCAGGCTCTTCTTGCTTACCAGGGATACCTGTTCAACAGGAAAAACGACGGAAGCAGAAATGATGCCGACGTCTACGCCGGACTTTATAATCTGGCAAAAAAGAAAGGGAGCCAGAGAATTAAAGATTTCCAGGTAACCGACAGCCCTGTTAGATGCGTGGCATTTGCCCCTGGCAAAAAGGAATTCTTCATTTCCGATTCAGAAGGAAAGATCCTTAAAGGCGACCTCGGGAGTGAGGATCAGAATTTCAGGATCATTTATTCAGGTAATGAGGTAATTGACGTAATGGCTGTCAGTCCGGGCTCCGACTGGCTGGCATGCGGCGGCCTTAATAGTGCCATTAAAATGATCCCTACCAGCGGTAATGACCAGATATATGAGCTGAACGGACATTCCGGCAAGATCAAATCACTTATCTTCTCCTGCGACGGGAAATTCCTCTATTCGGCTGCCCTTGACGGAAAGGTATTGAAATGGGATCTTACTACAAAAACATCGACCAATCTGGAAACCGATATGATGCAGATCACTTCAATTGACCTCTCATCCAATAACAGGTATCTGGCAGGCATAAATGACCAGGGCAGGGGACTGGTGTGGAATCCGGAACAAAGCACTGAAAAATTCCGGATAGAATCTCCCGGGAAAAAAATAAGGAATATAAGGTTCAAACCGGATCAGGACCAGATTGCCGTGGGATACGATGACGGAATGGTTGAGATCTGGGACATTTCCGGAAGGAAAAAGATATCCGAATTCAGGGCTCATGCCGGTGAAATAAAGGATATCAGGTTCAACACCAGGCAGCCGCAAATGGCGACTGCCGGCAGTGACGGTACACTCAAGCTCTGGGATACCGGCGACCTCGTAAATCCGCCTGTAACCTTCACCGATAATGAAGGTATCGAGATTGCTTTTGATTTCAGTCCTGATGGTGAAACTATCCTCGCAGGAAGTTCAGGGAACAAGCCAAGGCTTGTTGCACGTCCGGCCCTTGCCGATAGTTTTGCCGCCGACGGATGCTCATATGTGACCCGTAATTTCACTCCCGATGAGTGGCTGGCTTACGTAGGGAAGGATATCGCCTATGAAAAGACCTGCGAAGGAGCTGATTTCAAAATCAGAATAAGGGAAATAAGGTAGGAAGAAGACGCAGGGCACAAGACGCAAGGCACAAGGTGAAGTGGATCGGCTCCCCTCACACACATTAACCAGTAATGCTTACGGGCCGTAGGCCATAGATAATTTAGGGACTTCACTGTGGTACGGCTGGCTTTATTCGGGGCGGTGCCCCGCTATAAACTATATTGTCCCTACGGGACGTTGATCGATTGCCGGATAATTATCATTAAATAAGAACCAGATGTGTATGGAGAGTAATCAGGGAGGTGTGGTCGGTTTTAACCGACAGTGAGACTATCCCTCAGAATCCCGGGACTTTAGTCCCTTAACTGATCAAATCTCAATCTTAGTATCCAGGTACTCAAATTTTATCTACTTTTGATCCCGGTAATTTTCTGCCCTGAACAAGTTGTTGTTAATTTATGTTTAGATATTAGAAGTAATTATTTATGAAAAAAAAGAAAACTCTTTTAATGATACTCGATGGCTGGGGAATCGGCGACGGATCGGTTGCTGACGTGATAAGCCGGGTTCCGACCCCTAACCTCACTTTCTTTAAAAACAATTACCCCAATTCAAGGCTCCATGCATCGGGCGAGGATGTGGGACTGCCCGAAGGCCAGATGGGAAATTCTGAGGTGGGACACCTGAATATCGGCGCAGGCCGTGTCATTTATCAGGACCTCGTCAAGATCAACCTGGAATGCAAAACCGGCGATATTAAGAAGAACAGTGTTCTCACAAATGCTTTTTCGTACGCACGCGACAATGCCAAACAGGTCCATTTCTTCGGACTCCTTTCCGACGGAGGTGTCCATTCCCTTGACAGGCATCTTTATGCATTATGCGACATGACAATGGATTACAGCCTGAGGAATGTTTTCATCCACGGATTCGGCGACGGACGTGATACCGATCCCCGAAGCGGAAAGGGATATATGAATGATCTGCTGGAGCATCTTAAAAAATCGAACGGCAGGGTGGCCTCGTTTGTCGGCAGATATTATGCAATGGACCGCGACAAGCGTTGGGAAAGGATAAAGGAGGCATATGATCTTATCGTGGATGGAAAAGGCACCCCGGTGACCAGTATCCTCGATGCAATGCAGGAATCATACGACGATGGAGTCACCGATGAATTCATGAAGCCCCTGGTTGTTGTTGACGAAAAAGGTGAAGCAATAGGAAGGTTAAGGGAAGGAGATGTGGTGGTGTTCTTCAACTTCAGAAACGACAGGGCAAAAGAGCTTACAATCTCACTGACTCAGAAGGACCTTCCTGAATTCGGCATGAAGACACTGCCTCTTTATTATTGCACCATGACTCCCTATGATGCTACCTTCAAGGGCCTGCATATTATTTATCCTAAGGAGAATGCCGACAATACTATCGGTGAGGTTCTGGCAAATGCAGGAAAAACACAGCTCAGGATTGCTGAGACCGAAAAATATGCACATGTCACGTTTTTCTTTTCAGGCGGCCGCGAAGAGGTCTTTAAGAATGAAGACAGGATCCTGATACCTTCGCCTAAGGTGCCTACATATGATCTACAGCCAGAGATGAGCGCCTACGGGGTAAGGGATGCCGTGATAAAAGCAATTAATAGTGAAAAATACGATTTTATCTGCCTGAATTTTGCAAACGGCGACATGGTTGGTCATACCGGTGTTTATGAAGCAATAGAAAAAGCTGTCGCCACTGTTGACGAGTGTGCCGGGGCAGTTGCAAATGCAGCAAGGAACAGGGGATATGATGTCCTGATAATGGCCGATCATGGAAATGCCGACAAGGCCATGAATGAGGATGGCACACCAAATACAGCGCATTCGTTAAATCCGGTTCCGAGCATCCTGATAAGCGATGATTATAAATCAATTAAAGAGGGAATTCTTGCCGATGTTGCTCCGACACTGCTGACGATAATGGGAGTATCTATCCCAAAAGAAATGACAGGTAAGGTTTTAGTATAGTAATCATGCTTCGGATCGGCGACACTATCTTCAGCCTCGACATTCTTGAAAAGCAATTCAAATGCGACCTGCCGAGGTGCCTCGGCAACTGCTGCCGTTACGGTGATTCGGGTGCTCCATTATCGAAAGAGGAAGTCGGTATTCTGAAAAGAATATGGCCGGAAGTAAAACCCTATCTGCGTCCGGAAGGCGTTGATGTCATTGAGAATGAAGGTACAAGCGTGGTTGACTTTGAAAATGACAATGTTACCCCGTTGATAAGGAATGAGGAATGTGCCTATGCCCTGCTAAACGGGAATATTTTCATGTGCGGGATTGAAAAAGCGTGGTTGGATGGAAAGATCAATTTTCAGAAACCGGTTTCATGTCATCTCTTCCCGGCAAGGATAAAAGAGTATTCCGGATTCAGGGCAGTAAATTACCAGGAGCTTTCGATCTGCCATGCGGCTGTGGGGCTGGGTAAAGCTGAGGGTGTCTATGTTTATGAGTTTCTCAAAGTTCCGTTAATACGGGCATTAGGGGAAGAGACTTATAATGAGTTATGCATTGCGGCGGCGGAGCTAAGAAGAAATGCCCGCTAGCGCGGATCTGTGATCCGTGCTTATGGTTTTACAAAGGCACGGATTGCGCTTCACTGCGTTCCGCTAAATCCGCGCCAGCAAACAATATTTTATATGTAATTACAATGTAATTACGTGTCAGATGACATTCAAAAACAGTGCAACGCCGTGATAAACACCGTGTAACTCCGTGGTTAAAGGATTTCTTTTTCAATCATCAAATACACCAATATAATATATGACCACAATCAAAACCTACATCGAGAACAACAGGGAACGATTCCTTGAAGAACTGTTTGCCCTTATGCGGATACCATCAGTAAGCGCGAAGGAAGAAAACAAAACCGGTATGCTCCGGGCGGCAGAGCTGCTTAGAACCTATCTTGAAAAGGCCGGTGCAGAAAAAACCAGATTATTCCCCACGGAAGGCAATCCTGTAATTTACGGCGAGAAAATCATTTCAAAAAAGCTGCCTACGATTCTTGTTTACGGACATTATGATGTTCAGCCTGCTGAACCCTACGAATTATGGACCACACCACCCTTTGACCCGGTCGTAAGGGATGGGAAGATATGGGGTAGAGGTGCCGATGATGACAAGGGCCAGCTCTTCATGCACGTAAAAGCCTTTGAGTATATGACTGCAACCGGAACTCTCCCCTGCAATGTAAAATTCATGATCGAGGGTGAGGAAGAGACTGGCTCAGCGAATCTCGAAAAATTCTGCAGGGATAACAGGAAGATGCTTTCAGCCGATGTCATACTTGTATCCGATACAACGATGATTTCCCCCGACCATCCGTCAATAACCTCCGGACTCCGGGGCCTCTCGTACGTTCAGGTTGAGGTAACAGGACCAAACCGCGACCTTCATTCGGGTCTTTACGGAGGAGCGGTAGTAAATCCGTGCAATATTCTTTGCCAGATGATCGCATCACTGAAGGATAAAAATAATCGGGTAACAATACCCGGATTCTATGATGATGTTACGGAATGCAGCAAAAAGGAGCGTGCAGAAATGGCAAAGAGGCCCTTTGACAGGGAGAAATACATGAACTCAATAGGTGTTGATGACCTGGCGGGGGAAAAAGGATATTCCGACACAGAAAGGGTCGGGATAAGGCCGACGCTCGACATAAACGGCATATGGGGTGGCTTTACCGGGGAAGGTACAAAAACAATACTTCCGTCAAAGGCGTATGCAAAGATCTCGATGCGGCTTGTCCCCAACCAGAATGCCGGGAAGATCGCAAAAATGTTTGAAGAGCACTTTCTTTCAATTGCTCCTGCAGGGATTAAGGTTAAAGTGGAGTACCTTCATGGGGGTGAAGCCTATGTGAGCCCACTCGTTACACCTGAGTACCAGGCGGCTTCGATGGCGGTTGAGGAAACTTTCGGTATTAAACCCATTCCTGTCAGGAGCGGAGGAAGCATTCCGGTTGTTTCGGCTTTTGAAAGAGTGCTGGGGATTAAATCAATTCTTATGGGATTTGGTCTGGAATCGGATTCAATACACTCTCCGAATGAGAATTATCCGCTTAGTAATTTCTTCAAAGGAATAGAGACCATACCTTTATATTATAGGAATTATGCGCGGTTAAAAGCAAATAATAAAGTTGAAATCAACTAAAAGCATCTTAACCACGGAGTTACACGGGGTTCCACGGGGAAAAGCACGGAGTTTAATTTTTGATTTTACAGTGAAACTCAGTGCTAAACTCTGCGAAACTCCGTGGTTAAGCTTTTATTCGCATACTTTTTAAAGTTATAAAAACATCTTATTTTGTTTTTTTTAAAAAAAAGGTATCTTTGCCAAGTTAAATTCAAACCTAAAACTAATTTCGTATGAAGAAACTATTACTGCTGATTGTTTTGTTTGTGTTTGTGGGTGTATCAACCCTTATGGCACAAACAAGAGTCATTACAGGTACAGTTACCTCTGCTGTGGAAGGGGAAGGACCAATTCCCGGGGTGACTGTTCAGGTTAAGGGAACCACTATCGGTGCCCTTACTGATCTTAATGGGAAATATACGGTTACAGTACCTACTACCGCCAATACTCTGGTATTCTCCTATGTGGGAATGGTCGCCCAGGAGGTTGCCATTGCCGGGCAGTCTGTAATCAATGTTGTTATGGAATCGAGCCTTATCGGATTGCAGGAAGTTGTTGTAACCAGTGGTTATGGCATCAAAAGGGCTCCGAAGGGATCCGTTTCACTGAACCAGGTTGTTTCAGGCGATAAGCTGACTGAAGTACGCCAGGTTAACGTCAATAACGCCCTTGCAGGTAAAGTATCCGGAATCCAGTTCAGGGGCCAGTCGGCTGCTGCTCTTGGCCGTACGGGTGAGATCAGGTTACGCGGTTCGGGCGGTTTCTCGACCGGTACCAGCGTATTATATGTGGTGGATGGAACCATCCTGCCGAACTCAAATGATATCAACATGGATGATGTTGAAGACATCAGCGTCCTTTCAGGACCTGCAGCTTCAGCAATCCTTGGTTCTCAGGGTGCCAACGGCGCAATCATTGTAACCACAAAGAAGGCCAAGCTGATGGGTGGCAAAACGATGGGTGTTGAACTCAATACCGGCGTTATGGCATCATCAGTCTATATCCTTCCAAACTATCAGAATGATTACGCCGGGGGTAACGTACAGGATATGTACAGGTACAGCTACAGGCCGGGTATCGACCCTGTTGAATGGCAGGCACTCGACGGGAAATATTATCCCGACTACTCCGACGACGCCAGCTGGGGACCCAGAATGGCCGGACAGGAGTATATCCCATGGTATTCATGGTATCCCGGAAGTAAGTATACCGGCACAACAGCCAGGCTTACTCCACAGCCAAACAACTCAAGGGATTTTTACGACACCGGCATGACCTATAACAACAACGTTGCGTTTTCCAAGCTAGGTGATAATTACAGCATCCGTGCAGTAGTTGGAAATATCTATGTAAAAGGCAATATTCCAACCACATATCTGAATAAAACAACTTTTGCCGTAAAAACCACATATGACATTACGAAAAGATTGACTTTCGGTGCAAATGTGAACTTTTTTGACACAAAGATTAGCGGGGAATTTGATGACCAGTATTCAAACCAGACTACAGGATCATTTAACCAGTGGTTTCACAGGGACCTCGATATGGATAAGATGAGGGAACTGAAGGACCTCAGAACACCTGACGGTATCTGGGCAAGCTGGAACCACCTTAATCCCACTGCTTACGATCCTGCAAATACAAAACAGTTTTATGCAGGAAACTACTGGTATAACTTTTACAAGTGGTTCGACCTTGTCAAAATGCCATCGACCGCAGACCGTCTGTTTGGCGATGTCTCCCTTAACTATGAAATAGTCG
>Ga0105106_10000469_pt1 | contig 28164 bp, 25 predicted proteins | sample PPLLaktember2015_5_FD_79109 | JGI IMG/M metagenome (GOLD analysis project Ga0105106, IMG submission 79109) | Freshwater sediment microbial communities from Prairie Pothole Lake near Jamestown, North Dakota, USA - PPLs Lake P8 Core (1) Depth... | ecosystem: Environmental > Aquatic > Freshwater >...
ATGGGTTTCGACCGCGACGGCGCGTACGCCGAATACGCGGCGGTGCCTTCGTTCAACCTCTATCGGCTGCCCGACGGCGTCAGCTACGACCAGGCGTCCGCGGTGCAGGTGCTCGGCATCAGCTATCACGCCGTCGCCGACCGGGTGAGACCAAAGCCGGGCGAGAAGATCGCGGTGATCGGCGCCGGACCGGTCGGGCTGGGCGCCGCGCTGATCGCGCAGTCGCTCGGCGCCGAGGTGACGATCAGCGACGTCCTCGATTACCGGCTCGCGAAAGCGCGCGAGCTCGGCATCGCGCACACGGTGAATTCGAAGGAAGGCGACGTGCGCGCCCGCGCGCTCGAAGCGACCGCGGGCCACGGCTACGACAAGGTCGTCGAATGCGTCGGCGGGCTGCAGGAGCGCACCGTCACCGACGCGGTGAGCATGGTGAAGCGCGGCGGCCGGATCACGATTGTCGGCACCTTTCCCGACAACAAGGCGACGATACCCATCGCCTACATCAAGGACCGCGAGATCGATCTCAACTTCTCGCGCGGGAACTTCAAGGCGTTCGCGCCGTGTCTGGAGCTCGTCGCGAGCGGCGCCATAGACCCGGAGCGCTACATCAGCCATCGCTTTGCGCTCGCGCGCTCGGAAGACGCGCTGAAGCTCCTCGAAGCGCGCGACGTCGAAGCGCACAAGATCGTGCTGCACCCCAACGAGTAGCGGGAGGCGTTCCGCGCCTGCAGTTGAAACGACCGGAGGAGGTCTACATGAAGTGCAAAGTGGCAGCGAGCCTGTTCGCGCTTGCCTGCGCGTGGTCCGCGGCGCCAGCCGTCTACGCGCAGGACAAGTATCCGACGCGTCCCATTCGCATCCTGATCCCGTTCCCCGCCGGCGGTGCGTCCGACACGATAGGCCGCAGCGTCGGCGACCAGCTCGCGACCCAGCTCGGACAGCCGGTGGTTCTGGACAATCGCCCCGGCGCCGCGGGGCGTCTCGCGACCGAGATGCTGGCGCGCGCCGAGCCCGACGGTTACACGCTGCTCGTGGGCGGCGTGGGCCCGATGTCGATCAGCCCGGCGGTGTATCGCAAGCTTCCATACGAAACGCTGCGCGATTTCATGCCGATCACGCTCGCCGGCGAGATCATCAACGTCATGGTCATCAATCCGTCGAGCGGCGTCAAAACCGTTCCCGAGTTCATCGACTGGCGCAGGAAGCGCCCGGGCGAAGTGCGCTACGGGAGCTCGGGTCCCGGGCAGCTCGACCATCTTGCGGGCGAATTCTTCCAGCGTCTCGCGAAGGTCACACTCACGCACGTGCCGTACAAAGGCGGCGGTCCCGCGCTCGTCGATCTCATTTCCGGGGACCTCCAGCTCATGTTCTCGACGTACGTGGTCGCGGTTCCGCACATCAAATCGGGAAGGCTGCGCGCGATCGCGGTCACGAGCGCGAAACGACAGGCCCTGCTGCCCGATCTGCCGGCCATTGCCGAAGCCGTGCCCGGTTACGGCGTGAGCAACTGGAACGGCATCTTCGTGCCGGCGAAGACGCCCGCGCGCACCGCCGACCGGCTGTTCGCCGAAGTGAAGAAAGCGCTCTCCTCGCCTGAAGTCAAACGCCGCCAGAACAACGTCGGCATCGAGCCGGTGGGGAGCGGCTCGCGCGCCGAGTTCGTGCAGTTCATACGCGACGACATGGCGCGGTGGGCGAAAATCGTGAAAGACGCGAACATCAGGATCGAGTGACGATCCGTTTGCGACGAGGAGGATTCGCTATGCGCCTCAGTCCTGGAATAGCCCCCCGCGATCTACTGCCCGGCTACGAGCTCGGCTCGTGGTACGGCATGTTCGCGCCGGCGAAAACGCCGCAGGCGATCGTTCGCCAGCTCCACGCCGAAATCGTGAAAGCGATCGGCGATCCTTCGCTCAAACAGCAGTTCGCGGCGTTGAGCGCCGAAGCGGTGGGCAGCACGCCCGAAGAATTCCGCGCGGTGCTGCAGAAAGACATCGTGAAATGGGCGAAAGTCGCGCGCGACGCGAACGTGAAACCGCAGTAAGGCTCAGGCGGTCCCGGCGCGTATCGACCTGTCCAAGGCGCGCGCCAAGGGCAGGATCACGTCTATCGTCGGCACCGGCACGCCGTGCTCGCGGGCGTAGGCCTGCGTCTGCCCGAGGTGCGCTTCGACTTCGAGCGGCCTGCCGAGCAGCACGTCCTGAAGCATCGACGCCGGCGAGCCGGGACCGGGCGTGGCGCGCGAGGCGATTTTCTCCACGTCGAGCTCGTTTCGCAGGTCCCAGCCCATCGCGGCCGCGACCTCCAGCGTCTCGCGCATGATCCCGATGCCGATGCGCTTCACATCCGGGTCGCTCGCGATCTCGTAATGGCCGAGGCGCGTCAGCGCCGCGAGCGTGTTCCCTGCTGCGTTGTTCATGAGCTTGCGCCAGACTTCCGCGCGTATGTCCGGCGACACCTCGGCCGTCATGCCGGACTTGTTGAAAAGATCGACGACCGCCTGCACGCGCGGCGTCTTCTGGTCGCTCGGTTCGCCGATCACGTAGCGGTTCGCGCCGATGTGGACGACGACGCCGGGGCTCACGACTTCGTTCGGCGAGTAGAGGACGCAGCCGAGCGTGCGCTCGCGCAGCCGCGTCCAGAGCGCGCCTTCGGCATCGAGCAGCGGCAGCGGCCCCTTCGCGCCGGGACGCCCGTGCGGCCACCACCACGGGAGCCCGTTCAGCATGAAAAGCGCGCAGCCCTGCGGCGCGAGAAGCGCTTCGATGCGCGGCGCGAGGGCAGAAAGCGCGTGCGCTTTCAGCGTCACGACGACGAGGTCCTGTTTGCCGAGCGAGGCGGGATCGTCGGTCACCGCTGCCGGCACGCCGCGTATCTCTTCGCCGCCTGACTTGAGCAGTATCCCGTTTTTCCGGATCGCTTCGAGCTGCGCGCCGCGCGCCACAACCGAGACTTCCGCGTGCTTCGCCGCGGCGAGCCGCGCCGCGAGGTGGCTGCCGATGGCGCCGGCGCCGAATATGCATACTTTCATGGTCATTCCCCAGTAAACCACCCCCATCCCGGAGCCCCCTCGGGCGCTTCGCGCCCTCTCCCCCCTGAAGGGGAAGGAGAGGTGAAGGTCACGCGGTGAGCTGGCGCACGATCTGCTCGACGTGCTTCAGCGTGAGCTCGCGCATTTCATCGGGTTTCAGGTTGCTGATCGGGTGCGGCAGCTCGATGTAAGGGTGGCCTTCCATGCCTTTGCCCTTGAACTGGAATACGCACGCGTTCCGAAACGCCTGCGTGATGATAACCGTTGCCGGAATGCCGCGTTTCTCGAATTCGATGGTGTCGTGCACACTGCACAACGTGCAGGACCCTCACCCACCCACGGCCGCGACCGCGACCTCCACCTCCTGCGCCATCTCGTCGATCAGCTCGTCCTTCGCCGGCTTGGAGTAATGCTCCTTGCGCCGGATCACCACGCGCGCGACGCCGTGACGCTCGCGCAGCGCGTCGGCGACCGTCTGGAGTATGACGTCGCCCTGTTCCTTGGTGTTGTCGAGCAGACCGACGACCTTGCCTGCCAGATCCATGGGCCGCGGCGCGAGCGTGACTTTCGCTTTGCCGCTGCCCGCGGTCGGGTCTATCCAGGGGAGTGCGTCGTTCATGTGGTCTCCTTTGCGAGGGCCTTAGTTGGTTGCAAAACCGAAGGAAGGGAGGTTACGGAGGGAAACCTTCGGTTTCCCTCTGTTCGTTTACCGCCGCCGAGGGAGGCGCGCGCAGCGTTCACGGACACCGGTAGGTGCCGTGAACTGCGCGACTCCCTCCGCTCCACCCGTGACAAATGGCCGTGCACGGGCCCCAACCGCCGGCGACGAGGAGCTGGAGGTCTTTCGGGTCCTTGATCGCCGGGATGAAACACTCGTCGTCGTCGGGGTCGACCGCGATCGGAAACTGCAAGGCGCGCTCGCGCCGCCAGTTGCCGCCGTCCTTCAGGTCGCGCACCTTGCGGCCGGCGCGCTCGCACAGCGCCCGATGCACCTCCGCCCGGCTCATGCCGGCGTTCGCGCAGATCGATGCGTGCTGCGGCCCCATCGCGACCACCATGTCCGATTGCGCGTGCATGTTCCACGAGCCCATCGCGACCATCGAATCCGCGATGCCGGTGAGCAGGCGCTGCGGCTCCTGGCTCACGTCGTCGAAACAGAGCCGCGGGCTTTCGACCATCGCGCACGTGATCACGTCGTCTTCGCTGCCATAGCCTTTGGATTGCGCCAGCGTCTCCCAAGGGCTCTTTTCGACGTTCTCGCCGATGCACGCGGTATAGCGCATCGGTGTCGCGAAGATCGTCGCCGAGCCGATGCCGGCGATGCCGCCGCCCAGATTGAGCATCATCAGCCGTATCGCGCGGCCTATCGTCGCATTCGCGCGAAACGACGGGCCGAAGCAGCCGTTGCCGCCGTGGATGCCGATTTTCTCTGCGTAAGGCCCATTGACGATCATGAGCGGCGCGACGCCGTGCATCGTTCCCTGCACGCCGTTCATGTTGAACTCGTCGCGCAGCATGAGACCGAGCGCGCCGAGCACGACCGGCAGGAACGAAGGCTTGCATCCCGCCATCAAGGCATGGATCGCCACGGTGCGCACGGTCGCAGGCTCCATCGCCGGCGGCACTTTACCGACGAGCTCGTCGGGATCACGCCCGGTCGCCTCGAGCATTCTCGCGACCCGCGCCTCGGTCGGTGTCACGACCGGCAAGCCGTCGGACCAGTGCTTCTCGAGAAAGAATTCGAATTCGTCGATCATGCTCGCATCTAGTATCGGTAGATTACCGAAGGACGGGAGGTTACGGAGGGGAACCTTGGGTTCCCCTCTGTTCGTTCTCCGCCCGTGAGGCAGTCGCACGACTGCCTCACGGGCACCGGTAGGTGCCGTCAACAGCACGGCTCCCGCCGCCCCACCCATGACACACCGCGGTGAGCGGTCCCCAGCCCCCGGCGACGATGAGGTGCAGGTCGCGCGGGTCCTTGATCACGGGGACGAAGCGCTCTTCGTCCCGCGGATCGATGCCGAGCTTTTGCGCGCGTTCGCTGCGCCAGTTTCCGCCGCGCTTCATTTCGCGCACCGAGAGGCCCGCCATTTCGATGAGCTTCTGGTGCACGTCCGCACGCGTGAGGCCGGCCTCGCGGCAGATCGTCGCGTGCTCGGGGCTCATCGCGACGACCATGTCGGAGCGCACGTGCATGTTCCACGACCCGAGCGCCGTCATCGAATCGGCGATGCCGGTCAGCAGGCGCTCGGGTTCCTGGTTCGCGTCGTCGTAGCAAAGGCGCGGGCTTTCCACCATCGCGCAGGTGATCACGTTCTCGTCCTTCGCGTAGCCGCGCGATACCGCGAGCGTCTCCCACGGACTGCGATCGGCATTCTCGGTGAGGCACGCGGTATACCGGAGCGGTGTCGCGAACACCGTCGCCGACCCGACGCCGGCGAGGCCGCCGCCGAGATTCATCAGCATCAGCCGGATGGCGCGCCCGATCGACGCGTTGGCCCGGAACCCCGGCCCGAAGCAGCCGTTGCCGCCGTGGATGCCGATCCTGTGCGCGTACGGACCGTTCACGATCATGAGCGGCGCGACGCCGTGCATCGTTCCCTGCACGCCGTTCAGGTTGAACTCCTCACGCAGCATGATCTCGATGCCCCCCAGCACCACCGGCAGGTATTCGGGTTTGCAGCCCGCCATCAATGCGTGAATCGCGACAGTGCGCACCGTCGCGGGCTCCATCGCGGGCGGAATGTTGCCGACCAGCGCGTCGGGTTCCCGGTCGGTGCCTGCCAGCATGCGCACGACACGGGCTTCGGTCGGCGTGACGACGGGAAAGCCGTCGGACCAGTGCTTCTCGAGAAAGAATTCGAATTCGTCCATTTGGGCTATCGCAAGGAGTGACGAGAAAGAGTGATGAAAAGGGGTGATGATAAGGAGTGACGAGAAGGGGTTGCTGAAAACCCGCTTTTTAAACGACCCCTTCGGTAGTCATCACCCCTTCGGTAGTCGTCACTCTTTGCGGTAGTCACATCACTCCTTCGGTAGCCATCACTTCTTGCGGTAGCCATCACTTCTTGCGATAGCCCAAAAGCAGCCGCTTCGGAACCACGCCATAAACCGTCTTCACGTGGTTCACCGCTTCGCTCACGCGGAAATCCACGGCGAGGCTGGCGAGCGCGTAGGCGTCCGCGGCCCCGAGAGCGGCTTCGCGTTGCAGGAAAGCGACGGTCTCGGCGACGGCGTGCTCGAGCGCGACGTCGAGGTCGGTGTCCATGCCCATGACGTAGTGATGGAGCGCGTCTTCGGCGCGCGGCCACTTCATGCCGCGGCCGGCGTTCTTGTGCACAATGAGCTCGAGGGTCGGTGCGAGCGAGATCTCGATCGCGGTTCCGTTCACTTCACCGTCGCCCTGCATCGCGTGGCCGTCGCCGGTATAGAACTGCGCGCCTTCGTTGAAGACCGGCAGGTACAGGGTCGAGCCTTTGACGAGGTGTCTGAAATCGATGTTGCCGCCCCACGGTCCCGGCGGCTTGGTGCTGACCGGCGCGAGCGAGGGCGGCGGCGCGACCGCCATGATGCCCATGAAAGGCGCGAGCGGAAGCTCGATCGCAGGCGAGAAGAGCGCAACGCGCCGCTCGAGGTCGAGCCGGATCAGCTTCGGCGCTGCTTCGTCGAGCAGGTTCCGGAGCACGCCGGACCCCGGTCCGCTCGAGTTGACCCCGTAAGGCACGCGAAACTCGACGTCGACGACGCGAGCTTCGAGCAGGTCCCCGGGCTGCGCGCCCTCGACGTAGATGGGGCCGGTGAGCACGTGCACGCCCGCGCCTTCCCCGCGCTTCACGTTGCGGTAGATGTCGACCGCGTCGGCCAGCACCTGCTGCAGCGATACGCCCATCTCGCCGAAATACAGCGTCGGATCCTGCTTCATCAGGCCCTGGTGCGAGACGGTGTCGATGCAAACGCGATCGCCCGATGCGATGCGCAGCGCGGCCGGCCGGCCGGCGGGTATGTGTCCCCACACGACCGTTCCCGGCGTCGAGCGCAAGACGTGAATCGCGGGACTGCTGCGGAGACCGGAAGGCATGGGGAGCGAAAGACACTGCGACCGCGCTATTATAGAAGCCATCGATTCGAGGAGACTCACGGTGGCGAAGGGCGCGCCTTTCAGCGGCTATCACAATCGCACCCCGCAGGCGGACGATCCGCTGCTCACGCAGGTCGGGCCCGGCACGCCCGGCGGCGAATACCTCAGACGCTACTGGCAGCCGTTCATGCTCGCGTCCGAGCTCGAGGAGCTGCCGGTCGCGGTCAAGCTGCTGGGCGAAGACCTCGTCGTCTTCCGCGACAGGTCGCGGCGTCTCGGGCTCCTGCACAGGCACTGCGCGCACCGCGGCGCCTCGCTGGAATTCGGCATCATCGCCGAGCGCGGCATACGCTGCTGCGCTGGGCGGTGCCGCTCGACGACCACCATTCGTTTTACATCGGGACCGCGCACCTGAACGAATACAGCAACCCGCGCAGCCACGATCCCGACGACTACGGCGTCGAGAAGCTGGCTTTCATCGGACAGACCGGCGACCGTCCGTATCCCGAACGGCAGGCGGAGCCCGGCGACTACGATGCGATGACGAGCCCCGGCCCCATCGTCAACCGCAAGGCCGAGCACCTGGGGACCACCGATCGCGGCGTGGTGCTCGCAAGGCGCCAGCTCGCGAGCGCGATTCGCGCGGTCGGAAGCCGCGAGACTCCGGCGCAGCCGCGGCTTTATGAAGAGGGCACGGCGGTGCGCACGTACGCGCACGAGACGGTGCTGCGCCTGCCGCGCGCGGACGCGCTGTCCGACGCCGCCGCGCTCGCGGAATTCGGGCGCCGCGCGGCGAAAGTCTTCATCGAAATGGACGACGTCGCGCTCGAGCGCCGGGACGAGGTGGCTGCGCAGCGCGTGAGAGCGATCCTCGACGAGCTTTGCACCCGCGGCAGGGAGGCGGCCGAGCAGCTTTGATTCGGGCGGCGTTGCAGGCACCCGGGGCGGCGTCGATCACCCCGCAGGACTCGCAACACGCGCCGTGCATCCCGGGCGGATGCCACAGGTCCTCGCAGTGACAACCGCGAATGAAGTCGGAGCGCAATCATGTTCAATCGCCGGGTCTTGCTGGTTCTTACGCTCCTCTTTCCCGTCGCGGCCGCGGGGCAGCAGGCCTATCCTACCAAGCCGATCCGCGTGGTCGTCCCATTCGGCCCCGGAGGCGGCGTCGACAATTTCGCCCGGCCGCTCGCGCAAAAACTGACCGAGCAGCTCGGCCAGCAGGTGATCGTCGACAATCGTCCGGGCGCGAGCAGCCTGATCGGGGGCGCGCTCGTCGCGGGGGCGGCGCCGGACGGCTACACGCTCCTCTGCACTTTCGATTCGCCGCTTTTCATCGCGCCGCTCATCACCAGGAACCCGCCGTACCATCCGCTCAAGGATTTCACTCCGATCATTTCGGCCGCGACCACGCCGATCGTGATCGTCACGCATCCTTCGCTGCCGGTCACTTCGATGAAAGACCTCATCGCCTACGCGCGCAAGAACGCGGCCGAGCTGCACTACGTGACCGCGGGCTCGGGAACCTCGCAGCACCTGACCGGCGAGTACCTCGCGGTCGCCACCGGAACGAAGCTCGTGCACATCGCATACAAAGGCGGTGCGGCGGCGATGGCCGACCTCGTGGGCGGTCACGTCAAGGTGGGCATACTGGTGCTCTCGACCGTGCTTCCTCACATACAGGCCGGAAGGTTGCGCGGTATCGCCGTCACCGGCGGGCGCCGGAGCAAGAGCTATCCGGAGCTCCCCACGATCGCGGAGAGCGGCGTGCCGGGATTCGCGATGCCCGAGGTGTCGCTGGCGATGCTGGGACCCGCCAGGCTGCCGGAGGCGCTCGTGAAGCGCATCAATGCCGAAGTGCGGAAAGCGATGGGCGCGCCGGACGTGCGCACCGCCCTCGAGCGCATCGGCTATGAGCCGAGGCCCGGATCGGTCGAGGAGTTCAAGGCGCAGGCAGTCAAGACGTACACCATGTACCAGCGCATGGTGAAAGAAACTTCACTTTCGGCTCAGAAATGACTTTGGGGAAACCATGAGACTCGCAACCTATACCGATGCGGCGGGCGCGCGCACGATCGGCGTCGTCGACGCAGAGGCGAAATCCATCCTCGGCCTGCAGGCCGCGCATCGCGCCGCGTTCGGCGCGGCGAGCCCCGTCTTCGAGGACATGCTCGCGCTGATCGACGCCGGAGACGCGGGCCTCGCACTCGCGCGCGAGGTCGTGAAGCACGCCGCGAGCGCGGCCCACCGGGCGCCGCTCGACAGCGTGAAGCTGCTCGCGCCGGTGCCGGAGCCGCGGCAGATCCGCGACTGCAACAACTTCGAGCAGCACATGCGCGGCGCGCGCATCGGCATGGAAAAGCTCAAGGCGCGGCTCGCGGGGAAGCCCGAGCCCGATGCGAAAGACGTGAGCACGACGATCCATCCGGTGAACTACAAGCACATCGTGTTCTACATCTCCAACCGCTTCAACGTCTCGGGGCCCGACGCCGAGATCGAATGGCCGGCGTACACCGAATGGCTGGACTTCGAAGGCGAGATCGGATTCTTCATCGGCAAGCGCGGCCGGGACATCCCGAAAGAGAAAGCGCTCGAGCACGTCTTCGGCTACACGATCTTCAACGATTTCTCCGCGCGCGACCAGCAGGCGGACGAGATGGAAGGGCGCATGGGACCGACCAAGGGCAAGAGCTTCGACACGAGCAACGTCGTCGGTCCGTGGATCGTCACCCGCGACGAGATTCCCGATTACAGGGCCATGACCGCGACCGTGAGGATCAACGGCGTGGAGCGCGGCAAAGGCACGACCGCTGAAATGATCCACCCCTACGAGGACATCATCGCTTACATCTCGCGCAGCGAGACCCTGCATCCGGGCGAGCTCATCGGGACGGGCACGCTGGGCGGTTGCTGCGCGCTCGAAACGGGGCACTGGCCGAAAGACGGCGACGTCGTCGAGATCGACGTCGACAAGATCGGCGTGCTCCGCAATCGCGTGCGGCGCAATCGGCAATGAGCGAGGGCCGCGCGGAGCTCGAGGGCCGTATCGCCTGGGTGAACGGCGGCGCGGGCGCGGTCGGTGTGGCGGTGTCGGCGGAGCTCGCGCGCGCGGGCGCGCACGTCGTCGTTTCGGGGCGCAACGCCGTGGGGCTCGAGGCGGCGATCGAGAAGATCGCGGGCAGCGGCAGCACCGAAGCGCTGGTCGTCGACGTGAGCTCGAGCGATTCGGTTTTCGACGGCGCGGCGTACATCGAGAAGCGCCACGGCCGCATCGACATCCTCGTCAACTCGGCCGGCGTCAATCCGACGCGGCGGCACTTTCGCGACCTATCGCTCGAAGAATGGAACAACACCGTGCAGGTGAACCTGTCGGGAATGTTCTACGCGTGTCAGGCGGCGCTCATCGGCATGCGCGAGCGGCAGGAAGGCGTGATCGTCAACATCGGGTCGTGGGCGGGCCGCTTCGCGGCATACTTCGCCGGTCCCGCTTACGCGTCGACCAAGCGGGCGGTGCTCGCGCTCACCGAGACGATCAACATGGGTGAGCTTGAGACCCGAGCCGGGCAGGATCGCGAGCGGCGCGACGTTGCCGAGCACGATCGTGTAGCCGTCGGGAGCGGACTTCGCGGCGAGCTCGGTGCCGATGCGGCCACTCGCGCCGCCGCGGCTGTCGACGATCACCTGCTGACCCAGTTGATCGCCGAGCGCGAGCGCGATGATGCGCGCGGTGGCGTCGGTGCCGCCCCCGGGCGGATACGGCGAGATCAACCGCACGGACTTGGACGGGTACGTTTGCGCGTAGGCGCCGTGCGCAATACCGGCCGCGAGTGCCGCGCAGATCAAGACTCTTGCTGCTTTCATGCTTCCTCCGTTGTGTTTTCCTCGCCTAACCCCGGCCTGCGTACGGCATCTTGGTCGCCATCACCATGAGATGGTAGATGTTGACGTCGAGCGGCTGGTTCGCCATGAAGAGCACCGAGCGCGCGACGTCCTTCACGTCGATCATGGGCTCGACCTGGATCGAGCCGTCAGCCTGCTTGACGCCTTTGGACATGCGCTCGGCGAGCACGCTCATCGCGTTGCCGACGTCGATCTGGCAGCATGCGATGTCGTATTTGCGCCCGTCGAGCGCGATCGTGCGCGTGAGGCCGCTCACGCCGTGTTTGGTCGCGGTATACGGCGCCGAGTCGGGACGCGGCGACTGGGCCGACACCGAGCCGTTGTTGATGATGCGCCCGCCGCGCGGATTCTGGTCCTTCATGATGCGGTAAGCCGCCTGCGCGCAGAGGAAACCGCCGGTCAGGTTCGCGCTCACGACCGATTGCCACTTCTCGTAGGCGAGGTCTTCGAACGGGATCCCCGGCACGTTCTGTCCGGCGTTGTTGAAGAGCACGTCGACGCGGCCGAACGTCTCCTTCACTTTCGCGAACAGCGCGTCCACTGATTTTGGGTCGCCGACGTCGGTCGGCACCGCGAGCGCGCGCTCGCGATTCGCGCCCGCGGCTTCGCGCGTTTCGTCGAGCGCCTGCTGGCGGCGCCCCGCGAGGGCGACGCGCCAGCCGTCCTCCAGAAAAGCGAGCGCCGTCGCCCGTCCGATGCCGCTGCCTGCGCCCGTCACCACCGCGACGCTGTCCTTCGCGCTCATGTGCTCCTCCTCCGGTTAGCGGCGCCGCGCGCCCCGATATGCATCGAGGCTCGTCACCTTCTTCGTATTCTCGTCGACGCGGGCGAGCGCGTCGAGCGCGGCGGTGCGCGCATCGGCGATGGTTTTCTCGTCGGCGAGCGACGCAGGGTTCACGTGCGGCGCGATTTTCGCCTGCGCCTGCGGCAGCGATTCGAGCAGGGACGCGTACGATTCGGCGGCGATGCGCAACTCCCGAAAATCGCGCGCGACGTCTTCGTGCAGGCGGACCGCCTCTCGCGTCCACGTCGCGCCGCCGCGGTCCGCCGCGATGTGGCTCGATAGCGCCCCGACGCTCGCCGACAGCCGCTCGCGCGCGCTTTGCATCGCATCGAGCCTGCGCAGGATCTCGCGCGCGCTGACGAAATAGCCGTCGGCCGCGTCGGCGAGCTCGACCAGCGACGCATTGCGCAGCCCGCGAAGACGCTCGACGTGCGAACCGACCGCGCGCGCGCCGCCGCTGAAATCGTGGCGCTGGTCGGGCTTCGCCTGCAAAGCGGCTCGCAGCCTCTCGCTCGTATCATTCACCAGGGCGACGATCGAAGCTCGCGCCGAGTGCGTCGCGTACCAGCTGTAGCCCCACGCCCCGAGCGCGAGCACGACGACGACGGCTGCCACGATCCCCGCGCGGTTACGCATCGCTTGCCACCTCCCCGAATTTTCCTACCCGATAGTACCCGTGTAACATCGATTTTGGGGAGGATGACGCATGAAAGCGATGCTGCTGAAAGCGCCGAACACGCCGCTTACGCTCGAGGACGTTCCCGATCCGGAGCCCGGTCCGGGCGAAGCCGTGGCTCGCGTGCTCGCGTGCGGCGCGGGGCTGACAGTGCATCACGCTCGCGCCGGAAGGCTCAAGCTCGATTTACCTCGCATACTCGGTCACGAGATCGCGGGGGAAATCGTCGCCACCGGCGCGGGCGTCACGGACGTGAAGCGCGGCGACGGGGTCACGGCTTATTTCTATCTCTCGTGCGGCGCATGCCGGTGGTGCCGCGTCAACCGCGAGACGCTGTGCGACAACTTCGGCGGTTACGTCGGCCGCGAGATCGACGGCGGTTACGCCGAATACATCAAGCTGCCCGCAAGATCGTTCATTGCGATACCCGAAGGGCTCGACTGGCGCAAATTCCCGGCCGAAGCGGGCGTGATCTGCGATGCGATCGCGACGCCGCTCAAAGTGACCCGCAAAGCGCGGCTTGCGCCCACCGACACCGTGGCGGTGTTCGGCGCGGGCGGCGGCCTCGGCGTGCACATGCTCGCGGTCGCACGCTGGGCGCACGCGCGCAAAGTGATCGCGGTCGACCTCATGGCCTCGAAGTTCGAAGCGTGCGTGAAAGCGGGCGCCGACGCGACGGTGGACGCTTCCGAAGGCCGGGTGACCGAACAGCTCATGGAACTGACCGGCGGCAAGGGGATCGACGTCGCGATCGATTTCGTGAGCAGCGCCGCGACACTCGAAGCGGCGATCGCCGCGCTCGGCAAAGGCGGGCGCATCGTGACGCTCGGCGGCCACGGCGGCACCTTCACCGCGAGCGCCGGCGCGATGCTGCGCAAGGAGATCGAGGTACTGGGCAGCCGCTACGCGAGCCGGCAGGAAGTGATCGAGTCGCTCGAGCTCGTCGCGCGCGGTGAGCTGGCGCCGATGGTGAGCGAGAAAGTACCGCTCGCCGAGGCCGAAGCCATCCACGAACGGCTTGGCAACGGGGTCGTCACGGGCCGCGCAGCCTTGATGATGGATATGCGGTGAGGTGGAAGCGTCGCGATGCGGCCCTGCCGGGCCTTCGTCACTTGACCGCGCTCACCTTCGGTGCCGCCGGCGCAGCGGCCGGCGCGCTCGGGCTCCCATGCTGCATCTGCAGCGCCACCACCCGGTTTCTGCCTTCGCGCTTGGCCTGATAGAGCGCTTCGTCCGCGCGCCCCAGCATCGCCTCGAGCGAAGGCAGGGTGTCGCCCGCTTCGCTCGCCGAGCCGATGCTCACCGTGACGCGCGCGAGGTGGCCGTTCGCGTTCATCGGCACGGCGGAGACCTGTTCGCGTATGCGCTCGGACAACGCGGCGGCCGCAGCCTGCGTCGAGCCCGGCAGCAGCACGACGAACTCCTCCCCGCCGTACCTCGCGAGCAGGTCTTCCTTGCGCAGGAGCCCCGTTACGAGGCCCGCGAAAGACTTGAGGATGTCGTCTCCGCCCAGGTGGCCGTAGGTGTCGTTGATGCGCTTGAAGTGGTCGAGGTCGAGCATGAGGAGCGACACGGACATTTGCGCGCGGCGGCTTCTTGAGAGCTGGGGCTCGGCAAGCTCCTTGAAGGTGCGCCGGTTGTAGACGCCCGTGAGGGGATCGGTCGTCGCGAGCTCGTACGTTTCGCGGTCGGCGCGTTCCTTGTGCATCAGGATGAAAGCGAAGGACGAGGCGACGGTGACTGCGAAGCACGCGAGGAGCGCGGGGCCGGGCGTGAGGCTGGTGCCGGTAGTGGGCAAGATGACCTCGGGCTCGAACCACGCGGTGAAACCGAGCCAGAGCAGTCCGCAGGACAGGACGAAGAAACTGCCGGCGAGGAGCCACCGGGTGCGGTGCTCGGCGGCGAGCCGGAAGTGGAGCAGCGCGGCGGCGGTGACGAACTGCAGCACGCCGAAGCCCAGCCCGCTCGTGATGAGCTGCTCGCGAGGCTCGCGCAGGTAGATGAGGAACGAAAGAAAAGCGATCGCGACCGGACCGTAAAACAGCCAGCGCGGCGTCGGGCGCTTGTGAAAGTCGAGCAGCGCGCTCATCTGGAGCGACCAGGCGTACGCCAGGAAAGCGATCGCCGCGGAGATCGATGCGAGCTCGGGCAGCGCGTCGCGGTTCACTATCAGCAGCCACGCGGAGCCCTGCACGAGGAGCGCGCCGGTCCACTGGCCGAGACCGTCCCGGAAGCGTCCCGCGAACGCGATCCACATCGCGCCCGCCATCAGCAGGTTGCTCACGATGAGGACGATCAGCAGCGTGGGCGTGTCGTACGTCACGTCGGGTGATCCGGGAGGTGGGTGGTGCGGAAATTGTGCATTATTGCCTGCTTTTCTCCACTATACATCGGACGGCCGCGATGCGCTCGCGGCTGCGGCATCCGTGGCGGTGACGCATCAGACCACACTGGGAAAACGGCAGGTAGCAACTGGAACACACTGCAGTGCAAATCGAGAGCGCGCGCAGCGGCAGAACCGCCGCATTCTCGACGCGGGGAGCGGCGCGCGCCGTAGCGCAGCGGCGACTACGGAAGCACTTGTACCGTCGGCGTCTGCCGGATGTCCGCGGCCGAGCGGTGCAGACCCACGAGCTGGTGCAGCACCGAGAGGATCTCGAGCGTATGGTCCTTAGCGGCGGTCGCAGACGGTCCGCAGCGGCCATCCCCGCTGAAGTTGGCGACGCGATACTCGCGGTCGCGATATCTCACTTCAAAGCGCGCGGCGCACGATTGCCCGTCGAGCCGGATGAAGATGTCGTCGCAACCGGGGCTCGGGTCGTCGCCGCAGTAGCCGAACGTGACCGGCGTGTTGAGCTTTACCGTGCCGGGAGGGCTGCGTTCAAGGTAGCGCCGGATGTCGTCTTGGTATTGCACGAGGTCGCCGAGAAACTGAAACATCTCGCCCACCGAGCGTATGTGCAGCCGCAATTCGAGCCGGGAGTATTCGCCCTTGCGCGCTGCCGGTTCGATTCCGGTGAATCGGTTGTAGATGCTGCAGTATCGGCTGGGCCGGGAAACGGCGACGGGCCCGGAGAATGGCAAACGCGATTCGGGCACGTGGGCGCGCGTCGAATCCTCCGCCGGTATGTCGACGACGGGCTGGGAGCAGCTTTGCCTGACTGGTCCTGAGACCGCCCCGGCAGCGACGACTTCGAAATCGGCCGCTGCGTTGGCGCCCGACGATGCCGTTTCCGCGAGGCAGAAAGCCACTTTGGGATCCGGAGACAACGCGTATACGTTATAGGCGCGCGCTCCCTTGTCGAGCACGAGCTGGATCTTGTTCTGGTCGAGCGCGGCGAAGGACTGCAGGCCGCGGCTGTCCTTGTCCGGCTCGAGATTGAGGCCGCTCGCGAGCAGCCGGCGCTCGCGGTAAGTGTGTGCAAAGAAGGTCTTGAGCGTGTTGATGAGCTTCAGGTAGCGCGAAGTCGGACTGGGTGTCGCACCGGACCGCCTCGGCACCTGCCTGCGCGCCGCGGCGCCTCGTGATGACGTCCACCGCGTCGCGCGGCGAATTCATGATCCTGATCGTCGTGACCGGGCTTTTCTCCGAGCGCCGCTCCACGATTTCCGCCGCGGAGAAAAAAAGCAGCAGCACGATGCGCCGGTCCAGTCCGCGGTCCAGCCAGTACTTGACGAACTTCGCATCGATCGGCGTTGCCATGCCGGTATGGAATTCCTTCGAGTGGAGATGGGTCACTTCGAAGCTTGGCGTGAAACCGAAACCGATGCCGCCGGTCCGGCTGTTGCGCGAGCCCGTGCCGGCGATCGGGCCGGAAAATTCGATCGCGGAAAGCGTCGCGTTCTGCTGCATCGATTCGCGTATGACGGGAATGTCGGCGAAATACAGCGGCGCCTTGTCGCGCGCGCGAAGGATGTTCAGGACCAGGAGCTTGTTGCTCGCGTCTTCGATAACGTCGTTGAAAGCCAGGCTGTCGGCCTTGATGATCGAAGAGCTCACGAACCCGCAGCCGCCCAGCCACATGCAGAAGATGCAAGCGAGGATGCGACGCATGGACTTCCTCCCTGGTGAGAAGCTAGGCGGCTTGTTGTCGCTCTACGTCGCACAACAACCGCGCCGCGATGAGCCGCACGATGTGAAAGCCGATTTTCGGATCCTGATAGTAGAGCTGAAAAAGCATCTCGTCGGTCATTTCATAAAGTTCGCCCCCGGCCACGCATACGACCGTCTGCGTGCGCCGCTTGTCGGGCGTGAAAAGGCCTATTTCGCCGAGCAGCTCCCCCGGCCCGAGCAGACGATCGATCTCCACGAGTCTCACCGCACCGCTGCCGACGTAGAACACCCTGTCCGCCGCGTTCCCTTTGCGGAACAGGATTTCCCCGCTTTGCATCGTCCGCCGTCGCATGTGCGGCAGCAGCCATGCCGAAGGCGACAACTCCGCGCTTGCTTTGCCGATCTCGCGGCTGATTGCCCTGATCTCCCACACGCGCCGGGCATTGATCGGAAGCAACACCGTGTTGAGCAGTAGCCCCGGGAGCGGTACCTTCGAGTCGATGCCGGGGTCGGCGAGCAGCGCCAGCGCAAAGGCGATGAAAGCGAAGTTCGCGGCGATTGCGAGCACGCGCAGCGGCAGCATGCGCTTCATCGCGAAGCTCGCGAGCGAGAGGAGGACGCCGAGGGCGCCGAGCACCGCTACCGCGTCCAGCGCGAATCTCATCGTGCCTCCCGTGTGTCGCAGTCAGGGCATGGTAGCCGATTGCGCGTAACGCAATGGCAACGCAGTCCACACATCGGACGTGAATATTCAGGCATCGTCGAATCCGAGTAGCATCGGTCGGACGACCGGGAAGCGAAAAGCAGCGTATACCCGCGGCTGCGGGGAGGGGGATGCGTTGACGAGGGGTACGGCGGCATCCATAACCCACCTTAACAGCGGGGAGCTCAAGTCGCTTTCGGCCCAAGGCGTCGTCAAGGCCTATCCGAAGAGCACGATCATCGTGAGCGAGGGAGACGAGACCGACTCGTTCTACATCATCGTCGAAGGCCGGGTGAAGGTTTTCGTGAGCGACGAGGACGGGCGGGAGATCGTGCTCTCGACGCAGGGCCCCGGCGACTACTTCGGCGAAATGGTTCTCGACGGAGGCCTGCGGTCGGCGTCCGTGATGACGCTCGAGCCTTCGCGCTTCGCGGTCATCCCCAAGCAGCGCTTTCGCACATTCCTGCACGATCACCCCGGCTTTTCCATACATCTCGTCGAGAAGCTGATCCGCCGCACGCGCGCTCTCACCGAGAACGTGAAGAGCCTCGCGCTCATGGACGTGTACGGCCGGGTCGCGCGATTGCTGCTCGAGCTCGCGGTGAAGGAAAACGGCAGGCTCGTCGTGCCCGAGAAGCTCACGCAGCAGGACATCGCGAGTCGTGTCGGCGCATCGCGGGAAATGGTGAGCCGAATTCTCAAGGACCTGACGACCGGCGGCTACATCAGCACCGACAGGAAGCACATCACGATACACAAGAACCCGCCGCGGCACTGGTAGCGGGTGCAGCCGCCGCAATGTGAAAAGCGCACACAATTCCGGCCAATTGCGTGACAGGCAGCAATCCCGGCAGGCGCTACCCTGCGGGCAGGCAATCGCCCATGGGGATTCAGCCGTGCTGGGTCCGAAGACAGGGTTTGCGGTCTGATCGGGGAGTGCTCGCATGCACGTTGCGGATACTCGCGCAGGGACGGCAGCGAGAACGATGAAGGAGCGGCTGGGCGGGGGCATACGGGTAATCAGCGGTGCCTCCGCGATTGCAGTCGTCGGACTGGCCCAGCTCCTGGCCGTCGGCGCGCTATCGGTCACGGCGCTCGGACGCGACGCGTTCGGAGCGGGCGTCGTGGCGGCCCTCGTTGGCGGGACGATCGGCGCTTTGTGTGTGGCGCTGATCGCGCGTGCACCGGGCGAGGTGTGCGGGCCGCGCACGTCCATCGCGGTGATTTACGCGGCGCTTTGCGCGGACCTCGTAGCGCGCGCCGGACCGCAGGCGAGCTTCGGCGAAATCTGGGCGGCGCTTTCGATTGCGGTCGTCCTTATGGGTGTGCTGCAGGCGATCGCCGGCTGGCTGCGTATCGGCGACGCCATCAAGTTCATGCCGTATCCGGTCAGCATCGGGTTCGTGACCGGAATCGGCCTGCTCATCGTCTGGTCCCAGGTCGGGTCGGTGCTGGGGCTGGACGGCCGGCTCTCCGATTACGAGTGGCCCGACGTGCTCGATCAGATCAAGCCCGCGGCGCTGCTCATCGCCGCGCTTACGGCGCTCACTGTCTGGGTCTACCCGCGATTCGCGAAGCGCGGGCAGCCGCTGCTCGCCGGGTTGGGAATCGGAACGGCGAGTTACCACGCCACCGCGCTGCTGCTTGGGCCAGAGCATCTCGGGCCGACCCTGGGTACGATAGCCCCTGTGGCGGCCGCCGCGGCGAACGCTTCGGCGCTATGGAGCCGACTCACCCCTTTATGGCTGCTCGAAACAGCGCTGTACGTGCTGCCCTATGCCGTGTTTCTCGCGTTGCAGGCGATCATGAATGCTGCGGTCTCCTCGGTTGCGGTGGCGGAGATCACCGGTGTTCGAGCCAACATCAGCCGCACGCTCGTCGCTCAGGGTGCAGGCAACATCCTGTGCGGCGCCCTGGCAGCCCTGCCGCTCGGCGCGAGTCCATCGCAGTCCATGCCTGCCGCCAGGATGAAGGGCATCAACGCGCTCGTCCCTGCCACGAGTTATGTGGTTCTGCTTCTGAGCGTTCTCCTCTTCGGATGGGTGTTCGCGTACATACCCGTCGCGGTACTTGCGGGCATCCTGGTCACGGTGGGTCTGGGCATGATCGATCGATGGGCGCGCGCATTGGCGAAGCGCGTCGTGCGTAGCGCCGGCAAAGACACTCACGTGACCTGGAATCTGATCATCGTCGCGGCAGTGGCCGGCACTTTCTTCTTCGGAAGCGTGCCTCTTGCCCTGTTCGTGGGGACGGTGCTCGCGACCATACTGCTCGCCATAAACCTGTCGGCTGCCACTACTTTCAGCAGCGAGGCGGCGGGCGAGCTCGCGTCCACCCGGGTGTGGTCGCGCGAGCAGGCTCAATGGCTCACCGGCGCACGTAGTGCCATCCGCATTTTCCGGCCGCGCGGCGGATTGTTTTTCGGCACGGCGGACCAGCTTTCCACGCGATTGTCTGCGCTCGGGCCGGGAATCCGGTACTGCGTGCTCGACCTGTCGAAACTGACCGCGCTGGACGCAACCGGCTGCCAGATCGTGGCTGCCAGCGCGAGGAAGCTGTCGAACTCGGGGATCACGACAATTCTCGCAGGGCTCAGCGCCTCCAATCCGCGTGAGGAGGCGCTCATCGCCCTGGGTCTCACACATCCCGATCCCGGGACGCAGTGGTTCGAGGATCTCGATCACGCGCTGGAATGGGCCGAGACGCAGATCGTGAAGGAGCGCTGGCCGCATACGTCTCTCTTCGCACCGGTACCCCTCTGCGAGACGCCTCTGGCGAAGGGCTTTTCAGCCGCGGAGCTGCGCGAGCTGCAATTCTGGCTGAGGGCGGTCGACGTGAAGCCTGGAACGCTTTTCAGACGCGGTGAGCCCGGATCTGCGATGTATGTGATCGACCAGGGCTTCGTCGAGATCCGCATCGGCGATGGAACGGAAGGAAAGTCGACACGGCTCGCGGCATTCGGTCCCGGCAGCATTTTCGGCGAGATCGCAATGCTGACGACGGACGAGCGCACGGCAGACGCGGTCTGCATCGAGCCTACCCGACTGTTCGAGCTCACGCGCGAGGCGATCGTCGATCTGGAGAGGCGCGCACCGAGCCTGCACGCACGAGTCATGGCGAACCTGAACGCACACCTCGCGAGCCGCCTGATCGTAGCCACGAGTATCGTGAAGGCACAACAATGAACGCGATGGCTGCCGATCCATCGTGGAGATGTGGAGCTCGTCATTAACAGCAAGGCCGCCAAGGCGCTCGGAATCGCTCTCCCGCAATCCGTACTCATGCGCGCGAGCCGGGTGATCGAATGAAGCTCGCCGCAATCGGCGCTGCAGCGACCCTCGCGTTCTTCAGCCTCGCAACGCAGCTCGGCTCGGGGGCGCTGGCAGCGACGCCTTTCGGATCGTCCGCGGTTGCGAACGGCATCGTCGCAGCGCTTATGGGCGCGACGCTCGGCGGCTTTCTCGTTGCCGTCCTCGCGCGGGCGCCTGCGGAAATCTGCGTGCCGGCTGCGTCGGTCGTCGTCATCTATGCCGCACTGGGTGCGGACCTCGTCGCCCGCGCGGGACCTCAGGCGAGCTTCGGTGAAATCTGGGCGGGCCTTTCGCTCGCTGTCGTGCTGATGGGCGTGCTGCTGGCGGTCGCGGGCTGGCTGCGCGTCGCCGAAGCGATCAAGTTCATACCTGTGCCGGTCAGCGCGGGCCTGGTGACCGGTATCGGCCTGCTGCTGATGTGGTCGCAACTGGGACCGCTCGGGGGCATCGAGGGACGTCTCACGAACTACAGCGGGGCCGATCTGCTCGCGCGAATCAGGCCTGCGTCACTCGCCGTGGGCGGCGCGACCATGCTCGCGGTCGTCATCTACCCCAGGCTCACGAAGCGGGGGCAGCCCGCGCTCATGGCGCTTGCCTTCGGTACGGTGCTTTATCACGCGGTAGCATGGTTGTATGGCGCCGACGAGCTGGGGCCGACATTAGGGCGCCTCACTCCGATGTCCACGGCCGAATCGACCATTCGCGTCACATGGACGAGCGTCGGCCCCGCGTGGCTGCTCTCCACAGGCATGTACGTGCTGCCGTATTCCGCGTTTCTCGCGCTGCAGGCGATCATGAACGCCGCAGTCGCGGCCGCTACCGTAGGCGGAATCACCGGAACGCGCACCGACGTGAACCGCATGCTCAAAGTCCAGGGATTCGCCAACGTGGTCTGCGGCGCGGTCGCGGCGCTGCCGATCACGACCGCCGCGTCGCAGTCCGTGACGGCCGCCCGCATGAAGGTGGTGAGCCCATGGATACCTGCGGCGAGTTCCGCGACTCTTCTCGTGGTGGTCCTCGTAGCAGGCGATCTGCTCGCCCATATCCCGCGCGCCGTGCTTGCCGCCATATTGATCATGACGGGGTTCGGGATGATTGACCGCTGGGCTCGCGGGCTCGCAGGCAGCTTGTGGCGCGGCGATGCTGCAGACATCCATGCCCGGGCGAATCTCGCCATCGTCGCTGCCGTGGCCGCGGCATTTCTGTTCGGCAGCGTACCGCTCGCGCTGCTGGTGGGCACGGTGCTGGCGATGCTGCTGCTGGCGGTGAATCTCTCATCCGCCACGACTTTCGCCACCGAGCCCGGAAGCGATCTCGCGTCCACGCGGGTGTGGCCGGCGGAACAGGCCGAGTGGCTGGCCGGCGCACGGCGCAGCATCGCCATATTCCGTCCCCGTGGCGATCTCTTCTTCGGCACGGCGGACCAGTTCGCGGTGAGGCTCGAAGCGATCGGCGTCGAGACCCGATCCTGCGTGCTCGATCTTTCCAGGGTCACGACGCTCGACGCCACCGCATGCCAGATCGTGGCGGCAGGCGCGAAGAAGCTCGCGGCGCGAGGCGTCACGACCGTGCTCGCAGGCGTGAGCGGCTCGAGCCGCCGCGCGCAGGAGCTCGTGTCCCTCGGGCTCACGCACCCGGATCCGAAGGCGCGCTGGTTCGAAGATCTCGATCGCGCGCTGGAGTGGGTGGAAGCGGAGTTGCTGCGCGAGCGTTGGCCGGATATCAGTGCCGACGCTGCGGTCGGCCTGACGAATACGCCGCTTGCGAAAGGTCTGTCGGCCTCCGATGTCGAGGAGCTGCGCTCGTTTCTCAAGTGTGTCGAGGTCGATGCCGGGCCGCTTTTCAGTCGCGGCGATCCGGGTACCTCGATGTACGTGATCGACGAGGGCTTCGTCGAAATTCGCGTGGGCAGCGGAACCGACAAGCCCACCCGCCTCGCGGCTTTCGGACCAGGCAGCATCTTCGGCGAGATTGCGATGCTGAGCTCGGACGAGCGCACGGCCGATGCGTTGTGCGTGAAGCCGACCCGGCTCTACGAGCTCGAGCGCGAGGGGCTGAGCGAGCTCGAGCGGCGCTCGCCACGCCTCTACGCGCGCATCATCGAGAATCTCAATGTGCATCTCGCGAACCGCCTCATCATCGCGACCCGCACGGTGCAGGCCCAGCGATGAAGCCTGGGTCACTTGCACACCGGCGGCTGCATGCGACAGTGCGATGCCGGTCAGGGAGACGAATGGGTGGCTGCGCGGGACGCGTGGCGCTGCGGGACGCTCAGGGCGCCGTCTAAAAATCGGTGAGTGCGGGACTCAGAGCCCCTGACAGAACGTCAGGGGCTCTTAGTGCCCACGGCCCACGAATCGCGCAGCGTGAGGGCGCGGTTGAAAATGGGCGCGCCGGGCTTCGAGTCGCGCCCGTCGGCGCAGAAATAGCCGTGGCGCTCGAACTGGAAGCGCTCTTCGGGCCGCGCGTCCTTGAGCGCGGGCTCGAGCTGCGCGCTGATGACGCGCTTCGAGTCCGGATTCAGGTCCTCGAGGAAATCGCGCTCGCGTCCGGGGTGCGGCACGGCGAAGAGCCTGTCGTATAACCGCACTTCGCCGGCGTGCGCGTGGCGCGCTGAAAGCCAGTGGATGTTGCCTTTCACTTTCACCGCCTCCGCGCCCGGGGTGCCCGACTTCGTTTCGGGGAGGTACTCGCAGTGCACGGCGGTGACGTTACCCGCCGCATCCTTCTCGCACCCGGTGCATTTGACGACGTAGCCGTAGCGCAGCCGCACGCTCCCGCCGGGGAAAAGCCTGAAATAGCCTTTGGGCGGCGTTTCGGTAAAGTCTTCGCGCTCGATCCACAGCTCGCCGGAGAAAGGTATCACGCGCTTGCCGAGGTCCGGTTTTTGCGGATGGTTCGGCGCGTGGCACTCTTCCTCCCGGCCCGCGGGATAGTTGTCGATCACGAGCCTGACCGGATCGAGCACCGCGATGCGGCGCTCCGCACGCGCGTTGAGATCTTCGCGCATCGCGTCCTCCAGCACCGAGTACTCGATCCAGGAATCGGCTTTGGAAACGCCGATGCGGTCGGTGAAGAGCCGGAAGCCTTCGGGGGTATAACCCCGGCGGCGCGCGCCGGCGAGCGTCGGCATGCGCGGATCGTCCCAGCCTTCGACGTGACCTTCCTCGACGAGCTGGATCAACCGCCTCTTGGACAGCACGACGTAGGTGAGGTTGAGCCTCGCGAACTCGATCTGCTGCGGCAGCGGGCGCGCGAGGAGCCCGCCTTCGGCCAGGCGCTCGAGCAGCCAGTCGTAGAACGGGCGCTGATCTTCGAACTCGAGCGTGCACAGCGAGTGCGTGACGTTCTCGAGCGCGTCCTCGATCGGGTGCGCGTAGGTATACATCGGGTAGATGCACCACTTGTCGCCGGTGCGGTGGTGATGGGCCTTGCGCAACCGGTAGATCACCGGGTCGCGCAAATTCATGTTGGGCGACGCCATGTCGATTTTCGCGCGCACGACCATGCTGCCGTCGGGGTGCATGCCTTTGCGCATTTCGTCGAGGCGCGCAAGCGACTGCTCGGGGGCCCGATCGCGCCACGGACTCTCGGTTCCGGGCTCGGTGAGCGTGCCGCGCCCCGCGCGGATCCCCTCGGCGCTCTCCTCGTCGACGTAGGCGAGGTCCGACTTGATCAGGTATTCGGCCGCCAGATACATGAAGTCGAAGTAATCCGACGCGTAGTAGAGGTGCGGGCCCCAGTCGAAGCCGAGCCAGCTCACCGCCTCGACGATGGAGTCGACGTATTCCTGTTCCTCTTTCTCGGGATTGGTGTCGTCGAAGCGCAGGTGGCACGCGCCCGCGTAGTCGATCGCGAGGCCGAAGTTGAGGCAGATCGCCTTCGCGTGGCCGATGTGCAGATAGCCGTTCGGCTCCGGCGGAAACCGCGTGCGTATGCGGGCAGGGTCGGGCGGCGCATCGCGCTGCTCCGGAGCCGGGCCGGGATGGCCCGCCCAGCGCCGGCCGGCGTATTTGCCGCGCGCGAGATCGTTGTCGATCGCCTGGCGGATGAAGTTCGAGACTGCGGCCTCGCCTTTGTCGGACGCCGGTGCTGCGGGCTTCGGAGGTTTATCGGTTGCGCGGGCCATGAGGCGGTGCGGTGAAACCGCTATTCTAAACGAGCGCGCTTCAAGCGCCGGCGCCCGCACCCCGGTGCGGCTTGATAAGCTACCCGCCGCGTCACACCACAAGGAGAGAATCTAATGCACGCTGTAGGGCATCGAATGAGTTTCCTGCTGGTCGCAGTCGCCGGCTTTGGAATCTGCGGCCACGCCGCCGCAGCCGAGTCGTATCCGACCAAGCCGGTGCGCGTCGTCGTCGGCTTTCCGCCCGGCGGTTTCGTCGATTTCACCGCGCGGCTGGTCTCGGTGCCGCTCGGCAACGCGCTCGGCCAGCAGTTCGTCGTCGACAACCGCGGCGGCGCGGGCGGTGTGGTGGGCACCGAAATCGCGGCGCGCGCATTGCCCGACGGCTACACGCTCACGGTGGGCAGCGCCGGAACGCATGCGGTGAACCAGGGCCTCTACTCGAAGCTGCCGTACAACGTGCTGCGCGATTTCCAGCCGATCGCCAGGCTCGCGGATGCGCCGAGCATCCTCGCGGTACACCCGTCGCTGCCGGTGAAAAGCGTGAAGGAGCTGCTCGCGCTCGCGCAGGCGAAACCGGGACAGATCAATTACGCCTCGGCGGGCTCGGGGACCTCGACGCACCTCGCCGCGGTGCTTTTCGAGCACCTGGGCAAGGTGAAGATGGTCCACGTGCCTTTCAAAGGCGGCGGACCCGCGATCGTTGCGCTCCTCTCGGGCGAAGTGCGGGTGACGTTCGGGACCGCGGCGTCGGTCTCGCCGCAGACCAAGGCGGGGAGGCTGCGCGCGCTCGCGGTGACTTCGGGAAAACGCTCCGCGGTGCTGCCCGACCTGCCGACGATCGCCGAGGCCGGGATACCCGGATACGAGATGCTCAACTGGCTGGGCCTTTTCGCGCCCGCCGGGACCCCGCGCGCCATCGTCGACCGGCTGAGCGCGGAAGCGCTGCGCGTACTGCGCCTGCCGGAAGTGGTTCAGCGCTTTCACGCCCAGGGCGCCGAGCCTTCGCCCCTGGGAACGAAGGAGTTCACGGCGTTCGTGAAGAGCGAAGTCGCGAAATGGGGGAAGGTCGTTACCGAAACCGGCATGAAGGCGGACTGATCGCCATGGAGAAGAAGAGGGCGGGCGCCGCGCCACAGATCGACGTGCTCAGGAAGAAATACGGCGCGCAGGCGATCGACAACGCGGCGCGGCTCCACGGCGAGGATTTTCCCGCGGTCGTAGCCTGGGCCGACGAGATCGACCCTCATTACGCCAAGCTGTGGCTGGATTTCACTTACGGCGGCATGTTCAGGCGCGGCGTGCTCGACGAGAGAACGCGCACGCTCGTCGTCATCGGGCAATTCGTGGCGATGGGCGAGATGGACGAGCTGCCGGTCCACATCCGCAGCGCGCTTGCCGCCGGCGCGACGCCCCGCGAAGCGCTCGAAGTCATCCTCCAGGTGAGCGTTTACATCGGTTACCCGAAAATGATCCGGGCAACGCGCCTGTTCAGGCAGGTGCTGAGCGAGCTGGGACGGCTGGGCGAGCTCGAAGCGACGCAGCTACCGCTCGAGGGCGCGCCGCGCGAGCGCTCGCTGGAAGAGGCGCGGGCGCAGTGGAAAACGCCGGAAGACCAGGTGGCGCGGCGCGACGAGCTGGTTGAGAAGTACGGCTGGAAGCGGCTGAGCCCGGGCCTGCGGCTACAGCCTACGCATCACGTGGCGAGCGCGGGCAGGCTCGACCGGGTCGACCAGCATTTCAACAGTTTGTGGCTGGCCTTCATCTACGCGGGGATGTACTCGCGGGGCGTGCTCGACGACCGGACCCGCATCCTGTGCGTGGTCGGCGAATGCTTCGTGCTCGGCGAGCTCCACCAGGCCGAGAACCACATACGCAACGCGCTCAGTGCAGGCGCGAGCCCGCGCGAAGTGCTCGAAGTGATTCTGCAATCGACCATTTACGCCGGCATGCCGAGCTTCGTCAGGTTCATCGCGATCCTCGAGCGCGCGCTGGAGGAAGCAGGCAGGCTGCACGAGATCACCGATACCCAGTTACCTTTACCGGATGAAAACCATGGCTGAAATCAAAGTGCTGCTCTCCGCCGGCCGGCGTAACCCGCCGGCGAACGCCCGGTAAACGATACAGAGGGAAACCAAGGTTTCCCTCCGTAACCTCCTTTCCTTCGCGATTTGGCGATCGTCCTGAGCCTTAAGCAAAGACGTACGCGTATAGAGGAAGTCATGGGGAAACGCATTACTGCCAGACAACCCGCATCACTGCATGCGAAGACGCGGCGTACTCCGGTCACGCCGAAGCAGCCGATAGTGCCGCAGCGGTCGAAACAATTTCCGCCTCAGCGCCGGCCCAAGTAGCGGGTGGGAAGCGAGCGTTCGACGGCGCGTTTGCCGGATCGGGTGACGCGGTAGGCTTTGGCGCGCGGCCGGCTGGCGACCACTTTCGCGAGCCTGCCGTCGACGTAGTGCAGCGCCACGCCGTCGTCGGCGGCGACGCCGTCGGGCACTTTACCGCTGGCAACGAGCTTGCGGAAAGTCGGCCGCCGCAGCTTCTCGCTGTCGTAATGCGGGCAGTTGCTGCCCTGAAGGAAACCGAGGCACGGCAGCGCCGTCAGCGGCCCGGCGACGGAGTCGGTGACGCCGTGCTCGAACCAGCAGATCGAGCCCGCGCTGCCGCCGCCCAGCACGACGCCGAGCTCCCAGGCGGTCCTCAAGTGAACGTCGAGCCCCCAGTCGCGCCATACCGCCAGCATGCTGCGGGTGTTGCCGCCGCCGACGAATATCGCGTCGCGCTCGAGGATGAAGGATTCGAGATCGCGAGGCGTGCGCGCGAAAAGCGGCAGGTGCGCGGGTGTGCAGTCGAACTGGCTGAAGCCGGCATAGAAGCGCAGGCGGCCGGCTTCGGCGTCGCCGGTCGCGGTGCCGATGTAGAGCACTTTCGGTTTCCTGCGGCGAGTGAGCTCGAGGAAGTAATTCACCAGCAGCAGGTTGTCGAGCTCGGGCGGGAGCGCCATGCCGCCGATGGCGAGGATTTGACGGGGTCTCATGCGTGCCTTTATCGAATATTCTATGGTCTCATGAGCGGTTCCACCCTGGACGTCCTGCGCCGCCTCTCCGATGGTGAGTTCCACTCGGGCGAGGCGCTCGCGCGCGAGCTCGATATTTCGCGGGGTACGGTGTGGAACGCGGTCGCCGCCCTCGACGCCGCGGGGCTCGAGGTCTACCGCGTGCGAGGCCGCGGCTATCGTCTCGCGCAACCCGTCTCCCTCCTCGATCCGCGAGCGGTCGCGCAGCACGCCGGGAATGCGGCCGATCGCTTTTCGATCGAAGTCGTCGACGTGGCCGCATCGACCAACACGCTGCTCGCCCAGCGCGCTGCGGCCGGTGCGCCGGCCGGCACGGTCATCGCGGCGGAACGCCAGGAGAGCGGCCGCGGGCGCATGGGCAGGCCGTGGCACTCCGGCCTCGGCGGCGGCATCACGTTTTCGCTCCTGTGGCGATTCGA
>Ga0105106_10000471_pt1 | contig 28153 bp, 29 predicted proteins | sample PPLLaktember2015_5_FD_79109 | JGI IMG/M metagenome (GOLD analysis project Ga0105106, IMG submission 79109) | Freshwater sediment microbial communities from Prairie Pothole Lake near Jamestown, North Dakota, USA - PPLs Lake P8 Core (1) Depth... | ecosystem: Environmental > Aquatic > Freshwater >...
CACCTGCCCTCCTTCTTCCTCTCGCTCGTCCGGAAGGATCGCCGTGTTTGAGCTGTTTACCAGTATGGTGAAGGAGGAGTGGCGGGTCCATTCCACGATGTTCGGCAGCCTCTCCTTTGCCCTCTTCCCGGTCATGATCTTCGGGATCGCGTTTATGGGGTCGTTCCTCGTCCCCCTCATGCGGACCACCCTCCCGGCCGGCAACCTCACGCTGATCGTCCACGCCACCTACCTGATGCTCGGCATCATGGTCGGCGGGTTCGGGCTGCTGGGCAACGAGGTGATGAACCGGCGGTTCGGCCAGGCAAGCCTGCTTGCCTACTCTGCCCGGAGCCTCCCGCTCTCTGAAAAGTTCATCTTTTCAAACTTTGTTGTCAAGGACACGGTCTATTACTTCTTCCTCTGGGTCCTGCCTTTTGGTTTCGGGTATATTCTGGCATCGCCGTTCACCAATGTCCCCCTTGCAGATGCCCTGCTCCTGCTTCTCACCCTGACGCTCTCGTTCCTCTTTGGCCTTTGCGGCGTCTTCTTCCTCTCGGCAGTATATGCCCGCTCACGACCGGTACTCCTGCTCGTCCTGCTGGCAACTGGTGTGGGAGTGGGCGGCCTTGCCATCCTGACTGGTACGAACCCGGTGCTCTTTTTCCCACCCCTGCTCCTCTACAGCGCGTTCACCTGGGTGAACTTCCTGATCTCCTGCGCGGTTCTTGCACTTCTCTTCGGCGTTGCAATCATGCTGTTCAATCCTGAATCGGTGGGATCGGAAAAGACATACAGGGACTCCTTTGCGCCCCTGATGCGGCGGTTTTCATTCCTGCCGAACCCCCCGCTCGCCGCCAAAGATTCCCTTGACCTGTACCGGAGCGGGAGCCTGGTCGGCCAGACGATCTTCTCGTTCCTCCTCCCCCTCGCGGTGATCTGGTTCTTCTTAACCCTGCTGGGACCCTTCTTTCCGCCCCATGGCCTGCTCTTCATCATTGCAATTACCACGGGTGTCATCGCGTCAACGATGTACACGTGGGTCACGATGTTCGACACCTTCGGGCCGTACGCCTGCCTGCCCGTTGCCGTCAGTACGCTGATCGCGGGCAAACTCACTACGTTTGCGATCCTCCAGGTGATACCGGCAGTCTTTATCGCGTCTGTCGCGCTCCTCTCCGGGGAGGCTGCGTATCTCGTCCCTGCCGTCGTACTCGGGATCTCGGTCTCTTTTTACGCCGTGGGAGTCATGGCCTGGCTCTGCGGGCTGTCCCCGAATGTGCTGGTGTATGATGCAAAGGTGCTCTTTGTGTATCTCATCTCCGTCGGTATTGTCCTGACAATCTTCACCGCGGTTGCCTTTACAAACCCGTACTATGCTCTCTTTGCACTCATCCTTGCCATCCCCACGTGGCTGCTGATTCAGAAAGCAAAGGTCCGTTGGGACGCGGTGGACCCGGCTGGATTCTGAATTTTTCACAAAAAAGTGCTGGAGGGAAGCAGGAGTCCCATCATCGCTCGACATGGCTGCCGTCACAGAACGGCTTGTTGTACGATTTTCCGCAGCGGCACAGGGTCACGCGGTTCCGTATCTCGTAGACATGACCGTTAGATGATTCTACCGGAATACCGCCTCGAACCCAGATCGGACCATGTTCACTCCGTGGGGGGTATTCAATTATCACAATAGATTTATCAAATGCAGGTTCAAGCGCTTTTCCGGTCTTCCTGTCCCAGACGGCAAGGCGACCTGACGGACAGTTGCCAGCCTCCTGTATTGCTATATCCCTGGCCTCAGAATTGCCTGACTGCCGTGTTAAGTTCCAGATCCCCCCGGCCCGCATGCAAAACCTGGCGTGAACGCACATCCCATCGGCATCGGTCAGCGACAGGGTGGGACCGTCAATTTTCTCTGCCCGATTTAGATACGGTTCATCGTCAGCCGTTTCAGTTCCGTCAAAGTGGATTTTTGCATGAGTACCGTCGCAGAAGGGTTTATTTTTCGAATGCCCGCAGCGGCACAGGACATACTGTTCCTGCAGGGGGTAGGACATAACCTCATGCCAGGTACTGCAGTATCCCTCTGCATCATTGCGGATCTCCTTTATGGCAAGGGGAATACTTCCTGTAACGCGGTAAGGACCGTCTTTGCTTACCCTGATTTTTTTCGTATCGTGATGAGGGGTTTTGTGATCTTCTTTTTCCGGAGACATGATACTCCTGCTATCTTGTAACGGTATATTGTATACTGTTTCTGATCAGGTTCGATCGTGGGGAACATGGCAACCAGATTTTTTTGTGGGGTATGAATAAGCCAAAAAGATCCATTTTCTTATCGGTTCTCTTCTGCCTGGTGAGCCGGACAGAAATTGCAGATGGAATAGAAAATCTCTTTTTCCTTGTCCCGGATGAGACAATAATAATCCCTGCCCCGTTTTTCAACGAAAAAACCACCGGGAAACGGCATACCCACAGGGTGACCCGGCTCATCAAGGACAAACATGGTGAATGCTGCTATCAGGTAATAGAAGAGGCGGTTCATCGGATTGCGGAAGTACGGGTTGCGCTCGCCTGAATCATTCCACGAAAAAACACCCTCAGGAAGCATCTCGCAGAATTTTCGGAATGTTTCCGGGTCACGGAGGGGATCAGTCATCCCTGCAAATACCCTGGCGTGGTGCATAACGAGAAGCTGGTGGTGTTTGCCAAAAAGCTGTTCACGGAAAAAGGGGCGGATCGATTCGCGGTAAGGTGAGGGAAGTTTGTCAATCTCGCTGTTCAGCCTGCCCCCGATAATCTGGAGATCGAATAGTGTATAGTTCTGAATTTCCTGAATCAGATATGTGCCAAGTTCACCTTTTGTCCGTGCACCCCCGAGTTGGACGGCAATATCTTCAATCCTGCTGCGTGCCCGTGTATGTTTTTCAGGTATTTTGTGTACTGTTCCCTTTTCCATAGACGCTGCACCTGGACAGTAAGTAGAGTTTCTCTCCCGTGCACAAAAAACCGACAGGTAAACGATAGTGACGGGGGTTGTATCCTGAACTCTCTATCGCCCCGCCAGGAATGGTACTCGACCAATAATACAATTTCAGACCTGAATTACGGATAGAGAATATAATCCCCCTCAATTCTCACCCGTGCATTTCCCCCGAAAAATACACTGCGTTGTACCTTTGAAGCATCACTCACCAGCCGGATGATATTGGGACGCTCCCTGCTCCTGCCCTGCTCTATTCTGAGCATGTGGCCGTCCCATTGACCGGCATTCAGCAGGTAATACCCCAGGGCAGCATTACCTGAACCTGTTGCAGGATCTTCAAGATACCCGTAAATGGGGGCAAACACCCTTGAGCGGAAATTATTCTCCGGTTTTGAGACATTCTCGGAAAAGACCAGGATAATTTCGATGCCGTTTGCAAGACAGAACTCCCGCAGGTGCTTCTGATCAGGACGGAGTGACAGCAGGGTATCAAGCGATTCGAGGGGTACAATCAGGGTTGCAAGACCAGCATTGACCAGCATGATCCGGTTCTTTTCCGCAATTTCTCCCGGCGCGATTCTCAGGGTTGCAGCGATATCATCGCGGGTCAGCGCACTGCTGAGAAACTGGGGCAGGGGTGCACTGATGAACACGGCATCGGCAGATGCAATTTCATTTCGCACCAGAAGGTCACGTCCCTGCACATGAATGCGGGAAATGGGGTTCTGTGCACGTTCCGGATCGTTTTTTATCAGATCGTACATGACGGCAATCGTACCATGGCCGCAGAACGCGACTTCACGTTCAGCGGAGAAAAAACGGAGGCCGGTGTGCCCTTCATCGGGATACACATAGACCACCTCACTGACAAAGCCGGCCAGTTCACGGGCGATCTGCTGCATCCTCTCATCTGACAGTGCATTCTGGTCCGGGAGGTAAACACAACCTGCGGGGTTCCCGCCCGATTCTCCCTCAACAAACGCGTCTATTTTTTTAAAACGATAGCGCTGCATAACAAAACCCTATTCCGATCCGTGCGGAACTGCTCCCGGGACAATGAACCGGTCATGGCCGATATGGGCGGGAGGGCTGACAATGATCGCGATCAAGGGCAATGAAACAGTATTTTCCAGCTGGTGGACCTGTCCCTCCTGCACGGTAAAACAATCGCCGCTTCTCACCTCAACAGGTCTGTTCCACGCAACCACGCCATCTGGCGATGGGACACCGGTATGGAGTTTTCCTTCACCGTGGACAATCTCGTAGATCTCGCTGCCGGCCTGGTGGAAATGGGCAGCAACACTACGATGCGGCCCCAGTTCGGCCACAAACAGGCCCACATGGTCATCACCCGTCACCTGTACAATACGTATTCCAATGGCCGGATCGGTCCTGGCCTTTTTTATAAGTTCGAAAAAATTTTTGACCTTCGGTTGGGCGCTCATATAACGTTCTATTGAGCGTGTACATCTCTTGTTGATGAGTTTTCCGGTTCTGGTGATGGAGGATAGCATAAAGGGTATACCTGTTTGATGCAAAGGGACAGAATATTCGGTTCAGGTGGCTATTTCATCTGATCGCACGGGGAATTGAAGGGTCATTTTAATTTACCTCTCCATCCAGACAACGGGATAAATTTCTTATCTGACACAGAATTAATATGAAAAATCTGTATAACTCTAAAAAAATACACTATTCAATAAAGAAATATTTAAATATTATAACAAATAATTAAGAGTTACCAAAAAATAAAAGGAGGTTTTACAAAAAAGCCGGGTGCGGTCTTTCCCTACACACAACATTCACCAGAAACACAATCTGAGCCGGCCGACACGCGAGAGTCGGCCGGACGTTTCCTCCTGCCATATGCACATAATCAATACAAAAATCTTTTTTTTATATTCCCTCATTATTCCGGTGCTTGGATTACCGCTCAGTCGTTGTTAATCCCTGACCGATTATACCTCAAGGGTCATCTGCCGGGCGTCCTGGGTATCAAACGAGGAGAGCCGGATACCGAGAAGACGGATCTTCCTGCCATCAAAAATATCACGGAGCAGGGAATGGGCACACCTGCGCACGATTGCCGGATCACCCGTGAAATGGGGGAGTGTCCGGGCTTTCGTCTGGGTGACAAACCCCTCGTACCGTACCTTCACCGTCACCGTCCTGCAGTACAGGGACGCATCAGAAAGATTCCGGCACACGTCATCGGCCAGTGCATCAATCGTTGCAGCAAGCAGCTGCTCGTCACAGGTATCCTCAGCAAACGTCATTTCACGGGACACGGATTTCACGCCATCCCGTTCTTTAACCTCGCTTCTGTCAATACCGGAAGCAATCTCCTGCAATGCAATCGCAGAACGCCCGAACCGTGCGATGAGCACCTGGATGTCGTACGTCACAAGATCCTCTATGGTCCTGATGCCCATTTCGAAAAGCTCCGTTTCGGACTTCTTCCCTATACCGGGAATCTTCCGCACCGCCATCGGTGCAAGGAATGAGACCAGGTTCTCCGGCTCAACAACGGTAAGACCACCGGGTTTGTGTACATCAGACGCGATCTTTGCAGCCACTTTTGTCGGTGCAAGACCGATCGAGCAGGTAAGTCTGAGGTGTGTGAGGATAGTTTCCTTGATCTGGACTGCGAATTTGGTTGCCGCAGGAAAAGTCCCCAGCTGGCTCACATCCAGGAATGCCTCATCGATACTCACCTGCTCGAGGGGGAATCCACAGGCTTTCAGGATCGCCATAAGGTCAGCAGAAGCTTTCACATACAAAGAAAAGTCCGGGGGAAGGAATACTGCGTGCGGGCAGAGAACGAACGCCTGTGAGATGGGCATTGCTGACCGTATCCCGAATGCCCGTGCCTCATATGAGCAGGTCGCCACAACCCCCCGTCCTTTCCCCTGTTTCGGGTCAGCACCGATCACTACCGGTTTTCCCCTGAGTTCCGGCCGTTCCCGCATCTCAACCGATGCATAAAAACTGTCCATGTCAAGGTGCAGGATGATCCGCGGTGATGTCCCCTGAATGATATCCGGCTCCAACCCTTTATTCACTCCCTTGGTTACATTATGGCGATTCCGACAGGATCGTGCGGCTGTGCTGCAAAGTCACGAAAAGTGCACTGACGCTCGCTAAGGATGCCCCTGAGCAGGTCACCCTCTGCAATAAAACGTTGCATAGGGAGCGTGAATTTCTCCGAGATGTGAGAAAGGGCTGAACGGATATCTTCAAATTCCCGGGCCGGCTGGCACATTGCACTTCTCACGTTCTCCCGTACATTGAAAACACCCATCGGTACATATCCGTGGAGTGCTTCCCGCAGGATAATTGCCCCTGCCTGTTTTTGTTCCTGTGCAAGCGCTTCGAGCACCGCCATTTTGCAGGAGTAATAGCAACCGCCGAGAGGTGAATATCCTGTTTTCTTCCTGGTCCGCTCATGGTCTGAGAATACCAGTTCCTCGTTGCCCAGCACGTGGAGGAATGCTTCCGACCATTCGTACTGCCAGCCGGTCGGCATAAGCAGCACGGCGTAGTTGTTGTTCAGGCTGGAGTATTCGTGCACCCGCCATGTATCGAGTACCGGGCATTTTTTCACCTCCCTGAGAAGCTGGTCTCCGATCATGGTGTCACAGGCCGTGATCGACCACCGGGTGGGTACAAGGTGGCGCCCCCTCTCCCTTCCCATGGTTCCGACGGAAAATGCTTTCTGGATGCTGGAGAACGGGACCCCCTTTTTATGCAGGTCAACAACGGCTTCAGCAGATTTCAGATCGGTATCGTAATACACCTTCTCCAGGTTCCGGTCCCATCTCCCGTTCCCGATCTCAAACCGCTCGATCGCTGCACTGGGCCCAAATGGAGTGTGTTCCTCGGAAAATGAGGTTCCGGTCGGGGCCTTGTCAAACGAGACTTCGCTCTCGACAGAGCTGTCCGAGAGGGAGATCTCCTGGAGTTTTCCGACAAACCGGTTATCAAGATCAGATGCATGGACCCGATGTTTCCCCCGTACCAGGTTCAGCCGGTAACCAATGATCTCCTCCTGGGTTTTGTGCCCGGAGATCCATGACTCGGGCATATCCATGATTGCCGTATCACCATGGAGAGGAGTAATCATCGGGCCGGCATACACCTCGGGGTAATTCCAGCTTCCGATGAATACCGATGGCGGCGAACTTCCTTCCAGCTCTTTTCCCACCGCTACCGATTTCATCTGCAGGGTAGCTGCTGTCAGCTGTTTGAGATATGCACCCTTGCCAATCATCGCTTTGCTAGAGAATCGATGAGATCTCTATTAAGAGGTGAGGTGTGCAGGGAGAAAGTGAGCTGACCGGCAAAAGGCAAAAATGAGATACGAACCATCGCTAATGCAAAGAAAGAGACAGGTATCACGTGACGAGGGGAGAAAAAACCGGCATATCAGGAAACGGGTAATCGTTTCATCGGGGTGACGTTAGCCCCCTCCATCTGACCCCCCGCCCAAGCATACCGCTCCTGGATTGACGGGGGAAGATCGTTCTCCGGAATGGGGATAAAACCATACTGGCCGTAGAATCCGGTAAGGTTTTTTACGGAATGCATAAAGAGGGCGTCGTGCCCGCAGGCTTCAACCAGTCCCCACATGACGGCATGAGAAAATCCGTGACCACGGTGAGCGGATGGGGTAAAAACAGCATCCACCTCAAAACCGTCCGGATGCTTCCGGCACCGTGCAACAGAGACGACCTCATCCAGGGAGAATCCTGCAAATATGCGGTCAATCCGGGGATCTCCCTTAGTCTGGCGATAATCTGTCCAGAGTGCTTCTGCTACCGGAAATTCTGCCGCACAAAGTTCCCTGACAACAGTTCCAGTTGCGTGTCCTGCGCCACGAAGTCCTGCAGGTACAGGGTTTACAAAAAGAGAGCGTGCCGGGGCATCCTGACCGGTTCCCTCAATCCGGTAACTATCAGGAGGGACGTGGATTACAAACCGTGCACCCTTCCCTTCCGTTCCGGTTTCTGTGATAGTCATACCTGTGACCCCGAGGATTTCCCGGCAGATGAACAGCCCGATTCCGGCATGTCCCTCGTCGTCATAGTCAAATATACGCTGTTTCCTGTCTGCCGGGATCCCGATACCGTCATCCTCCAGGATAAGATCGAGCCCTTCCCGGGACTCGTGATACGTGACAATGAGGTTCCTTATTTTGATCCCATGGCTGATCGCGTTTTCGGCAAGCTGAATGACAACCTCCTTAAAGAGCGGATCGGCAAAAATTTCCAGTCTCTCCGTCCAGAACCTGACAGAAACGGATCCCGGGGTAAGGCCAGGATTCCAGGCCTCAAGTATCTGCTGGACACCCAGCCAGGCCGGAGGGGAGACCCCGAGATTTTTATATGACTCAGTGAGGAAAAGCTGGCGGGTTAAACGCAGTGCAAGTGCCCGCATCTGGTTAAAAAAATCCTGTGCCACGGTATCGCCGCAGCGTGAATCTGCATCTGTTAACGTCCGGACTATCTGGTCAACGGTACTATGGATATGGTCATGTGAGATGCGGGAAAGGAGATTGAGTTTATCATTCGCAGCCTTCAGTGCTTTCTCCGCCTGGACACGACGGGTGATTTCTGCAAATGTTATGATTACCCGCTTTTCTGAAAGGAGGGCTGCAGAGACAAGAACCGTTTCAGAACTTCCCGTGGGCAGCCTGAATTCGGTCTCTGTCGCATGCACCGCCCCTTTCTGGGAAATCTCCAAAAACACTCCCTGTTCAAGATCTTTGCTCCAGAACAGGGTAAGCGGCGCCCCAAGAAGGTCAGATGCCGTCCTGTGAAGAAGTTCGGAGGCTTTGTCATTCACTTCCTCGATTATCCTTCCCTGTTCTGTATTCCTGACAAGAATGCTTCCTGCCTCCGAATGGTAAAAGAGTGCCTGATACAGGTCCTGGCGCTCTCGCAGCCGGTATGAGAGCACAGCAATAAGCCACCCGATACCTACGACTACTACTGTGCGGACAAGTGCCTCAATGATGGTGTCCAATGAGTTCCCTGCCACCAGGATCACCATCAGAAAATACGTCCCGCCAATGCACCCTGCTATGGAGAGGCCCCACCTTGGGTAATGATACGCGGCCAGCACCACCGGGAGATAGAGCAGGTGGGGGAGTGCCACCGTAATGCCATTGAGGAGTCCGATGAGGTTGAAAAGCAGGGCAGTAAAGGTTGATACACCAATAAGGGCATCCCAGATGAGATCGCGTTTTGACAGATTATGAGGCAGGATCATGGGACATTCTTTCCTGGTTTTGTTGTCGGTACCATCGGGGGGCAGTCAAAGACCTTATCATCAATGTCGTTTTATTCCGACCATCGAAGTGCCTGCAGCTGAACGCGGACAACGGATGAAGAATAGTTACCGGGTGAATTTATTATCATTCCTTTTCTTTTCCGTGCAGGGATTTCATCCTACCCGCAATACATATGTTAATCGTCCAAGACACCATTCATATACCCCAACGGAGTTGTGTGAATTAGAAATAATAACCATGGAAATAATGAGGGCAGTGACCCGAATGCAGTAAATGAAGACGGAACACCGGTTGTCCGGGTACGGTTACCCAAGAAATGGGCCAATGAACAGTTCGCCTTTGCTGACCTGATGATGGGGGCAAACCATATCCGTGTCCGTTGCTATGACGGGGTCACCCGCATGGGGCGGATCAAGGGGAAGATTAAAAAAAGGGTCTGGATCCGGGAAGGGGATATCCTGATTGTAACCCCCTGGTCTTTTCAGGATGAGAAGTGCGACATCGTGTACCGTTATCTCCCCCCCCAGGCAGACTGGTTAAGAAAGAACCGGTACCTGTAAAAATAATCTTCTTTTTTAAAAAGGTGTGGATTACCTGTACCCAATAAGGCCCGCTTTGCAGGCTTCGGTACATCAAGGCATGAGGTTAATGCACGGTTTTTCCTAAAATAATAACATAATGACTTCGGGGATTTTTACCAGACATCTCTTTATCGTGTCATACAAGAAATATAATCTACCGTTATGCAGCACACTGAAAAGAATATCAGGATAATTCGTGACAAATTGAGCAGGATCGGAATCGGTGAGAAAAACATGGATGACGAGGCAATTCTGGCATCCTACAGCATCAACAAATTCGGCCAGTTATGCTCCGTTCCAAAAGAGATCCCTCCCGTTCAATAATGCGGGTACTTTTTTTACTTCAGTATGGTATACCCGGCATTTGTCAGAATCCGGGTGATCTTCTCTTCCCATACCACATCATCCGGCTCGGCCAGATTGTCGATACAGGCATTCCAGAGCCGGGTGAGGTCAGCATCATCAGAAAAGAATGAACGCTGGTACATGATTCTCCCTGCCCGTAACCCGCGTGAGTTCAGGATGAGCAGCCGCCAGCACCCGTAATCCCTGCAGATCTCCGGGCGGGTGAAGTGAACCGTGCAGTATGCTTTCCTGTCCCGTGTTGTGTACCTCAGGAACGGGCAGGCCTCAGGCTGCTCCTCAAAAATGCTTTTATCCTTGAAGAGATTGTGCTTGTCCTGATCGACGATAACCGCCGTTTTCTCACTGGTATACTGGTTATTGACCACAAACTCAAACTCGCCACGAATTTCCTGTATCGTGTGGACCTGACCCATGTGGTGACAGCACTCACCGCACTGCTGGCATTCAAATACCATAAATGGTATACCCCCGGATCATTGGATACTCTGCCAGATAGCGAGCCCGAACTCAAGGGCAATCAGGATGATGATCACCCATTCGAGGAAGTTTGAGTGCTGGATACGGACTTCATCGGAAAGCATGGAGTAGTTCTCCCGGATCACATCAATCTTCCGGGTCACACTCTCGCTCCACTGGTTGCTCCGGAGCACTTTTAACGCTGTTGCATAGACGCGGGCATAATAGACATCCTCAGTGACTTTGATCAGGTTGTCCACTTTTTCAATGACCTCGGAGATCTCTGCGTAGGTCTCCATCTGTTTTGCCATGATGGCATGGTACTGGCGGCTCCGGCGAAACGCTGAAAGCGTGTCCGCATGTTCGATATCATCATACATCTTCTCCATCTCACGGGTCAGTTCCCGGTCATAGTACCGGAGCTCGAGTACCTGGACATTGGCAAATTCTATGAGGTCAATCAGGTCAGTCGGATTTTCCGGGTTGCAGAGGAGCGCCGAGTCCCAGGATAGTATAGCAAGATCATGCGTGGAATAGCTGAGCGAATTTTTGATAATCTCATCCCGCATCTGGGGAGAAGTGGTAGTCTTTTCCCCGATCAACAGGGGAACCGGATCGATCGAATCATCCCTGCGGTCCGTCACGTAGACCGTGTAGTCCTCAAAGAAGTCCGGGTTGATGGCGAAGTTTTTGATGTGCGGTTTGATGATCTCCCCGAGCGTCTTTAAGTACTGGACATAGAATTCGGACAATCCTTCCTGGCCGGCAAACAGGAACGCGATCTCCTCGAGCGTGGAATAATGTGCATCCCTGTTTTCACAGATAAAACAGAAACTGATGGCACCGATATCATAGACACGGGCAACCACGGAGAACTCGAACGGTTTTCCTTCCCGCTCTACCCTTATGGGGTGCATCTGGATCATAAGCGGGGGATCCTCAATCATGATGGACTTCTGCTTGACACGGACAAAACTTGTCCTTGCCGTAAAGTAGCTCTGGGCAAGGGCCCGTTCCAGCCAGTCGAGATCTATTTCCCTGCCGATATCATAAATCCGGTAAAACCGGAGTGTAATCATGGTGCTCTCCCTCCAGGATGAAACCTTTGTTGAGCAGCATTGTCGTTGATGACGGATAATTATTTTCCACGGTTTAAAAAAATGGCAGAAAGAAAGACTCTGGAGAACTGCCCATGAAACAATGGAGTTCACGTTCACAGGTATGAAAATCGATCAGGACGGGAATCCCTGTTCCTTCGTCATGTCACCTGTGTATTTTGTTTTCACATCCGGATACCAGAAATTCTCCCGAGCTTAAAAAAAAGCAGGGATTATCTCCTGCCAAAACGAACTATCAGATTAGTAGCCAATGACTTTTCCTGCAGTAAACGGAAAGGGTCCAGATAAGGATCCGGTAATTCCCGTCCCCAGCTGCAGCGCTCTTCCTGATTCTGCCGGAATTATCAGGATTGACCACCTTACAAAAATCTTTCACGAGAAGAATCGCAGCGTAACCGCAGTCGATGACGTCACCCTTGAGGTGAGACGGGGAGAGATCTTTGGTCTTTTAGGTCCCAACGGGGCGGGTAAGAGTACACTCATCCGGGTGCTGACAACCCTTCTCCGCCCGACAAGCGGCACGGCATGCGTTGACAGCTATGATATTATCCAGAACCCCGAAAAAATCCGGAGCATCATCGGCGTCTGCCCGCAGAACAGTACGCTTGATGTTGAACTTACCGCCTATGACAACCTTGAGTTTTACGGAAAACTGGTAAATGTTGACGACAGCATCCTGGACACGAGGATAGGGCAGCTCCTCGCAATGACGGAACTGACCGACCGTGCCCATATGAAAGTCCAGACATTATCCGGGGGTATGCGACGGAAACTTGAGATTGTCCGCGCTTTTATTCATCATCCTCTCATCCTGTTTCTTGATGAGCCGACTATCGGGCTTGACCCGGAAGCCCGCCACGAAGTCTGGCAGCAGATTTTGAAACTCAACGAGGAGAAGACAACTATCATCCTGACTACGCACTACATGGATGAGGCAGAAAAACTGTGTAACCGCATCGCCTTTGTGGATAAAGGACGGCTTATCGCTCTGGATGTTCTGGAAAACCTGAAACAATTAATTCCCGCAGGGGACCTGATTGAAATTGGTTTCGATACGATTGATGAGAGCCTGATCCCGGTTTTAAAACAGAATACCCATATCAACTCCGTTGAGGTCAAGGAACATAGACTCATCATCACTGCAAAAAACGGGAGCAGGTTGTTACCGGAAATTATCGCGGAATTTGAAAAATTTTCCACGCCAATGACGTCAATAACAATACGTTCGCCTTCGCTGGAAGATGTTTTCATCCACCTCACCGGTAAAAAACTGGATGATGGCGGGAACCATGAGCAAAAACCTTCACGCGGGAGTCGGCCGTTATGATCCGGGGTGCGGTCGCCATCTTCAAACGGGATTTCAAGAAATTCCTCAGTAACCCGTTTGTTGTCATCATGACCCTCATGATGCCCATTATGTACCTGGTCGTTTTTGGCAATGCCTTTGGCGGGACCATCAGTCATATTCCTGTCGGGGCTGTCCAGGAAATGCCCCCGTATGAGGATACCCAGCTTTTTACGCAGGCGGTGGTATTACTCAATCATATCCCCCAGAAAGACGCTGAAAAACTCCTGGATGTCAAGGTATATACGGATGAAAATACGGCCAGGCAGGATCTTGCAAAAGGAGTGCTGTATGCAGTGGTCGTTTTTCCCTCAGCAGTATCCAATGATCATGCAGTCCGGCTGTATGTTGACAGTTCAAATACCATAATCCCTCCTCTTGTCGAATCAGCGGTCCGAAGGGTTATTGCCCTCCTCGGGGAAGGCAATCCGGTTATTGTCTATAAAATATACGGGGATATTACCTACCTGCAGTTTTTTGGCATCGGTGTTATCATGATGGCAATTTTTACCTCCACCATGTTCGGAGGTGGGATCGCTCTTATCAGGGACCGTGAGGCAGGAATCCATGAGGGGTATCTTGTCACCCCCGTGCAGCGAACCAGCATCATCGCCGGGATCATTTCCAGCGGTACCGTGAGGGCATTTATCGCGGGATTTACCATCTTTTTGATCGATATCCTGATTACCGGCATCGTGATCCAGAGCATACAGGACTTCTTTTTAGTGATTCTCGTGATCCTGATTGCATGCGTCGGCGTTACCAGTCTGGTTGTATCCTTTGCGTCGCGGTTCTCTGCCCAGCAGGAATATGCTTCCGTGGTCGCCTTTCTTAACCTGATACTGTTCATGACTTCCGGGGCATTCTATCCGGTGATAGGGATGCCTGACTGGTTACGCTGGATAACGGTGATTAATCCGGAGTACTATGGCATTGATGCACTCAGAGGCATTATTCTCCGGGGACAGGGGCTTGATGTCATCTGGACGGACCTTGTTGCATTACTGATATTTTCCGGTGCTATGTTTGTCCTCGGTATCGCGACATACCGGCGCACGCTGGAATGAAGAAGTTCTGACCCCAGATTCTGACATATATCAGCATACTCAAATTCCTAAAAACCCCCGATTCCGGAATAACCTTGTCGCACCCGACCATACCTTCTGAAGAAAGATATTCCCGATTCGCAGGATGATCTGCGACTGTTCTGCCAGGTTTCTTAGCGAGTTTTCTTTAATTGTTGCCGTCACTGCTGTTTTCATCAATCCGGTGTAGGATCAAGTATAAAGACTGGATCCCTCAGCGCTTGAATGTCGTGATAAACTCAGTCTTTGCAAGAGTGTGCCCGGTCAATGCCCAATCGATGGAGTCCCGGTCTGCGGTCGGCTGGGTGATGTCCATGTCAACGGCATACAACCTGAACACGTACCGGTGCGTAGATCCGATCGGGGGGCAGGGGGGATAATATCCCCTTGAACCGGCACTGGTTTCTCCCTGCTGCGCTCCATTGGCGAGTATTTTGGCATTCGGTTGCGCCCGGGCGAGCCCACGGGAGTCCGGGGGGATATTGAACACGATCCAGTGGGTAAACCTGCCATTCGGGGCGTCCGGATCATCAAGGATCAGGGCGAGACTTTTCGTAGCGGGGGGAACACCTTCCCAGGTAACCTCGGGCGATTCGCTGGCACCTTTGCAGGTATACACGTCAGGCAGAATTGATCCCGGAGAAAGGGAGGCTGCCCTGATCGTAAACGGACCAGGGGAAGCGGTGGATGATACCTGCTGGTCTGCAGGTTGTGATGCTGCGGGAGATACCGGAGAGGGAGGGGCAGGTGACGTACACCCGCCTGCAATGACACCAACAATGATGAATACTGCCAGGAGCACAGACCTGTGATTCTGCATAACCGGACAGGTGCATACCGGATAATAAGGGTTCCGACACCGTCTCATAACAGCAAAAAAATCCATCCCCCGCCACCTATATACACTACCGGTATCAATAGCTCCTGCGACACACGGCACAACACCTGCCAGCCGGAGTTCATGAGGCGCCGTCATGAAAATGCAAACCACCCACCAGAAAACCCAGGTCAACGGGGTCATCTCCTTGAGTTTCTGCATCATCCTCTATAAGGACGGCAGGATTGAGCGGCTCACGGATCGCCCGCTGGGAGAATATCTCGCTGCTATCAGTGATTCGAGTATCGCCTGGATCGATTATACCACACGGGAAGATACCAAGGAGATCGAGAATCTCTCCCAGCTTGCCGGGTTTTCCCGGATCCCGATCCCGAAACTGAGCACCGGTTTTTACTCTGCCTATGAAGATTATGATACAGAACTGGGCATCATGCTCCCTTCGGCTACCGTTCGGGTCGAGAAGATGTCAGTGCACCCGCTCTTTGTCCTCATCCGTGATAATTTCATCCTCACCGTTCACAGCGAGGAGATTAACCGGCTCCTGAGATTTTCGCGCTACGCCCCGCAGTTTTTCAAAAAGATCGCAGAAGAACCTCTGGTGGACAAAATCACGATGATCCTGGAACGGATCATTGATGAGAATAATGACCGCAACTTCGAATACCTGCGCGAGATAGAGATGCACGGTGATGCTATCAGCAAATCACTCATAGAGGAGAGCCTTGCCAAGAAAAAAATCGCACACGACATATACACTATGAAGCACGTGCTCATCGATTACTTAAACGTGCTCTGGGCGACAAAAGACGTGGTCGATTCACTGCGGTACGGGGACGCTGACCTGATCACCAATGACGAGAAACTTCTGGGCCGGATTGGGATATTATCCGACAATATCGATCGTCATATCGAGCTCTCGGAACAGATGTCCAACGTGCTTTCATCCGGGCTTGAAGTGATGCAGAGTATCTATAACAACCAGCTCCAGACTATGAACAACCGGTTCGCACTCGTTACTGCGTATCTTACGGTTCTGGGTACTGCACTCCTGGTCCCGAATACAATTGCGACTATTGCAGGAAGCGGGGTAATAATGGGAGTGTCAATGGGAGAACAGACGTGGTATGTGCCATTACTTGTTGTCTCCACTATCATTGCGACGGCAGTTTCACTCCTCTGGGTTATCCATGTCTGGAGAAAGCGGGAAGAGGATTAAATCACGCTGCGTTTTTCCTGTTTCTTTCGTTTTTTTGCAGGATGCAGGCATTCTGGTCTCATTGCCAAAGTGCACTGCAACAGCACCTGATCACTCGTTGAAGACGGGAAAATATTCCCGATTGTGCCAGAACCAATGCTCTTATATAGGGTAATTGGTAATATTTTACGTTATCAAGGAGGAAAAAAAATGAAGACAGATGATGCAAAGAAGATAATTTCAACCGCCGTTGACCGGGAGGTCGAGGCATACACCTTTTACCGGACAATCTCAGACAAGGTAAAAGACCCGGCACTGAAGAAACTCTTCGGTGAACTTGCCGGGGAAGAGAAACAGCACCGGGAGTTTTTGCAGGGAATGCTCTCAAAAGATGTCACCAAGATGCATTTTGATGCAAAACAGGATTACAAGATAGTAAATGCAATGCCAAGCCCGCCACTGTCTGCTGACATGAAGCCGCTTGACGGCCTTGTTGTCGCTATCAAGAAGGAACTGGAAGCCATGCAGATGTACTCCCAGCTTGCGAAACTCTCAACTGACAATGAGCAGAAACTGCTCTTTTCCCAGCTTGCAAATATGGAGAGCGGCCACAAAGCCCGGCTCGAAGATCTCTACACCAACATGGCCTTCCCCGAGGTCTGGTAACCGTCCTGACAAATCAGAGAACAACACGGATGCATCATGCATCCACTCTTTTTTCCTTTACGTTTCCGTTGTGAGACGGGACGTATTTTTTATTATCTGATGAATCCGGTGCAGGAAATAAAAAAAGCACTCCTGGGGCGGTAAGGGGGGACAGGCACTGTCCCCTCCGTCATCGTTTACGTGGTGTCCCTTGAAGGGATCATTCAGCTGATCATGTGCTCAGAGAGAATTCTGAGACCGATCAGGATCAGGATAATTCCGCCAAAAATCTCCATTTTGTTGCCAAGGAACGTTTCGAGCCGCTCCCCAAGCATAACCCCGGCAAAGGAGATCCCGAAACAGACAATACCGATAATGAGCGCCGGGATGACAACTGCCGTCTGGAGCACCCCGAAACTTATGCCAACAGCAAGGGCATCGATGCTGGTGGCAAACGAGAGAACGACCACCGGGACAATCCGGATACCTTCAAGGGGGGTTTCATCTTCTTCTCCCCGTACCCCCTCCCAGATCATTTTCCCGCCAACAATGGCGAGCAGGACAAACGCGATCCAGTGATCGTAGGCAGAAATGAGCCCGATTAAGGAGACCCCGGCCAGCCATCCGATACCCGTCATACCGGCCTGGAATGCACCAAAGCAGAGAGCGATAATGGCAGCAGCGTAGATGAGCCGTGTTTTTGTGGTTGTACCGATTACAAGCGAGACGGCAAAACAGTCCATCGAGAGGCCGATACCGATAAGGACCGGGGTCAGGAGATCCATGCGTGCTGGTAGGGTAGGCAGTGAGATCTGATAAGCTCACGCATCGCCCGGATCCCTGCTGACCAGCCGGGGGTCATCCCGGGCAATAGCGAGTGCTTCCCGGGCACTCTTCTCCTTGTCCTTGATCTCGAGCATGACATCAAAGTCCGCAGGCAGGGTTTCTTTGAGAAACTGCCGGAAGTCTTTTGCAACGATATGCAGGGCATGTGCCCCCACCCGTTTACCGGGCTCCTGGGAGCTGTAATCGATCATCGGGATCCCGTCCTTGTTTTTCCAGGTTTTCCGGACCGGATCGATCAGGATGGGAAAGTCTTCCCCGTTGTTGAGCAGGGAGTGCTGGAAGGTATCCGCGATGACTGGAATACCGGTCCGCTCGTGAATCGCCAGGCAGTCACTGAGAGTGTACAGCCGTTCATCGTTCTCGATCACCAGCCGGTCCCGAATCACCGGATCAAGCAGGTCGTACTGGTGCACAAACCGCTCAATGCCTGCCGGTTTGTCACCATAGACACCCCCGACATGGATCTGGACCTTTGCCGAACGGTCAAGTCCCATCAGGTCGAGCACCTGCACCTGGTATCCGAGATCGTCAATACTGCGCTGGAGTATGTCTTTGTCCGGGGCATTCAGAAGGACAAACTGGTCCGGGTGCATGGAGATCCGGAAGCCGTGCAGCCGGATATAGTCGCCGATTTTTTCAAATACGCCTGCATATTCTTCCTGCCACGGGAAGGTGCAGACCGGGTGCGAAGCAAACGGCACGAGATCGGAGGTGATCCGGAAGAAGAGCATGCCGTGAATTACATTATAGATGAGGATTTTTTCCAGGCAGATAAGGTTGCTGTTCACGGTATCCCTCATCCGCGCTTCGGACCAGGATGCAAGCCGGAACGTGCGGGAGGCGGTGCAGCCGATTGAGCGGTTGATACAGGGATAACCAATGCGCATGCAGGGAAACTCCCGGGTCAGTGCCCGAACAACGCAGAGACCTCTTTTAAGTGTTTTCGTATCGGGAGATGCTGGGGACAGAGATTTTCACACACCCCGCAGTCCTGGCACTGCGATGCGTCGCCGCCAAAACCGGTGAAGGCATCGTAGGAGAACTTTGCCGCGGCCGGATCGCAAAAGACAGCCGCATCATTAAAAGCGGCAAAGCACTCCGGGATCTCCACGCCGGCCATGCACGGCATGCAGTACCGGCACTTCGTACAGGGTATTTTCATCCTGCTGCGGTAGAACGTTTTCACTGTTTCAAAGACATTAAGATCGTCGTTTGTAAGCGAAAACGGTTTGCCGCCATCGGCAGAGATCAGGTTGTCCTTTACCTGCTGCATCGTGCTCATCCCGGAGAGCACAACTGTGATCTCCGAACGGTTCCAGAGCCAGCGTAAACCCCATGCTGCAGCGGTGCGGATGTGTCCTCCGGATGCCCAGAGCTGCTTTGTCTCTGCAGTCTCCCGTGCCAGCACCCCCCCGCGGAGCGGTTCCATGATCACGATGCCAAGTCCTTTTTTCGCGGCATAATTCAACCCTTCCGTGCCCGCCTGGTACTCCTCGTCCATGTAATTATACTGGATCTGGGCAAAGGTCCACGGATATTCATCCACGATCTCTTTAAACACCCGCACTTCATCGTGGAACGAGAATCCCGCATAGCGTATCCTGCCATCAGCAATTGCCTGGTCGAGGAATTCCCCGACATTGAGATTGAGCATGTTCAGCCAGGATGTGCGGCCAAGACCATGGAGCAGGTAAAAATCGATGTGGTCCGTGTTGAGCCGGCAGAGCTGCTCATTGAGGAACCGATCCATGTCGTTTCGGGACTGCACCTCCCACACGGGGAGCTTGGTTGCGAGATGCACCTTTTCGCGGTACCCTCCGGTAAGTGCTCTCCCGAGAAATGGTTCGCTCTCCCCGTTATGATACACGTACGCGGTGTCGAGGTAGTTAACGCCGCGTTCGATCGCGTGCCGTACCATGGCTGTTGCTTTCGGTTCATCGATCCGGCAACCGGTTGTCTGGGGCAGCCGCATGCAGCCAAAGCCGAGGATCGAGAGGTCGGTGCTTGTGCGGTTCATCCGGCGGTAGAGCATCTGGCAGGCTCCCGGGGGTTATTTCCGTACCAGTTTTTTTCCGCAACTCCACGCATCACCGGCACATGCGCCAACGGTCCAGTAGCGGTTGTCCGGCATGGTGAGCAGGAGCGGGTTGATCTTCTTTATGTCCGGCTTATCATCGGTCAGATACTTCTCTTCTGTGTAGGACGCAATAATTTCACCGATGTAAAAATTATTGGTGGGATTTTCCATCGTGACCTGCAGCCGGCATTCCAGGGAGAGCGGACATTCGGTGATCATCGGGGCAGTTTTCAGCTCTCCGTAATACACGTCAAAGAGCGCCGCTTTGTCAGTATCCCTTCCCGAGACCAGCCCGCAATAATCCGTTTTCTCCATCATCTCCGCTGACGGGAAGTTGATGCTGAACGTTTCATTCTCCTCTATGCCGCGAACTGAGTGGTGGTGCCGCCCGACACCACAGCCAACGGTCGGCGGGTTTGCATTGACGCGGGTGATCCACCCGAGCACCATAAAATCAGGTTTTTTGTCCACCAGCGTGCCGAGTAAGGTAACCGGCATGGGATACATGAAGACATTCCTGCCTGCTGAAATCTTTCCCATAGATCCATTCACCTGTTCTGCTATGGGAAGGGCATCATTAAAAAAGGGTGGTGAAGAGGCACGTGCCCGGGATCTCAGGGAGTCTTTTTGAAGTCAAGCGCAGCCGAGTTCATACAGTAACGTTTGCCGGTCGGGGGCGGGCCGTCATCGAAAACATGCCCGAGGTGTGCCCCGCAGCGGGCACAGAGCACTTCGGTGCGCACCATCCCGCCTGATGTATCGGTATGGGTACGGATGTTCAGTGCGGATACGGGAGCAAAGTAACTTGGCCAGCCGGTGCCGGAATCAAATTTCGTGTCCGACAAAAAGAGATGGGTGCCACAGCAGACGCAGGCATAGATGCCTTGTTCCTTGAATGCATGGTATTTACCGGTAAACGCGTATTCCGTACCCTGTTTCCGTGCTACCTGAAACTGTCCGGGAGTCAGCTGCGCTCTCCATGCCGAATCGGTTTTTACGACCGGGGCTACATCTTCTGTCCTGCCGGTCAGGGCGTTATAAATAGGAATTACCTTGCCTGTTGTACCTGGTGTATCCATGCTGTTGTCCTCCAGAAGTGATAGGACAGCGGGGACATAGACCTTTGGATCAGGAACAAAAAAGATGAATGCACGAGGAGAGGGTCATAGACCGAAAAATCCCAGGATCCAGCTCTTTGTATCCTTGTGGAAGATCTTTGCCCCTTCCTTGATGTTGCGCACATCTTCTACGGTATAGAGAATATCAGGATACCGGGACGACAGCACCCCCAGCAACCGCCCGAGTTCGGTGCGGGGAACGATCATGAAGATGATAGACACCGTGGAAGTAAAACTCCCGGATCCCTCGAGCCTTGTCATCCCGTACCCGAGCGTGGAGAGCTCGCTTATCAGGGGCTGGGGATCAACGGGGGTGATGAGCCGGACGATCACATGCCCGAGGGAGATCATGTTCTCGATCTGCATGCCGAGCAGGGTGCCGAGACCGTACCCGGCAAGGTAGGCAAACAGGTTCCAGAAATCCCCAAGGTTTGTGATGACAATCCCGGTTGAGAGCAGCCAGATACCGGTTTTCACTATTCCTATCCAGCCGGCAAGGTTTGCATGCCCGCGGTTGACGTAGATGGTCCTGACCGTTTCAAGACTGGTCTCGACAATCCGTGCGATCAGAATAATCAGGGGTAATGCTGCTGCTTCCCAGACTGCCGGCTCGATCCTTCACCACGCTCCTGATCGTAATAATCGTACCATATCTCTTGAATACCTTATGGCTTAATCCAGGTGCCTGCTTATGAATTCCTTATCCCTCTCCGGGCATCCGTATGATCCTTATTTATCCATCCTGGAGAGAAAACACCATCACATGGATACGGCGATTCGTGATCGGTTCGTAGAGGGGTGGCAGAAATACTGCCCGGGTGCAGAACTGCCTATCTCCTTTGAAATCGGTGAGAGGAGCACAACAGCAGAGAGAGCCAAAACTCCTGGCGGCTGGCATTGCATCATCTGCGATCTTGCACGCGTGAGGAAAGGGGCCTCGCTGGTCTTTGACCGCACTTCTGTCACCTGCAGTGGCGGGCTGTTTTATATGGGCTATGAAACCCGGCGCAGTGAGCATTTCCGGTACTTCCTCTCATATGGAAAACCCGGTGTGGTCGAGGGCGAGCGCTATAAAAAGACCCCGGAGATCGTCGATGACATGGATACCCGCCATGTTTCCCTGCCAGCTGGTGACAGATTCTACACATTCCGGCGCTGGGATAAACTTACGCCGGAGGACAACCCGGACGTGGTCATCTTCTTTGCACGACCTGAAGTGCTGTCGGCGCTGTTCACGCTCGCCAATTTCGACCAGGCTGACCCGAACGGTGTTATCTGCCCGTTTGGATCCGGTTGCTCCTCAATTATCCACTATCCCCGGCTGGAACAGATGACTAATAACCCGCGGGCAGTGTTCGGGATGTTTGATCCATCAGCACGTCCCTGTGTTCCGGTGGATATCCTGACTCTTGCCATCCCGATGAAGAAGTTTGATAAGATGATCGGCTCCATGGACGAGAGTTTTCTCATCACCAGGACCTGGGAAAAGGTAAAAACAAAGATTGCCCGGAGCAATGCTCTGCATTCTTCCTGATATACCTGGAGGCGGGGAGATGGTACCCTGCCAGATCCCTACGACACCATCAACCCGCAGGGGGAGATGCACTGATTATTTTCACCTCCGATCAGAAGATCGAAGGAATAAAACCGTTATTTCGCAGAGGAATGACAAAAAAGGATCTCAAAAATAAAATCTCCTGCCTTGTTTATCAACTGAATCCACCCGGTTTTTTTCCACCATCAACCCCACCCCGATTCTGCCAAAGGATTCATTTAAGGTTACCAGACCATAACCAGAATTATGGTGCGGTATGAAAAACGAACTGCATAAACTCCTGGATGAACTCCGGGTACAACCGGGCAGACACATCGACCTGATCAGGGATTTTGATCCAGGTTACACAGGAAGTTTTTTGAAAAAAGAGGATACCGGCGACGCCCTTGAACAGGGGATACGGTTGCTGGCAGAACAACAGGACAAGCTGTACGCCCAGAATACGTATGCGCTGCTGATCATCCTGCAGGCCCTGGATGCAGCGGGAAAAGACAGTACTATCAAGCACGTGATGTCCGGAGTGAACCCCCAGGGTGTCGAGGTCACCAGTTTCAAGGAGCCCAGCGCAGAAGAACTCGATCATGATTACCTGTGGCGGAATACCAGGGTCCTCCCGAGACGCGGTAACATCGGGATTTTCAACCGCTCGTACTATGAAGAGGTTCTGGTGGTCCGGGTCCATCCTGAACTTCTCGGGCATGAACAAATCCCGCCGCACTTAAAAGACAACACTGTCTGGAAACGGCGGTACAATGAGATCAACTGCTTCGAAAATTATCTGGTAAATAATGGGATAATCGTCCTGAAATTTTTCCTGCATGTCTCTTCAGAAGTCCAGAAAAAGCGGTTCATAGAGAGGATTAACGAGCCGGAAAAGCACTGGAAGTTCTCTGCAAAGGATATCAGAGAGATGAAATACCGGGATGCGTATATGGCCGCGTACCAGGATATGTTCAATGCAACCAGCACTCCTCATGCACCGTGGTATATCATCCCCGCGGATCACAAATGGTTCACTCACCTTGCGGTTACTTCAATAATCGTTGATACGCTGGATCGCCTCCGGCTCACGTACCCCTTAGTGAGCAGTGAAGACATGAAAGCCCTGCTTGCAGCAAAGAAAGAGATGGAACCGGAAGGAAAGGATCCCGAGCCTCATGGCATGAATAAAGAACGAACGAACAGCAGGAAGTGACACACACCCCTTAAATAAGGAAACTTTTATAAAAGTGGGGGTGCTAAAGTCCCCTGGTGAAAGGCAATGGCAGAGCTCAAAGGAGATATCATACGGTTGTCCAGGCAGCAGATTGGGCAGGCGGGTTCAATGCTCGCCCAAGCATTTTTTGACGACCCGAAACTGACCCACCTTATACCGGATATAACCGCTAAAAAAGACCTGTCACGGCATCTTTTTGAATTCGAACTCCGGTACGGGATGAACTATGGCGATGTCTATACAACCTCGTCCTCCGTTGAAGGTGTCGCTGTCTGGCTGCCATCATCGAAATCTGATATAACGTTCTGGAGAGCGTTCCGGTCAGGAGGTATCCTGTTGCAGAAACGCCTGGGGAAACAGATTATGGATCGTGTTATGTCTTTTTCTGCTGCTGTCGACACTCTGCATAAAAAACATGCTCCGTTCTCCCACTACTACCTGTTTTTTATCGGCGTTGATCCTGCATTCCAGAAAAAGCGGGTTGCAAGCAGATTGATCAGCCCTATGCTCACCTGGCTTGATATCCAGAAGTTCCCCTGTTATCTCAATACCCAGAATGAAACGAATATCGGCCTGTACGAACATTATGGTTTCCAGGTGATCGAGCAACTGGTCTTGCCGGATTCAGGTATCGTTCATACAGCCATGCTGCGGAACCCGCGTTAGAAAAAGGAGGATGAGAACCACGGTTATCCTTTCCTGACACCCGCGAACAGGTGCCTTATCCTCCCGCTTTGAAAAGCAGCCATTCGTTTTTTCCTGCACGTTTGAAAGGTACAAGCACATAAAGGCCGTTCAACCGGCTCCCGTGGAGGGTGACTTCGATCTTATCACCCGCCCAGTGTTTGGTATCATAGGTGCCCTTATCCCAGATGGTAACGGTGCCTGCCCCGTATTCACCTTTGGGGATGGTACCCTCAAAATGCCCGTATTCAAGAGGATGGTCTTCTACTGCTACGGCAAGGTGTTTCTCACCGGCTACCTCGGGTATGCCCCTGGGCACGGCCCAGCTTTTCAGCACCCCGTCGCGTTCTAGGCGGAAATCGTAGTGCAGCCGGTGTGCATGGTGTTCCTGGATTACAAAATAATTTCCTTCTGTCATGGTCCTCGGTCCTTCCGGTTCCCGGGTTATTGAAAAATTCCGCTTTTCCTGATAGGTCTTCAGTGGATGTCCACCGGAAGGGTGCGGATCCTCATTTATCGTCCCCCCCTTTATAAAACCGCCCCCTGCCGTACTTTTTGCACCGGCAGAGAGTGAGTCTGGCTCATTACCTTGCGGGCGCATCTGCCGAAAATCCGCCTCTCTGTCCGCGAGCTGGTCTGTGGTGCACTCCTCAGGTTTTTTGTCAGAGCGGATCCGGATAAACCGTGGTATTCTCAGTTTCCTGTCCCTTGTTACTTCCTGGTACGCCACTTCACCGACAAGAACAGGCTCGAGCCAGACAATGCTATCCCTGCGTTCAGTTCCCTGCAGTTGTGGTGTGGTGGTCCTGAGCTCTGAAAAGGTTTCCATGAGAGTTTCGCGGTCGCGATCCGAAAAACCGGTCCCGACTTTACCGATATAGAGCAGCCTCCTTTCTGCAGATCCGGCAGGCCGGGAAGACCGGGGAGCCGTGAGACTGCCGGTGTCCACTTTCAGGGAACCATTCGTCTCGCCGTTTTCGTACAGTCCCAGGATGAGGGCACCGAACGTGGAGCTGCGGCCTCCCTTTCCGAGGGTATACCCGCTGATCACGCAGTCACACGTCTTCTGCTCCTTCACCTTCAGCCAGGCACCGCTCCGCAGCCCGGGCTCATAGGGACTGTCCTTTCGTTTTGCCATGATCCCTTCGAGACCTTTTGCGATTGCAGCCCGGAAGTAGTCTTCCCCTTTCCCATCCACCGGAACAGAGAGGATAACATAACGACCTTCCGTAACCGCCTGTTTCAGAATCTTCCTCCTCTCGAGAAATGGCAGATCAATCAACGGTTTTTTATCTTTTTCGAGAATGTCAAAAACGACATAGGTGACCGGAACGGATGCGCCAGGGGGTGGGATTCTTCCGCTCCCTTTCTGCAGCCGGGAAAGCAGGGCCTGCATATCCGGTCGCCCGCCGCTCATCGCAACAATCTCCCCATCGAGCACCGTGCCGGGTGCAAGAGTCAGGAGTTCTTCGAGTTCAGGAAACTGTCCGCTCAGTTCCCGGTCATTCCGGCTCTTTAATGAGAGCATGTCATTCACGTAGGCAATTGCCCGGACACCATCCCATTTGATCTCAAAAAGCCACGCATCGCTGTTGAAAGGTCCGGTTACGGACTGTGCAAGCATTGGAGGGTATCTGGACTTCATGGAAAGAAAAAAACAATAAAAATTTATTTTCCGGCAAGGGTGGCAATGGTTTCCTGTAAAGCCTGCATGAGTTCTTTTGCTTCTTCGGGATGCGGTTCTTCCCGTACAATCTTCTCACCGGCGAGTTTCTTTTCAATGAGGCCCATGACTGCTTCCTGGTACCGGTCAGGGTAATCTGCCAGGGAAAAATCTCCCGAAAGCTCGGTGATGATCCGTTTTGCCAGCGCAAGCTCGCTCGCCTTAGGGACCGGAAGACTGTGCAGCTGCTCAAACGCATGAGGCGACGTAACTTCATCTGCATGCCGGAGGGTTGTCAGGACTAGGGCTCCCTCGTAGACATGCACGACCACGGGATACTCCTTGGTCCGGAGCGTGATGGTCCCGACTGCCGCCCGGCCAAGGTCCTGGAGTACGGTTACCAGCAGGCTGTACGCTTCCTCGCTCCGGTCAGGAAGAAGGATATACGGGGTCTCAAAATAGGTCGGGTCAAGCGAGAGATAATACACAAATTTCTCAATCCTGATCTTCCGGTCAGATTCGGGCATGACTGCTTTGAGTTCTTCGGGCTCAAAGACCACGTATTCTCCTTTCCGCACCTCATATCCTTTTACCGTGTCTGCCCAGGGGATCACCCGCCCGTCTTTTGTGCATACCCGGTCGTACCTGAGGGGCTGCCCGTCTTCGCGGTGGAGCAGCCTGAATGAAAATGACCTGTCCCTCACCATCGTATGCAGGCGGACCGGCACATTGACCAGCCCAATCGTGATGCTCCCGCTCCAGAATGGCCTTCCCGCTTTACCCGTGTGTGCACGCTCATCAGGGCGGGGTTTGGGGATTACCAGGGCTTTAGGCTGATCTTTTTTTATTGCCGGTTCTCCGGAAATCCCGGTCGCAAGGACAGGTTCCTGCCCGGAAACTCCGGTAACGTCTTTTCTGGTCCTGCCTTGCGGTGAGCGATGACCGGATTTATCTCCCGATTGTCTGCCTGGTGTCAAAAATTCCCCTCCATGGATCTTCATTTCCTGAAAGCACTGTTCGTATATTAAAATCTTCGGGACGTATGCCGTGCTTCAGCTGGTCCCAGCTGAGAGGTGCAGATACCGTTGCTCCGTCAGTCGCCCTGAGACTGTAGGGGGCGGCCATGGTCTTCCCGTGGGCGTTCTGGAGGTAGTCGATGAAGATTGTCCCGGGGTCCTGTGAGTGGGGGAACTCCGAGACCACTCCCTTGGTATCCAGGGCAATTTTTTTTCCCAGAGTATGGGCAAATGCCCTGATCTCTTCGAAACGGTAGCCGGCTGCGAGCGGGACCACAATGTGGAGTCCCTTTTTCCCCGATGTTTTCACGTACGACCGCATCCCGGCTTCCTCCAGTTGTCCATGGACAATATGGGCGACATCGATCGTGTCATCAAACGAAAGAGGCGGTTCGGGATCGATATCGAACAATACGAGGTCAGGGGAATCATAGGTCGCTGCTGATGAGAGGGTGACGTGAAGTTCAAGGGAAGCGAGGTTTGCAAGCCAGATGAGGGTGTCAAGATTGTTGCACAGGACGAAATGGACCTCGCGATCAGCCGTCTCAGAGTAGCGGGTAAATATATCCACATAGTCCGGCGTCCCCTGCGGGGCATCTTTCTCGTAAAAATCTTCTCTTCCGACCCCTGCAGGGTACCGGTGCATGGTGAGCGGCCTGTTATGGAGAAAAGGAAGAATACGCGGGGCCATTCTGATATAGTAGGTAATGACCTCCTGTTTGGTGATGTTGAGCGCCGGGTACATCACCCTGTTCAGGTTGGTCAGGTGGACCCGGGTGAGATCGCGGAGTGAGGGTTCTTCTTTTGTCATGGGAAATTACCTGCGATTCCTGCTATATACCTTCACGTGTTTTCCGGTGAGGGCCAGTCCCCGGTTCAGAATACAATCTCTTCTTTTGCAAACCGTATTTTTTTCATCGGCTTGTCAGCCGCATACCCCACCGGGCAGAGCATCGTCGGGACAAGGGGTGGGGGGATCTTCAGTATCCGGGTAATCTCTTCCGGGTCGAACCCTCCCATCGGGCACGAATCAAAACCGAGTGATTTTGCACCGTTTAAGGCATTTCCCAGCGCGAGATAGGCCTGGGCCTGGGA
>Ga0105106_10000472_pt1 | contig 28146 bp, 24 predicted proteins | sample PPLLaktember2015_5_FD_79109 | JGI IMG/M metagenome (GOLD analysis project Ga0105106, IMG submission 79109) | Freshwater sediment microbial communities from Prairie Pothole Lake near Jamestown, North Dakota, USA - PPLs Lake P8 Core (1) Depth... | ecosystem: Environmental > Aquatic > Freshwater >...
ACCCACGGCTCCTTCGAGACGTCGAGCCACGCGAGCGTGTAGAGCGTGTCGGCGTTCGGGGCCGTCACCTCCTTGTCGGCGGGCGTCGGGTAGGCGCGGAGCCTCGCGAACTGGCCCATCGGCGCGAGCTTCTCCACGGGCGCCGCCACGTTGGTCATCACGCGGCGCGTGTACTCCATCGTGATCAGCGGGTACCCGTAGACGTAGGCGTCGGTCGCGAGCTTCGTCGCCTCGTCCGCGCCGAGCGGGGCCGCGGCGCGCCCGGGCGCGGGCGCGAGCAACGCGAAGCCGACCAGGAGCGTGCCGAGCAACCGGGCCGACGAGAGGAGACGAGACGAATCGAGCACGTAGATCCTTTCGATCGGGAGGGCGGCCAGCGCGGCGATCACCACGAGTGCCGTGCTGTCGTCATCGCGCGGCTCGGGCCGGCGCTCAGAGGACGTTCGTCAGGTACGCGTCGGTGTTCACGCGGATCCGCCGCTGCTTCATCTGCGGGTCCTCCGCGATCACCTGCTCGTCGGGCGTCACCTTGAACAGCGGCTGTCCCTTTCGGACGATCACGCCGTTCTCGCGCACGAGCACGGCATCGATGTGCCCGTTGAATGACGCGTAGACCTTGTTGAACATCTTCATGACTTCGATGATGTAGAGCGGATCGCCCTTCTTGAAGTGCGAGCCGTCGCTGACGTAGGGCGGGAGGTGCGGCGCCTCCGTCGCGTAGAACATCCCGCCCATGGCGGCGACGATCTCGTCGGCCTTCGTGTCGGGCGGCGGCACCAGCACCTTGCGCATCGACTCCTGGAGCTCGGGGTCGAGGAGCCGTTCGGGAATCGTGATCGTGAGGTCATCCTCGAGCCGGAGGTCCTCGAAGCGAACCTTGCTGGCGAGGAGCGGCAGCACCGAGAGGATCTCGAAGCCGAGCTGATGGCCCGCGTGGGCGGCGCGCACCCGCGCCCACGTCGTCGCGTCGAGTCCGAAGGCGGGGCTCTCGCCGCGCAGCGTGCGATCGAGCTCGCTCCAGGGCGTGCCGCTCGGCGCCCGCGCCGCGAGCTTCCGATACAAGCCCAGCGCCCGGTCGAGGAGATCCTGGTCGTGGCTCCAGATCCGGTGGTCGGCGGCCTCGCTCGGGTCGTCGAGGTGGAGCAGCCGATAGGTGTCGGCCAGCACCTCGACGGGATTGCGCTTCCAGAGCACGCGGCCGCCCTCGACCACGAAATCGTTCCGGTGCTGCGAGAGCCAGGCCGAGAGGTAGTGCGGCTCGTCGAAGAGCAGCCGGATCGGGCGCTCGAGCAGCGTCTCCTTCAGCTCGAAGAGCTTCGCCGTGGCGCCCGCCGCCTCCTTGCCCGCGGCCGCGATCGAGCGCTTCTCGATCTGGTGGAAGGCGTAGTCGAGATCGATCGAGCGAGCCTCCTGGGCGAGGAGGCCCACCAGCGCGAGGTACGGCACCACGAACTTCGTCGTGGGCTTGGCCCAGGGATCGCGCGCCAGGAACCAGTGCAGGATGCCGTAGTGGAACTCGAGGTTGGTCGCGAGGTCCATGCCGCGGATCGTGGTGCGACGCACGATCTCGGTGATGCGCGCCCAGCTCTCCTCGCGGCTCGCGCCCGTCGCGAGCAGCAGCGCCACGTTCGAGTCGTAGGCGCCGGCCAGCCGGTAGCGCATGAAGAGGCCCGTGTCTGGATTCTTGATCGAGATGCCCTGGTCGTCGCGGATCTCGCCCTCGATCGGATCCGACCACGACACGATCACGCCGCCCGCGGCCGGCGTGAGCGCGCGGTCGGTGGCGTTGAGGCGCACCTCGAGGGCGGCGGCGTCGCGACGCACGCGCGCCGGGCGCGGCAGGCGCGCCTTGTGCCGCGCGATCAGCGCCATCGCCTCGACCAGCGAGTGCACCTCGAACGCGTCCTCCGGGTCTTCCGGGTTGGTGAAGCGCAGCGCGTAGCAGAGCTCCGAGACCCGGTGCTCCACCTGGATGCGCGTGTTCACCTCCATGAAGTAGTGCCGGTCGCCCTCGACGATGCACTCGAAGGTGGAGGCGGAGTCGAGCGCGACCGCCTTGCCGAAGCGCTCGGCCTCGACCTCCATCCGCTGGAGCACGCCGAGATCGGTCTCGAGCACCTTCGCCTTCGTCTCGTTGCCCGCGGCGCGCGCCGCGTCGGCCGCGCGCTGCAGCTCCTCCTGCGTGACGGAGACCTCGACCAGCTTCTGCTCGTGCATCTGCAGCGAGCAGTCGCGCCCGCCGAGCGAGATGCACCAGTCGCCGTTGCCGAGGATCTGGATCTCGTTGTGCCGGGTCGACTCGACGTTGAGCTCGATCAGCATGTTCTTGTTGTCGCCGACGCCCGTGGCCTTGACCTCGGACAGCACCTCGCGCACGAGGCCCGGCACCACCGACGCCTCGGCGAAGATGCGCTGGCCCTTGCCGCCGCCGCCGCCGATCGCCTTCAGCCGGAAGCGGCGGCCCGGGTTCTCGCCCAGCAGTCGCTCGGCGTCCTTGCGGATCTGGTCCGAGAGCTCGTCGATCGTGAACAGGTCGACGCGCTTGGCGTAGGAGGCCTCGAGCAGACGCTCGGCCAGGAGCGCGAGCGCGACCTTCTCGTCGCCGAGCTGCGGCACGAGCAGGCCGTGCTCCTTCGCGGCCTTGGCCAGGGCCGCGCGGTCCGGGAACCTGCGCAGCACGGTTCGCACCGTGGCGTCGTTCACGCCCGGCGTCACCGACACCTTGTTCTCGATCGCAGTGCGCTTGGCCTCGTCCTTCGCGCCCGCGGCGGCCTGCGTGTGGGAGCAGGGGCCGACGAAGCGCAGGCCCGCCTGCTCGAGGGAGCGCACGAAGTGCGCGTCCTCGGCCATGAAGCCGTAGCCCGCGAAGACGTAGCCGTAGCCGTTCGCGCGACAGATCTCGATGATCTGGCGGATGCGCTGGTCTCGCTCCTCCTTCGTCGCGCCGGTGTAGTCGGGCACGGGGTGCACGTGCTTCGGGTCCATGATCCGAAGCTCGGGCGAGAGCGCGCGCGAGAACACGATGCTGTCGCGTTCGGAGATCAGCATGCCGACGTTCGAGATCCCCATCTCGCGGAAGACCTCGATCGCCTCCTTGCGGATCGGGCCGCGGCAGACGATCAGCACGCCCATGTCGTCGCAGGCGAAGGAGCGCACCCAGGGCGACGATGACGCGCCGAGCCGGCGGTCGCGGTTCACCAGGGGGTTGTTCGTGTAGGGGTGCGGCGGACGCTCGGACGGCATCAATGGAACTCCCGCTGGACGGACTGCATGGGGCCGGGCTCGTAGGTGCGCAGCAGGAACTCGAGGTTCCGGCCGAGCACCGCGCGCAGGTCGGTCGGCATCACGATCTCCGAGATCGATCCGAGCGAGAGCGCCTCGCGCGGGTTCATCAGCTCCCGCTCGTAGCGCCGGTTCACCTCGGCCTCCTGCGCCTTCAACCACTCCGCCGCGCCCTTCTCGTCGCCGGCTTTCGCCTTCGCCGCGGCCTCGTCGCGCATCTGCTTGAGCTCGGACTTGTAGACGTACTCCTTGCCGGCGGGGCCCATCACCGCGACGCGCGTCGTCGGCAGCGCGAGCACGATGTCGGCGCCGGTCGCGTAGCAGTTGAAGGCCGCGTAGGCGCCGCCGAAGGCGTTGCGGATGATCAGCAGGATGCGCGGCGTCCGGATGTCGATGATCGCGTCGAGCATCGCGCGTCCCGCCTGCACGATGCCGCGGCTCTCCTGCTCGCGGCCCGGCAGGAAGCCCGTCGTGTCCTCCATGAAGATCGTCGGGATGTTGTAGATCGAGCAGAAGCGCACGAAGCGGGCGATCTTGTAGGCGGCGTCGACGTCGATCTGGCCGCTCGCGAAGGCGCTGTTGTTCGCGATGAAGCCCACCACGTGCCCGCCGAGACGGCCGAAGGCGGTGATCGCGTTGCGCGCGCGGTCGGGCTGCAGCTCGAAGTAGTCGCCGTGGTCGCAGACGCGCTCGATCAGGACCGAGACGTCGAGGGGCGTGTTGAAGCCGGTCGGCGAGTTGAAGGCCTTCCGCAGCAGCGTGTCGACCTCGGTGGTCGGCCGCGTGATGGGATCGCTCGTGGTCTGGAACGGCGCCAGCACCTTGTTCGAGCTCGGCAGGTAGGAGAGCAGCCGCTGCGCCGTGCGCAGCGCGCCGACCTCGTCCGAGACCGTCACGTCCGCGACGCCGCTCGCGCCGTGGACCTTCGGCCCGCCGAGATCGTCGGGCGTCACGTCCTCGCCGAGCACGCTCTTCACCACGCCCGGGCCCGTGAGGCCGAAGAACGTGTTCGCGGGCTGGATCACGAAGCTGCCCTGGCGCGGGAGATAGGACCCGCCGCCCGCGTTGAAGCCGAACATGCACATGATGCTCGGCACCACGCCGCTGATCTTGCGCAGGGCGGTGAAGGCCTCTGCGTAGCCGTCGAGGCCGCCGACGCCGGCCGGCACGAAGGCGCCGGCCGAGTCGTTCATGCCCACCAGGGGAATGCCGCGGTTGCCCGCGAGGTACATCAGGTTCGCGAGCTTGCGGCCGTTGGTCGCGTCCATGGAGCCCGCGCGGACCGTGAAGTCGTGGCCGTAGACCGCGACGTCGCGGCCCTGGATCTGCGTCACGGCGGTGACGATCGAGGCGCCGTCGAGGCTCTTGCCCCAGTTCTGCCACAGCACGGTCGGGCGGGCGTCCCGGTCCTGGAGCACCTCGATGCGCTCCCACACCGTCATCCGATCCTTCGCGTGCTGGCGCAGGATCTGGACGGCGCCCGACGCCTCGCGCGGCTTGCGGCGGAGCTCTTCGCCGTCGCGCAGCGCCTCGTCGTAGGGGCCGAGGGCCGGCGCGGCGGCAGCCGCCGCCGGCTCGCCCGCGGGCGCGGCCTCGCCAGCCGAGGGGTCGAGCGGATCCTCCAGCGTCGGCTGGACGGGGGACTTGGTGCTCATCGCATGCCTGCCTTCTCTTGGGAGCCGCCCGGTCCCGGCGCCGCGGGGCCCCGGGCGGGCCGACCGATTGTTACCCGTCCGCCCGCGCCGGGGTAGGCCGATACGCCCCACCCCGCCGGCGCCCGGGGGGCTAGCGCGCCTCGTCGGGCGTGCGCAGGTCCCGGCCGGCGAGGTCGCGGAGCGCGACCTGGCCGGCCCGGGCCTCGTCGATCGCCAGGGCGAGCACGCGCAGCGACTCGCCGGGCGCATGGAAGCCATGGGAGTTCTCGGAGAGCGCGAAGTCCACGTAGAACTGGGCGCGGCGTTGATGCTCCTGGGCGGGCTCGAGCTCTAGTGCCGGCCGGCCGTCGCCCCGGGCCTCGGCGAGGTCTTCGACCAGCGCGACCACGGCGTCGAGGGCGACGTCGCTCACCTCGACGAAGCGAGCCTGGATCGCCTCGGCCCGGCCGAGCACCTCGGCCTCCGCCTCGGGGTGGCAGGTCTGGCACGACGCGTTCACGTCGAGGAGCGGGCTCCGCACCTGGTGGTCGCTGATCTTGCGCGCGCCGACGCGCCGGTAGGGCATGTGGCAGTCGGCGCAGGCGACGCCCGCGCGCGCGTGCACGCCCTGGCTCCAGGTCTCGAACTCGGGATGCTGCGCCTTCAGCACGGGCGCCGCCGTCGTCGCGTGAAGCCAGTCGCGGAACTTCGCGTCGTCGTAGTAGGACGCGATCTCGTCGGCGCGCAGCCCCTTCGACCACGGGTACGTCAGCACCTTCTCGGGCCCCGCGAAGTAGTACTCGACGTGGCACTGGCCGCAGACGAAGCTCCGCATCTCCTGGCGCGTCGCCATGGTCGTGACGTCGTAGTCCGGGATGCCCTGGTCCGCCTTCCAGGCACGGATGCCCGCGACGAAGGCGGGCCGCGTGATGCGCAGGGCCATGGTCGCGGGATCGTGGCAGTCGATGCAGGCGATCGGATGGCTCGCCTCCGCGACCGCCTCCGCGTAGGGCATCGTGCCGAGGGCGCGGAAGCCGGCCTCGGCGTCGCCCCCGCCGAGCGCGCGGTAGACCGTCGGCATCGAGGCGTGGCAGTTCAGGCAGGTTCCGGGCTGCGCGGCCGCGTGCTGCCGCTCGGTGTGGATCTGGTCGGAGAGCATGTAGGCGTGGCCGCGCTTCTCGCGGTAGTCGACCGCGAATGCGTAGCCGGCCCAGATCGTCTTCAGGCGGCGGTTCCCGTCGAGCCTCGAGCGCGCGACGCTCCGACGCGGATCGGCGTCGGTCGGCTCGTGGGGCAACGCCTCGCTGCCGCCGTAGGTCGTGCGCTCCTGGTCCACGGTGCGCAGATAGCCCTCGTACTCGAGCGGGAAGCTCCGTCCCCAGACTTCGGGGTCGACCGTGTCCTCGGTCAGCTCCGCGAGCCGCACGAAGGGATCGCGGGCCTCGGCCTTGCGCTCGAACACGTTCACGAGGAGCAGCGACACCAGGAAGGCGGCCACGGCCGCGCCGGCCCCCACGAGCGCCATCCACCGTCTCTCGCCGCGGGTCATGCCGTCCTCCTCCCTAGCGGTGTCCCACGTCCGCGTGGCAGCGCAGGCACGAGATTCCGTCGCCGTCGTGGCTGCCGGGCGGCGCCGCGGCGCGGATGGGCTCCGTCAGCGCGGCGTGGCAGCCGCGGCAGGCCTGCTCCGCGATCGCGCGATTGCGCGGCGTGATCGTGATCGCGTCGGGGAAGCCCCCGAACGTGAAGGCCGCGGAGTGGTGGAGGCCGTTTCGCGCCTTCGTCGTCCACTTCCCGACGAACGTGCCGGGCGTGTGGCAGTCGTTGCAGACGGCGACGGCGCGATGCGGGCCGCGCAGCCAGGCCGTGTAGACCTCCGCCATCACGTGGCAGTTGGCGCAGGCGGCGGGATCGTCGGTCAGGTAGGAGCCCGCGTGCGCGTAGCGGAAGGTGAAGACGCCGACGCCGACCGCGAGCCCGACCAGGACGCCGGCGAGCGCGCCGGAGCCCGCGCGCGGGCCGTCGAGGATCAAGCCGTCGCCGCCGCGCGATCGACGCGATAGGCCACGAGCGCGGGGATGCGACGCGCGACCACGACCGCCACCACGAGGCAGGCGATGCCCCCGCTCACCACCGCGAAGGGCGCGCTCGTCGCCGCCGCCACGAAGCCCGACTCGACGGCCCCGAGCTGGTTCGAGGCGCCGATGAAGATCGAGTTCACGGCGGAGACCCGGCCGCGCAACGCGTCGGGCGTCGCGAGCTGCACCGTCGTGTGACGCATCACGACGCTCACCTGGTCGGCCATGCCGGCCACCGCGAACGCCACGAGCGAGAGCGGGAAGCTCCGCGACAAGCCGAACACGACGGTCGCGAGGCCGTAGACGGCGACGGCGACGATCAGCGCACGGCCGGCACGGTTCACGGGCGGGCGCAGCAGCAGCACCAGGCCCATCGCGAGGGCGCCGACCTCGAAGCTCGAGAAGAGCAGACCGTAGCCGCGCGGGCCGACGGCGAGGATCTCCTTGGCGTAGACCGGGAGCAGCGCGGTCGCACCGCCGAAGATCACGGCCAGCATGTCGAGCAGCATACACCCGAGCACCACGGGCCGGGCGCGCACGAAGGCGAGGCCTTCCCGGATCGCCTCGAGGCTGACGCCGCGGCCCGAGGGCGTCGGCGCGCGGAGCGGACGCACGGCGAGGAGCAGCGTCGCCGAGAGCGCGAGCAGGGCGGCATACACCGCATAGGCGACGGCGATGCCGGCTGCGCCGATCACCAGGCCCGCGACCGCGGGGCCCGTGACGAAGGCCAGGGCCTGGATCGTGGTGGCGAAGGGCACGACCCGCGGGAAGACCTCCCGCGGCACGAGGTCGGGAAGCAGCGCGGCGCGCGCGGGATTCTCGAAGGCGCTCGCCGCCGCGTTCGTGAAGGCCGCCGCGTAGAGCAGGAGCAACGTCGTCGCCTCCCCGCGCGCGAGGACGCAGAGCGTCACGCCCGTCAAGAACGGAACCACCAGCGCCCCGAGCGCGATGCGCCGGCGATCGCCGGCGTCGGCGAGGGCGCCGCCGGGGAGCGAGAGCGCGAGCACGGGACCGAACTGGACCAGACCGATCAGGCCCAGGTGGAAGGGCGAGCCCGAGAGCTCGAAGACGTGCCAGGCGAGCGCGGCACGCAGCAGCGTCATGGCGCTGCCGCCCGCGAAACGGCTCGCGAGGAAGAACGGAACGCTCCGCGGAAACGTGGCGGCCGGGTCGGGCGGCGACACGCGCGCAGTATGGCGGCGAACCCGCGGCACTGCCCTGCCCCGCCTCGGCGCGCGCCGCACCGGTCACGCTCGCCGGGATGGAGTTTTCGCGACACAACGGCTCACCTCGCGCCACTCATTCGCGAGCGCATCCGCATGACGAGCCCGGCGGCTGCGCGGGGGGTGGTTCTGCATGACGGCGAGCGAGGCGGCGACCTGGCTGGCGCAGGTCGACGGGACGCAGATGCGCAATCCGAACGGCGACGATCCCGCGGCGGCCTGGGTGATCCTGGTGCGCGCCCCGGCGCCCGGCCCCTTGCCGGGCCGCCTGATCATCGCCTTCGGCGCCACCGTCGAGGAAGCGACGGCCGGCGCCGAGCGCGAATGGCGGGATCTCTGGCGCGGCTACGGCCGCCCGCACTGACGCCGCGGGCGCGGCGGCGCTAGCCGCCGCCTGCGACCCGCCCGGCGGCAGCCCTAGCCGCCGGCGGCAACGAGCCCGGTGTCGGCCCGCGCCCAGGCCTTGGCGAGCCGGGCGTCCACCTGCGCCGCTTCGGCCGTCTTCCCCTGCTCCCGCAGGCTCTGGGCGAGGCCGCGCAGGGCCCAGCCGTTCTCGGGGTTGTGCGCCAGGTCGGCCTCGAAGACCGCCTGCGCCTTCGCCGGACGGCCCGCCGCGAGCAGCACGGCGCCGAGGGTCTGGCGCACCGGAAGGGTCCAGTCGGGCGGCTCCATGTAGCGCAGACCGTCCTCGATCCGGACCCCGTGCTCGAGGCGCGCGATCGCGGCGTCGAAGCGCTTCTCGCGCGCGGCGATCGCCCCCGCGAGCTGGTCCGACGCGATGCCGAGCAGCTCGTCGCCCGTGTTCACCTGGGTCGGCAGCCAGCCCTTCGGCGCCGCGGCGCGGATCGCGTCGAGGGCGGCGAGCTCGGCCTTCGCCTGCGCGACCTCGCCCTTCGCCGAGAACGCGAACCCGCGCGCGTAGTGCCAGATCGCCGTCGTGTAGCGCTGGTCTGCCGGCGGCGCGGGCTCGGCCAGGATCTCGTCCCAGCGCGCGAAGCGCACCAGGGCGAAGTAGGGCATCGGCACGAAGCCCTCGAGCATCGCCATCTGAGGGATCATCTCGACGGGGATCAGCGTCTGGAGCTTGCGCGCGGCCGCGATCGCCGCCTCGCCGCGCCCCTCGACGCTCGCCGCCGCGTACACGAAGTGCACGTTGTGCGGGTAGTACATGGACGGGTAGACGCCCTCCACATTCCACTTCGCGATGTAGGCCTCGTCCACCGCGGCGGCCTTCACGTTCGTGTCGTAGGCGTCGCCGTAGCGGCCGGTGCGGATGTAGATGTGGGACGGCATGTGCACGAGGTGCCCCGCGCCCGGCGAGATCGCGGCGAGCCGATCCGCCGACGCGAGTGCGCGCTCGGGGCTCTTCGAGGCCTCGACCGCGTGGATGTAGTAGTGGTTCGCGCCGGGATGCTGCGGGTCGCGCGCCAGCACGCCCTCGAGCACCGACACGATCTCGAGCGTGCGGCCCTTCGGCGCGCCGTCACGCGTCCAGAGATCCCAGGGCTGCAGGTTCATCAGCGACTCGGCGTAGAGCGCCTGGGCGTCGAGGTCGTCCGGGAAGCGCTGCGCGAGCTCGCCCATGGCCTTCGCGAAGGCCTCGTCGAGGGCGCGGCGATCGGCCGGCGCGTCCGCCGCGTAGCGCGCCGAGAGGGCCTCGACGTAGGCGCGATCGCTCTCGCTCGCCTTCGGAGCCGCCGCCAGCGCCTTCTGGATCGCGTCGTAGGCCTGGCGGTCGCGTGCCGGATCGCCGGGCAGGTTGTAGTTGCTGCCAAGCGTGTAGGCGACGCCCCAGAAGGCCATCGCGCAATCGGGGTCGAGGCGCCCGGCCTCCTGGAACGCGAGCCGCGCCTCGTCGTGGTTGAAGCCGTAGATCAGGCGCAGCCCCTGGTCGAAGAAGCGCTGGGCTTCCGCGCTGCAGGAGACGGGGTGCGAGTGGCTGCCGAGGTCGTCGAGCACGCGCGCGCCCCCGGCCGCGGTCGCACCCGAATGGGCGCCGTGCCCCGCGTGGGACGGCGACGTGCCCTGGCTCTGGCAGGCGACGAGCGCGAGCGAGGTCGCGATGAAGACGAGAGCGGTCGATGCGCGTGTCATGGCGGAGATCCTCCCGTCCGCATGCTACGACATCAGCCCCGCTTTACCGCCCGCTCCAGCGGCGCCAGGGTCGCCGAATCGAGGTACTCGTCGATCCGGACGATGCGCCCGCTCTCGATCCGCACCACCAGGCAGGCCGGCACCGCGAGCTCTTCGCCCGCGGACGTGGTGCCGCGCAGCACGTGCTGCTGCACGAAGCCGTTCTCGGTCCGCTCGCGCCGCACCTGCGTGTAGTGGAGGCCCTTCACGTTGCGGCTCATCCACGACAGCACGCCGAGATTCTCGTCGAGGTTCTGCTCGACCCCGTCGTGGGCGTGCCAGACCCGCACCCCGGGCGCGTAGAGCGCGCGGATCGCCTCCACGTCCCCGGCCTCGATCGCCCGGATCAGCCGCTCGCCGATCACCAGCGCCTCGCCGCCCGCCGCTCTCATCCCGCCCCTCCTCCCAGGTATGCCTCGCGCACCCGCGGGTCCTGCGCCAGCGCGTGGGCGTCGCCGGCGAGCGTCACCGTGCCCGTCTCGAGCACGTACGCCCGCTGCGCGACGCGCAGCGCCTGCCGCGCGTTCTGCTCCACCAGTACCACCGTCGTTCCCTGGGCGTTGATCGCCGCCACGATCTCGAAGATCTGCTTCACCAGGAGCGGCGCGAGCCCGAGGGACGGCTCGTCGAGCAGCAGCAGGCGCGGCTCCGCCATCAACGCCCGCCCGATCGCGAGCATCTGCTGCTCGCCGCCCGACAAGGTGCCCGCCGGCTGGCGCAGCCGCTCCTGCAGCCGCGGGAAGAGCCCGAGCGCGCGCTCGAGGCCCGCGGCCTCGCGCTGCGGGTGCAGGTAGGCGCCCATCTGGAGGTTCTCGCGCACCGTCAGGTTCGCGAAGATGCGCCGGCCCTCCGGCACGTGGGAGATCCCGCGCGCCACCAGCCGATCGGGGCGCTGTCCGGCGACGTCGTCCCCCTCGAACTCGATGCGCCCGGCGCTCGGCCGCAAGAGGCCGCTCACGGCGCGGAGCAGCGTCGACTTGCCGGCGCCGTTGGAGCCGATGAGCGTGACGATCTCGCCCGCGTGCACGACGAAGTCGATGCCCTTCAGGGCGTGGATCGCGCCGTAGGCGACCTCGAGCGCCTCGACCCGGAGCAGCGGCGTCGCGCCCGCGCTCACGCCGCCTCGTCGTCGGCGCCGAGGTAGGCCTCGATCACCTTGGGATCCCGCCGCACCGCCTCGGGCGCGCCCTCCGCGATCTTCTCGCCGTGGTCCAGCACCGCGACGCGGTCGCAGAGATTCATCACGAACGGGATGTCGTGATCGATCAGCACGATCGCGATCCCGAACTCGTGGCGCAGGCGCGCGACGAAGCTGCGGAGCTCGTCCTTCTCCGACGGGTTCATGCCGGCGGCGGGCTCGTCGAGCAGCAGGAGCTTCGGCGCCGTGGCGAGCGCCCGCGCGATCTCGAGCCGGCGCTGCTCGCCGTAGGGCAGCGAGTCGGCGCGCGCGTCGGCGAAGCGCTCGAGCCCGACGCGAGCGAGCAGGTCGCGGGCGCTCTCGGCGTGGGCGCGCTCGCGGCGGCGCCAGCCGGGGCCGCGCACCACGTCGGCGAGGCCCGAGCGGTGCGCGCCGGAGAGCGCGGCCTGCACGTTCTCGAGGGCCGAGAGCCCGCGGAAGAGCCGGATGTTCTGGAACGTGCGCGCGATGCCACGGCGGCAGATCCGGCTCGGTCGCCAGCCGCCGATCTCGACGCCGTCGAGGGCGACGTAGCCCGAGGTCGGCGCGTAGACCCCGGTGATGACGTTGAAGGCCGTGGTCTTGCCGGCGCCGTTCGGGCCGATCAGCGCCACCAGCTCGCGCGGTCCGACCCGCAGATCGAGGCGCGACACCGCGGTGAGACCGCCGAAGCGGACCGTCACGTCCTCGAGCACGAGCAGCTCGCTCATGTCGCCGCCTCCGGCGCCGCCGGGCCGCGCCGGCGCAGCCAGGCGAAGGAGAGCTCGCGCGAGCCCATGAGGCCCTGGGGCCGCAGGAGCATCGTCACGATGATCAGGATCGAGTACAGGATCATGCGCCACTCGCCGAGCCCGCGGAGCACCTCCGGCGCGGCGGTCAGCACCGCGGCGGCGAGCGCCGCGCCCGTGAGCGAGCCGAGCCCGCCCAGCACCACGAAGGCCACGATCTCGAAGGAGCGCACGAAGCTGAAGCTGTTGGTGTGGACGTAGCCCTCGGCGTGGGCGAAGAGCGCGCCGGCGACGCCCGCGAAGAAGCTCGCGACCACGAACGCCTCGACCTTGACCCGGGTCGTCCCGATGCCCATCGCCTCGGCCGCGGTCTCGTCCTCGCGCACGGCGCGGAACGCGAGGCCCCCGGACGCATAGACGAGACGCGCCATCACGAACACGGACAGCGCGACCACGGCGCCGATCTCGCCGATCCCCTCGTAGCGGAGGTCCACGCCCCGCGGCGCCGAGAGCGAGAAGCCGCGCGCGCCGCCGACGGCGTCCACGTTCAGGATCGCGATCCGGATGATCTCGCCGAAGCCGAGGGTCGCGATCGCGAGGTAGTCGCCGCGCAGGCGCAGGGACGGCACGCCGACCGCGAGGCCGGCGACGGAGGCCGCGAGCCCGCCCGCGAGGAGCGGCAGCGGGAAGTACGCGAAGTGCGCGAGCGACGCGGGAAGCACGGCCTGCACGCGCGCGAGCAGGTCGGCGCCGAAGTACACGCTGAAGGCCGCCGAGACGTAGGCGCCGACCGCCATGAAGCCCGCGTGCCCGATCGAGAACTGCCCCGTGAAGCCGTTCACGAGCTGGAGGCTCGTGGCCGCGAGCACGGCGACGAGGATGCGCGTCAGGATCGTCAGGTAGTAGCGGTTCAGCACCTGGGGCAGCGCGAGCTCGGCGGCGACGAGCGCGCCGATCACCGCGAGCAGCACGAGCACGCCGCGCCCGCGCATCGCTACACCTTCTCCGTCTGGGCGCTGCCGAAGAGGCCCGTCGGCCGGTAGATCAGGATCGCGATCAGGATCACGAACGCGATCGCGTCGCGGTACGTGCTCGAGAGGTAGGCGGAGACCAGCGTCTCGACCACGCCGAGCAGCAGGCCGCCGATCATCGCGCCGGGAATGCTCCCGATGCCGCCGAGCACGGCGGCGACGAAGGCCTTCAAGCCGGGCAAGAGGCCCATCAGCGGGTCGATCTTCGGGTTCGAGAGACCGACCAGGATGCCCGCCGCCGCCGCGAGCGCCGAGCCCAGCATGAACGTGCCGGCAATCACGCGGTCGACGTTCACGCCCATCAGCGCCGCCGCGGGCGCGTCCACCGAGACCGCCCGCATCGCACGCCCGAAGCGCGTCCGCATCACGACGAGCTCGAGCCCCGCCATCAGGACCAGCGCGGTCACGACCACCGCGAGCTGGATGTTCGAGACCGCGAGCGCGCCGATCCGGATCACCTCGCGCGACTCGAGGAGCGGCGGGAAGAACTTCGGGTCGGCTCCGAATACCAGCTGCCCCGCGTTCTGGAGCAGCAGCGAGACGCCGATCGCGGTGATCAGCGGAGCGAGCCGCGGCGCGCCGCGCAGGGGCCGGTACGCGATGCGCTCGATCGTCGCCCCGAGCAGCGCGCAGGTGATCATCGAGACCAGGAGCACCGCGGCGAGCCCGGCGGCGGAGGGCTCCCGCGCGAGCCCGAAGGCGTGGGCCGCGTAGTACCCGGTCATCGCGCCCACCATGTAGACCTCGCCGTGGGCGAAGTTGATGAGCTTCAGGACTCCGTAGACCATCGTGTAGCCGAGAGCGACGAGCGCGTAGATGCCGCCCCAGGCGATGCCGTTCAGGAGCTGCTGGAAGAACTGCTCCACCGGGCTCGGGCGATCAGCTCGCGGGCACCGAGCGGAAGAAGCGGAAGCGCCCGCCGTCGATCTTCAGGACCACCGCGTCCTTCCGCGCGTTGCGCTCGCCGTCGATCGTGATGCGGCCGGTGACGCCGTCGTAGTCCTTCGTGCCGGCGATCGCATCGCGCAGCTTCGGACCTTCGGTCGAGTCCGCGCGGCGGATCGCGTCCGAGAGGATGCCGGCTGCGTCGTAGCCGAGGGCCGCCATCGCGTCGGGCTTGCTGCCGTACTTCGCCTCGTAGCGGCGCACGAAGTCCTGGACCTTCGGGCTGTCGGAGTCCGCGGCGTAGTGGTTCGAGAAGTAGTAGCCCTCGACGGCGGCGCCCCCGATCTCGAGCGTCTTCGCCGAGTCCCAGCCGTCGCCGCCGAGCAGCGGCGCCGCGATCCCGAGCTCGCGCGCCTGCTTCGCGATCAGCCCGAGCTCCGTGTAGTAGCCGGGCACGAACACGGCGTCGGGCTTCGCGGCGCGGATGGTCGTGAGCTGCGCGCGGAACTCGATGTCGCCGCTGGTGTAGCGCTCGTCCGCCACGATCTCGCCACCGAGCTCGAGGAAGGTCTTGCGGAAGAACTCCGCGAGGCCGACCGAGTAGTCCTGCTTGAAGTCGAAGAGGATCGCGACCCGGCGCGCCTTCAGCTCCTCGAAGGCGAAGCGTGCCATCACCGCGCCCTGGAACGGGTCGACGAAGCAGGTGCGGAACACGTAGTCGCCGACCTCGGTGACCTTGGGATTGGTCGAGGCCGGCGAGATCATCGGCACGCCCGCGCGCTGGGCCTCCGGTGCGGCGGCCAGCGAGCGCGAGCTCGCGACCTCTCCGAGCAGGGCCACCACCTCGTCGCGCTGGATCAGCTTCTGCGCTGCGGTGCGAGCCTCCTCGGTCACCGAGCGGTCGTCCTCGGAGACGATCTCGAGCGGCCGGCCGAGGACGCCGCCGGCGGCGTTGATCTCCTCCACCGCCATGCGGATGCCGCGGTCGGTGCTCTGCCCGAAGGTCGCGGTGTCACCGGTGAGCGACGCGAAGTGGCCGACGCGGATCGGCCCGGCGTTCTTCGCACCGCCTTCGGTCGACGCGGTCTCGCCTCCGCGACCGCAGGCGGCCGACGTGCCGAGCGCGCCCACGAGCACGAGCGTCAGCGCGCGCGCGGCGATCGCGCCGCGCCGTCCGGACGTCCTGCCGGCTGCCGTCATGGCCCCCCCCTCGCCGAAATCCATCCGATTTCTCGGCTGGACGGCTTGGTACCTGCACCGCCCCCCGAATTCAAGCAAGCGCGCGGCCGACTCAGGGCCGGGCGAGCATCCGGGCGAGCACCTTGTCGTGGGGCTCGCCGAGCACGGCCGCCTGCGCGTAGATGGTGCGCCCGACCCAGCACGCCTCCCCCGGCTTCGCCTGGCCGAGCTTCACCAGCCCGTCGCGCAGGCGCTCGACGTCGGAGCGCGGCACCTGCTTGAAGAGCGCGATCATGGCGTCCTGCACCGCGCGCGGGTCGACCGGGGGCTCGGGGGTCGCCAGCAGCTCGGCGCGCGCGGCCTCGACCTCGAGGTCGAGCCAGCTCGCGACCGCCGCGGGCGGCAGGTTCGCCACCGCCCGCTCCTGCTGCTCCGCCGTGTAGCGGCCGACCACGATCGCGCCGCAGGTCGCCTCGTCGAGTCCACCGAGCGAGCTCGCGAGCAGCACCGTGCGCTCGAGCAGCGCGGCATCGCCGAGGCGGGGCATTCCCTTCACGGCGAGCTCGTGCACGGCCTGTCGAAGCTCGGGCTCCGGCAGGCCGCCGAGCCGCTCCTCGAAGGTGGGCACGTCGCGCAGCGCGACGAAGCGCTCCGCCGCGGCGCGCTCGTAGGCGGTGCGCGGCGTGTCCACGGGCGCGCGGCGGCCGCGTACCACGAAGAGCACCGCGAGGACCGCGACCGCCGCGATCGCGAGCGCGATCCAGAGCCCCTTCATCGTGCACCCCCCGGCGCGCCCGCCGTCGTGGCAGCCGGCGTCTCGCCGATCCCCGGAATCGGAAAGCCTTCGTTCTGCTTCGGCGGCGCGATCCCGAGCAGCCCTGCCACGGTGGACGCCACGTCGATCGACCGGACGGAGGGGAGCCGTGTGTCCGGCGACACGCCGCGTCCGAGCGCCAGGAACACGCCCGCCATGTCGGGCCGGGCGGGATCGTAGCCGTGGCCGCCGCGGCCGGGGCCGAAGCGCTGGAGCGCCCGCGACAGCAGGCTCTTCGGCTTGCCCGCGTCGACGAGCGCGCGCGGCGGCGTCGCGAGCACGACGAGATCGCCGGTCCGTGTCGGGTGGGCGTAGCGCCAGGCGGCGGGCAGCGCATCGCGCGCGTGGACCTCGAGGCCCGGCACGGCGCGCAGGAGCTCGAGCGCGGCCTCGCGACGGGCGGGATCCTCGAGCCAGAGCAGCGCCACGCCGCCGCCGGAGTAGCCGTCGCAGCCGATGCCCGCGTCGCGCAGCAGCCCGCAGGGATCGAGTTCCTCGGTGATCTCGGTGAGACCGTGGTCCGACACCACGAGCAGCGTCGTGTCCGCGAAGCCGCCGCGCGCGTCGAGGCCGGCGAGCAGCGCGCGCAGGGCGCGATCCTGCGCCCGGAGCTGCGCGGCGACACGCGGATGCTTCGGCCCGAAGCGATGCGCCGTGCGATCGACGCCGTGCCACCACGACATCACGAGGCGTGGCCGCTCGGCGGGCGGCAGATCGAGCCAGCGCAGGATCTGCTCGACCTTCGCGGCCTCCTCGACCTCGTCGTCGAAGGGGCGGATCGCGTAGCTCGGCGCGACGCCCTGCCACGGCGTCTCGGAGCCCACCCAGAAGTAGACGGCCGTTCGCACGCCCTGGCGCTCCGCCGCCGCCCAGAGCGGCTCGGCCTCGATCCAGCTCGCGTCGTTGCCGTAGTGGAAGCGCCCGCGCTTCGCGTCGCGGAAGGCGTTCAGCACGATGCCGTGGACGTCCGCCGGCGCGCCGGTTGCGAGCGTGACGTGGTTCGGAAACGTCAGGGACGGGAACACGGGGATCATGCGCTCGGCGCGGGCGCCCTCGCGCTGCAGGCGCGCGAAGCCTTCGAGGTCGGGGCCATCGAGCAGCGCCGGGCCCAGGCCGTCGAAGCTCAGGACGATCACCGTCGATCCCGTGCCGGCGCGAGCTGCCGGCGCGATCCCCGATGCGGCGAGCGTGGCGGACGCGGTGAGCACGGCGACAGCGAGTCGAGCGCCGCGCGCGCGACGCCGGTTGGCGGCGAACATGGGCCGGATCATAGACTGCACCCGACGCGATCCACGAGGGTCGGAGGAGGACGCGATGGATCTCTCGGGCAAGGCGGCGCTCGTCACCGGCGGCGGCACGGGTGTGGGTCGAGCCACGGCCCTTGCCCTGGCGCGGCTCGGCTGCTCCGTCGCCGTGAACTACAGCCGCTCGCGCGACGACGCCGAGCGCACCGCCGCCGACGCGTCGGCCCTCGGCGTGCGCGCCATCGCGCTCCACGCCGACGTGGCGCGCGACGAGGACTGCCGTCGCCTCGCCGAGACCACGGCGAAGGAGCTCGGGCGCATCGACGTGCTGGTGCAGAGCGCGGGCGTCACGAGCTTCATCGCCCACGGCGACCTCGACGCCGTGAGCGACGCGGACTGGGAGCGGATCTTCGCGGTGAACCTGCGCGGGCCGTTCCAGTGCGCGCGGGCGGTGCGCGGCCCGATGCTCGCCTCCGGCGGCGGCGCGATCGTGAACGTCTCGAGCATCGCCGGCGTGGCGGGGATCGGGAGCTCGATCCCCTACTGCGCGTCGAAGGCGGCGCTCAACAACCTGACCCTCACCCTGGCGCGCGCCCTCGCGCCGGAGATCCGGGTCAATGCGGTGGCGCCCGGCTTCATCACGGGACGCTGGCTCGAGCAGGGCCTCGGCGCGGGCTATGCGGTGGCGAAAGCGGCCATGGAGCGGAAGGCGGCCCTGCGGAAGGTCTGCGCCCCGGAGGACGTCGCCGACGCGATCCTCGGCCTCGTGACCGGCTCGGCGCTCGTCACCGGCCAGGTCCTGGTGGTGGACGGCGGCCTGCTGATCGCGGGCTAGGGACCGCTCCGTCTCCTTGGATCCACGGGGCCTTCGCCCGGCGGAAGGCCTGGGACGTCGCGCCCCAGGGCAGGGATTTGCCGCCTGCCTGCCCCCCTGAACCCCGCGCTCGAGCGTCCGGCGAACGCCCGAAAGTTTCGCCCGAAGAAGCGCTCGTTCCCATCAAGCAGCTCTTCCCACCAACCGATGAGGGGGGTGGAGCGTTTCCACGTTGGCACACGAGTCGGAACCGATGCCGGAGCGGCGCAGGCCGCTCAGCCTGACCACGCAGCTCGAGGTCTTCGTCCTGGTGGCGTGCCTCGCGAGCATGGTGATCCTCGCCTCGTCGGCGCTGCTCGGCATGCGCGCCTTCGTCCGCCTCCACTCGTCCCACGAGGCCGAGATCCTGGCCGAGGCGACGCGCGAGAGCGTCGCCGCCTGGAGCGCGGAAGGCGCGCGCGAGGCCAGCACGATCGCCGAGCGCAGCGGCCTCGCGAACGCGCTCGACGCCACGGGCAGCTCGTTCGCGGCGAACGAGGTGGTGGGCCAGCGCATCGCCGCGGCCATCGCCGGCTCCGCGAACCTGGCCGGCCTCGTCACGACCTCCGCCAACGGCGGCGAGTCGCGCTGGCTCGCGCCCGGCGTGACGCTTCCGCGCGACGCGAGCGCCGGTCTTCGGAAGGCGCGCCCCTCCGCGCTGACCGCCCTCGGGAGCGGTGACGGCGCCACTGCCTCGCTCACGCTCGCAGTGCCCGGCGCGCCGGCGTCGAGCGAGGCCCGGATCCACGCCCTGCTGCGTCTCGCGCCCCTCCAGGCGCGCGTCGCCGCGCTCCGCCGGGACGCGCCGGTGCAGGTGGCCGTGCTGATGCCGGGCGGCCGCACGCTGATCGAGGACGGCCCCGAGGGCGCGGCTCCTGCGGGCGACGACGCCGTGACCCGTCCGCTCGGGCTTCCGGGCGCGGACTGGCAGGTGCGCGCAGCGCCCGATCCCGCCACCGGCACGAAGCGCTTCCTGCCCCTGCTCCGCCGCTCCGTCGGCGTGCAGCTCGGGGTGATCTTCCTCTCGAGTCTCGCGGCGCTCTTCATCGCGAACTCGCTGGTGCGCCCGATCCGCGCACTCTCCGAGTGCGCGCGGCGGCTGCGCGACGGCGAGACCAACGTCGCGATCCCCGTCTCGCGGCGCACCGACGAGATCGGGATGCTGACCCGCACCTTCGCCGAGATGGTGGCGAGCCTCGCCGAAGCGCGGACCAGCGTGGATTCGCACCGGCGCGCGCTCGAGGAGTCCCACGACGAGCTGGTCGCGCGCAACGCGGAGCTGCAGCAGGCGAACGAGGTGCTGGAGCAGCTCGCGATCACCGACGGCCTCACGAAGATCCACAACCACCGCTTCTTCCAGGACCAGCTGACGCGCGAGGTGAAGCGCGCCGAGCGCACCGGCACGCCGCTCTCGCTGCTCGTGATCGACCTCGACGACTTCAAGAAGCTGAACGACCGCCACGGCCACGTCGCCGGCGACTGGGTGCTGCAGCGGGTGGCGGAGATCCTGGTCGAGGAGACGCGCGACCACGACCTGGTCGCGCGCTACGGCGGCGAGGAGTTCGTGATCCTCGCGCCCGACACCAGCGTCGAGGGCGCGGCGATGCTCGCCGAGAAGCTGCGGATGGCGGTCTCCGGCGAGTCGTTCACCCTCGCGACGAGCGGGGCGAAGCCCCACGTCACGGTCTCGGTCGGCATCGCCGGCTACGAGGGCGACCGCTCGCTGCTCTTCCACCAGGCCGATCGCGCGCTCTACGAGGCCAAGGCCAACGGCAAGGACTGCGTGGTGGTCGCGCCGCCCCTCGGCTCGGCGCCTCCGACGACCTGAGCCGCTGCGCGGCGGCTCCGTCCGTGGCAGAGTCCGGCTCTCCCGCGTCCGCGTCGGCGCGGGAGCCGATCGAACCCAGCCGGAGGCCGGATGCTGCGTACCCGTTCGTCGCTGCCGCGCGCGCGCGGCGCCTTCTTCGCCGCCGCCCTCGCCCTCACCGTCTCCCTCGTCGGCCCGTCGCAGAGCGCGGCGCAGGCCGCGGATCCGGGAGCCGCATCGAAGGCGTCGCCGCCGGGCGCGCCCGCAGGAGGCAAGCCGTTGGTCGTCATCACCACCTCGCTCGGCGAGATCACCGTCGAGCTCGACGCCGAGAAAGCGCCGATCACCAGCCAGAACTTCCTGTCGTACGTCGACTCGGGAACCTTCGACGGCACGATCTTCCACCGCGTGATCCCGGGCTTCATGATCCAGGGCGGCGGCTTCACGCCGGACATGAAGCAGAAGCCGACGAAGGCGCCGATCGCGCTCGAGACCAAGGGCGGCCTCAAGAACGCCCGCGGAACGCTCGCGATGGCGCGCACCAACGACCCGAACAGCGCCACGGCCCAGTTCTTCATCAACCTGACCGACAACGACTTCCTGAACGCGAAGCCCGGCAACCCGGGCTACGCCGTGTTCGGCAAGGTCACGGCGGGCATGGACGTCGTGGACAAGATCGCCGGGGTCCGCACCGGGAACAAAGGCATGCACCAGGACGTCCCGATCGAGCCCGTGACGATCGTGAGCGCGAAGCGGAAGTAGCGCTCGCGCGCGCGGCGGTGAGGGAGGGCGGCGTCCGCGAAGCGGGCGTCGCTACCCGCGGCCGAGGCGCTTCGCGAGGCGCCGCACGGCCTCGGCCACCCGCTCGGGCGGCGCCGCCGTGTAGCAGAGCCGCACGTAGGACTCGAAGCCGGCGCCGCACGAAGCGCCCGGCGTGAGCACCACGCCGTCGTCGAGGCAGTCTTCGAGGAAGCCCTCGAGCCCGCGCGCGTCGAGCCGCTCCGCGACGTCGAGGAAGAGGAAGCACGAGCCCTCGGGCGCGGCCACCCCGAGCACGCGCGCGGCTTCCTCGCCGGCTTCGCGATAGAGCGCGTGCGCCTTCTCGATCCAGGGGCGTCCGTCGCGCAGCGCCCGCAGCGCCGCGATCTGCCCCGCCGTCGGCGCGTGATAGAAGGTGTGGGTCGAGAGCTTGCGCGCGTGGGCGATCGCGTCGGGCGGCCCGACGAGATAGCCCGTGCGATTGCCGGCCATCCCGTACGCCTTCGAGAACGAGAACACCGAGAGCGTGCGCTCCGGCGCGAAGCGCCCGATCGAGACGTGCTCGCCGCGATAGACGTAGTCCTCGTAGACCTCGTCGGAGAGCAGCCAGAGACCCTCCTCCCGCGCGAGCTCCGCGAGCGCTTCGAGCACGCCGGGCGAGAACGCGCGACCGGTCGGATTCGACGGCGTCGAGACGTAGAGCGCGACGCTCTTCGGCGTGAGGCGCGCGCGCACGGCCGCGACGGCGGCGGCGGCGTCGTCGGCATGCGCGTACAGCGGCACCTCGACGGGCGTCGCGCGGAAGGCCTGGGTGATGCCGCGGATCAGCGGCCAGAAGGGCGCGGCGATCAGCACCTCTTCGCCCGGCGCCGCGAGCATGCCGATCGCGGCGCCGAGGGCCCCGGTCGCGCCGGCGGTCACGAGCACGCCGGCCCGCTCGGCCGGCAGCGCGTTGCGCGTGCGCACCTTCTCGACGATCGCGTCCAGGAGCGCCGGAAGGCCCTGGGTCTCGCCGTAGCGGTGCATGCCCGGGTGGTCGCGGACCGAGAGGTCCTCCATGCGGCCGCCTTCGAAGGGCTCCATCCAGGTGTCGCCGACGTGAAGCGGGAAGACGTCGTCGCCGCGCTCGGCGATGCGGTGGGCGAGCTTCGAGAAGATCGCACCGGGGATGCGCAGGGCGGCGTCGGCGGGGAAAGGGGCGCGCGGCATGGCTGGCACGCGAGCGTAGCCGTCCTGGCTTCGGGCTTCCGCCCCCGCGCCGCGGCGGCGTGCCCCGAGCGCCGGGCGGTCCGAGGAGGCTCCTGCGATAGGATGCGCGCGATGGCGAAGAGCGTGCTCGTCACCGGCGCGTCGTCCGGCATCGGCGCGGCGACCGCGCAGGCGCTCGCCGCTGCGGGCTGGCGCGTCTTCGGCACCAGCCGGCGCGGAGCCGACGGCGTGCGCGAGCCGATCCCGGGCGTGACGTGGCTCCGGCTCGACGTGCGCGACGAGGCCTCGGTGCGGGCCTGCGTCGCCGAGGCCGAGGCGGGTGCGGGCGCCGAGGGGCTCGACGCGCTCGTGTGCAACGCCGGCTTCGGGATCTTCGGCAGCATCGAGGAGACGCCCCTCGACGCCGCCCGCGACCAGTTCGAGACGAACTTCTTCGGCGTGCTCGCCTGCCTGCGCGCGGTGCTCCCGGCGTTCCGCGCGCGCGGGCGCGGCCGGATCGTCCTCGTGGGCTCCCTCTCCGGCCGCGCGCCGATCCCGTTCCAGGCGCACTACTCCGCGAGCAAGGCGGCGATCGACGCCCTCGCCCAGGCGCTGCGCATGGAGCTCGCTTCGCTCGGCGTCGGCGTTTCCCTGGTCGAGCCCGGCGACATCAAGACGGCCTTCAACGACGCGACGGACTTCGGCGACACGCGCCGGTCGGCGTACGGCGAGCGCATCGCGCGCTGCGAAGCCGTGATCCGCGAGAGCCTCCTGCGCGCGCCGGGCCCCGAGCGCGTGGCGGCGGCCGTGCGGCGCGCGCTCGAGGACCCTTCGCCTCGCTCGCGCTACCCGGTCGGCCCGGACTCGCGCAGCGTTCCCCTCGGACGACGCCTGCTGCCCGAGCGGCTCGTGCACGCCCTGATCCGCCGTCACTTCGGCGTGTGAGCGGGCCGATGGTCGAGCCGCCGCGACGCCGCCCCGCAGACCCCGCCCGTGGCGATCGCGTCGGCCGCGGCGGCGCGAAGCTCGAGGCCGCCCTCGCGCGCTTCGGCCTCGCGGGCGCCGTGCGCGGGGCGCGAGCGATCGACGTCGGCGCCTCCACCGGCGGCTTCACCGAGACGCTCCTCGCCCACGGCGCCAGCCACGTCACGGCGATCGACGTCGGCCACGGCCAGCTCCATCCGCGGCTCCGCGACGATCCACGCGTCGAGAGCCTCGAGCGCGCGAACCTGAAGACCCTGGCCCTCGACCGCGCCCCCGGGCCCTTCGACTTCTTCGGCGTCGACGTGAGCTTCGTGGCCGCGCGCTCGATGCTGCGCGGGCTCGCGTTCCGGCTGCGCCCCGGCGCGCAGGGCGTGGTGCTGCTGAAGCCGCAGTTCGAGCTTCCCGCCCATCGCGTGCGCGGCGGCGACGTGAGCGCGCCCGCCCTGCGCGCAGAGGCCCTCGTGCGCTTCCGCGCCAAGGCCGAGAGCCTGGGCTTCCGCGTGCTCGAGGCGATCGACTCGCCGGTCGCGGGGTCGAGCGGCACGGTCGAGCGCCTGCTCCATCTCGTCTTCGAGGGGCGGAGCGAGCGGCTCCCGGGCCCCGGCGAGCGGCGCACGCCGCGCGCCGGCGGGGCTTCGGAGACGACGCCCCGCACGGCTGGTGTTCCCGAGACGGCGCCGCGCGCAAGCACCGCCCCGGAGACGACGCAGCGCGCACGCGGCGCTCGGGAGAGGGCAGCGCGCGACGCCGGCGCTCTACCCTTCTCCGCCCGCGAGCACGCGTGGTTCGCCGTGGCGGCGCCTGGCGTCGAGCAGGTCGTCGCCCACGAGCTCGCGGCGCTTCCCGGTGTCGCAGCAGCGCGCGCCGTGCCCGGCGGCGTCGAGTTCGACGGCACCCTCGAGACGGGGCTCCACGCGAACCTCGCGCTGCGCAGCGCGAGCCGCGTGCTGCTCCGCCTCGGGACGATCGAGGCGAAGGAGTTCTCGGTGCTGCGCCGGCGGGCGGGCGGGCTTCCGTTCGAGGAGGTCGTGCCGGCCGGCGCCGAGATCGAGGTCTCGGCCTCGACCTCCCATTGCCGCCTCCACCACACGGGCGCCCTCGCCGAGACCGTGACGCTAGCGGCGCGCGATCGCCTTCGGCGCCGGGGGCGCGCGGGCGCGGCGGAGACACCGCCCGGCGACGCCGGCGGTGCGCCCCGCGCAACGATCCTGCTGCGCGGCGCGGACGATCGCTTCACCGTCTCGGCGGACGCTTCCGGCGAGCTGCTCCACCGCCGCGGCTGGCGCCTCGAGTCCGGCAGCGCGCCGCTGCGCGAGACCCTGGCATCGGCGCTGCTCGCTCTCTGCGCCTGGGATCCCGCGACGCCGCTCGTCGATCCCATGTGCGGCGCCGGCACCCTCGCGATCGAGGCGGCGGAGCTCGCCCTGGGACGCGCGCCGGGGCTCGGGCGCACGTTCGCCTGCGAGGCCTGGCCCGCGACCGATCCCGCGCTCGGGACGCGGCTCCGCGAGAAGCTGCGCGACGCCGCGCGCGCGACGCTGCCGTCGCCGATCGTCGCGAGCGATGCGGAGGAGGCCGCGATCGCCGCGGCGCAGCGCAACGCGGAGCGCGCCGGCGTCGCCGCGCTGCTCCGCTTCGCGACCACGCCGCTCGCCGAGCTGCGCGCGCCGCGCGGCGCGGGCCGCGGCCTCGTGCTCGTGAACCCACCCTGGGGGCGCCGACTCCAAAGCGAGCGCGCGGCGCGTGACACCTACGCGACGCTCGGCCGCGTGCTGCGCGAACGCTTCCACCGCTGGCGCGCGGGCATCGTGGTGGCGGATCCGCGACACGCCGATGCGCTGCGCATGAAGCCTGCGGCGGTGCACCGGCTCGCGAGCGGCGGGCTGCGCGTGCGCCTCCTCGTCTTCGAGGTGGGGAGCGAAGCCGTGTCGCGCCGCGCCGAGGCGGGATAGACTGCGCCCACTCCGCTTCCCCGCCGCGCCCCGGAAGACCCATGCCCACGCCCCGCCACGAGCTCGTGCGCCTCGTCCGCCTCGCGTGGCCGATCGTCGGCGCGCAGGTCGGCAACATGACGATGGGCGTCGTCGACACGCTCTTCCTGGGTCACGTCGGCGTCGACGCCCTCGCCGCCGCCGCGATCGGGAACGCCTTCCTCTACGGGACGCTCCTCGTCGGCCAGGGCTTCGTGCTGGGCATGGACCCGCTGGTGACGCAGGCCCACGGCGCCGGCGACGGCCGCGCCGCCGGGCTCGCCCTGCAGCGCGGCCTCGTGGTGTCGGCCCTCGTCACGGCCGCGATCTCCGTGCTCTTCCTCTTCACCGAGCCGGCGCTGGTGCTGCTCGGGCAGGACCCGCGCCTCGCCGCCGACGCGGGACGCTTCATCGGCGTGCAGATCCCGACGATCGGCGCGTTCCTCGCCTTCCTGGCGCTGCGTTCCTATCTCCAGGGACGCGAGATCGTGCGGCCAGCGCTCCTGGTGATGCTCGCCGCGAACGTCACCAACATCGCCTTCAACTGGGCCTTCGTGTTCGGACATCTCGGCTTCCCCGCCCTCGGCCTCGTGGGCTCCGGCCTCGCGACGGCGCTCTCGCGGCTCGTGCTCGTGCTCGGCCTCGCGCTCCTGATCTGGCGCGGCCGCCTGCTCGACGGCGCCTGGACGCCCTGGTCGCGCGCGGCCCTCGAGCCCGCGGCGCTGCGCCGGATCCTCGCCCTCGGCTTCCCGATCGGCATGCAGATGGGCCTCGAGGTCTGGGCCTTCTCCGCAGCCGCCCTGCTCGCCGGGTCGATCGGCGCGAGCGAGGTGGCGGCGCACACGGTGGCGCTCAACTTCGCCGCGCTCTCGTTCATGATGCCGCTCGGTGTCGCCCAGGCGGCCTGCACGCGCGTCGGGAACCTGCTCGGCGCGCGTCGCTTCCGCGAGGCCGACCGCGCGGCGTGGGTCGCAATCGGCCTCGGCGCCGCCGTGATGGCCGTCTGGGCGCTCGTGTTCGCGCTCGGGCGCAACGTGCTGCCACGGATCTACACGCCCGACACGACCGTCGTCGCGCTCGCCGCGAGCGTGCTGCCGATCGCAGGCGCGTTCCAGATCTTCGACGGCACGCAGGTCGTGGCCGCCGGTGTCATGCGCGGGATGGGCAGCACCCGGCCTGCCGCGTGGCTGAACTTCGTCGGCTACTGGCTGGTCGCGCTCCCGATCGCCTGGTGGCTCACCCGCCGCGGCGCCGGCCTCGAGGCGATCTGGTGGAGCCTCTGTCTTGGCCTCGTCCTGGTCGCGGGCGGGCTCGTGATGTGGATCCGGGCGCGGGGGCCCGGGCGGCTCGCGTCGGCGGCCGGCCCGGTCGCGAGCGCTCCCGCCGTCGATCCCCGCGCCCCCGTCGGGTAGGCTCGGCGGCCATGAGCACACCCGACGTCGGCGATCCGGCTCCCGATTTCTCGCTGCCCTCCACCCGCGGGCCCGTGAAGCTCTCGGCGCTGCTCGCGAAGGGGCCCGTCCTCCTCGTGTTCTATCCGGGCGACGACACGCCCGTGTGCACCAAGCAGCTCTGCGACTACCGCGACAACCTCAGCTTCTTCGAAGGCCTCGCGATCCAGGTCGTGGCGCTGAATCCCCAGAGCGAGGCGTCCCACGCGAAGTTCTCCGAGAAGCACGCCTTCCCGTTCCCGGTGGCCGCCGATGCGGACGGCAGCGTGACGCGGGCCTACGGCGCGCGGGGCGTGCTCGGCATGACGAAGCGCGCGCTCGTGCTGGTGGCGCGGGACGGGCGGATCGTCTGGCGCAAGACCGACTTCCCGCTCTTCTTCGAATCGACCGACGATCTGCGCCGCGCCCTCGCGGCCGTCGCGCTCTGAAGGTCCCGCCATGCCGTTCCATCCGCTGCGCGTCGCGCGCATCGTCGCCGAGACCGCGGACGCGAAGAGCTTCGTGCTCGACGTGCCCGCCGAGCTCGCCGAGAAGTTCCGCTACAAGGCGGGCCAGTTCCTGACCTTCGAGGTGCACGTCGGGGGCGAGCGGCTGCTGCGCTGCTACTCGCTCGCGAGCTCGCCCGACGTCGACCCGCCCCACAAGGTGACGGTGAAGCGCGTCGCCGAGGGCCGCACCTCGAGCTGGTTCAACGACGCCGTGCACGAGGGCGACGTGCTGCAGGTGATGGCGCCGGGCGGCGTCTTCGTGCTGCGCGCGAGCGATGCGCCGATCTGCCTGTTCGCGGGCGGCAGCGGCATCACGCCGGTGATCTCGCTGGTGAAGAGCGCGCTCGCCACGACGGCGCGACGCGTGAAGCTCGTCTACGCCAACCGCGACCGGGATTCGATCATCTTCCGCGACGAGCTCGACGCGCTCGCGCGCACGCACGGCGACCGGCTCACGATCGTCCACCACCTCGACCTCGACCAGGGCTTCCTGGTGCCCGCCCAGGCGAAGGCCCACGTCGCCGGATGGGAGGCGAGCGACTTCTACATCTGCGGGCCCGGGCCCTTCATGGACGTGGTCGAGGCGACGCTGCTCGGCGTCGGCGTGCCGGAGGAGCGGATCGCGATCGAGCGCTTCGTCTCGATCGGCGGCCCCGAGGACCTGGTCGAGGACGCCCGCGCCGCCCGCGAGGCGGCCGACCGCGCGCATCCCGACGAGATCGTGCTCCGCCTCGACGGCAAGCTCCACCGCGTGCCCTACACGCCGGGCGACACGGTGCTCGCTGCCGCGCGCAAGGCCGGCCTCGAGCCGCCCTTCGCCTGCGAGGACGGCTACTGCGGGAGCTGCGCCGCGAAGCGCGTGCGCGGCGACGTGACCATGCGCAAGAACGAGGTCTTCTCGCAGCGCGAGGTCGACGACGGCCACATCCTGACCTGCCAGGCCCGCCCCGCGAGCGGCGAGCTCGAGGTGGACTACGACGGATAGCCGCGCGGGGCGGCGCTGGCTTCGGGGCGCCGCTGACGCTCGCGGCCCGGGGCGACGCCTTCGCGCATCGCGCCCTCGGCGGCGACAAGGGCTGCGACACCGAGGACTTCGTCCAGCGCTGCCGAGGGCAGGCACGCCGCGGCCGGAGGCGGGTCATGGCGACGCGCCGACATGTGCAGGCGCGCCCCGCACGCCGCTCGAAGCGACCGGTCCCTTCGCGCCGAACCCGAGGCGCGGCGCCATGACCCGCCTC
>Ga0105106_10000473_pt1 | contig 28129 bp, 23 predicted proteins | sample PPLLaktember2015_5_FD_79109 | JGI IMG/M metagenome (GOLD analysis project Ga0105106, IMG submission 79109) | Freshwater sediment microbial communities from Prairie Pothole Lake near Jamestown, North Dakota, USA - PPLs Lake P8 Core (1) Depth... | ecosystem: Environmental > Aquatic > Freshwater >...
GGCCGCCGCCGTGGATCGCCGAGGCGGACATCCAGGAATTGCGCCAGTCGAGCGAGGAATTCTCGGTCGCGCTGAACGACATGAACGCGCTGCTCGAGCGGATCATGCTGCTGCAGGAGGAGATCGCGGCGCAGGTCAATCAGCAGAACAATCGGAGCCTGTTCCTGCTCACCATCTTTACCGTCCTCGCGTTGCCGATCAACATCATCGTCGGCCTGTTCGGCATGAACGTCGGCGGCATCCCGATGAATCAGGACGATCGCGGCTTCTGGACGATCGTCGGGATCGTGGCGGCGTTTACGGGTCCCACGCTGTGGATCGTGCTGCGCCGACGGCGCGACTGAGGAACGCGGCGGGCAACCCAACGCGTTCCCAAGTTCCCCGGGTCGCCGCCCGGCGCCAACCGTGCCGCCGCCGACGCTGCACTCGCACGCTCGTTCCGCACGCTTCACGACCTTCTTGGTCGCTTCCGGATGACGCACCAACCGACGGTTCACGCACCCTCGTTGGCAAACTAGCCTGTCGACGAGTTCAGAACACCTTAACCAGGGCGTAATACCAGTCGCTCATCCGGGATCCCAGGAAGGCGCGACGTGCCATCTCAACCAGACGCCATCGGTCGAGGCGCCACGTATAGGGTTCGATCTGTGACAGCCTGCCGAAGCTTGGATCTTCCCGCACGACGACCGGCTGAACGACCGCGACGCGTTGATTGCTTGCCGCTGTTCGCCCGCCAAGAACGTGGTCGATAGGCACGCGCAGCCTTAGCGGCCGTATTGCGAACAGGCGCTCCAGATATTCGCGTCGAATCACGTACCCCCAGGTGTTGTAGATCGCCCCGACGGGCTCGTGCACCCAGATGCCGTTGATCCGGGTTCGTCGCCGGGCCGACAGATTCTTGGAGGACGTTCCGAGGTAGATGACATCGTAGGAGTCCTGCGTCGCGAGCGCGTCGACGACGCGCGCGAACTCAGGAGCGAGGATTACGTCATCCTCGATGACCGCGCAAGCATCCCCCATACCGGACGATAGAAAGGCAGCCCATGCCGCGAGGTGGGACATCCAGCAACCTATCTCGGCCCCGCTCAACGATTCGAAGTCAAAACGAATCGCCGGGAATCGACGTCCCGCGCGGGCAGCGATCTGCTGGCGGCTCAACGTGCGGCAGTCGATACCGATGCGACGGGCAGCAACGCCCCTTGCCTGCAGTTGGGCGAGCATGTGCTGCCGGCGTTGCGTCGCGGCATCGAGATTGATGAGGAACAGCGGGGTATCGCTCGGCTGCGAAGCGCGCTGAGTCCTGCGCGTTGGCGAATTGGCAACAGTGGGCATGGGCTAGCGTGACGGTCGATACGCGACTCGTCGCTGGAGGCACGATACCCCACCACTATTACGCCGCGGTTTCAGTCGATGTCCGTGAGCGATGAATCGCGTGCGGCGTACCGATCTGCTCGAGAATGGTTCGGAGCCGTCACCGCGCGCCGACGACGCATTTCATTGCCACATGGCCGTCATCAAGAGCCCGGATACTTCGTTGCCGCTGAACCGATCTTTCTCAACCCGATCAGCCCAAGGAGCAACGAGATGATGAAGCACAAGCCTCTGGTCCTCGCCCTCGCCGCCGCCCTCACGACCGCCCCTGCCGCCGTCCTCGCCGGTCCGCCCTCCAAGGTCGTTCCCGCGAGCGCGCAGTCCGTCGAGTTCATTGGCATGCCCTCCCCCGCCACGCCGGAAGAGCGCGCGAAGGCCTACACCACGGCGACCGTCGTCGTCACCTACGCGAACGGAGGGACCCAGGTCTATCCGCTGAGCTACCGGACCCTGCACTACAACACCGATACGATCGGCGGCGTTACCGCGGGACTTCTCTACGACGTCGCCGGAAACCCGCTCCTCGACGTCAACGGCAATCCACACATCGCCGAAACCCCGGACGCCAACAGCCTGCTCGAGGTGCCGGGCGCGAAGAGCGACGACCCCCAGAGCCGGCGGCTCTACATGGTCACCCACTTCGAGTACGACTGGCTCGACACGGCGGGCAACGACCAGTACGGCAAGCAGCCGATGACCATGAGCCTGGCCACCCTCGACCAGAACAAGAAGACCGGCAAGCTCAAGACGGTCGCCCTCGCGAACATCGACATGTCCGGTGTCGGCGGCCTCTGGATCCCCTGCGCCGGGTCGGTCTCGCCGTGGAACACGCACCTCGGTAGCGAGGAGTACGAGCCTGACGGGCGCTGCGCGCTCGACGCCACCGATCCGTCCTACTCCTGCGCGAGCGGCGCCATTGGCCTCGACGCGATGAACCGCTACCTCGATCCGACCGGCGCGACAAAGCGCGCCCGGGTCTACGACTACGGTCTCACGCCCGAGGTGACCGTCGACCGGCACGGGAGCGCGAGCGTGGTCAAGCACCGGACGCTCGGTCGCCTCTCGCGGGAGTTGGTGCAGGTGATGCCGGACCACCGCACGGTTTTCCAAGGCGACGACGGCACCTACAACGTGCTGACGATGTTCGTCGCCGACAACGGTGCCGACCTCTCCGCCGGCACGCTCTACGCGGCAAAGTGGAATCAGACGAGCGCCCCGACCACACCGGGCGGTGAAGCCACGCTGACCTGGTACTGGCTCGGCCGCGCCACCAACGCCGCGATCGAGGCCATGGTCGACGCCGGCATCAAGTTCAGCGACATCTTCGAGACCGCAGCCGCATCGGCCCCAGGCTTTACCACCATCAAGGCCGGCCACAACAAGGGCCTGGTCGAGTACCTGAAGCTCAAGCCCGGAATGGAGCAGGCCGCGGCCTTCCTCGAGACGCGTCGCTACGCAGCCTACGTGGGCGCCACCACCGAGTTCGAGAAGTTCGAGGGTGTCACAGTCAACGCGACCGACAAGAAGGTGTACGTGGCCATGACCCGGATGCGCGACGGGATGGAGGACAGGTCCACGGATCCGATGAACCACATCCGCGTTCCCAGGCTACTCGCCGGCGCAGTCTATGAGATCGACCTCGCGGGCGGCCAGCGCGACACCGACGACAACCCGATTGACAGCGCCTATGTCGGCACCGCGATGCGCACCATGGTTCTCGGCGAGGACATCACAAAGGATGCGGCGGGCAACACCGCGGCGGTGGACACGATCGCCAATCCGGACAACCTAAAGTACTCGGAGAAGATGCGGACACTCTTCATCGGCGAGGACAGCAGCACCGCCCACATCAACAACTTCCTCTGGGCGTATCACGTCGACACGAAAAAACTCTCACGCATCCTCTCGCTCCCGGCCGGTGCCGAGAGCACAGGGCTAGAGGCGATCGACGACCTGAACGGCCACGCCTATGTCATGAGCAACTACCAGCATGCGGGCGACTACTCGTCGAACATCGACGGGACGCTGAAGACGCAACTCGATCCCCTCATTGACAAGACCAAGGCCGCGGTCGGCTACATCGGAGGTCTGCCCGGTCTGAAGTAGACCGCTCGCGTTGAATACCGACCCACTCGCGACGCCGGGGCAACCCGGCGTCTTTCGTTTCGGAATTTCCCTGATTCGGCCGGTTCGACGATCGGTCGGCCCTTGAGCGCCGGGCGGAGGGCGCGCGGGGCGCACTCCGGCACCATCGTTCGGGATTCCGAAAGCCGGGTAATCGACGAATTGCTAACGGCTCATCCGTTCCCGGACCTTCTTCAACGCATCAATGAAGGCACCAAGGCCCGCCTTGTCCAGACCTTCCGGTTCCGTCTCGAATTCGAGGAGAAGGTGCTTTTCGTTCTTGGACAGATGAAGCGTCACTGCGCCGCATCGACCAAGGTCGACCTTCTTCTTGTACGCGTCGCCCATATGAAACTCCCTTTGCAGCTTATTCAACGAGATTGACGTGATCGGCCGAGCGTCCGGCGCTGCCTCATCGGCACGCGTGGCGCGTCAGTCTTCAAACTGACACATTGCCGGCCTAGACTTCTTCAGTGGATATCCGCAGACACGAAATCAGCGAATTGTTCGGGCCACCATCTTGAAGCGGAAAACGACTACGTTGACCTAAAGTCTGGTTCAAGGATTCGACCCGAACTTATACCCGATTTTCGAATGTGTCGGTGTCACATTTCCCCATCCTCCGCATGGGCTGGGTTGCCCAGCCTGGTGAGATGAACCGGTCGCCGGTTTCGTCCTCTCGGGTTATGTCGAGCAGCGCCAACGGCCCGTTGGCGCACCAGGTGGACATGTGCGCCTCCATTCTTACCGAGGCGCGACAGCTCGTACGAATCGGCCAGTTCGGTGCGCCGCTCAAGCAGTTGGTTTTTCGCGCCTGCGAGCTACTGGACGACATGGACGAAGTGCTGCTTGCCTTGCATCCAGTGCGAAACTGTGGCGATTTCGCTGTGGCTGCGGCGCTGCATCGGCAACTGGAGCAGATCCAGGCAGCCATTCCCGCCGCACGCCGCGGCCGCCGCCTCAGCTCGACGGCCGATCACGCAGGCTAGGAAGCGCACACCGCTTCGCGCCGATTCGGTGTTCGAAAACGTGGGAGCGAACTACAAGATAGTGGCGCGGCACGGTCCCTTCTCGATTTGTCGCGCACGCCTACCCGACGACTACGCCATCGTGATCGCCACCGCGGTCGGTCATGGCGCTCGATCAAAGCGGAGGTGTAGCGATTGAAGCCCGATGAAATCCGTATGAGCTACCCGATGTTCCGTGAGCTCTGGAAGCGCCTGGTATCGAAGCGCAAGGCGCGCAAGTTCGAAGTCGATCGGCACGTAATCTGGCAGCGGCTGGCAAGCGGACACCTCGACTTGCGCAAACAGGCAGCCGAATACGAAGCTGCCATCGAAGAACTGCCGATGCCCAGGCTGTCACTCGACGATGGCGGTCAGGCGCGAAATTGGTTCAACCAGCGTCGCATCCAAGTAGTGCCCGTCAAGGTGGCGAGGCCCTCGGACCACGTGGAGACCAGCGCGTCCGATGCTCTTCAATTTCCCCACGCCGACGGGCAGGGCGCGGTCAAGTCCCGGGTGACCAGCGCCGGCGAACCGACGCGGGGCAAGCGACAGGGCATGTCTACCCCGAAGCAAGCCGCCACAAAGACGAAGCGTGGCAGTACTCCGATCAAGCGTCGCCGCACCGCGGAGGCGTAACCCATCCATGCCCCGGCGCGACGACCTCGACGAGCGATCCAAGATTTCGTCCTTGTCGGACTGCCTGGCCCTGCGCGTACACGACGTTCCGCGCTGACCAGGATTCGGATCCCGCTGGCGCATTGCACTGCATTGGCACGTTCGGTGCTTGTAAAGCACACCCCGCGCAATTTCTGCGACGTCGCCTCAGGAGGTGGATCATGTACTGGATGCTGCTGCCAATGGACCCCGACCAGAAATTGCACCTGGAGACCCGCCGATGGCCGCAAACCGGTGGCTGGAGCGACGCCTTCCACGGATTTTGGGACACCGTCCGGCATTTGCTGGGTGCAAAGCGCCGCTAGACGGCCAACGGCAGTTATGCATCAGCGCCCGACTGCCGCCAAGCACGAATTCCGGGGCCCGGCGGCGCTCACGCGCCCGCCGGCGCGCGATGCCGCTCGATCCAGTAGCCCCACCCGATGAACAGCCAGCCGAGCAATCCGCTCGTCGCGAGCACGTTCACGCTCGGCGGCGGCGGTCCGAACACCGCCGCCAGGTAGATCGCCGCGAGCGTCAGCACGAAGCTCCAGAACGCCACGCTGCCGAACCGGTCGCGCGCCCGCGTCGCGCTCGCATACAGCCATGCGCCGGCGCCGAAGATGCCGAACTCGACGACCAGCGTGGCCGGCAGCGAGTACCACAGGCCCAGCCCCAGCTTCGGTCCGCCGGGCCACAGCGCCAGGTCCGGCCGATGCGCGGCGAAATCGAGCACCCAGTGGGAAAGCACGAGCGCGGCGAGCCACCCGGCGCCGGTGCGATCGCGACGCAGCGCGTAGTAGCCACCGGCCAGCAGCGCCGCCCACAGGACGCCGAGCAGCAGGCTGTGCGTGTAGGGATAGTCGGCGAAGAGCAGCGGCGATACGGTCGTGATGCCCGGCACGATCTCGACCTGTTCCCAGCCGAGCAGCAGGAAGAGCGGCCAGATGCCGTCGACAAGCATCGCGGCCAGCAGCAGGGTGCCGAGCGACGGCAGCGGCGCGACGCGCCTGGCGGCCATGGCGACACCGAAATGAGCGATGAACACGGTGCCCGCCGATCAGAAGCCGAAGGCGGTTCCCTCGGCCGTCAGCACCGCACTCGCGCGCCGCGCCGAATGGCACTGCATGTTCACGGCTACGGGGTTCATCGTGATGTGCGTCGCGGCAAGCTCGACATGCACCGCGAAGGCGGTCGCATCGCCACCGAGTCCCTGCGGTCCGACACCGAGGACGTTGACGGCCTTCGACAGGGCGGCCTCGAGCGCCGCCCCATCGGGATCCGGGCAGCGCGAGCCGAGCGGACGCGTCGCCGCCACCTTGGCGAGATGGACGCACAGGTCCGCCGTGCCGCCGACGCCGACGCCGACGATCGTCGGCGGGCAGGTCCTGCCGCCTGCGGCAAGCACGCAATCGATGACGAACGTCTTGATGGCGTCGACGCCGTCGGCGGGGATCGCCATCTTCAGCCAGGAGTTGTTCTCCGATCCGCTCCCCTTGGGCACCATCTCGATGCGCAATCCCTCGAACGCGTCGGAAAAATCGACGTGGATCACCGGCACGCCGGCACCGCAGGACGTGTGCTCGTTCTTCCGGGTCAGCGGGTGGACGACCGAGGAGCGCAGCGGGTACTCGCGCGTCGCTCGCTCGCAGCCTGTGCGTATCGCGGCCTTCATTGCGGTGCCGTCGAGGGCGACGCCGCGACCGACGGTCACGTTGTAGATCGGGATGCCCGTGTCCTGGCACAGCAGGTTGTCGGTACGCTCGGCGACGGCGATATTCGCGATCATCGTGCCGAGCACGGCCTTCGCGGTAGCGCCGGTCTCACGCGCCGCAAGGTCCGCGAAGCCCTCCTTGATGTCCGGCGGAAGCACTTTGAGCGCGCGGACGTAGAGTTCCTTCGCGACGTCCTCGATGCGTTGTGGATCGATGCGCATTTCGCGCCTCTGGGTGAGTCGGCGGAAGACGAAACACGGCCACAGATTGCGCCGGCCCGAGTCGACCGTCCCGGCGTGCGGACGGGGACGATGATACCGCCAATGCCGGCGCCGAGGATCGCGCCCGGGACGCGAGGGAACCGACGCCCGACCTCGACGGTCAGCCGCGCCGTGCGGCGGTCGCCTGGTATTTCGCGAGATGCCTGACCGGCAGCGCCAGCGCGTCGCGGCGGAACGGGTCGCCCAGCTCGCGCGTCACCATCATTTCGAGGATCGTCGTCTTGCCCTGTTTCTGCGCGTTGCACGCGGCGCGCAGGGCCGGCCCGACGTCGCCGGCCGTGTCGATCATGACCCCCTCCGCGCCCATCGCGCGCGCCACGGTCGCCCAAGACGGTTGCTTGTCGAGGTTCACACCCAGGAAACGGTTTTCGTAGAAGTCGACGTGGTTCTTCTTCTCCGCGCCCCATTGCCCGTTGTTGAACACGACGGCCGTCACGGGGATGTTCTCGCGCACGCAGGTCTGGATCTCGCCGAAGCTCATGCCCCAGGCGCCGTCGCCGACGTACGCGATCGCCGGCCGGTCGGGCGCGGCGACCTTCGCGCCAATGATGGTCGGAAACGCGTAGCCGCAATTGCCGAAGCTCATCGCCGCGAACATCGAGCGCGGCTGGTCGAAACGCAGGTAGGAGTTCGACACCGAGCAGATGTTGCCGATGTCGGTCGAGACCATCGCCCCCTCGGGCATCGCGCGCTCGAGCTCGCGCAGCATCTGCCGCGGATGCATGTACGTCGAGCTCTTCGCCACCTCCAGCGACCACGCATCCTTCTCCTGCGTCCAGCCGTCGAGCTCGGATTCCCATGCGGCCTTCTCGGCCTTGATGTCCGCCAGGCGGGCATCCTTGTTCGCGAGACACGCCAGCGACTTGCCGGCCAGCCGGGCCGCAAGCGCCGCCGCCGCCGCCTTCGCGTCGCCGCAGATGCCCACCGAAATGGGCTTGACGAGGCCCAGCATCTTCGCGTCGGCATCGACCTGGACGATCTTCGCGTTCTTCGGCCAATATTCCATCCCGTATTGCGGAAGCGTGCCGAACGGTCCGAGGCGCGTTCCGAGCGCCAGGACGACATCGGCCTTCGCGATGAGCTTCATCGCCGCCTTCGAACCCTGGTAGCCGAGCGGCCCGCACCAGAGCGCGTGTCGGGCGGGGAAGGAATCGTTGTGCAGGTAGCTGGCGGCCACCGGTGCCTGGAGCAGCTCGGCGAGCGCGATGGCCTCGGCCTGACCGTTGGCCATCACCACACCACCGCCGCAGAGGATCACGGGGAATTTCGCCGCGGCGAGCAATGCGGCCGCCTCGTCGAGGCTTTTCTCGCCGCCCGCACCACGCTCGATCGTCATGGGCCGCGGAATCTCGCATTCGATGTCGCCGTAGAAGAAATCGCGCGGGATGTTGAGCTGCGTGGGTCCGAGTTCGAGCTGCGCGCGGTCGAAGGCGCGGGCGGTCAGCTCCGCCATCCGCACCCTGTTGTTGACGTGCGCCTGGTACTTGGTGATCTTCGAAAAGATCGGCAGCTGCTCGGTCTCCTGGAAGCCGCCGAGGCCGATGGTCGCGCTGCCCGTTTCGGGCGTCACCACGACCACGGGCGAGTGGGCCCAGTACGCGGCCGCCGTGGACGTCACGAAGTTGGTGATGCCCGGGCCGTTCTGCGCGATGCACACGCCGTGGCGGCCGGACACGCGCGCGTAGCCGTCGGCCATGTGCCCGCCACCCTGTTCGTGCGCCACGGAGATGAACCGGATGCCCGCGAGCGGAAACAGGTCGAGCGCATCCATGTAGGCGGAGCCGACGATGCCGAAGACGTCCGTGACGCCGTTGGCGACAAGCGTTTCGACGAACGCCTCCGAAGGCGTCATCTTCTGGCGGCCGACCACGGCGGTCGGCATGTCGGCGGGCTTGTTCATGGAATCCTCCTCGGGGCCGGTTCACGGGCTGGGGCACAGTCTTCCACAGCCGGGGACCAGCGGCAAGAGTTGCACGAAATCTGGGTTGAAAAGTTCCATTTTTCGAGATAACGTTAGCGCGTGGCCACGAAACGAGATCGCACTTCGCCCCTGCTGCGCGCGTTCGCGCTGCTCGAGCGCATTGCCGCTGCGGCGGAGCCGGTCACGCTGCACGATGCGAGCACCGGTGTCGGATTGCCCAAGCCGACCGTCTACCGGATGCTCGCGATGCTCGAGGACGCGGGGCTCGTTGCCCGCGAACCCGAGGGCCGGCGCATCGGTCCCGGACCGCGCCTTACCCGGCTGGCTCTCGCCACGCTGCACAACAATTCGGCGCGCGGGCCGCGGCGGGCGATCCTGCAGCAGCTCGTCGCCGAGCTCGGCGAAACCTGCAATCTGACCATCCTGGACGGCGGTGAGGTCGTGTATCTCGATCGGGTCGAGAGCGCCTGGCCGCTGCGAGTCACGCTGCAGCCTGGCTCGCGTGTCCCCCTGCACTGCAGCGCAAGCGGGAAGCTGCTGCTGGCCCTGCTTTCGCCCGGGCGCCGCAAGCGCATCGTCGAAACGCTGCCGCTGCCGCGGTTCACGGACCAGACGATCGTCGATCCCCGTCGGCTCACCGCCGAGCTCACGCGCGTGCGGCGCGAGCGCGTCGCCACCGATAACGAGGAGTATCTGGCCGGCCTCGTGTGCGTCGCCGTTCCGGTGGCCACCCCGCAGGGCCGTGTCGTCGCCTCGGTCGCCGTGCAGGCGCCGGTCGCGCGGATGTCTCTCGCCGCTGCGCTCTCGCACGCGCCCTTGCTGCGCCGTGCGGCGGCAGCGCTGGGAGCGACGTTTGCCGCCGGAAAGGCGCCATCGGCGGCGTCCTCGGCGCGTTCGGCTGCGCACACGCGCGCGTCGCCCCGCCGCCGCAACGCGGGATAGCGTCCAACGCGCACCGTGCGGGCGCCCGCACTCGGGGCGCTCGGGCCTCGCCTTTTATCGATATCTGAAATAAGTCTTACCGAAAACGCGCGCACGTATTGCCAAGTGCGATAGGACTGTCTACATTCGCCGAACCGCGAGATCGCCGAAGATGCGACGCGCGGACCGCCCGCGCCCCGCGGCGCCCATCTTTGCACGGAGGACTCATGAAACGGCATTGGCTATCGACCTGCGCGGCCGCGTTGGTCGCAGCGACGCTCGCCTGCAGCAGCGCTCTCGCCCAGACCGCCCAGGCGCCGGTTCGGCTGCGCATCCAGACCGCCGTCCCGTCGGCATCGATCTACTTCGAATTGCTGAAGAAGATGGGTGATCGCGTCGACCGCATGTCGGCGGGCCGCGTGAAGATGGAATTCCTGCCCGACGGCGCCGTCGTGCCGGCGTTCGAGATCCTCGATGCCGTCGACAAGGGCATCGTCGAGGGAGGCTATGCCTGGACGCACTACTGGTCCGGCAAGAACCCCGCCGCCGGTCTGTTCAGCAATCCGATGGCGGGCGCCGGCGTCGGTCTCGACCAGCTGTCGCACGTGGCGTGGATCTTCGAGGGCGGCGGCTACGATCTCTACCGCAAGCTATACAGCGACGTGCTGAAGGTCAACGTCGAACCGATCTTCGTGCAGCCGATGGGGCCGGATCCGCTGGGCTGGTTCAAGACGCCCATCGCGAGCACGGCCGACTTCAAGAAGATGAAGTACCGGTCGCCGCCCGGCATCACGGGCGAGATCTTCAAGGAAATGGGCGTCGCGGCGGTCGCGTTGCCGGGTGGCGAAATCGTACCGTCGGCGCAGCGCGGCGTCATCGACGCCGCCGAGTGGATCGGCCCCGCCGATGACCTGAACCTGGGTTTGCAGACCATCTGGAAGCACTACTATCTGCAGGGATTGCACCAGTCGACGGACATCGGCGAGATCCTGATCAACAAAACGGTGTGGGACAAGCTGACGCCGGACCTCAAGGAGATCATCCGCACGGCGGCGATGGCGTCGATGACGGAGACGTACACCTACAACGTCTACCGCAACGCGCAGGCGATCGTGAAGCTGCGCAACGAATACAAGGTGCAGATCCACGACACGCCGAAGGACTTCTTCCCCGAGTTCGTCCGGGCCACCAACGTCGTGCTCGACCGCTATGCGGCCAAGGACGCGTTCTTCAGGCAAGTCCTCGATTCGCAGCGCAACTTCGCCAAGACCGTCGTTCCCTACTGGACGAAGATCCTCGATCTGTACTCGAACCTCGGCAACGCCGCGCTCGCTGCGCCGCCGAAGTAACGTCCACGGGCGCATCGTCCCGCGCTGCCGGGCCGCCCCTCGCGGCCCGGCGGGCGACGGCTGACGCGCCGGAGATCCTCCGATGTCCGTGCCCAAGACGGGGATCGCGCGTGCCACGCGCGCGCTGGATGGGGTCACGCGCATGGCCGGCATGGCCGTCGCCTGGCTGATCGTGCCGATGGTCGGCTCGCTGGTCTGGGAGGTGGTGGCACGCTACTTCTTCAACGCGCCGACCGAGTGGGCGTACGACATGACGTTCATGCTCTACGGCACGTTCTTCATGGTCGGCTCGGCCTGGACGCTGCAGCGCGGCGGCCACATCCGTACCGACAGCTTCTACTCGACGTGGACACGGCGCACGCGCGCACGCGTCGATCTCGCCTGTTACCTGGTGCTCTTCTTTCCCGCGATGGCGATCTTCGCTTGGCTCGGCTGGGAATACTTCTGGAAGTCCTTCCAGCAGAACGAACGCATCGTCACCAGTCCCTGGCTCCCCATCGTGTGGCCGTTCAAGTTCATGATTCCGGCCTCCGCCGTACTCCTTCTGCTGCAGGGAATCTCCGAGACCCTCAAGTGCGCCGCACACGCGTTCGGCCCGGCCGACGACGCGGATGACACGACCGGACCGTCGACGCCCGAAGGAGACGGCGGGGTGTCGACGTGAGCACCGAATGGTTCGGGATACTCCTGCTCGGCGTCCTGTTCGTCACGATCTTCATCGGCTTTCCCATCGCGTTCACGCTGATCGCCGTCGCGGTGATCGGCGGCTACGTCGCGCTGGGCCCGCTTGCGCTGCACTTGATGACGCTGCAGGTGTTCTCGGTGATGCGCGATCCGACGCTCGCGTCGGTGCCGTTCTTCCTGTTCATGGGTTATCTGCTGGAGCAGTCCGGCCTCATGGAGCGGTTGTTCCGCGGCGTGCAGCTCGCGCTGGGGTCGGTGCGCGGCTCGCTCTATCTCGCCGTGCTGCTGACGGCGACGATCTTCGCGGCGGCCACCGGCATCGTCGGCTCGTCGGTCACGCTGCTGGGCGTGATGGCTGCGCCGGCGATGAAGCGCTCGGGCTATGACGTCCGCCTTTCCGCGGGCGCGATCACGGCCGGGGGGACGCTGGGCATCCTGATCCCGCCCTCGGTAATGCTGATCGTGATGGGCCCGGTCGTCGGCGTGCCGGCGACCGATCTGTTCGCCGCCGCGGTGATTCCGGGGCTGATGCTGTCGCTGCTCTACATCGCCTACACGCTCGCCCGCAGCTACCTGAATCCGGCGCTCGGCCCCGCGTTGCCGCCGGAAGAGCGCGCAGGCTCGGTGGGCGAGGTCGTGAAGGAACTGGTGATCGGCATCGCTCCCGTCGTCGTCGTCGTCTTCGCGACGCTCGGCGTGATTCTGGCCGGGATCGCGACGCCCACCGACGCCGGGGCCGTGGGTGCATTCGCCGTGCTGCTGCTCACACTGATCTACCGGCGGATGTCGTGGGCGGCGTTCCGCTCCGCCGTCTATTCGACGCTGCTGACGTCCTGCATGATCCTCCTGCTGGTCGCCGCGTCGAACTACTTCGGCTCCGTGTTCTCGCGGATGGGAAGCGCGGCGCTGATCGCCGAATCGCTGCTCAAGCTCGACCTGCCGCCGACGGTGATGCTCGTCCTGATCCTCGGCATCATCTTCGTTCTCGGGTGGCCGCTCGACCGGGTGCCAAACGTATTGATCGTCGTGCCGATCCTGCTGCCGCTGGTGCAGAAACTGGGCATCGACCTCGTCTGGTTCTGCACGCTGGTCGCCGTGTGCCTGCAAACGGCATGGCTGTCGCCCCCGGTCGCACTTTCGGCCTATTTTCTCAAGGGTGTGGTGCCCGACTGGGACCTCTCCGACATCTACGCCGGCATGATGCAGTTCATGGTGCTGCAGGTGATCGGGTTACTGCTCGTGCTGACCTTTCCCCAGATCGCCCTGTGGCTGCCGACCGTATTGCGAGACTGACGATCGTCCGCCCTTCCGCCGGCGGGCTTGCGTCGGGCGGCGCGTCGGGCCCCTCGCGGGCACGAAAAGAACAGCACGTCGCCGCGTTGTTCGCGGCGGCGGCGATCCGCGCAGTGCCCCCTCAGTTCATGACGGCGCCGGGCTCGACGAACCCGTAGCCCAGCGCCTCCGCGACCGGCTGGCAGGTGACCTTGCCGAAAGCGATGTTGAGCCCGTTCCTGAGATGCGGATCGTCGGCTAGCGCCTGCTTCCAGCCCTTGTCGGCCAGCGCGAGCACGAAGGGCAGCGTTGCGTTGTTGAGCGCGAACGTCGACGTGCGGGGGACGCCGCCGGGCATGTTCGCGACGCAGTAGTGGGTGACGCCATCGACGACGTAGACCGGGTCGGCGTGGGTCGTCGGACGCGAGGTCTCGAAGCAGCCTCCCTGATCGATCGCCACGTCGACGACGACGGAGCCCGGTTTCATCTGCTTCACGAGGGCCGCGGAGACGAGCTTCGGCGCCGACGCCCCCGGAATCAACACGCCGCCGATGACAAGGTCGGCGCCGGTGACGTGGCGTTCGATCGCGTCGCGCGTCGAAAACACCGTGTTGAGCGGCCGGCCGAACTGCCGCCACAGCGCACGCAGGACCTCGGTGTTGCGGTCGAGCACCCAGACCTCGGCACCCATGCCCAGCGCGATGTGCGCGGCGTGCGAACCGACGACCCCGCCGCCCAGGATCACCACCTTGGCCGGGTCGACCCCCGGCACGCCGCCCAGCAACATGCCGAGACCGCCGTGCGGCTTCTCGAGGAAATAGGCGCCCGCCTGGATCGACATCCGCCCCGCGACCTCCGACATCGGCGCGAGCAGCGGCAGGCCTCCCGATGATGAGGTGACGGTCTCGTACGCAATGCACACGGCACCGCTCGCCACCAGATCCCTCGCCTGCTCCGGATCGGGGGCGAGGTGCAGGTAGGTGAACAGGATCTGCCCGGGGCCGAGCATCTTGCGTTCGGCCGCCTGGAGCTCCTTGACCTTGACGATCATCTGGGCGGCGGCGAAGACCTCCTGCGCCGCGCCGACGACCCGCGCCCCCGCCTTGCGGTAGGCGTCGTCGTCCATCCCGATCCCCTGTCCGGCATTGTGCTCGACGATGACCTCGTGTCCGTGCGCGACCGCTTCGCGGACGCTGCCCGGCACGAGGCCGACCCGGTTCTCGAGAACCTTGATTTCCTTCGGAACGCCGATGCGCATGGAGACTCCCTTAGCGGCACGTGCTGACGAGGGCGAGAGGTTACGCGAGCTGCGGTGCCCCACGCTAGCACCACCAGGCACAAGACGTTACGGTCAGATCGCGCTGCGTGTTGCGCCCACCCGCACCACGGACGCGGCCGAAGCCGCTGCCAGCGCGCGGATGCCGTCGTCGATTCGCTCCTTCGGTATGGCCGCGAAGCCGAGCCGGGCGAAACGCGTCGGTACCTCATTCGTCTCCGGATCGGCCACGAAGAACACGTCCCCGGGCTCGATCAGCACGCCGTGCCGTCGTGCGGCGTCCGCCAGCCGGCGCGTGTCGACGCCGTCCGGGAACTCGAGCCAGCACGACGAGGCGCCGGTGACGACACGGAACGCGACGGCGGGAAGATGCGCACCAAGCGCAGCGGCGAGGAGCGCGGAGCGTTCGACGTACGCGGCATCGAGCCGGCGCAGCAGCGCATCGTGGTGGCCCATCGCAAGGAACAGCGCCACGGTGCGCGCGTTGTTGGCTGCCGGATGGCGAAGCATCAGGCGGCGCAGCGCCCGCGCCTCGCGGATCAGCTCGCGGCTGCCGACGATGTAGCCCATCCGGATCCCCGGCGCCAGCGTCTTCGACAGGCTGCCGACATGCAGAACCCGCCCCGCGCGGTCCAGACTCTTGAGTGCCGGCTGCGCGCGGCCCGCGAATCCGAGTTCGGTCTCGTAGTCATCCTCGATCAGCACGCGATCGTGGGCGTCGGCCCAGTCGAGCAGCGCGAAACGGCGCGCAAGTGGCATCGTGACGTTGGTCGGGCACTGATGCGAGGGCGTGAGGTACACGTAGTCGCAGTCGTCGAGCGCCGGCGACAGCGCCAATCCGTCCGGATCGAGCGGCAGCGGGACCACGCGCGCGCGCCGCGCCGCGAAAATGTTGCGCGCGTCGGGATAACCCGGGTTCTCCATGCCGACGGCCGTATCGGGGCCGGTCAGCAGCGTCGCAAGCAGGAAAAGCGCCTGCTGCGCCCCGACCGTCACCAGGATCTCATCCGGGGCCGCCCAGACACCGCGCCGGGCGAGGAGCCGCGTCTGGATCTGCTCGACCAGGAGCGGGTCGTCGCCGTCAATCAAGTCGACCGACCAACCCCGCACTTCGGATACCGACAGCGCCTGCATCGCGCATTCGCGCCAACCGGCGATGGGTATCGACGAAGGATCGATCTGGCCGTAAAGAAAGGGATACGGATATTTCTGCCAATCCTTCGGCTTGACGATGTTGCGCTGCACCGACGGCGTGATCCGCAGGCGTTCTGCCCACGCCGCGGGACGCACTGCCGCGGTCGGGCCGGGGCGCGGGGACGCTTCGACGCGCCCGGCGCGGATTTCCGGGTTCACGTAATGGCCGCTGCGGCTGCGCGTGATGAGATAGCCCTCGTTGGCCAGCAGTTCGTAGGCGAGCGCAACGGTGTTGCGGGCCACACCGAGCTGCGCGGCGAGCTCGCGCGTGGAGGGCAGCGCGACGCCGATGGGAATCTGTCCGTCGAGGATCGCGGCAACCAGCATTTCGCGGATCTGCGCCTGCAGACCGATCTGGCTTCGAAACGACAGCTGGACCAGCTGGGTCCACATCGGCTGGCTGACACGCGCAGACATGGCGATGGCGTGGATGGGTTTCCTGGGGGCACCGAGCGCGGTCGCTCCCTGTGCAATGCCTGCGCGACCGCGGTCCAGCATCGGATCGGCGCGCTCGACCGCAGTCTGGCATCACGCGATGCGGGCAACTGGCTCCAGCGGCCCGCGCCCGCTGCCGCTACAAAGGTGTACGATTGCCGATCGATCCTAACACAGCGTCGCGCGCCGCAGCGCCGGTGCCGCAGCGCAATATCAGGAGGTCACCGTGGGCCACGCCGAACCGAAGATCCAGAGCGCCGCCGCGACCAGTCGGCTGTCGCTCGACGCGTACTGGATGCCGTTCACCCCGAACCGCGAGTTCAAGGCCGATCCGAAGATGATCGTCCGCGCGGAAGGAATGTTCTACTGGAACGACCGCGGCGAGAAGATCATCGACGCGTCGTCGGGGCTATTCTGCTGCGCGGCCGGTCACGGCCGGACGGAGATCGCCGAGGCCGTCGGCCGCCAGCTCGCCGAGCTCGATTTTTCGGCGCCGTTCCTGCGCGGACATCCCCGGCAGTTCGAGCTCGCCAACCGTGTGGCCGAATTGACGCCGGGCGACCTCAACCGGATCTTCTTCGCCAACTCGGGCTCCGAAGCCGTCGAGAGCGCGATGAAGGTTGCGCTCGCCTATCACCAGGCGCGTGGACAGGGCGGCCGCAGCATGTTCGTCTCGCGCGAGCGTGCCTACCACGGCGTCAATTTCGGCGGCGTGTCGCTGTCCGGGCTCGTCAACAACCGCCGCAAGTTCGGGCCGGCGCTTCCCGGCATCGCGCACATGCGGCACACGCATCTAAAGGAGAACCTCTTCACCCCGGGCCAAGGCGCGCACGGCGTCGAGCTGGCCGAGGACCTGCTGCGGATCGTCAACCTCTACGGCGCCGAGAACATCGCCGCCTGTTTCGTCGAGCCGATTGCCGGCTCCACGGGTTGCCTGGTGCCGCCGAAAGGCTACCTCGACCGTCTGCGCGAGATCTGCGATGCGCACGGGATCCTGCTGGTGTTCGACGAGGTGATCACCGGCTACGGCCGCACGGGGCAGGCATTTGCCGCGCAGAGCTTCGGCGTCACTCCGGACATGATCACGATGGCCAAGGGAATCACCAACGGTGCGCAGCCGATGGGCGCCGTCGCGATCTCCGAGCGCATCCACGACACGATCATGGCGGCTGCCCCCGAGGGCGCGATCGAGTTCTTCCACGGGTACACGTACTCGGGCCATCCGGCAGCCTGCGCCGCCGGCCTCGCGACGCTCGACATCTACAAGAACGACGGCCTGTTCGAGCGCGGACGTGCGCTGTCACCCTACTTCCTCGACGCGATCTTCGCGCTCAAGGGCCTGCCGGTAGTGACCGACATCCGCGGCTACGGGATGCTGGCGGCGATTGACGTCGCCGTGGACGGCACGCCGGGCAAGCGCGGACACGCGCTCCAGAAGAAGCTGTTCGACAACGGACTGCACCTCAAGACCACCGGCGACTCCGCGCTCATCGCGCCCCCGCTCGTGGCCGAGAAGGCACATATCGATATGATCGCGGACATCTTGCGCAGAACGCTCGCGACGATCTAGCATCGCGGCTTCGGCGCTCCGGTCCGCCGGCGGCACGCGGCACACGGCACCTCGTCACCCGAAGCACCGCACACCTTTCGTCCATCATCCCAGGGAGAACACGCATGAAAGGACTTGTCGCCGGATTGATCCTCGCCGCGGCCGCGCCCGCGTGGGCGCAACCGAAGGAAGTGACGATCGCCTATCAGGACATGGTCGTCCCGTATCGGGTGGCCCAGGAAGCGAAGGAGCTCGAGAAGGCGACGGGCTACAAGGTCACCTGGAAGCAGATCCCCGGCGGTGGCGAAGTGATCAAGGCCATGGCCTCCGGTGCGGTCCAGCTTGGCGAGATCGGCTCGGCCGGCATTGCGGCAGCCGTGTCGCGCGGCGAGCCGCTCGAACTGTTCTGGATTCTCGACGATATCGGCGACGCCGAGGCGCTTGTCGCCAAGAACGGCTCGGGCATCAACACGGTCGCCGATCTCAAGGGCAAGAAGATCGCCGTGCCGTTCAACTCGACGACGCATTTCCACACGCTCGTCGCCCTCGAGCAGGCGAAGGTGAATCCCGCCGACGTGCAGATCCTGAACCTGCGCCCGCCGGAGGTCCGTGCGGCTTGGCAGCGCGGCGACATCCAGGCGACGTTCATCTGGGACCCGGTGCTCGCGGACGCGAAGAAGGACGGGAAGGTCATCATCACGTCGGGCAAGATTTCCGCGTCCACCGGCAAGGCAACGTTCGACGGCTACGTCGTCAACAAGGACTGGGCGAAGGCCAACAAGGACTTCATGGTGAAGTTCGTGAAAGTCCTCGCCGCCGCCGATGACAACTACCGCAAGAACAAGGCCAGGTGGACGGCCGGCTCGCCGGAGATCGCGGCGGTCGCCAAATGGTCCGGCGCCAAGCCCGCAGAGGCTCCGGGGTCGATTGCGCTGTACCAGTTCCCCACGGTAACCGAGCAGGCGACGAAATGGCTCGGCGGCGGCAAGAACAGCGTCGCCGCCAAGGCGCTGGCCTCCACAGCGGAGTTCCAGCTCACCCAGAAGCAGATCGAAAAGGTGCTGCCGGACTACTCGGTGGCGGTCAATCCTGCGTACGTGCAGGAAGCGGCCAAGTAGGTCATTGCCTCGGGCTCGATGCCCGACGGGGTAACTCGGCGCGTTGGAGCGACGCACGGGCGCCGCTCGGCGCGCCGTTTCCGTTTGCGCGACGGCATCCGGGCTCGCGGTCGGGCGCCCCGCCGCGTCCCCTTGGCGCTTCGCCCTTCCGGATTGACTCGATGAGCAAACTGGAAATCCGTCACCTCAGCGTCAACTACGCCGGCCGTGGCGGGCGCACGACGCACGCGCTGCACGACATCAACCTCGCGCTCGATCCGGGTGATTTCGTCGTCGCCCTCGGTGCGTCCGGCTGCGGCAAAACCACGCTGCTTTCGTGCATCGCCGGTTTCATGGAGTACTCGGCCGGCGAGATCGTGCTCGACGGCATGCGTGTCACCGGGCCCGGCTCCGAACGCGGCGTGGTGTTCCAGAAACACGCGCTGATGCCGTGGCTTTCGGTAATCCAGAACGTCGAATTCGGGCTGCGTATGCGCGGCGTCGACAAGACCGAGCGGCACAGGATCGCACTCGACAAGCTCGCGCACGTCGGCCTCGAAAAGTTCGCCGATTACCCGATCTACCAGATCTCCGGTGGCATGCAGCAGCGCGTCGGACTCGCCCGGGCGCTCGCGAGCGATCCGGAAGTGATGCTGATGGACGAGCCGCTGGGAGCGCTCGATGCGCTGACCCGCGAGCAGATCCAGGAGCTGATCCTGCAGCTCTGGTGGGAGACACGAAAGATGTTCTTCTTCATCACCCACAGCGTCGAGGAAGCCCTGTTCCTCGCCACGGAACTGATCGTGATGACACCGTCCCCGGGGCGGATCGCCCACCGCTACAAGCTCGATTTCGGGCGCCGCTTCATCGAGTGCAAGGACGCCCGCGCGGTCAAGGCGGATCCCGAATTCATCCGGCTGCGCGAGGAAATCCTGCACGTGATCCTCGCCGGGTCGCGGGAGGCCGTCGCATGAAGACGCTGCAGTCGGACGTCGCTTCCGCCGCCGCCGGCCCCGAGGTGCCGTCCCCGGCGGCCGGCGCCGCCCCGGTCGCCGCCGGCCACACGGTCACCGGCTACAGCGTGCCCGGCGAGGGTTCGAGCACGCTGATCAGCGTCGTTACCGTCGTCGGGTTGCTCGCGTTGTGGTGGCTGGCGACGCACCTCGGCTGGATCCGCGACCTCTTCCTGCCGACGCCCGAGAAGATCATCACCAGCTTCGGCGATGCATGGAAGGGCGACATCCAGGGGGGCCGGCCGCTGCTCGAGCATTTCTGGTGGAGCCTCGTCCGCGTGTTTGCCGCCTTCGTGCTCGCCGTCGTAACGGCCATTCCGGTCGGCATCGCGATGGGCGCGTCGCGCATCGCCCGCGGCATCTTCGACCCACCGATCGAGTTCTACCGTCCGCTCCCCCCGCTCGCCTATCTGCCGCTCATCGTGATCTGGTTCGGCATCGAGGAGACGGCGAAGGTCATCCTCATCTACCTTGCCTGCTTCGCACCGCTGGCGATGGCGGCGCGCGCCGGCGTGCGCAGCGTGATGATCGAGCAGATCAACGCCGCATACTCGATGGGCGCGTCGAAGTGGCAGGTCGTCTGGCACGTCGTGATTCCGGCCGCCATGCCCGAGATCTTCACCGGCATGCGGATCGCGATCGGCTTCGGCTGGACGACGCTGGTCGCCGCCGAGATGGTCGCCGCGACGGTCGGCCTCGGCCAGATGGTGCTCAATGCGTCGAATTTCCTGCGCACCGACGTCGTGATCATGGGCATCGTCGTCATCGGTGCGGTCGCGTATCTTTTCGATTTGCTGATGCGCTACGTCGAGCGCCTGGTCGTGCCCTGGAAAGGCAAGGTCTGAACCGCCGCGCGGCGCGAGAGTTCCGCCGCAACGTGCCTGCGCCCGGGTCGCCGCCGGCAGTTCGCCGACGGCGGCCCGTTACGTCTGTCGGCCGCACCGGGCCCACTGTCGGTCGCCGAGCACGCACGGATTGACATTGTCATAGCGGCTTGCCAACCTCTGCGAATGATCAGCCGTCCGCACTTCCGGCCTCTGGTCGAACGGGTTCGCAGGCAACCGCCGCTGCCAGCGGCTTTCGTCTTTCCGTGTTCCACGGACACGCTGCAGTTCGCGTCGTCGAGCGCCTTTGCCGGCTTCCTTGCCCCGCTACTGGTCGGCCCCGAAGGGCGCATTCGCGACATCGCCAATCGCGGCGGCATCGATATCTCGCGCCTGCCGATCCTCGACACCCCCGCCGAGCCGCGCGCGGCCGGTGTCGCCGCCGCCAAACTAGCCCGCGACGGCACCGTCAGAACGCTGATCAAAGGAAGCCTCGGCAACGACGATCTGCTCGCGCCGGTCGCCGCAGCTGAATCCGGACTGCGCGGCCCGCGTCGGTTGAGCCATGCCTTTTACGTCGACCTGCCCGGGCGTCCGAACGGCCTTTTGCTCGCCGACGCGCTTCTCAACGTCGCGCCCAACCTCGCCGCCAAGAAGGACATCGTTCAGAACACGATCGAACTCGCTCATGCGCTGGGTGTGGCGATCCCCAGCGTCGCGATACTCGCCGCGTTGGACGGGGAGTCGCCGGCCTTCCCGTCGACCCGCGATGCCGTGGCATTGAAGACGATGGCCGGGCAGGGAATGTTCCGCGGCGCCCTCGTCGACGGCCCCTTGACGGCCGACAGCGCGCTTTCTATCGAGGCCGCGCGCGCCAATGGCGTGCATTCGGAAGTCGCGGGCCGGGCCGACGTCCTCATCGCACCGACGATGGAAGCCGCTGCCCTCGTCGTGCGCACGATGACGGGGTTGACCTCCGGCTTGGCCGCGGGGCTGGTCCTCGGTGCGTCCGTCCCGATCGTCGCGCCGGCGCGCAGCGATTCGCTGGAAGTCCGGATGGCCTCCTGCGTGCTGGCCTCGATCATGGCGGAGGCAAGTGTCCGGACGATCGCTGCGGAGATTTCGACGCCCCCCGAGCCGCCCGCGCGCGGGATGTCGCCGCGCGTAGCCGCCTGAGCGCCGCCGTGACTTCCGGCCCGGCTCCGCGCTTCAGCGGAGGTTTCGACTCAAACGCCGTCGCTCGGCACCTCCGGCCGAGCACTCGCGGAAATCCGTCCGGCACAACGCGCGGCAGCTAGCGCTTGCGCACACAGTCCATGTAGTAGCGGACCCTGCCAGTGGCGTCGGGCTCCTCGACCAGGCCGTGGATGTCCGTGTCGAAACCGGGGAACTGCGCGTTGAAGCTGCGCGCGAACTTGAGGTACTCGACGATCGTCCGATTGAACCGCTCGCCCGGAATCAGCAGCGGAATTCCCGGCGGATAGGGCGTCAGCAGCACGCTCGTCACTCTGCCCTCGAGGTCGTCGATCTCCACCCGGTCGATTTCGCGGTGGGTGAGCGAGGCGAATGCGTCGGACGGCTTCATCGCCGGCTGCATGTCGGACAGGTACATCTCCGTCGTCACCCGCGCGACGTCGTTGGCCTTGTACATGTCGTGGATCTGATGGCACAGGTCGCGCAGGCCCACCCGCTCGTACTTCGGCTGCTTGGCGACGAACTCGGGCAGGATCTTCCACAGTGGCTGGTTCTTGTCGTAGTCGTCCTTGAACTGCTGCAACGCAGTCACCAGCGTGTTCCATCGGCCCTTGGTGATGCCGATCGTGAACATGATGAAGAACGAATAGAGCCCGGTCTTCTCGACGATGACGCCGTGCTCGGCGAGGAACCGGGTGACGATCGACGCCGGGATGCCGGTCTTCGAGAACTTGCCCGACACGTCGAGTCCGGGCGTGATCACCGTCGCCTTGATCGGGTCGAGGATCGTGAAGCCGGTCGCGAGATCGCCGAAGCCGTGCCACTTCTCGTTGGCGCGCAGCAACCAGTCGTCACGCTTGCCGATGCCCTCGGGCGCCAGCCGATCCGGTCCCCAGACCTTGAACCACCAGTCCCTGCCCCACTCGTCGTCGACCTTGCGCATCGCCCGGCGGAAATTGAGCGCTTCCATGATCGACTCCTCGACCAGCGCGGTGCCGCCGGGAGGCTCCATCATCGCGGCGGACACGTCGCACGACGCGATGATCGCGTACTGCGGCGACGTCGACGTGTGCATGAGGTATGCCTCGTTGAACAGGTGACGGTCGAGCTTGCGCGTCTGCGACTCCTGGACGATGATCTGCGACGCCTGCGAGATACCGGCCAGCAGCTTGTGCGTCGAGTGCGTCGCGAAGATCAGCGCCTCCTTGCTGCGTGGCCGGTCCTTGCCGATCGCATGCATGTCGCGGTAGAACTCGTGGAACGTGGCGTGCGGCAGCCATGCCTCGTCGAAGTGCAGCGTGTCGATCGCGTCGCCGAGCGTGTCCTTCAGCATCTCGACGTTGTACGCGACCCCATCGTAGGTGCTCTGCGTAAGCGTCAGCAGTCGCGGCTTCCGGTTCTTCGCCTCGCGTGCGAACGGGTTCGCCTCGATCCGCTTCTGGATGTTCGCGGGCCGGAACTCGTCCAGCGGGATCGGGCCGATGATGCCGAGGTGGTTGCGTGTCGGCGGCAGAAACACCGGGATTGCACCGGTCATCGTGATCGCGTGCAGGATCGACACGTGGCAGTTGCGGTCGACAACGACGATGTCACCCGGCGCGACGTTGGCGTGCCAGACCATCTTGTTCGACGTCGACGTGCCGTTGGTGACGAAGAAGCAGTGGTCGGCATTGAAGATGCGCGCGGCATTGCGCTCGGCGGCGGCGACCGGACCCGAATGATCCAGCAGCTGACCGAGCTCGTCGACCGAGTTGCAGACGTCGGCGCGCAGCATGTTCTCGCCGAAGAACTGGTGGAACATCTGGCCGACGGGGCTCTTCAGGAACGCGACTCCCCCCGAGTGCCCGGGGCAGTGCCACGAATACGAACCGTCCTGCGCGTACTCGACCAGCGCGCGGAAGAACGGCGGCGCCAGCGAGTCGAGATAGGACTTGACCTCGCGGATGATGTGGCGCGCGACGAATTCCGGCGTGTCCTCGAACATGTGGATGAAGCCGTGCAGCTCGCGCAGGATGTCGTTCGGGATGTGCCGCGACGTCCTCGTCTCGCCGTAGAGGTAGATCGGAATCTCGGCGTTCCTGAACCGGATTTCCTCGATGAACGTGCGCAGGTTGACCACCGCCGGGTCGAGCTCGGGACCGGGGGTGAACTCCTCGTCGTCGATGGACAGGATGAAGGCGGAAGCGCGGCTCTGCTGCTGGGCGAACTGGGAGAGATCGCCGTAGCTCGTCACGCCGAGCACTTCCATGCCCTCCTTCTCGATCGCCGACGCGAGCGCACGGATGCCGAGGCCCGAAGCGTTCTCGGATCGGAAGTCCTCGTCGATGATGACGATGGGAAAGCGGAATTTCATGTGGCCGTCGGTCCTTCTGGGGGACGCATCCTCGCGCGACGCGCCGCGCCGCCGATAATGCGCCGCGGCGGGGGGCGACCCGCCGGCGGGATGGAAAGGCGCGCATTATGGGGCGATTCGCCGGCGGTGGCTACGAAAAATGCCCCGCCGCGTGTCCGGCGTTGCAGCGCCGCGACTGGGACCGGGACGCAGGCCGGCCGCCACTGCCGCCGGCCATCCGCGGGAACCCGGCGCCTGCCCCGTCTGCGGCCGCCGGCCGGAGGGGAACGTTCAGCGCCTGGCCACGATAACCGCCCCGACCCGGCGGCACGCGAGACGAAACCTGCCGTGCCCGACGCTGAGCCGGAATGCCCTGGCACGTGGCGTGCTGGCGCCCCGGCGTACGGCCCCGAAGCCGACGTCGGGACACATGCCGCCGGCAGGGTTGCCGACCGCGATCCCGGACCGGGGTGATCTCGGGTCCGGCCGGGGCGGAAACGCCGTCAGGCGTGAAAGACGAACGTGCTCTGCAGTGCGTTGTGCCCGGTCATGTCGAGATCGATGCCGAGCTTCTCGTTCTTCGACCGGTAGCGTGGCGACTTGCCGACGAACACCGGCGCGCCGGGCACCGTCGAGAACACCGTATCGGCGAGCGTCGTCGTTGCGCCGGACGCGCTCTTGTACGGCTCGAGTTCCGCATACCCCGCGTTGCCGAGCTTGATCGTGCCCTTGCCGCCTTCCACGGTGAAGGTGATCGGCACTTTCTCGACGGAGACGATCTCGCCGATGAGCTTCACCAGATCGGCGACCGGCCCGCCCAGCTTGCCGGTGTAGACCTTGAGGATCGCCTCTTCCTGCTGCGGCGAAACGCGGTCGTCGAGATAGACGGCGGCACGCCAGTTCCCTTGCAGGATATTGCCCGGAACGTGCGCGATCAGCGCGATCGTGCGGTCGGAAACGTCGACCCCGTCGACGGTTCCCTTGTCAAAGCGCCACGCGACGATGGTGTCGCAGGTGCCGTAGTCCGGATCCTCGCCGATCCAGCACGGACAGAGCACGCGGCAATTGCAGACTTCCAGCAGCCGCCCTTCGAGGTGATAAGCCATGATTGCCTCCTCGGGTTGTCGGACGAATTCGGATCGACTGCCCCGGCGGCGGCTGCCGTCAGGCCCAGCGGGGAAGTCTACCCCCGCGCCGGGCCGGCAGACATACGCAAAATTGCGGCGACGGCGGTCACCGCCGGCCACCGGCCAACGCCAGCGAGCCGGGGTGCAGGCGCAGGCGTGCCATCGCCCACACGCCGACGGCGGGTCCGATCGCGAGAGGCACGAACGCGTAGCGCCAACCCAGCGCCGACACCAGATGGGGCATCAGGTGGATGGTGACGAGCGTCAGCGTGAAGCCGAGCGCGGTCTGCACCGTCAGCATCGTGCCGACCCGCGCGCGGTCGGCGAGCTCGGCGATCGACGCCGAGAACTGCGCCGAGTCGGCCACGATGCTGATGCCCCAGACGATTCCCAATGCGATCAGCCAGACCGGATCGCCCCCGAAGGCGAGCCCGATCGTCGCGGCGCAACTCCCGCTCACCGCCATCGCCATAATCGTGAGCGTCGTCCGTCCGAGCCGATCGGCGAGCAGCCCGGCGCCAACCGACCCGATGGCGCCGGCGCCGATCGTCGCGAATGCGGCGATCTTCGCCGCAACTGGTGCCACATCCGAGGGAAGCGTCAGGGCGAAACTGGCGTTGAAGAAGACGCCGATCCATGCCCACATCGCATAGAGCTCCCACATGTGGCCGAGATAGCCGAGATTCGCGAGGCGCAGCGGCACGTCGCGCCAGGCGGCCAGCACCGCGTGCGGGTCGAAGCGCGGCGCCGCCGGCCGGTTCGGGCCGACGCCGGCGATGCCGATCGCCAGTGCCGCCGCGAGCGCGCTCGCCGAAGCAAGAGCCACCGGGATCCGCCAGTCGATACCGCCGATCGCGTTGAACAGGTGCGGTGACGCGGAGCCCAGCGTGAGCGCACCGACCAGGATCCCCACCATGAGGCCCATATCGCCCTTTGCCCACGTGGCCGCGAGCTTCATCCCGACCGGGTACACGCCGGCCATGGCGGCGCCCGTGATCGCGCGCAGCAGCGGCGCTGCGAACGAGGCCGGATCGACGACGAGCAGCAGCGCATTGGCAACGGCGCCGACGCCCGCGCACGCGCCGAACAGCCTCCGCGGATCGACCCGGTCCGGAAGTCCGAGCAGCGCGCTCGCAAGACATCCGAAGACGAAGCCCGCCTGCACACCACTGGTGAGCGCCGCCTGCTGGAACGGCGACAGGTGGAATTCGACGATCAGCGCGGGCACCACCGCCGACGCGGAGAACCAAAGCGCCATCGCGGCAACCTGGCAGGTCGCGATGACCGCAATCGAGGCGGCCTTCGATTCGGACCATCGAGTCACGGCCGTACCTCCGTTCCTCGCACGTCGCGGGCCGCCCGCCGGGGCGATCGGATCGCCGCGACGGCGTGCCCGATCCGGCCACCGGCGGGAACGGGTCAGATCCGGGGAAGCGTGACGCCCTTCTGTCCCTGGTACTTGCCGCCACGGTCCTTGTACGAAGTCTCGCAGACCTCGTCGGACTCAAAGAAGATGACCTGCGCCACGCCCTCGTTGGCGTAGATCTTCGCCGGCAGCGGCGTCGTGTTCGAGAACTCGAGCGTCACGTAACCCTCCCACTCCGGCTCGAAGGGCGTGACGTTGACGATGATGCCGCAACGCGCGTACGTCGACTTGCCCAGGCAGATCGTCAGCACGTTGCGCGGAATCCGGAAATACTCGACGGTGCGCGCCAGCGCGAAGGAGTTCGGCGGAATGATGCAGACGTCGCCGGTGAAGTCGACGAACGAGCCGGCGTCGAACGCCTTCGGATCGACGATCGTCGAGTTGATGTTGGTGAAGATCTTGAATTCGCGCGAGCAGCGGATGTCGTAGCCGTAGCTCGATGTTCCGTACGAGACGATGCGCCGGCCGTCGACTTCACGCACCTGCCCGGGCTCGAACGGCTCGATCATCGCCGTCTCCCGCGCCATCCGGCGGATCCACTTGTCCGACTTTATCAAGACTTGCTCTCCCTGCGGCGCGTTCGAAATTTCACGTGTTCTGGATGACGATGCTCGGGAACTTCGCCGAGAAATCCTCGGCCTTCTGCGCCACGAACACCGCGGTCTTGCGCGCGATCTCGCGGTAGATCTGCGCGATCCTTCCGTCGGGGTCGGCCACGACCGTCGGCCGGCCGGAATCGGCCTGCTCGCGGATGTGGATGTCGAGCGGCAGACCGCCGAGGAAGGGCACGTTGTAGTCGGCGCACATCTTCTCGCCGCCGCCCTCGCCGAAGATGTGCTCGGCGTGTCCGCATTTCGAGCAGACGTGGATGCTCATGTTCTCGACGATGCCGACGATCGGCACGCCGACCTTCTCGAACATCTTGAGTCCCTTGCGCGCGTCCAACAGCGCGATGTCCTGGGGCGTGGTCACGATGACGGCGCCGGTCACCGGCACTTTCTGCGACAGCGTGAGCTGGATGTCGCCGGTGCCCGGCGGCATGTCGACGACGAGGTAGTCGAGGTCGCGCCAGTTGGTGTCCTTCAGCAGCTGCTCGAGCGCCTGCGTCACCATCGGCCCGCGCCAGACCATCGGCGTGTCGAGGTCGATGAGAAAGCCGATCGACATCGCCTGCAGGCCGTAGGCCTCGAGCGGTTCGAGCGTCTTGCCGTCCTTGGACTCGGGCCGCCCGGCGATGCCCAGCATCGTCGGCTGCGACGGCCCGTAGATGTCCGCGTCGAGCACGCCCACCTTTGCGCCCTCGGCCGCCAGCGCGAGCGCGAGGTTGACCGCGGTCGTCGACTTGCCAACGCCGCCCTTGCCC